>Ga0209367_1000494_pt1 | contig 39557 bp, 29 predicted proteins | sample WorMetLIZISLAND2_FD_187412 | JGI IMG/M metagenome (GOLD analysis project Ga0209367, IMG submission 187412) | Marine gutless worms symbiont microbial communities from Max Planck institute for Marine Microbiology, Germany - Olavius geniculatus... ...
AATTTTGGACCGGCATTATAGAATAGTGCCTATTACTGACAATTGTGCAAAATTTCACGCCGGTTGGCCCACGCATCTCGGAGATCTCGCATTACAAAAAAAAATAAAAATAAATAAAACATCTGGGCTAAAACTTAAGTCCGCTCTGCAAGCTATCGCTTCCGGGCGGACTAAAAAAACAGCTTGTTACAACGTTTGTCTCTGGATACAACAGTAAAAAAGTTACAGTCCACATCTGCCAAAATTATTGTACAGCAAAAGCTGCACATTATTTATGGACCAGACTCCAATGCATGTTTAAGTAAGTAACAACTTGTACTTCTGTGCAGTGAACACGACTGCAACAAACTCTTAACAGATGAATAACAGAAAAACAAAATTCTTTTACAACTGAAATAACGGAACCTATGCACATTGCACAACCTAACACCATTCCAAATTAGAAAACCTAAACATAAACTATACGCTTTTGTACATCATCACATGATATATATGTCGCTGTCAGCAATATACATCTATTATTTATTTAGCAACATTTTGTTATATGTAACAATGTTGTATTATTAAAAACAGAATTGCACCCATATTACTATACATCAGTGTTTGAGATGTTATACAGTTCAATATTCACAAATTAACTGCACTATGTGAAAGGTTATAAAATACTGCTTTTCTGTGCAAGTGAATCTGTACATTTAATATGCTTTAAAACTTCAAAATTCACATGAAACTGAAAGCACTGGCACCGCAATAATAACTTTTAGAGTACAAAATATTCACATAGCTCAGCAATAGTACATAATAAAACATGCAGAACCGTGTAACTATAGAGGCTGACTTTATCAGTGCCCTATATTCATAATCAATTAATTTTTCTGTACAAGTTTGTACTGGCTACACATGGTAGTCAATGTACAAATCGGTTCAGTTCATGATGCTTCGTACTGCAGGTATTCTTTCATCTGCATCGGGATCGGCAGCTCATCAATTCGTGTTTTTGATACATGTTGCAAGATACAGTCACGACAAGCATTCTGTAGCGTTGCCACTGCAAACAACGCAAAGCGCTTTGAGTTAAATAATCAAATGACTAAATAGACAAATATGTTATTACTTCTTACAATTTATTCAAAGTTGTGAATACATCAAAACTCTTACTGATTACAAAAAATGAGTGGTGCAAAATTCAACTAATATAAAACGTATTTTGGAGATTATAAGCAATGAGCATATGCAAACATGAGCTGAAAACAAAAAGAACTTAAAAAGTTCAACAGTACTATGACAGAAATCAAAATAAAACATCTCTCTAGATTATTCTTCTCTATAAATAATAAATTGCAGGTGTGGTCATTAATCTTGAATGGTTTCTATGTTTCATGATTAATGATGGCTGATAAATGACAATTTTATATGAGCATTCCTGACACAGCTGGCCATCAAATAGCCGTTCAAAAGTTCCCACATCTCAAATTATCTGTTTCTGCACTACCTAGGCAAAACAGAATAACCAAATATGCATCGAAATAAACAAAAAACATAAATAAATTTCATCTCTATGGATATGTGGTGCCCACCAGCCCTGACCTCAGTCAGTTTGGGGTATCATGCACCAGTGAGTATATCAGATGCTGTTATGAATGTCAATGAACTAAAAAAGTGACTGGTTGATGTCCAGAGCAAAACATTACCACACTGCCATCAGTTAATGAAGAACGCGTACACAAACGGCTGATATTTCGAATATTTACCATCAGCAGTTGGACAGTTGGATGAACTGACAGCCATAGTGCTAGAATTTTGGACAAAATGTGCGTTGTTGTAATCAAATAATCATGCTGCATAGAATAAAAATGCAATATTTTGCTTGTTTCGTTTTCCCCGGGTAGCGCACAAACAGACGTTCTGTGAGGTAGGAACTTAACTGGTGATTTAATGGCCAGTTGCATGTGGAAGATTCGCACCAAAAATTATTCAAATCTGTCAATCAATCTTCAAGTTATGATCGATAACGTTGGGGTATCTTTTTGGGATACAGTGTATGAGGGTCATCCCAAAAGTTTCCGGCCTCAACATATTAGACAATAACATATTCCACAATCTATACATTAGTGAAACATGTTTTACTGATTCATACAAGTCTGTTGCAGATATGACGTCGTTGCAATTTATGACATCATAGAGCACTAAATCGAAACGATTTGCAGCGCTAATGCAAACAGCATATAATCAGGCTCGCTATTGTGGCATGACAGTTTTTCAGTCTGTAGCTGGATCTGTAAAGTGGGGCCCTGTGGAATCTAATTTTGTGAAAACCCTGATAAATACGCATATGAATTTCTCATTGCATATGCGAATATACGATAGCATAAATTTGTGCTGGCCACAAATTTTAAGCATTTGAGTGAATTACAGTTTCATGCAAAAATAACGGGCGGGCAAATATTTTTGAGTGTCAAAATATTAAACAAAAACTTTTTATTACTCCTCGCACATTACGTTCCTAACGTAGTGAAGAGGAGTATATAAGATCAATTTAATATTGAGGACCAACCGACCGACCAATGACCGACCTCTGTTCCTGGAAGAGCCTACCTGGAAGAAGTTCAAACGGCCATGTCTCCATAACGGTGCCAGATAGACGCATGCACTATGGACCACCGATAGGAAGATAACCACCGGGAATCGAATGGTCACGTGACCCCAAAAGGTCAAACTCGTGACCTCGTTATCTTTGAGGCGCCATATCTCCATAACGGTGCCATATAGATGCATGGTCACTATAGACCACCCATAGAAAGTCGAGCCGCGGAAGTCAAAAGGTCATGTGACAGATGACGTCATTTGCGGTGTGAAAAGAAAGGAACTAAACAGCAGTTTAAAAGAATACAGGAGAAAATAATGCGTGTGAGGAGTACATTAGATTGGTCACAGGCTGGTAGATGCATGAAAATTTTTCAGTTTGTAGCTGCACTTACCAACCAGAAGCTCTGTGGCATCTGATTTTACAAAAGCCCTGACAAATACGTTTATAAATTTCTTATTTGCGTCTGTGAGCATACTATATCTAACCTGTGGTGGCTGCAAATAATAACATTTCAGACAATTATGATGCAATGCTAACATTTAGCAGTATCAGGAAGATTTTATTAAAGATATTACCGTTAATTATATCAGCTGTGTTAATGAAAGGCCAATCAAAATTTGTGACTAGTGTTACATGGGCCCCTGATGGGCATGGGGCTGGGAGCGAGCCCTACACCCTAGTCCCCTAATTTCAGCACTGCACCTTAGTCCAAAGCCTACCGTTCCCATCTGGCTATTCACGACTATGACTTAGTACAATAAGACACTCTGCGTACAATAATGACCTGACCCTCAATGACTATAATTAATTAATCTGAAATTTGATCATGGTGGTGTCTGCTATCCACGATGACGAATGACTCGAGCCTCTTTCGTTGACGCTAAAAATCGTTTCTATTTAATGCTCTATGACATCATAAATCACAATAACGTCATATCCGCAGTGCTCAGACTCATATGAGTCAGTAAAGGATGTACGTTTCACTGATGTATAGATTGTGGAAAATATTGTTGTCTAATATGTTGAGGCCGGAAACTTTTGGCATGGCCTTTGTACTATATTGCTAGAATAATGTGCATATATACAAACCACAGCTCAACTGCACAATCCGGATCTGCTTTGTAGTGCCATACACATCAACGACAGCATACAGAGGAGCAGTTTTGTAAGGAATTCCACGTGCACAGGGGCCCTGGTCCTCACCATTCAGTATGAAGTGCATTTCTGCCGTCTCACCATCACCAGTTACAACATACAATATGCCAATACGACTGCCAACATCTGTCGGCAAAACACTGTCATCACTCGGCCCAACACTGTCTGGCGATGATACTGATGCTGCAGCTTCGTCATCACTGTTTGCATCTCTTGAACGAGAAACAGATTTTAGAACACTGCGATGAAACAGACCCTGGTATGTGTACACATAATCATAATCACCAAGAATTGATCGGTACGGTCGTGCAGGTGCAGGCAGGAGAACATTACCGGGCGAGTACTCAGGCAAATCAAAGGTGGGCAAATGCAAAGCATCATGGTATCGGTTGTGTGACTTTGTTACAGCAAAAATCCATGATCTGTTCGGCAGCATGTTGGCGAGATCAGGCAGAGCATACTGAGGCAGCTGCATTTGGTCGTCAGGACAATGCTGTGTTAGACCAATGCGCAGATGGCCGCTCCATCCACGCTCTGTTTTCTCAATCTCAACCAGGAACAGTTCCATAGGGTGCAGCGGGCGGTCACTGAACCCAATGCCATGTGCAAAACTCGACTCTCGGAATGCAACTGTTCGATCATCCAGCAGACGGATATTTGTACCATGGTGGCTATGAAACCGGTAGATTGGCATGTTGGATAATGAATAACACTGAAACAGACATATTTATACAAGCAATGATTTCACTTCATATTGATTTCAGTTCATATAAATCAGAAACTGTTTTGCAAATATTCATGGGGTTCTCTGCTTACACCCTGTTTACAGAATAAAGCTGGCTCAATGAGCCAACTCAGCTCCTTGAGCTGGTCAAGCTGGCTCATCAAACTAGTGGTCAAGTGTACAGACAGCAATAGCATAGCTCGTCAAGCATTCATCAAACACTCATCAAGCACACATCAAGCAAACATCTAGCTGGTTTGATGAGCGTTCAATGAATGCTTGTCAAAGCAGCTCAGGTGATGAATGTTTGAGTTATCTAACATGTTTGATATTGCACGCATTCATTGAGCTGCATCAACAAGCACTCGTCAAGCCAACTTGATGAGTGCTTGATGTGTGCTTCATAAATGATTAGTCTTGCCAAAAACACGGTTTTGGTTCCACTTTTGATAACTGTAACAACACCACAGATCACTGGTATGCCGGATTATCTGTTACCGTACGCGAGACATCTTTCAAGCCAATGACGACACTGAATGCTAATTCTTTTAATGAAAACTAGGTGCAAGAAGCACTGTCAGAAACTCGTATGGCAATATGGACTAACTCTAACTTAACACAGACCTACATTCATTCGTTTATTGACACTAGAGCTGCGTTTTTGATGCTTAACGTGTTCGTTTTTGTTTGTTCATAGATAAGTATATTATAAATATGCTAATTTTTGTGCCCAAGCCAAAGCACAAAAACAAATACTAGTATATTGCGGTGCCGGTCCAAAATAGGATAACCTGATTTAAGCAATATGACATACCTCAGCAGACACATAATGAATCTTTACATTTAGTTTTGATGTTTTAAATGGTGAACCGTGCAGTTATTTTGAAATTTATCAATTTTATAAACCTTCAGTACTCTATTAAAAAATTGTAACACTATGCTAATATACCAAAGAGTAGTCATTTTCTGTTTACATTTTTGATAACGATTGTGCAAATAAACAAGATCATCATAACTCTAACCTCAAACCTGACCCTGAATTATGGAACTTTCGTTCCCACGTACTTTTGCTACTGGGAATGAAAGTTCCATAGATGGAACTTTTGCTCCCTGAAACTTTCGCTCCCGAGAACTTTCGTACCCAGGAGCTAAAGTGATGTGGGACTTTTGCTCCCAGTAACTTTCGTTCCCTGGAATTTTCTAGCAATTTCTACTGAATTATTTTATTAATCATTTAACCTTAAATTTATTAAGTTCCCAAAATTCTTCCTCAAATTATATTTCTTTATATATTCTTCCTTAAATTATATTTTTCGTCAAGTACTTACCATTACTTTAAACTCTCTTCCCTAAACCCATTATTTTAGTCTTTCGGAAAATCTTTAGGCTACCTGTAGCACGTCTTCCCTAGCAACAGCTGGGCTTTCTTTTTTGGCCATTGAGCATTTACACCGCAGGCTGCCATCCTTTGATTTCAGCTGCTTCTATTAAGCATTAAATGTGTAGGCCTACAATGTTAACTCTGAGTGAGGAGCGAAAGTTCCACCTCATTTACACCAAGGGGAGCGAAAGTTCCCGGGAACAAGAGTTCCAGGGAACAAAAGTACCAAAGAGCGAAATGGAGCGAAAGTACGTGGGAACGAAAGTTCCAGTTACCCCTGACCCTAACCTTATCCCTAACCCTAAGCCTGACCCTAACCCGAAATGTTCACGCAAAAAACGTAAAAAAACAACTAAGAAACATCACTGCGACTCTGCTAAGGTACGCCATATTGCTTAAATCGGGGTATCCTATTTTGGACCGGCCTATTTATTTTCCATAAATTTTCACGGCAGATAACCATTTCATGCTAGCTTCTGTGAAAAAATTCACGGCAGAGAGCAAAAATCGACTACATATTTTCCGTGAATTTTCACAACTTTTATTTTACTTATCTATGAACAAACATGAACGCGTTAAGCATCCAAAACGCAGCTTAACTGGCGAAATCACATGGTCACTTACTCGTAAATCTTGCAGTAATCATATCTTATTGCACATTTTATGAATCTTTGTCGTCAGAGGTTTTGTTTGAGTTCCGGACACATTTAACTTTCTGGAACAGTAAGACAGACTTTTTAACAACTTCAACATGAACTTCGCACAAAATCAACGTATTAACGTAAACATCGCACTGGACTGTCATGGCAGTCATAAATATCTGCTAATATAATGTAACGTAACATCAAACATTTATGTACATCAGACATGCAGGCGTCTAAAAACCGAGAATGGCCATGTTTAGATCTTCAGACCTAGGTGTAGAATTAGAGTTAGTTTAGGTTAAGGTTAGAAATACAGTTAGGGTTAGGTTTAGGGTTTAGAGTCGCATTTAATTGCAATTATAATAACTAAAATCCAGTACAATCGGTGTCATAATCGTTCTTCGAGAATTAGGGTTAGTTTTAGGGTTAGGATTAGGAGTGGTATTAGGGTTTGTAGGTTTAGGATTTGTAGTTGCATTTAATTGCAATTAAAATAACTAAAATTTAGTACAATCGGTGTCATAATCATTCATCGACTTTCGATGTGACGTAGAGATCGCACTGCATGCACATATATATGATTTTTGCAAAACAGTTATAAAGCGTGAAACGTTCGGAAATATTTCTTCATTTTCGTACTTTAGACATCTTTAGCAGTTGATTAACGTAAGTGAAATCAGAAATTTGCGAGTAAGTGACCATGTGATTTCACCGCTTAATTTCACAATCATCTGGTATATAAATGAATGAAACATCGCCTAACATAAGATAAAAGACTGAGACGAAAGTACGTAAGAAAAATTACATACAGTACAATTTTTGGGTCTGTCACATTTTTCCCCAGACAGCGTTTTCGGATACCTAGGGTCAGTTAGGGTTAGGGTTAGGGATAGGGTCAGTGGTTAGGGTTTGTGCCAGTGTTCATTTACACGCAAAATTGTACGAAATTGTTCGGTAAAGGTAGGTATTATAGGTACAGTAAAACTTCGTTATAACGTACTTCTAGGGACCGGAAAAATTGGTACGTAATATCCAAGGTACGTTGTAACCAAACATAGCACAGTTCATACTTTTATTAGCAATTCAAACACATGCATTCAATCAAGCGTCATTGTTACTATGATGTCATGCCACTGCACGTACACGCAGACAGAACGATAGACAGAAAATCAGACATGCCTGGACGTCAGATCATTCATCTAGTGTACAGTCTGTAGGCCTACTCTAAGCCGACTATTTTCTTAGAAAATTGTCCATAGTCATTTGGGTGGTGCATTGTCCTTTCGACGTAAGAAACTGCTCCACAGACAGCAGGTTCATCTGGGCATTCTTGCTGTTGCTGACGCCCAGCAGGTAACGCTGCAAAGTGTCCAAGGCCTCTATAGCCTGTGGACGACCTGGGAGGTCGAGCAGGATCAAGTCTCCCTCCTCCTCCTCCCCCTCCTCATCTGACGGTGTAGCTCAGCAGATGCTGTCACTGCAGCGATGGTGTCGTCGTCGGTCAGTTGCTCGCACGTCTCCACGTTCTCATCGATGGCGGTGTACTCATCAAACGTGACGTCTGCTGGCAGCAGGTGAGATGACGGCAGGTCGTCCTCCTCATCAAACTCGTCGTCATCGCCTGTCATTGTCTCACCAGGCACACCGTCGATGCTTAACACTCATGTTTGCAGTAACACAAATAGACGTCTACAGTCAGCATACAGTGTAACGTAAGAGAGTGTGAGTGATCTGGCCATGCCAATGAATCTGATAAGAGGCACTTCACTGGTCATAAACGGATCAGATTACACATACGCCGTCAATTGCTATCTAATTGCCCTCCCCCACTCAGCCACTCACTCAGTCGCTGCATCCCTAGATTGTCAACACACTGAGAGACTGGGCGTCTGGGCGTGTGACTGTGTCTGCAGGGGTTGTGTTCATGCTGGCTGACTGACCACGCTGTGCTAGGCGGGTGGTCTATTCCACAGTACGTTGTATGCAGGGCATTTGCTGGCCTGCGGACCGCAAATGACGTCCGTATTAACCGAGGGTACGTTATAGCCGAGTGCGTTATATCCAGCAGACGTCCTATGCTAAAGAATAAAAAGTTTGACGGGACTGTAAAAGTCGGTACGTTGTAACCGAGTGTACGTTTTAACCGAGTCCGTTATAACGAAGTTTTAGTGTATCCGAAAACGCTGTCCAAATGGTAAACCGAGGAAAATGCGACAGACTCCAATTATTCATAACTAACGTAGTATCCAAAAGAATAACTTTAATTATTATTATTATTATGGAAGAACCAGAAAATAAAACATCAAAAATAAACAAATTCCAACATCATAGAATGTTAAAATGATCCAAGAGTATTAATTTTACCACCGGATAGCTGCTAAATAAATATGTAAAAATTCACTGAGGCACTGACACTGGGTGAGGTCAACAAAACTTGACTTGACTTTGGACGACCGCGAACGAAAGTCAAGTCTAAAGTCAAGCCCAGCTCGTAGATAAGCCCAAAGTCAAGACTTTAGTCCAAGACTTTAGTCTTAAACTAGTCATAGCGAAACTTGTCCTCACCCACTGACAGTGACAGCCAGTCATAGTAATTTCCTAGAAAAAAGGTTATGAAAAAACCACGTTTAAGGGTTTTCAGGTATTAAAAGTGGTAGTGTAGAAAGATCAGAGTAATTTTTGGGCTGACCATTAAGCTTAGCTATTAACGGTTTGCCTTATGGCATTGTCTGTCTGTCCGTCGTCTGTTAGTGTTACGCATGTATACATTGTGGCTCAGCAATAGGTGTTAGCGGAAAAATTATTACACGAATAATTAGCCGTGTCATAAACCCAGGCATGCAAAATTTCAGCAATCCAGTGCAAAGGCAAAATTTTCAAATTTAGGGTTGAACGTAGGGGTAGAAAAATGTGTATTTTTCAACTGTAAACTGGTTATCTCAGAAAAAAGCGAGAGATGGGGCCAAGGTTCCTACTGAGAACTAATACAGAGTTGCATAATCCCTTTCACATAACATGATAATCATTTTCTGGCCTTCTGACTGACAACTGTGTATGGTCGTCATTCCCAAGCAAAAGCTGAACTTTTTGCTCCATCAAGTGATAACAGACAACAATGAAAAATAATATTCTGTTCATGATGTTGCAGTATATAAATTTACTAGCCAAAAACTAATTTTTGCAGTAAAGCGTTGTATACAGCTTGCTCTGGTGCTTGGTGGCGCAGGCGCTGAGTCGATGTCATGCAGTGAGCAATACAGTAACCTACTTCAGGCTACTTGAAGCACTGGATTGCAGCCTTAAAAGAACATCATAAGACATAACTGTTGCTATCAAAATTTAAACATCCGTGCATAAATAAAAACAATTTCTTTTCCATTTTTAGTTCATCATTCATTTTCATGGCTTTTCATGTTAGCGTAACAGTAAAACAAAGCAGACGTATAATTACTGTAATGACCAAATTTGCAACATTTCTTCACAGATTAAAACATTTTCTTCACAATAATCTCCATTGTGCTGTGACAATTGATGCACCAAGTGCCATTAATACCTTCAACAATACACTGTGAATTAATTTATTTAATATAATACTGGGTAACAAATACTGACATATAAACAATACACAAATCATACAAGTTGGCAGTAAAATACTTAAATAATACTAAAAATATGTTCACAATTACACAATGAATATTTACAGAAATTATTTGCTGTTTACCTCTTAGCATTTAACCACCATGGAAGCAAACTCTGCATAGCCATAACTCTGTAAATACAGGCAATGAGTACTGGGAAAAAGGTGTGTTCCAAAATGCAGTAAGCACTGCGACCATAAACTGAAAGACCAGGGTGAGTATCTAAATGTAGGAAAGGTCTGATGGTAAAATAAAGGTCCAGTAGGGTCCAGGAAAAGTCTCCCAAAAGATAAAATATTGTACTAGGATACTGGAATAAAATTAATGAAGAGAATGACTGTTCTGCCATTCTACCTTTTATACTATAATGACAATTTTTGGTAAAATTTATTCAAATTCTGGAGGTTGGCATATATTACTGATCCCCACTTCATACGAGGGTCATCCCAAAAGTTTCCGGCCTCAACAATAATATTTTGCACAATCTCTTCATCAGTGAAACGTAAATCCTTTACTGATTCATACAAGTCTGTTGCGGATATGACATCATTGTAATTTATGACGTCATAAAGCACTAAACCGAAATGATTTGGATCACTAACGCAAACAGCATAAAATCAGACTCGCTATTGCGTGACAATTTATCAGTCTGTAGCTAAATTTGCAAAAGTGGGGTCCCGTGGAATGTAATTTTGTGAAAACCTTAACAAATATGCATATGAATTTCTTATTTGCATATGTGAATATATGATAGCTTAAATTTGTGCTGGCTGCAAATAAAAGCATCTGAGTGAATTACTGTTCATGCAAAAATGAGAGGGAGTCAAAGATTTTTGAGTGTCAATATATTACACAAAAACTTTTTATTGTCTATACATTAGTAAAACGTATCTTAATGGCGTATTTGTGTGAGCAGCTTGTGGAACTGATGTCATTGTAATTTATGATGTCATAGAGCATTAAGCTGAAACGATATGGAGCACTAAAGCAAGCAGCATTTAAATCAAGCTGGTAGTTGCATGAAAATTTTTCAGTCTTTAGCTGAATTTACCAGCCTGGGTCTCAGTGGCATCTGATTTTATGAAAGCCCTGACAAATACGTTTATGAATTTCTTATTTGCGTCTGTAAGCATACTATAGTCTAACCTGTGGTGGCCGCAAATAACAGCATTTCAGACAATTATGATGTAATGCCACGGTTTAACAGCATCAGAAAGATATTATTGAAAATATTATTGTTAATTGTATCTGTTGTGTTAATGAAAGGCCAATCAAGATTTGTGACTAGTCACATGGGCCCCTGATGAGCAGGGGGCTAGGAGTGAGCCCCATGCCGTAGTTTCCTGATTTCAGCACTGCACCTTAGTCCAAAGTCTACAGTTACCCATCTGACTGTTCATGACTATGACTTAGTACACTAAGACCACTTTGCGTAAAATAATGCCCTGACCCCCAGTGACTATTATCTATTTCGAAATTTGAAATTTGATCATGGTGTGTCTGCTATCCACAATGATGAATGACTCGCGCCTCTTTCGATGACGGTAAAAATCGTTTCTATTTAATGCTGTATGACGTTATAAATTACAATGACGTCATATCCACAGCAGACTCATATGAGTCAGTAAAAGATGTACGTTTCACTGATGTATTGTTTGTGCAAAATATTGTTGTCTAATATGTCAAGGACAGAAACTTTTGGGACGACCCTTGTAATGGGAGGCTATAACCCCTCTAATCCCTGTGAGTTATACACAAAAATGTAGTTCCACTAAGTCATCATATATACAAGCAAAATAAGGCACACACCATAGTTTAATAACTTATTAAGCTATGAATAAAAAAAGGATATGCCATGTGCTATTTGGCTTAACAATGTGAATAATTTGCTAATGCTGAATAGCACATCCTTTTTTATTAAAAAATGAATGTTATTCACAATACTTCACACATTTACCATAAATTATCGTCAAAAGCATTTACGGTCCACTGTCAAATGAAACCCAGCAACATGCAGAGAGACACAAAGCAGTAATCCCTGTCAGTCGTACTCCGAACCAATTGCTATGCTCATGTTGTTGCCAAGTACAACTGTTGAATGGAACCACTGATTTGTGTCGAGGACAACTGCAACAAATTAAGATGATTTTATGTTAAACAGAAATGTAAAAAAATTGGCAAAATAGGTGAAAATCACAAAAGACAAATCAAATCAAACGTTTTCTGTAACAAAAATGCGAAGAACTGATAACATACAGGGTGGGCCAAAAAACGGCACCCATTTTTATACGCCTTAACTTTGTGAAATATTGAGCGATTTTCAAAACTCTTTCACTGTCAAAATAAGGAAAAAATTTCTAATAATACAATAGCTAAAGATCTCACCACACATCAATTACAATGTACTGATTTCACCAAGATTTTGGTCTCAGAAACTGCATCACTGTTGTACTGCTTAATTACTGCAATTAACAACAGTATCACTAATTTTACCTTCACTTGTACAGCAAAACAAACAACTTTGAAGCATAATATTAATTTGATTTAATAAACTAAAAAAGAGTGTGGCACTGAATTAAGAAAGCAGCAACACGTATAAAAAAATGACAGACGTACTGATTTCACCAGGGCCAACAGTTGCTTCCAGCTTCTGAACACATTCAAAGTAACATTCTGGAGGTGGCACGAGTGTCCATAGTTTTGTACCTGAAACCTGTGCCTGCCATGATGGACTTCCCACAATGTCTATCTGATATGAAAAAGTATACACAAACAAAAGTTTACACTATGGCCACAAATTAATCAAAGGAAGTCACATAAGTACTAATAAGATATTGACAAACAGCTGCACATGTTATACAGATCAATAATTAATACGACAATTTTGCAATCAACCTGCCCTCCATCAGTCTTGGTCATTCCATAACTTAGGTAAATTCACTTTCCTAAATTTATAATAAATTTTCACAATTAAGCAACAGAACTGGAACTTACACAATTTAACAAAAGACTAATGCATTAATAGTTCCATTAAACATATAATGACAAATGTGGTGTACTTGCAAAAAAACATCTCACCAAATCTTAGTTACAACAAATGAAATGCTGCAAAAACAGTCATTTGATACAGTATCTGCTTTCACAAAATACACACATGAGCATCAGTATGTACATAAAATCTTCCAAACTAACATGTAAACGAGCTCCAAACCCCGGGCTGCCCATAAATATCCAGTCAGTTCTGCTGGACTCAGCCTCATCAGGCAGAAAGTACGGCCGACTGTAATGAGTGCGTAGAATGTTGGCCGCAGCACTGTCACAGTTGCTCCTGTTCACAGCATCAAAACTGCCAGCCTTAAACTGCAGCAACATTCACCACCAATGCAGCACACAATCGACGTTAAAACATTCTTTATCTGATACGACTTCAACAGGTAGGGCGGAAATGACAAATGCCAGCTTAAAGCAAAATACGTCATAGACCCTTAGTTGGCAACTCAGACTCTGTAAGCCACCAATGTAGAATTCATAAACAAGTAATAAACCAAAGATTTTTATCAGCCTGCAGCAAAAAGCTCAAACTTCAACTGTGCACGGCATAATATATTACAGGGTGGTCAAAAAAATGGCACAAAGTTTATGGCACCATAATTTTGCAACCGTACATCACAGAGTCATGCGGTTTTCAGCAAAATGTTCTGAAAAAAATTCTTTACATGACTAAAGTCAGTGTTTAAATACAGCAGTTAAATATTATTTGACTTGGCGCTGGCAAGTGCACTATTGAAAAACAGAATTACCTTCAATGTACCTTGGTGCATAAAAACTTGCCACTATTATTTTTTCAATAGTTAGGTGAAACATTGGCCAATTTCAATAATTTTTGGCATGCGACATTAAGGAAAAACTTGACGCAAAGGTCTGTAATTTTGGCCACCTTACCTTAACGATGTCGCTACACTACCATGTAAAATGCAGAAGTCGCTGTTTGGCCATTGACAACAATGAATTCCTATCGGGTAGCATATGCGTCGGCTCAGAAATCATAAAGTGAATAGCGACAAATGCAATTAGCAATTATTATCACTTAAAAAATCACACGTGTCACATCACATCATCTTCATTTCAGCATGTGCTCAAAATGTCTTTCTGCAGCACAAACGCAAGCGGTGGACGTTGACACCATTTACCAACAGCACGTTCAGTAACTGCATGACTCAAGCAGCCCACTTGCTGTTGATGTATCATTTCAGTTTGTCGACTTAGAATTTTAAAATAAAGAAGACGCAACAGATTTTCAATGATTTTGTGGTCTCAGTAATTTTCTGAGCTGACGCATGCACTGCCCAGTATGAATTCATTGTTGTCAATGGTCAAAATAGGACTTCTGCATTTCACAAGGTAGTGTAGCGACAACCTTAGGGCGAGGTGTCCAAAATTGCAGACGTTTACGCCAAATTTCTTTTTAATGTTGCGTACCAAAAATTATTAAAATCAGCCAATGTTTCACGGAGCTATTGAAAAAATGAAAGTGGCATGTTTTTATGGATCGCGGTGTTGTGGGTAATAATGTTTTTGCATAGTTCAACTGCCAGCGGCAATAACAAAGAATATTTAACTGCTGTATTCAAATACTAACTTTAGTCATGTAAAGAATTTCTTTTGGAACATTTTGCTGAAAACCACATGACTCTATGACATACAGTTGCAAAATTATGGTGTCATTAACTTTGTGCCGTTTTTTTGGACCACCCTGTATATCGCACATAAACAGAGTGAAACACTTAGAAACACTGCAATCACTGTAATTGTAACTATGCTGCATCATGCTGCAAAATATGTGGTTCAGATACAGGTTTGTGTTATGAGTAACTAACAAATGAGATGACATAAAGTAAACAAAAAGCCTCCAGGGATGACTTTAGCCAGTCTAAACATTAAACAATTTGCTGAAGTTACCATGATGTCTGCCCTTCAAAATACAACACAGCATAATAAAAATTTACACAGTACCATTGTTCCTCAGATTCAGAAGCATTTTGATAGGTTGTTGAGAAATATAGGTCCAGTGCCAGAGATAAGTTTTACATGTTTCTTAAATGGAATGAATGAGTGAGTGAGTGAGTGAGTAGGGTTTAACCTCCCGCCCGACACAGTATAGGTCATTTCGGGGACAGCCTTTCCAGGCAGAATGCACACAAAGACATAATAACACAAGTAAGTTTAACCTTTACAATTAAGAAACAGAAGGTTTAACCTTTACAGAAACACAAAACACAAAAAAAGGCAAAACCTAAAATTGTAAGAATTCCATTACGCATGTGCACATGTAATTAAAAATAATGGTAATTCTAATAATCTTCCCTGTTATCCTCCAGACTATCAGCATGAACAACATTGGCCTGCAGACAAATGGCAATCAGTTAATGATTGTGACTGCATGCAGGTGGACAAAAGATCTTTGTACACAGCCATCCACCCAGTAAACTAAACATTCCATCCCTTTGGGGGCGTATTAGCCAAGCATGGTAGCACATCATCATCATCACCATATTCGTTTATTGAGCAGTAGTTGGCACATCGCAACTAGAGTTACAATACAATCAAGAGAAAATAGTCCATGTAGATAAAAAAATAAAACTGTTAAAAAAACATACAGCATATAGGTGAAACAAAAATGAAAAGAACTGCACAATATAATGTAACTCTAGAACACTGTGTTATCCATATGTATGGCATATGTAGCTGTGACGAGTTCTTGTGAAGAGATACTGGTACAAACACCAAACCCTTTAACCATTTTAATCTTTTTTTAAGTTTGAAAAACAAAAAAATCAAATCACTTTAGTTTGAACACACGCAAGAATAATGCATTTTTACATACCATCCAATATACCATGGTTCAGAACCATTGTGTAGGCTGGCACGTTCAGATGTCATAAGGAAGACATCGCTGAGATTATGGAAGCCAGATTCATATGGAAAGAACTGGCAGTCTTCAGCCAGAACCAACACAGGACTGTCACGTGAATAGATGCTACAGAAAAAGTCAAAATTAAAAGTCCGAAGAGCTGACCAGCTTGCCATGGCATCAGTAACAATAACCGGTCGTCCTGTATATGCATAGTGTTCCTCAAACGACTGGTGACTAAGCCCAAACACTCGATCCACTTGTGTCAGACCACGACAAATGCTACAGTCAACTGGAGGTCGGAATAATGTTATCAAGAATGAATCAACAGCAAATAAGCAATCTTCGGAGAACAAACTCTGCAATACAAATGGCAAAACAAATCACACAATAAGCCCAGATGTCGTTAGGATAGCCGACTGTACTGGTTGTCAGTGACCTTCAAGGTCATCCAAGGTCGATGATTTTCATTTCATCCGAAAGGGCACATGCCACTTCCTATTAGTGATCAATAGCAACCTAGGCTCTATCTTGCATGTTCTGCAATAGCGCGTAGCGGCCTTTAAGGTCATTCAAGGTCAATGATTTCCATTCCAAGTGACAGAGCATATGGCACTTCCTATTAGGGATGTGACGAAGCGAAAAAAATATTTGTATTCATCGAATGCGAATATTAGCTGTACTATTTGTTGAATAATGAATGCAAATGCGAATACTTATTCAGCCTCAAGAAAATTTCTGTATACCGGTATTTGAATAAAGCAAAACATCCAAATATAGTTGTTCAGTGTTCAGTCAATGAAAATCAGCACCGGTATCTAAGGCAAAGTTTAGTCAATCCAGTTCAGTTAAGAAAATGAAACATCCAGAGTGCTGTGTTCTCTTCACTGTCAGTATTTCCTATTCAAAATTCAATAAACTTCAATCAAGTTGAATAAAATAAAATATTTGTATTCGCCAGAAACACCAACTATTCGTCGAATATCGAATAGCTGTAAAGTTGTCGATATTCGCATGCTGTCAAATGCGAATACGAACTTCGTCACATCCCTACTTCCTATTAGTGATTAATAGTAACCTTGGCCCTCCCCTATCTCTCACCATTTCCGAGATATGGCCAGTTTTCTGTCGAAAAACTAAAAAACGCACACCTACGCCCTACCCATTAGCTGCAGTACATCTGTTACAGACAGACAGACACACGGAGGATGACACCCATGACAATAGCTCGACCATTGCTTAAGTACGGTCACCTAAAAATGTACAAAATGCAATAAGTTAAACTGTGATTAAATCCACAAGACAATGCTACATGGATTGTTATATGACAATTGAAAGATGCTGTAAACAAAAAGCCTAATTAAGGCCATATACAATATTTAAGCCAAACCAGTATATTCACAGCTTAGTTGGCTTTGTCTCGACACATCTTACCAGGTGCATCTGTAGAACAAAAACTAGAAATACATTCTGTGGAACGAGGTATCTGTCCCACCGCGGATGGCATTGCCATGATAGCTGTCGCATTTCAGCGTTTTACACTCTTACTTCATGGTGCACATCTGCAAGGTTAGTGTACAGTGTAACTAGTTGAATGTAGATATTTACAATTGTGGTGTCAGCGATATGTAAAGTCACGACTAACTACTAAGAAGTTCAAAAACGCAAAGAAATCCCATCGGATTTGTGGTATAAACTAAAAATGCCGATCTACGTATGCAAATGTAAAATAACAGTACACACAATAGCTGAATAAATTTAATATAAAAAATAATAATGCATACGCAGGTAGCACCCTCTGGCAAACACATATAATAATGTCCGAAATTAGCATTTCGTTTACCTGTCTCGGATCGTTTATTTTTCCAAACTTCTGGCATTTTCTTACCTTTTTTATACACATGTGTTAATTAAATACTGTAAGGAATATTAATTCAGCTGTTTTGTTGAAATAATCTGCACAGAAGTGACTTTATGGCGCAAAAAGTTAATCATTTCTGCAAAACTTGTGGACAGTTGTAAATGGCAGGCCATTGAAAATGCAGTGATCACTATTTTGGAGGTTAAAGGCTCAAATTAGGGGATTAAATTAGTTTTCTTTTTTGTGTTTATAACCGCTGCTGAGACATGTTTTTGAGCTATCAGCCATCACTATAGGCCCACAGGCTTGTTTACTGTGGTACGAAAACCTTCCCATTGAAAATGCATTGCAGGGGCAAAAAATGGGGCAAAATAGGGGAAGCAGTCATTGGATTTTTATCCCAAACAAATTCGATCTTACTGTTCTGGCCTTAAATCACTGCGCAAAATTTCATCAAAATCGAATCAAAATTGCGCCCGTAGGAGTGTTTACAAATGTAATGACAGAATAACAGATGTGATTTAATAATCTGTCCCATGCTATGCTATAGCAACGGGACAGATAATAATACAAACTAGAAATTTGTGGCAGAGCCCAACGTGAGGCTGTACGGCACCGTAAGTCCGATTGGGAGACAGTTAGGGGATTGAAATTCTGTTCGCAGCAAAGTCATGTGGACCAAACGCAATTGCATTATCCTTTATAGCAAGCGCAATGTTGCACTTGGGTGGTTCAGAATGAGACAACAGAACTTTGATGTTAGTGAGCCTAAGTTCAGCAAGTTCAGTGAAATAGACTGTAGTTGAAAATGCTGTTTATCGTTTATCAATATCTCTATCCATTCCCGAGATATATGTGATTAAAGTCAAAAGTTGTCCGAAAACGTGTGCACTGTCAATTTTCGTAGACCAAAGTTCACCAATTATTTTTGTTCAACACGCATGCCCGTCGAGAGGGTGGCGTAGAGGGGGTTAGCTCCCTGGGCCCCACGACGTTGGGGCGCCCCACCGTTGGCAAGAAATATAAAGTACGCCAGAATGTACCATTCCGAACAGAAAATTTTTTTAAAAATTCTCTCCAGAGGGCCCACATGATAATGTTTGGAGGCCCCACAAAAAAGTTTCCCGGAGCCCCACTGTGGTTCTCGACGGGCCTGTCAACATGGGAGGGACAGTAGTTGATAATGCTATTTAGCGCTTGTCGACAGCTCCTGCAGTTCCACATATATTTGCGGTCAAAGTCGTAAATCATAAATCACACCCAATTTTAGATGTTTTTGCCCTCCCAAATTCTAAGGCGGTGGTGCCCCCAAAAGTTGTACACACGTTATTACCCCCATCTAGGGGCACATCACACGGTAAAGTTTTGTAAGACTACTCCCTTTAGCTCCAAAGTTCTAGAGGCTAATACGCTAAATTTCAGGCCAATATTTGACCCCTTCTGTTAAAAAATTGCTGGGGGAACCCCCATCCCTGGTGACATGTGGGCTAGCACGTCTTGGCCATTTTCTGATGCATGTATAAATTCCAGGGTGCAGCGATCCCTAGGGGCCGAAATATGGTCTTCCAAAAAGTCGATTTGGTGGGTAAACATTAGCCACATGAATGCTGTGGTAAGTAAACCAAAGTTCACCATACTTTTTTCATCTAATGCAACAAGAGAAATTGCAGTCAATAAATTAGTTGTCTGACTTGTCTGTTCCGGAGATATTCGTACTCAAAATCTGAAGTCGTGCATGTTTTTGGCCCACAAAATTCTTTTGGGCAGGCCCCAAATTTTTGGACCGGGATTATAAAATTGAACATGCTCAGACCTCAGAGATGTCGTTAAAAAATAAAAAAATGCAGTAAAACATAAGGCCTTCCAGGCGGCCTAATAATACATGGTCTTACAGGGGCTGCAATAGACTAAAAGTGATTGCATAAATTATTTAGTACACACCCTTCAAATGTACCACAATTTAACTGTAGTGGTTCTGTAATAAAACAACAAGATTTATCACCTGTAAACCACAGCACTCCAACAAAATTGCTGTCAACTGCGCAAATGGAGACAGTGTAAAACAGATGACAGTAACTAGCAATATTAGTGCCCCTGTGAGAAAAGCTCTCCATTTGATATTTACTCCTATTCGCTGATGTTCACTGCCATTTGTGTAAAAGTAATGGATTGACTGCAATGCGCCTAACTGTTGCGCCGTTAACTGCGCATGAAGGAGTCGCTCCGCTGTGGCATTAAATTTATTCTTCAACTGTATTTCACACATAATTACACGACTAATAACATTGTTTACACATGTTTGTTTACAAGTCTACACCATAGATAAAGTAAATAAGTAATTTTTTGTCTTAAATTACGTGTCTTCCGCTTACGCGCCATATAGTGGACGGATTGGGTCAAAAAGGGAACCTTCAGCTTTTATCCGGATTCTTTTGATGACGCGCTACAGCTATGCACTACTGTAGGCGTCTACGGTACGAGTTGTTCTGTGTCCGTCCGTCCGTCCATATGTCACTGATGTATTGTGACTAAGCGTTGGGTCGCAGGGGAAAACCATTTTTGCTGTTTTCGAGTTCTGACTCATATCGCCCTTACATATATTTGTAAACTGTTGAAGTTTTTTTTGCTCTGATATTAATCACTGATCGAGATAGGAAGTGGCATACGCACTTTCAGATGAGATAAAAATCATCGACCTTGGGTGACCTTGAGAGTCAGTACTGCAACAGAAACTGTATAGGCTGTAGCGCGTCTTCCCTAGCGACAGCTGAACGTTCTTGTCAAAATTCTTTTACAATCACAGTTTATAGGCATATATATCTTTATTCACCCGAAGGTAGCAATACAACAGTACAACGCACACAAAAAGAGAGAGAAAAAGAAAGAAAAAAACAAAACATACGACCCAAAAAGGCAATATCCATGCAGGGATAAATCTACAAAATAAAACACACGAAGAAAAAGCAAAAAAACGCACAATTATAATTGCAATTATTTATGAAAGGTAATTATGCAATTGTTTATGAAAAATTAGCAATAATTAACGTGATTATTAAATATCCCACCTAACGAATCCCACGAAACATTAACTGTGTACACTACCTCGTAAATATATTAAATTTTCGAAAATCACTAGTCACTACACTGCCTTATTTTTTGGCCTACCGCAATGTCAAGCATTGGGTACACTGCTGTGTTCGTCCGCTTGATCTCGCAGCTTGTCTGTTTGTTACGTATCTATTGTGGCTAAACGGTATGTCTTAACTGTCTGAATAATAAACAGGTTGCCCTACGGCTAGCCTGGAGTGTTTGCAGCAGGCCCTACCAATTTAAGTCGGACCCCCGACAACTCCTCTATTGCCCTCAAACGGGAGTACTGACTGTAAATAAATACTTGCATTGCGAATTGTGGTCACACAGCTTCAGTTGGCGACATGGTTACTATAGACAGCCTATAGAAACTTATCAATGCCCTATATACAACGGTACCATCGCCGACCCCCTATAGACACGTGTTTTCCCAAAGTGCTCCAGACCCCCAAAATTGGCACATTACAGCCAAACTGTATCGGCGCAAGCGCAATGGTTACTTTAACAGGCTACAGCCTACAGACATTTGCAAATGCCCTAACTAATGCCTACAATCCCGACCCTTCCCTTTCCTCCAAACGGTGGTACTGAACTGACTGACCTCTTATGTGTCATTGTCTCGGCATTTGCTGGCCTTCGGAGACCGGCGTATGGTTGGCCTTCCCCAGCGAAGCCGGGCTTTTTGTGTGACGTCGAACGGTCAATAACTTGTTACTGTGTAGTTCAATCAATCAATCTTTGTGTATGCTATCGCGATCATTCAAATTATTCTACAGGTTTATCTATTATGTGTCATTGTCTCTGCATTGTTTAGCAAACTGCAGTGCAGTCTGTGCCCGGAGACTGGAGACTCATTGAGATGAAATTATGATCAGCGGTGGCTAGAGTTGTGTTGGAATGTGCAATAGAGTATATAATTATTTAATGCACACAGCAAAACGATAGTTCCTGATCTTTTTAGCAAATATGTGGCGTCACCATTCATTTTACAATACACCAATGAAAGCTGCACTAAGATAAGGCTCAACATTGTGGCAGTAACAGTCAATAAAAAGTCACATAAAATGTTAGCACACTTTTGTAGACATATAAAGGGCCAGATTAAAGTTGCGGGAAAAGTATAGCAAAATGCTCTAGGCCACGCATGTCTTAAAGTTGACGCAGGCTTAAATTAAGCCCAATATTAGCCTCAGCAGGCCTACAGTGTCGCCTGTTACTACTGCAACAGGTCTACCTGTTACATCTCTTCGTCATAAACTGACAAGCCAGTTACCATAGGGCCAACAGTCTACCGCAAAGTTGAAGGCCACAATCAAATAAAGCAGCCCCCACTTTATGACTTTGCAACAAATTCCACACCTAATTAATCCGACCCTGTAGGCATGTAATTATGCAATCAGGCTCACAATAACAATGCAAGTGACGGGGTAGGCAACTATCCTCCTTCCCAAATTTTAGTCTGTCAGAAAAGTTTAATCTTGTCAAAAAAATTTTCCCAAAAATACAAAATTTGGATCTAGAATGCCCCATTTTGGTGGAATTTAGGCGCAAAGTTGAAATTTTAAATACCCATCCTTGATCCTTCAAAAATTTGCAGTTTTCGCCCCATCTTACTTTTGCAACCCACGTCGCCGCTGAGCAGTCGTATACAATATAATTGTAACAGTAAAGCGATTTCACTGACTAATTTAAAAGTCGAAATTTTATGTTATTGAAACTTCAGTGTCGAGTATAGTTTGACAATAGCTAAACAAGATTAAGCCATATTGGTAGGCCTAGTCAGACTATCAGTCACGCAGGTTTTAGAAATCTGGCTTTCTTTATGAAGTCCAAATTGCCACAAAATATTTCCAAAAGTGTCCCAAGTTGCTCGAATCACTCCCAAGATTTGCGTCAAAAGACCCAAGATGGCAACCTGCAAAAAGATACTTTCTCCTAAAACCCTTGGGCGTTCTACGGAGTCTGGGTTTCCCCGCATAAAATGTCACTTATTTTGCCCCCTCCAAAAACCTGGAATGGGGTTTTATATTAATTGCTAAAAATTACAATCAATATCCAGTGACAAATCCAAATCAGAAAAAGTGAAATATTATGTATCAAACAAACATTAAAATTTAGTTTGTTAAAACATAATATATAGAAAACAACAATTTTGTAGATACAGCAATCGATAGGCTTATTTGTCAGTTCAAATTACCATGGTAGCCTTTCATCAGTAGGCCTGTATTTTTGTCATAGTTATAAACTAAACGACAACGTTAATTCTGTGTTCTTATGCCACACTAAAATGATTTTATATGTTTAAAAATTTACAGTATATTTAAAATTACTATAAATTATGACTGAGCAGCATAGACGGTGCAGTACGGTTGCAGTAGGCTAATGGATAAACTGCAAAGCAATGTCAGTAAGATACAAAAGGTAATATAAGGTTTGTTGATATACTGCGTGTCTCAAAAAAACTGTGCCACTTTTACTTTTTGAATACTGTGAACTCTGTGAAACGTTGGCCGATTTTGATAATTTTTGGCACGCAAAATCAGGAAACAACTTGACGTAAATAAGTGTTGTTTTGGTCACCTCAAGTTATACTGTCGCTATACTACCTTGCGAAATTCACAAGTCGTAGTTTGGACGTTTACAACAATAAATTTATAGCCTACTGTGTAAAGCACGCATCGGCTTAAAAATTATTAACTGAATAGCAACAAACACGAGTAGCAGTTATTATCTCTAAAAGTCACACGTGTCACATTACATCATCTTTAATACAACACGTGCTCAAAATGTCTTCCTCCAGCACGAACGCAAGCGGTGAACCTTGACGCCGCTTGTTAACAGCGCGTTGAGTAACTGCTGACCCAGAGTGGCTCACTCGCTGTTGATGCGTCGTTTCACTTTGTCAACGTACAGTCTTAAATTTAATTCGATTAGCGTTAAATAACTTACCGATTTTCAGTCATTTTGTGGTCCTGGTGATTTTCTGAGCCGATGCATGCGCTATCCAACATGAATTTATTGTTGTAAATGGCCAAACTGCGACTTCAGCATTTCACAAGGTAGTGTAGCAACAATATTAAAGTGAGGTGGCCAAAACTGTAGTCATTTACGTCAAGTTGTATCCTGATGTTGGGTGCAAAAAACTACCAAAATCAGCTAACGTTTAACAAAGTTATTTAAAAAATAAAAGTGGCACAGTTTTTAAAGGCATGGTGTAGTGTATGAGCTGTTTAATATTATTAGAAGATCGACTGTGAGGTTAAAATCATTAACTATTTTGTCAAATTTGACACGACGCAATTGATGCGTACAGTTATTTCAAGCACTGGCTGTAGCAAAGCGGTTTTCATAATGACAGCGATCAAAGCTTCTTCATTCATTCATCGTGCAGCGTAGAGTAGGTGTGGTCCGTCTCCTGACCGCTCTTCACAGGCTCATAATGCTTGTCGTCAATCGACGAGTAATTAGGATCATCGCCATTCTCATATGCTGGGTTGCGTCTCTCCCAACCTGGACAAATATAGGACGTTTCTCCTTATATACATTTCCATCGACATCTCTCATTTCAGTCATTACTGATGACACTTAATAAAGGACTGACTCAAAGTTTATTTAGTCGTAAAATTACTGGTAGCTATAGTATTGCCCTGCAGGCCATTTATGATATAACAACCACTATTTACAACAAAGTGCACAGAACAAAAATGAGTACACGCCGGTATATAATATCGCTGCTTACACTAGAAACTCGTGTCCAGAAGCGCTTTACAATATCGGAAGTAACAGCTGATTGGCATGAACTAATGACACTGCAGCGCACTATGCGGCCATCCATTGCCCGCGTCAACGAACAATTAGACCCGCAGAGCATACAGCACACAAATCACCGACCCAATCAGTTACACTAGGCCTTTGCCCTGTAACCCGTAAGTTACTATTTATTTTTCACCCCGCTGAGGATAGAAAGCTGAGTTGACCTGAGCACGATCAAGCTGGCTCGACGAGCTGGCTATATGTTAGCTGGACGAGCCAGCTCGACGTTTGCTCGATGTTTGCTCGACGTTTTCTCGACTTTTGCTCGACGTTTGCTCGATTTCTGCTCGATGTTTGCTCGATCGTGTAAACGGGGTTTAGTCAGCAACTTGCTCAAGGTTATTTGCAACTGATTTGAGGCAAGTCTAAGCTAATGTTTAGTTTTAAGCTGCCAATTAAGACTAGCAGCTTAAAATTAAGAAAGCAAAATTTATCAACTATAGAACCTTCACCAGAAAGTCACATTACGTACTCTCTGTAGCCCGCATGTTCGTCTGTGTGCTTGTCTGAGCTTTGCAAATTTCTTGCGAATTGTGCCATTAAAAATGAAAAATCGGAGTCATTATTCGGCAAAATATGGACAAGAGTATGAAAAAGTCTTTGATGCATGATGTATCAGAATCAAAGGCGGTCGACGCACGATTATGAAACGTTGTCGTTTTTTACACCGTCATGTATATACACACCTTAAGTGAACGAAAAGATGTTTATATACGTTACGGTCATGCAACGAATGACAGAATAGCATATCGGAATTCACCATTATGTGAACTCGTTTCGCCGCGTTTTTTGAGACAAACGACGACGATGATGACAACGATGATAACGATGAGAATAAACAGAACAACCGCGACGACGATTCCAATGATCAGTGGCACGTTCACACCATCTCCCGGTTCACCTGTACAGTCAACATACGTAGCAATAACAGCTTCAGTCACATTAAACAGATAGCGTTTGCCATCAATAGACGAACAAAAATATCGAACAAAATATTAGGACTAGTAAAAAGCAATAAAACACATTAAAACAACTTATCCGCGTTGAACTACGTGCTACAGGCATGATAATTAAAAGAAACAGACAAATGAAGAAAAATACGTAAGTGATGAGTAGGGTCTACTTCTAAATTTTAATCACATGATATTGATGACGCATGTAGCTAGAGAATAAATAAATTTACACGAAAGCTTTTAGAAAAAAAATAAATACCCAGTGTTACAAAGGCTGGAGTAGACAAAAAGTGATTGCATGGAAAAATTTAGTACAATATGCAATTATACAGCAAAAAATAAGAGGTTAATATAGATTTGCATGTTTAAGTAGGTCTAAGCACACGTAGGCTACATCATGAAAGGTAAGAACTAAAAATTAATTTAACATATTTTGCGCCCCTTCTAGCGCCGATCTTGATATAATGCGGTCGTCCAGCGGCGTCGGGAGCAAAAATATAAGCGAGGCAACAGAAAGTTGCAAATTTCCAACTCCTAACTCACGGTCAGCTTACAAACATCGATCGGGCGACTCCAGTGCCAACAGTAAAATAGACCCAAACATTGCTAGCTGTAAAAAAAGTGAAGCCTAGTCTACTGCCGACGCCTAAGACTGTCGGCAACTGGAAAGACGACCGCGCATATAGCTGCACTAGGCGAGGTCTACATGTTAGTTTGCTGCTACAGATCGGTACGAACATTGTTCAATGCTGTTTGCTCCCGCTGGTGAACTGCTCCGTGAGTCCGGGCAGTCAGTGCACGATGTCTGTCCGTCTCTGTCGTTGTACGTTCCCGCCTCACAGGGCACGCAGCTGCCGCCATCCAGATGAGTACCCGCCGGACACAAAACTACATACACGAACACACACAACCTCACCTCACGCAATCTACTCAAAAGTAAGTCAACTGCAGACGGTCGCCGTCGACTCCGCTCAATCTTTACCACAAAGCAAAATGCAGCCTCTGGATTAGCTAAGCTTATTTACGTGTACCACTTATTCACAAAATACGAGTACACTGCAAAGTTTTAAAGCTCAATGACAGCTCGCTATATCGTTGAAAATGCTAGACAAAAGATAAACCACGTACTGCAGCCGTTGTCGGTTAGGTAGCTGCCGTCTGGACATCCATACTTCAAATCTGAAATTTTAGGATCACTAATGATAGGCGCTGACCGAATTCCGTTCTCATCACGTAACGGAACAACTAGAAATACTCTGAGTAGATCCTCCTGAATTCTTTGCAGAATATATTCGATGTCTTGGCGGATATATTCTTTATCCCTTTGGTTTCTAGACAATGTTCGAACCACAAAAATAACAGTAATATAGTGGTTGTGATAGCAGTTTGCTCCCCCACTCAGTTTTACTCCAAGGTTGGTAAAAATATCACTGCCTTTCAAAAGCAAATTTACTCAGTTTCGCACTATTTTCTTTGAACTTTCGTTGTTTTTTGTCAGCACAAAACCCAACATTCGGCTCCTATGAACAGCACGCTGCTAGAAGCTAAATTTAAAGTCCGGTACTTGCTATAGCGCTTCTTGCATGAGACAGACTCAACACCAGAAGCGCTTTTACAATCTCAGAAGTGGCAGCTGGTTAGCATGAGCTTATCACACCGCAGCGTACTACGCAACCATCCAGTGCCCGCGTCAGCGAACAACTGGACCCGCGCTTTGCAGCAAGCAGACATACCGCTGCCCCAATCAGCCACACAGGCTTTCACCCGGTAGGCCGTAAGTTACTACTCATTTCCCATCCCTCGAAGGGTCCGGTAGAAGACTGAGCTGGCCTGTTCTACAGTGTCTGTGTTTATGCCTCAAACGAAAGCTAAAGACAGAAGACTACACTACAAAGCATCATCAGCTATTGACCAGTCAATTCAGAAGTACATTGGACTCAGAAGGTACGAAAAAAGAAGAAGAGGCAGACTTAGCATATCTGGGCAAACCTAAGAAACATGCATAGCAGCAGCACTTGAGCACACCCAATGGATGTAAGCTGGGATGAGGCCAAGTCTGCGGCTGGTGACCCCAAGAAGTAGAGATCGCTCGACGCCCAGTGTTTCAGTGGAAACAGGAGGACCTAAGTCTAAGTAAGTAAAAGAAGTGAAGAGTGACAGACTCGTAGTCGCCGCTGAGTGTGACACTGATGACGACATCGTTGACGTCACGACGACGTCTTTTCCCGCCACCGCACGGGGACACGGTCACTTTAGAGCGGAGCTCGTACAGCGAGTAGGTCAGGTAGTTGACGTCGATGCGATATTCAAGCACCTGCTGGGTGTAGTCGGTTTGCAGTGTGCCCGAACTGGCACAGACATTGTCTGCCGTCACACTGATTGATCCCTGCGCTGTACCCGCCACGATTCCTGCACGCAACCGCACAATCAAACAGTTATTCAATTCAATTATTTTGAGTGGTCAGAAATAAAGATTATTTAATGATTAAAACTCGTACTCCCAAATTACGTCATAATAGTGATCACGTTACTGGTAATAACAGTGATAGTAGGCCTAATATACAGATTGTAACACAAAAAACGCAAGAAACGTCTACTACGTGTTTATTTCTGTACACATACGCGCCATTCACAGAAACTCATCGCTTCGGACTACTTAGCGTCGCCTGCCATATTGGATCGGATCATGTAGTGCAACACATGACGGGCTACGCAGCACATATAGCGCGCCAATCCAAATGTAAGCCTATCCGACTCAAAGTCGCTCATGCAGTATCACGTATTGATGAGCAGCACTTACTGACGCACGTAAAGCGTTGGAAGTCCTGCGGAATTGCGGGAGTCCACTGCCCGGCGGAGCAGGTGAGCTGAGAACTCGTGGACCCCGGCTTGATGGTGTATCGCGAGTCACAGGCGACGTTACACGTGAACGAGTTCGAGGTGGTGGACGTACACAGCAGGTTGCCTCGCTGCAGCTTTGGAATCGTACACGCCTCCGCTGCACAGAACACCACACATCATTCTATTTACAGTCGTCCATAGATTGACAGAAAGACAAGAACGCTAGAGATCTTGTTAAAATGTTTTCACATAAATGTTTGAATATTTTAAAAAGTTAGTGCTGTTAACATTGAGTGCTTGTCAACATTTATATCAAACGAATATATAATGATGATGACGATGATTATTATTATTATTATTATTATTATGACTTTAGCAGCAGAAAGAAAAAAGTTGCGCAATCTGAACCAAATTTCTGGTTCGTAGGCGTACAGAATGTAACAAAGTGAACCGATATTCGTGAGTGACCTCACTGACCACTGCGGCGTATGACGCGTACGTTGAATGTGCACGTCGAACGATGTCCGGCCCGGTCAACTGCCGTGTACGTCACTGGAGTTATCTGTCCGGCGTCAAACTCGCTGCCACGAGCTGGCCACGAGGTCACCTTGTCGGCGTCCACGCCAACGTTATCACTTACCTGAACACAACCACGGGCTTAGTTTAGTCGCATCAACTAAGTTACACGACGTTGAACCGGGTTAGTACTGCTGAGATCGGTGACCGTTCGCGGGCATACTGTCTTCGTACTCGACCAAAACACACAAGCCAACTCAGCCTGGCCATCCGTCAGTGGGTTGGTAAAATAATGAGTATTGTCAACAGATAATACTATTGAACAAAACTTACACAAGGTTGAAGAAGAAACGGCGAATTCTGCGTATTACAAGGACTTGTTACAGTGACTGCTGGCATGGCCAACTCGGGCTGCATGCTAGCTTAATAGGGTTTAACCCTCGCTGGCTCAAAACGCCCCAAAAAGTGTGCATAAGTTGCCAGCAACGGACTCAGTTGTCCATGCAAATTTTTTAAAAACATATTAACGCCATTGAATGTTTTTTTTCTTTTTTGTCACTGAATTTTATTGGTTCTACAGTGCAGAATAGGCAAAACATTTATGTCGTTTCAAACTATGAAAAAATGCTTTTTTCTATAAGCAAAGTTTGAACAAACCTATCCTGCCGCTTATTTCTGAGTTATAAAAACAGTTGTAATCTAAATAATTAGCCAATCTTTTTTAAACATGGCTCATTTATTTTTTACTAACCACATTCACCCACACATGTCTATCATGTTTTATAAAGAACACCTACTTTGACGGCAAAGAAAAAATAACTCTGGCACATAGAGTTAAACATTAACATTTTAATTTCTACTAGTGATACTCAAAACTGTAGCTTAGCAAACTTTTCAGTGCAAATTTGTTTGTCCAAATAAATAAACCACGACATAAAAATAAACCAAAATGTTAAACAGCAACTGCAATATTAACAAAAAAAACACTTAAAAGGCGTTTAAAACTGACAAAAGTGCAATGCGCATGATATAAACGTACCCGTGGCGGTGGGAAGTCGACTTTTGCCGCACTCTCTGCCGTGTAGACAATCACGTCATCGGGACACGTTATCGTCGGTCGAGTCGTATCTACTCGTCAAACATCACTGCTAATTACATTTATAGCCTATGTTGGTCTTTCTTCTACAGCGCCGCATTACACATTGAACTACCTTTGTCTGTCTGTCCGCAAAAAAATTGCCCAAATCGCAGACCTGTTTTTACGTCATTTGCATAAAAGACTAGTTAGCAAGTTATATAATCCTTTATTTAAGAGACACAACATAATTTCCAAGCGCACGCGTTTTGGTGACAGCGACCTGTAACGAGTAGACATCCTGGTAAACATAGAGTAAATACCCAACAGATGTAACAGTATAGTAGTGTGACTTGCCTTCGGGGATGAGTTTGAATGAGCACGTAACGGAGTCTGAAGTCCCGGCTACAGAGGCAGTGACGGTGATCTGATGTCCAGCGCCGCCGTTCCACGTGTAGATGTCGCCCTGCGGTGTTTTGCTGGTGGTGATTGAACGACTTTGGCCTCTGCAGTCATGAGTCGCCGCGCTGAACTGGTACAGAACTTCATCGCGACTGGACGGCAGCGGCACCCTGACGTCACCTGACGGACAGTTGGTGAACTCGACGCCGCCGTCGCAGGCACACCGCGCGCAGCACTCGCCGGCCGGGGTGGACGGAGACGCGCAGTGCAGCGCGGGACACTGGATGGCGTGGCAGGTCAGCTTACCGGCCTTGGCGTAGAGTGAGTTGGGCTGACACTGACAACGTTGACACGGTGGCCGTGACGGATGGATGTCCGTAGTGCCGACACTGTACGTCTTGCTGTCATGCGTGCACGACAGACTCGACTTTGCTATAAACGACACCGAGACAACCAGCAACTTCTTTGACTTCACCGACGAGCGAATCGTTTATAGCAGCGGCTGTAGGTTTAGTTTCTGCTTGTTTGTTCCTGCCGCATAAAGGTTTCATTGCGTTGTTTTTACGCGCAACAGCAGCTACTGCTGTAGCGCGTCGTAGCCATCGCAATTCTGTCCGTCTGTCTGTCACGTCGTGTGGATCAGTCAAAAACGGTGCAAGCTATAGGATCACCAAATCTTCCGATCACTAGCGTACGACGATGCACCGCTGTTGCGCGTTCACCTTTGCGTTAGCAGGGCTTTTCTTGTTGAATGTGCTTCGCTGATTTAAATGACGATGACTTTATAATAATGTTAACCAAAAGATACAGTTTGTATTAACTCAAAGCGCATGCACGCTTGTTGATGGCAGATATTCTGAATACACGCTATAAATTAATCTGCGTTATACACTGTATCCGAAAAAAATAACTCCTCTAGACAATGTGCAAGACTCTGAACGAATCTAAATAAAATTTTGTGTACTTAATCCGCGATAAATTGCTAAAACGAACACCAAATTTCGTTGAAAAAAACTATTTCTTAGCGGAGTTATTAGTTCCTGAATATCGATAATAAAATATTTCTGTTACTAATATGGCGTTATAAGAAAACCACAAACCCTCTGTACATTTGCGTAACTCAACGCATCATTTATTGTCAATTAAAGTGCCAAATTGTAGTCAAATCTGCTAACGCAATCAATAGTTACAGCGGCTTTTGTGAGGTCGCTCCAAAACGTGAAGTGTCCAGTATCAAAAAATCGCTTGTTTAATCCTGATAGTGTCCACGGTTGCTGGAAAATTCTGCGATAAACTTTTTAGCACCATATCCTTTCTCTTGTTCCAAGAGTTTAATCAAAACACGATCGTCTGTAGAAAACACCATTTTGTTATTGCTTACGTTATTTTGATTGTGTCCACAAACGTCACACTGATCGAGCGACTACGGTGTGTAACGCCCTATTGGTAAAGAATATATTTTGTCATCGATATTCAACAATTAATAACTCCGCTAGTAAATAACATCTTTCAACGAAATTTAGTAATCGTTTTAAAAATTGTAAGTGTACGAAATTTTATTCTGATTCGTTTAGAGTTGACATTTTTATTGTACAATGTCTAGGAGTTACTTTATTCCGGACACAGTGTATATTGATGAAAGTTAACATCTCTGGTAGATAGTTACTGGAACTAAACGATTTTGCGTTAGTTCTGAATTAGACAGTTTTACAGTAAAGTTTGTTAAGTTAAACAAGCCAAATTTCTCACGATAGTGCGGCAACAAATTTCAGAATAAATGATAGTTCTAATTATGGATTCTACTGCAGTTCGTGTATAAATGTAAAAGTCAAAAACATTTTTATTAAAATCGATCCTCATCATAAAAAAAAATATAACTAACGCATTCATAAAACATTGTCCGGTACTTGCTAATTTGCTATAGTGCTTCTTACATGAGTGAGACTTGTGACAGGAAGCGCTTTACGATCTCAAAAATGGCAGCTAATTGGCATGAGCAGATTACATCGCAAGATATGAATAAATAAATAAATTTTCCAACAGCAGCAAGTGCACTAACGTACATACTAAATATCGTAATATAAAAAAAGGAAAATTGCAATAAGACGATGATTAGTTAACGAAAAGGCAGTAAACAAAGTTAAACTGACCAGCACAAGTGGAAGCTGAGTAATTACTAAACGTGCTGCCAGCGTTGCAGTAACATCGATCACTTCCGTACAGAAGAATGCATCCATCATCACAATCATGACCATTCGAGCAACCTGCAATCACACGTCGAAGTCTCATCTAAACTAAGTGCGTATTTTATTTTCTCTGAACATGATCTTGGGACGCTGTTTTAGATGACAGAAATATACGCAACACAAATACTTTATCACACAGACAAAACTGATTGTGTTCCTGCATGCAGTTCATGAATCGCGTCTAAAGTTTTTTTTTGCATGATCTTCGGCCTTCGAATGTTCATTCTTAGCATGCGGTACATTATCAGACAAAACTCAGTGAGATTCTCTACATTGGGTTTTAAGACGTCAAACTAACAATCAGTCAATCAATCATTTTGTATAGCGCCATATGTCACGAACGAATTAGACGCGCAGACACACATACACATACGTTTCAGGACGCACGCGCGTCACCTGCTCAGACGGACGGATGACATAAATAACATAATGCGATTCTCAGTGGCGTAAATTATCGTTTGCTTGCTACGCTATCGTTCCACCAGACGTGTTCTGCGCGGCTAAAATTCGTCAAATTTATTTCTGGTCGGGGTTCCGACGTTCCCCCTACGACCTCTAATCGGCCGGGGAGGGAGATACCCTCTATCCACATTTCCCACTACACTAAATGCCTAACGCGTTTCGATCATCGACGGGTCCCTCAATATTGACGACAAATCTACGTCAATGTTTCGGCCTGGTCGACAGCTATTAATGGTAGACGTATAAAAGATCGTAGCTGCGAAGCCGCAAGACTTACCTGAAGAACTTGGAGGCGGAGTTCCGACGAACAGAAACTGCGACGGGCGCATCAACCCCGTGGCCAGCGGTCTAAGCTGTTTCCCGGTCGTTAACGACAGTATGTTCACCGACTTATTCTTCCAATCAGTGTAGACCAGGATGTCATCGTTGTCATCGTTGTAAAGCCAGATGTCATACATGTGTGCCACGCTGTCTGAATTCACCCGACTTACCGTCTCACAGTTGCTGGTGTCTGCACGTTGTCAAAGCATCTACACGTTTTATGCCTTCAAGCATGTTATCACAATCAGTTATTAAACATTACTAAAACAGTAACTGATATGTGCAAGTAATATTATTTGTGACACAGTCGCAAGTGCTTAACTTAAACTATGATTATAGAACAGATAGACAAGACGGTAGGCAACGTGGCTCGCGACTGTTAGAGACAGATACAAGCCTACGGCAACGTTATTCGTACTTGTTCTTTCATTATTATTGTCAAGAATACTTAAACTCGTTGTGTCCCACTGTGTTCTATATACAAAGAAGAAAAACTGGTTCGGACCTGGCAAAGAGCATTTGAACAGCTGAGGTTTTGTTGGATGACCGTCGGCAACGTACAGTTTGTTGTCTGCGCTAACAAACAGAGCGTTCGGCCACTTGAGATTGTTTGGACCAACTCGCTGCTCTGCACCGGAACTGCCACTAATAGACATGCGTGCTACGCGAGGTGTGCTGCCCCATTCAGTCCAGTACACGTGGCTAAAACACACAAACAACAATGCATACAGTTATAGCCTAGTTCTAAGATCAGTAATATTAGAGTACCGGTATTCATAATAGTAGGCCTAATACTTTACTTATCTTAACATTATTGTATAATGAGCCACTACTGAAACTGATTCAGTTTACGAGCAACATTTTATTACCTCCGCATATGATCTGTGTGTTTTAGTTTGTCTCTTGATACTTTAACTTTGCTGCTAAATCCTAATTATTCGATCAACATATCATTCACGCCAGTTTTCTATAGCGCCTTATAGGCCTACAAAATAAAATAAACGACAGCAGACAGCACATAGGCCTAACAATAACTACAGGACGCTGTCTCAAACAGTCATTAAACAATAGGCCTAAACAATATTTTTAAAATATGAAATAATTGCTAAAAATGCGACATAAAATACAACTAATGATCGAATTCACCTGCCAGTGACGACGATAGCTCGCGGTTTGTCGAGTCCAGTGATAAGAACTTGGTGTTTGCGAAACTCGGCATTGATGCTCAGTGTCGAAATGCTGCCAGTCAGTGCATCGGTCCAGTAGAGCTTGCCGTTGTGCAGAGTCATGCCGTCGATCACGTGGTTGATTCGGTAGAACTCAGTCGACGTCGAGTTCACCAGATCCAGCGCGTAGATCGCTTTGCTGTGTACAACAGCAATCGCAGTCAATCAACCAGCAGTCCGACCGACAACGTATACACCCCGCCTGTATTTCCTTCACTAGGCCTATGTCAAATGTCACTTAGTGGAATGGGCTGAAGCTCAAATACGCAATCCGAAAGTGGACAGAGATTTGAACAGAAAAACAAAGTGCGGACAAAGCAAAGGCGGCTAAAGAATCAGATCAGGTCAATATTGACCGCCCAACATTGTATCTAGTACCAAGAGCCCCCAAATTAGGCCTACACTAGAATCGCGTAAGAGACTGTTTGGTGACAATATAACGGGTAGTAAGGTATAATTTTCAGTGCAGACAAGACAACAACCGCCATTACTTTCTACTGCGGCATAATATACACAGTCACCCGTCTCTTGACTTTTACGCTATCCTTCTACACCTGTACCTTAAGTCTGTATGCCACGTTGGCTTAATTCAACGAATTTTTCATTTAGTTTAAGCCTACTACAACGACGATTCGAATGCCGGAGCTAAAGGTGTGTACAGAGCGAATGAAATAAAATCAGATGAACTAAAATGGGATGAACTGAAACAACAGAACTGTACGTGATATTTCAGTTCAGTTAGGCCTAAGTTTGTTTCGTTCGCTGTGTGCGAAGTGAGCGTACCGTCGGACGTCGCTGTAGTAGGCGGTGTCGGAGCTGGGATCGTGAGCGAGTGCGACAAAGTTTGACAGGAACGGACGACCGACGGCGACCACATACACAGACTTGTCACCGGAACTATCAACGCTCACCATCTTGACACCGTCCATGTCACTCACCAACATGTAGCTCGACGGTACTGACACACATACATGTAATACCTCGTTTACACGACGAAGCTGGCTGGATGAATGCTTGCAGAATAAAACATGTTTGATACTGCAATCATTCATCGAGCTGGCACGACGACAAGTTTTTTTGTGTAAACGAAGCATAAAATAAACAAAAAGCTTAGCTGTCGCTAGGGTGGAGCCGACCGTACTAGTTGTCATGAACCTTGAAGGTAATCCACGGTCGATGATTTTTATGTCATCTAAAAGAACGTATGCTACTTCATATTAGTTATTAATAGTAACCTTGGCCCTATCTCGCACCGTTTCCGAGATATTGCCACTTATAGTTTGAACATTCCATTCCATAGTGCGGTATGACTTTTCAAGGTCATCCAAGGTCATCGATTTTTGTCATTTGAAAGCCAGTATGCGACTTCGTTCTAGTGATCAATAGCAACCTATGCTCTACCTTGCACCATTTAGACACAATACATCCGTGACGGATGACGGACGGACAGACGGACCGACGACAACTACGACAAAGGGCCGACCGGTAAGCTTAGCGGTCGGTCCAAAAATGTTAAGTTTTTTTTAGCCATAGTACAGTACTGATCTCTGTTTTCTCAGCTCTCAGCTAGACACCAGTTTACACTGTGAGACCACGAATACTGGATACAGTGCATCGTGCGGTGTGCCTATTTGCGCTTGAGCTATCGCTGATACCCAGTGAGCCTACTCACGGTAGGACGGTCAGGCTGAATGGACCTGCACGGCTGGTTAGGCCTACATACCGAGATGTCGACGGTCATGGTTACCCATCCGAGTGACTGTGCGCGAAAATAAAAACCACTTCTGTGCATAATCAATCGCTCAGGTCAACTCAGCCTTTCATCCCACCGGGGTAAAAACAATCTGGGGTTAAAGTGAGAAACGTTCACTTGCGTCGGGTGGCAGTAACACTGTGTGATGCCATATTGCAGGTGACGCTCCGTAGCTCTGTAAAAAGCTGTAAACATTTGAACCTTTAACCTTTAATAGACTGTGTTTAGAACTAGAGATCGATAACTGTTGGTGGAATATAGCGGTCTTCTTCTATTGAAACAATAAAGCTCACTGACTAGATAGCTGTTTCCAGTGTAACAATGAGAGGCGCCTACCTGCACAGGCGTTAGAGCTGAGACGACGGTTCTTGTACGAATTGCAAGTGCACAGTGAGCTGCTGGTGCTGCCCAGGCGAATACAGACATCATCGCAACGACACGTATCAGTCGATTGGTCTACAGCCACGTATCAACGGTAATAAACGATTGTAATATTTTCAGAGACAAGTATGCCAGCGATAAATTGTTGCCTAAATCTGTCTCGCTCATGAGTGAATCACCGTAATTACCAAAATGGCCAACAAAATTTAAGCAAGAAAGAACGCACGCAGTAGGACCTAGCGTGAACGTGCATTAATTTAAAGGTAAAGAATAACACTTTGCAAACGTAAAAACTTACCATACAAATCTTCTTAAAACAGATCACTATATCGCAAACATACATTACTAATACCAAACATTTTGTCTGTTCTTTGATACCGGCGAAGCCGCCCGTATCTAAAAGTTAGTCTAGAACGTTAGAACTTAACGCAAATCATTGAGACCTTGCTCCGAAACGCGCAGCATGTAGAAAATCCACCAGCAGTAGTAGCACAATGGTAAAAAGTTATGGTAGTTTTGACCAAAAAAACTTTAGTTGAAATTATATTGCTCAAGAAGAAATCATGATCGCACCTGCTGATACGACGCTATAGTGCAAAGCCATCGGCAAAAGAACGTCAGAGACGACTGGCTCGACTGTCTTACTTGAACTGTCAACAACTTTGAATATGGCGCCCTTTTCCCAGTCACTGACATACAGCGTTGTTACACTGGCACTAGCGTCTAATGTCAGTCCGAAAGGCGTCTGTACAAAAAAGTAAATGATTAATTTATAGTTTACGTACGAAAAACAACCTTACCTTTGCATTATCTAGCTATGTGTCATAATGCTGATTTTGAAAAAAAAGGAAACTGCTTAAGTCTATGACATTTCACGAGACAGTTTGTGAGTAACCAATTTTTTGCTAATCAATGTAATCATGTGTCTAACACCATCGCAAAAAATAAAACTATAAACATTTAACGCAATTAAAAGTCGTGAATACATCTTATGCCCGAGATTTCCAAACAATCGTATTGATGCGGCAAAGAACAAAAAAGCGTTTAGTACAGACCTTCAGTTGAGTGCCACTGAGCACGTTGATCCATCCATTGCCGTCAAGGTCCATGGAATACAGCGAGCCGTACTTGACGTCTCGGGCGTTGTCTGGAACGCGAGTCTTGTAATGCGAGTCGGTCACGTAGATCTTATTGGAAGTGACAACAATGCCGTTCGGATTGTCCAGGCCCTGTTTGATAACCCGTGGACTGGAGCCGTCCAGATGCGTCTTCACAACACTGGCCGTCGTACCCCAGTCCGTGTAATACAAATACCTGTACGCATTACACACCGAACAGACGCGAGTTATTGGTCGAGTAGTGTGGCATTTGTAGGCATGATCTGCAAAATACATTGCTAAAAATTTTAGAAACATTGCACTGCAAACGACTGTAGTAGTTGAAATGAGCACGACGCTCACCAAAAGCTGTAATGAATGTCAGAAATCGACGGAATGGTTAAAATGCTACGGACAAAGCTACGGAGCGTCACCAGCCGCATGGGATTACACAGTGTTCCCTGCCACCCGACACAGGTGAACGCGCCTCGCCTTAACGCCAGCAAGATAGGCTGGTACTCGATTTACCTAGCTCGGAGAAATGAAAGGCTGAGTTTACCTAGGCGGCTGGTTACATAGCGAGATGGTTTACCTGCCCGCAGGCAGTCACCCATTCAAGTACTAACCCGGCCCGGCGTAGAGTAACTTCGTTGATCCGATGAAACGCGTTACCACTACGCCAAGCTACCAACCAGGCAAGGTAGGAGAATGAGAGTAACATAGCCTAATACGGTACTGCGCTTGAATTGCGTCGTGCAGTAAAAATCAGTCAATTAGTAGCGGTAATACGCAAGTCTTTAAAGATATCTTATATGCTCAAATGCCCCAGTAAGGTACTCGTATAAACTGAAGCCCAGCAACGTAATCGAGTCGTACCCAAGTCCGCATTTTTCACGACTCTGACCTTCATGACTTAGACTCGAAATCGGGTCCACTGGAATCGGACTCAACACGGTACGACTGGAAAGTAACTGCGCCGAATTAATTTTTTGTATTTTAACTTTTAACTAATTGTTTTGTTAACGCAGCATCAACAGGATAATGTTACTTAATTTATAGCATTTCACTGTATTGTTTTTCTTCTCGCATGCTTAGATTGTGAATTACGAACGCTTTGTCTCTTCGAACTCATTGGACTCGTACTCAGATTAAGTGCCGAACCGTAGCTCACGGATCATCATAGAACGAAAAAAACTATTTCTTGAAGTAGGCTTAAAGGACGCCCGAAGACTGAGTAGAGCAAACAGTCAAACGTTTCAATCATTTTAACGTGTTATACAAATGTTTGTATGCTCTGCATTTTGACAGTACTTTAATAAACGAATATTGTATTGAACTGTATTGTATTGTAGAATTGCATTACCCGCCATGGAGAGCGATGGCTCTCGGACGGTCAGCGTTCGTCACAATGGTTCTGATTTTAACAGGATACGAGTCGACACGAACAGTTTCAATTTTATGCCACGAATAAACCTCGCTG
>Ga0209367_1000495_pt1 | contig 39541 bp, 21 predicted proteins | sample WorMetLIZISLAND2_FD_187412 | JGI IMG/M metagenome (GOLD analysis project Ga0209367, IMG submission 187412) | Marine gutless worms symbiont microbial communities from Max Planck institute for Marine Microbiology, Germany - Olavius geniculatus... ...
TCAATAACATTGCTGCTGTACAATTTGAGATCAAACATTTTGATTTTTTCTATTAATCTAAACAGCTAACTGATTATATTTATACAGACATATACTGTAAACTATCGAAATGCATTTGACAGACTCCGTGTTCGTATGAACATTATCTTGTTATTAATTTTGTCTTTTCGTCTTCATTAGGCCTATAATTCAGCACATGTGCTGTTATATGTCTGCTTATGAACTGGACTGATATTAAGTTGAAAACTCGCAATATTTTTGTTGTCGTCAGCCGTACGACCTACACGTTGGTACAGTGGGAGAAGGTAGAGGTGTTCAAGACGGATGTCCACGTGAGGCCGCCACCTGTCACTTGACCTCATCGACACCACGTGACCGGAAGCACGGACAGTCGACACGTCGCTGCGGACAAAACGGCACATGTGTTGGCTCTTTTCATGGCACGTTTCGCTGCGCCTGTCGACCTGGCTGGCGCGGACCCCAGTGCAGTAGAAGTACGTGATTTTTTTCATTACATTAAGCGTATACACTGTGTCTCAAAAAAGAACATCCCCGACATTTTCGACTGTAACTTGAAAACCAATTATCAGATTTTGATAATTTATAGTACCAATGTTTCTGACACAACTTGCCATCAAACAACCATTCAGTTCCCCACCTCGCCAGCGTTTGTTTTTGCACTACCTGGGGAAAACACAGCCAGCGAAATATCACTGTTTATCCAATGCGATATGATTGCTTAATTAACATAAAGCGTAAAACACTTTTTGTTCAGATTTCTGACACTTTGGCCAACATTTCATCCAGTTGTCCATTTTTCAACTGCTTGCAGTAAAATTGCTTAAAGTGTTTGCCCATTATGCGAACACAGACAAAGAGACGCTTTTTCCATTCACTGACAGCAGTATCGATAAAGTTCTGCTCCAGACCAATCGAGGCTGTACCAGTCGCTTCTTGACTTCACAAACATTCCTAAACTTCATCTTGTAGACACACAGTGCTGCATGACAGTCAAACCTTGTAACAGACCGGCTGTTGTGGCCTACAGATTAGAATAGATGGAATTTACTGACTTTTTTCATTCATTTCAATACGTATTATGCTTGGTCTGCTTTGCCCAGGTAGTGCAAAAGCAGACGTTGGGTGAGGTAAAAACTAAAACACTTATTTAATAGTCAGTTGTGTCCGAAATAATTTTGCGAAAAATTATTTAAATCTGCTAATTTTTTTTCAACTTACGATTGATAATGTCGGGGATGTTTTGTTCAGGTTTTCTCTTTATTTCAACACATATTTTGCTTGATCTGCTTTCCCTAGGAAGTGCCGAAGCATACATTGGGTGAGGTGAAAAACTGAACGGCGTTTGATGGCAAGTTGTGTCAGGAATATTCTTTCCAAAAATTATCAAAATCTGATAATTGGTTTTCAAGTTACAGTCAAAAATGTCGGGGATTTTTTTGAGACACAGTGTAGGCAGTTTTACTGATATCCACTTTCTGCTGTACCCCCCAACAACATTGACATTACATAACAAGTTTTTACCATATTTTACATTACACAATTACTTATTTATGGCTACCAATTACAATAGCAATTAACATACTGTCCATAAATTGGTGTAGTAACCAAGAGTCAGTAACACTTATGCGGTAGTATTGGATAGTATTTGCTACGTCGGTTTCTGATCGCTCGTGTGCCGATGTGCCGTTAAGAAACAAATCACTCATTGTGATAAATTCGACAAAATTCTGCCAGCACTGTTAGGCAGCATAACTGCGCAAGGGATTCCGCCTATTCTTACACATTTTCATAGCGTGGTCTGTCTGCATGTTTGTCGTCTGTCTATCACATTCGTTCACCTTGCTTAAACCATTAGACATACTGAAACGGCATATGCCAGGTAGATTACACTTGCAGGGTCCAAGGAGTGACACGTTGTATCATATAGGATTCCTGACCTGCAGAGTAAAGAGACATTTTGAGGTCGACCCCCAGCCAAAACATGCAATCAGTGTATGCTATACAGTTACCTAACATTACCGCATTAGAAGTTAATTTTAACGTCATGCGTTATATACATTTACGTTTACTTACTTACTTACTGACGAATACAAACAAAGAGGGCGATTCCGTCTTTTACCAGATTACTCTGTTTTTGTTATACGTCAAAATCGTGCATATTCGTGCAAATTGTACTGACAGGGACTACAGTTTTGGACTTTGGACGGCGAAGTTTCGTTGAGTGGGACTTGAAGGATCGTTTCTACGAGCGCCTTGTGGGCACTTGGTACGTGACGCAGCTTCAACTCATGTTTCGAACTCGTCGTCGCTCCGGTCTGCTCTTCAAGCTGCAGAACGCATACAAGTCTGAACATGTTCATCTCGAAGTAAGGATGCAATTTGTTCTCTTATTTCCCTTAATCTTAACTGTACTTGCTTGCCTGTTTATTTCTTTTAAATAGGCTTCTAGATATTAAAACAACTTTTTGAATTTTCCCTGATTAAAACTTTTATTAACATTTTTATTGAAAGTTTCACAAAAGATTTATTGAAAGAGAAATTTTACATACGTTAATCGTTTAAATTTAGTACGTATTTAAAATAAATATTCAACGAAAACAAAACTTTTATTTTAATTTTTGAACAGAGCATTTTACGTATTAAATTTAAATACTTTATAAAATTTTCAGACGTTTTCGCTACTCAAACAGTCTGCGACTTATTGTATAATAACGTTTGTTCATAATGCTCTTTCAAAAACATTAATTGCATACGTAACTAGAAATGTGCAACGTGACTGATGTACTGTTCATACTACATTTTGTTTCTTTTATGTGTATTTCTTTCATGTCCGTGTTTTTATGTTTTTATTTGTTGTTTGCTGTGTGTGTCAATGGTCCCTTGTGGACTAATTTTCAAATAAATGGAATGGAATGGAATGTAGGGACTGTGCGTCTATAATCCGAATGTTCGATAGTCCGAGGCCTGGCTACTGCAACGGGCATTTTCTCTGACTCCAACCATAACTCTAACCATAACCGTACTCCTAGTTGAAAGGAAATGTGGAGATTGAGTCGTACAGCATGTAGAAATGTATAGGCAAAAACCTTAAAACCAGTGGTTAAAGTATGGGGTAACGCGGGGAAACACAGTTCCCTTAGTTCCTTCACCTTTAGTTTTTCGATCAAAGCTTTCCCCCACTTTATGTTCCCAAAAGACGCAATTAACAAGGAGCCCATACCATCAACGGGGGCTCAAAGCCAAACTAGCGTTCTCCCACCCTCGTATTTATACTTGAACCAGTGCCTAAAACTTTCGGACTATCAAACTTTCGGGTTATATCGAGCTGCACCCGATGTAGGTAGTAGATTGCCGGCTGAGGCTACGCTACAACGTCGGTAACGCTGAACAGCAGTTATCACTGAGCTTCGTCAACGTTTCCGACGGACAGTGGCACACTGCGGCTGTTGATAGAGTCGGCCAGTGGGTCATCTTGACCTTGGACACTGCTCAAGGTCAAAAAGTTATCAAACGCTAAATGGCGATGAAGGTTGTATACGGCGGGTCCGTGAAGGGCAGAAAGTCACCTTGACCTTGGGCTGTGCAGAAATAGCTCATCGAGATATTAGAACGTGTTAGAGGTCATATGGGTCGTCTTGACCTTGGACAAGACGGAAGGTCACGAATTCGATACGTTATAGTGCGACGAATAATACCGTGAAGTGCTTGAAGGTTAAGGGGTTACCTTGACCTTGAACGGCGCCGAAGGTCATTGAGATGTTAGGGCATAAATGGGTCGTCTTGACCTTGGACACAGCGGAAGGTCGAGAGTTCAACGAAACACTGGGCAATGTTGAAAGTCACGCAGAACTACGTGTTAGTCAGATAGGTCTTCTGTTTGACCTTGGAATGGCACGGTTCAAAGTCAGAAAGTGAACGAGACACAGGGTCTGGATATTGAAAGTCAAGTTAAAAGTCATATTGCAGTTGAAGGTCACGTAGAACTACATATAAGTCAGAGAGGTCTTCTGGCGGGTGCAGATGTTCGTTTTCCCTCGTCTAGCTCTGCTCCGCTTGTTAGCAACGACTTCGACGACGGTATATATTTATACAGTGTATTTAACACATTTATTCTTCAAAAAAGACGGAAATAAACAGACCTATACAAATAAAAACACCACATTTAGCAAAATCACCGAATCTTACAAAATATTCAGAATTAAACCTAATACTGCCAGAGTTGCCGCGGTTCTCAGTGTTCTCTTGTATGGATGAGCACTGCTTAATCGTGGCACTCAGAGATTATTTTCAACAGCCAATTTTTTGTTTGTTTCCAGTATTCACGTGGCTGCCAAGTAATAATAAACGTTTAATGTCATGCCGCTATAGGCCTAGCTTTGAACGTATAGCCCTACATACTGTCGCTGATACTGGTGTTGCTGCTGTTGCTCTGACGCAGGCTGTATGACTGATGTACGTTTTGCGGGTGAGTGGTTACCGATGGACGCGTCAGAGAACGCCGAAAGTTCAGCGGCAGAATACCACACACGAAGTCAGCACGTGCGTCACGGCTGTGTGTCGGAAGCTTGCAAACCGCTAGCCAGCAGCCACTGCCGTCACGGCATGCTCTGTGTCGACCTATGGAGACACGCCGAGTGCAGGTAACATACGCTCGCTGTGTTTTAATTGCCAAGGGTTGAATCAGCTGTTTTTGACGCCAGTGGTATAGCCAGTGCCGGCGTTGGAGAGTTGGAGCCCCCCCCCAAGTACAAGTGTAAGGCCCCTGGGTCCAGGGGCAGAGCCCCTTGTCAGGGGGGTTCGCCCCCCTGAAGCTGAAACACTTCTGGCTTTTAGACGTTAACTGAAAGTCGCAAATTTGCCCAGTTTTAAACAATTTGAGACGCAAAAAATCAGATACAATTTGTGTTGTCTTTTTTAAAAAATGACGTCTATAGGCCGCAATACGTCACAGATTACTGTACAGTAATGAAAAGTAATAAACTCGTCCACTTTGGGTAAACTTTCCACATGTTTATTCATTTTATATTTTGAATATATCTTTAAAAAACTAGAAAAAAAATTTCACATCTAGCATGAGGCCCCTGAGCATACGTGAGGCCCCTCGGCCGGGGGGTACAGGGGCCCTTCCGCCGGCTCTGGGTATAGCTACACTCAAAAGATTCGTCAGCGACTACGTTGCAGTTCGTCCCCATCACAGATCGTCAGTCGCATCCGACTGTCTACCGTATATAGGCGACAGAGCGTTTCCGGTCGCTGCTGCTCGTGTCTGGATCAGTCTACAGTCTGGTCTTGTCGCAGTCACCTCTACACCTTTCGTACAGCTGTCTTTCGGTCCCGGCTCAAAAGTCACTTTTTAAACATTTTTTATCATTCTTCCTTTGCCTGTGCAGTGACGCTTAGGCCTAATTGCTTCGGACACTATAATCGTTGTTCCTTACTTACTTATTTACTCACAGATTATGTAGGCCTGTTGGGGAACACACACACATGCGACTCATATATCAACAGCGAAAGAATTCGATCACCAACTATTTTTCAAAAACTTAAACCCTGTTTCTTCGTAGCTTAAAATTACATGCTACATGTCAAATGAGACCTGCCATGCGTTAGAGGTGCATGTATAACTAGAAAGCAGTCATAGTCCGCAGGTTCCTTTGCCAAGGCAATGTTATTCGCCAGGTGGCGTCACTATCTTCGGTTTTGCAGCGGTTCCCTTATGCCTCCTTTAACGCAATGGTAACGAAGATTTCAAAGTAATCCAGAATCTAGGATTTCTGCCGGATCACGCCTAAAATTGAATCACTTGTAGTTTATGCCATGCCCGACATACTCTCAAAATTTCAGAAAGATCCGTCCATAACTTTTCGAGTTATCTTGCTAACAGACAGACAGACAAACAAAAACCGGCAAAAACATTACCTCTTTGGCGGAGGTAATAATGTTCAAACAGAAGACATGCAGTTAATCGGAGCTTTACGTGAACGTAGCGGACTAGCGGAGCCGTGAGTGAGAGTGAGAAAGTCGGGCGGAGCGCAGAGCGGTAGGGGGTCGCGGATCGGAAACGGAGTGCATGGTGAGCGGAAATCACTGAAATAGGCCGCCAATGCTTGAGCGGCGCTGAGCGGAAAATCAGCGAGCTCCGCTCCGCTTACGTGCTCTGCAACTGTCATAGCCTACTGTCGCACTTTAATCGCGTAACTGCAATACCTCGGAAAATTTGGGTCATACCTTTAAATGATCAAGTAAGTAACTGAGTACATTCATAGGCCGCATAACGTCTGCAATAGGCCTGTATTTCGCTGCTATATGAACAGTTAAATTTTAGACCGTAAGTAGGACCAATTGCTGTATGCTTTCGTCATGCATTTATATGATGCTTAGGCTTATTTACTTGGTTACTTGCTTACTTACTTGCTTACACTAGGCCTATAAGATAGACTGCTTGTGTGTAGTAGTAGTAGTAGTGTAGTAACAGTTCAATGCCATGAGACAGTCGAAGAGTACATAATATATCCGATGACAAACAAGAAGCCCAGCTGTCGCTAAGATAACCGACCGTACTGGTTGTTAGTGACGTCAATGTCATCCATGGTCGATCGATGATTTTCATCTCATCTGAAATAGTGTATATGCGATTTCTCATTAGTGATTAATAGTAATCTTGGCCCTATCTCTCACCGTTTCCGAGATCCGGCCACTTATAGCTTGAAACTTTCCTTTAAAAAGTGCGGCCAAGCCGCTGCGGATGGAAATATGGTTACTATTGACAGCCTATAGGAAGTCGATAGCGCCCTATCTGATGTGTACCATCGCCGACTTTTTAGGCCTACGACTTGCGTTTAGCCACAACACATCCGTGACGGAAGACGGACGAACGACGGACAGACGACAATCGTATCATAAGCTGGACCGCTACGTAAGTACAGTAGGCTAAAAAGTGAACTTATATGTGGAGGAGTTCTCGTCCCGACTCCGCTTCTAGTGTTTTCTGAACGATCATCGGAGTGAGTTGTACGGTATTTAGGTGTCCAGCCGGTCGTCGTCTTGTAACTCACGGCACAGTACCGTATGACATCTGCGAGAACATCAACGAGTGTGCCGAGTTCTCGGCTGCCGGTGTGCCGTTGTGCCGGCACGGGGTGTGCCGTGACCTAGATGACGGCTATGTGTGTCAGTGCGACGCGGGATACGCTGGAGTGGACTGCTCCACGCGTCTGGAAGTGCCCTCATGGACTCTGAATTCATCCACTCTCGTCGTTGTCACATCGTCTATCACTTTGTTTTTAGGTAGCCGTGTTTCTCAACAACGTCAGCTGTTGCTGCTTTAATTAGCTTTATCTGTCGTCTCTTTTAAAGGTTTGGAGGGATGTTTGGAAGGTTTGGAAGGTTTGGATATAGCTTATCGTCAGAAACTTAGGCTCTTACTTTAAAGCTACATAGCGTCACCTATACTACACTGTGGGGCATAAAAAACACACCCAAATTTTTTTTTTAGAATAACTTGAAGAAAAGTGATCCAATTTTAATAAGTTTTGGTACGAATATTTCTGATACAACTGGCCATCAAATATTTGTTTAATTTCCTATCTCAGCCATTGTCTGTTACTGCACTACCTGGGAAAGAAAACGAACAAAATAATGCATTTTTACCACTGGTATTATTGCTTAATCAAAAAACATACAAAACACACATTTTGTCCATATTTTCATCGTTTTAGCTGATAGTTTATCTAATTGTCCATTTTTATCTGTCTACAAAGCTGTTTGAAATGTTGACCCACGAACATGGGCTCGGCTCGGAGACACTTTCTCCATTCGTTGATAGGAGCGTTGATAACGTTCTGCTCCAGACCAATCCAGACTTCACTAGTCACTTCTTGAATTCATCAATATTCCTGAATGTTATGCCTATTTAATAAACGTGCTGCTGCACAACAGTCAAACTTTGTAATTGATTGGCTGTTGGTGGCCACATATCCGGAAAGATGAAATTTTATAAAGTTTTTTGTTGATTTTAATGCATATTTTGTCTGTTCTGTTTTTCCCAGGTAGTGCAGAAGCAAATGTTGGGTAAAGTGGGAAACTAAACGGCTATTTAATGGCCAGTTATGTCATGAATACGCGTACCAAAAATTATTAAAATTGGATAACCCTTCTTTAAGTTATGGCCAAAAAATTCGTGTGTTTTTATGCCCCACACAGTAGGTCTACATCCGACAGAGTTGAACGCGCCCCGACTTAACCCCAGCCAGACAAGCTGGTGCTCGATTTATTTACCCCGCAGGGATGGAAGGCTGAGTTGATGTCGGTGTCGGTTATATACCGGGATGGTTTACTTGTCTGCAGACAGTCACCGATCCAAGTAGTAATTACTTGAAAGCGACCAGACCGACAGTCGAACAAACAACCGCGCGATCGCAAGTTTAACGTCCTAGCCGTTACACTACCCAGTACCAATTAAGTCGCTTTTTATGGGATTCTGTAGCTCAACACGATTACTTGAATTGTTTATAGGAAGGTGAACTTTGGAACAAAAGAAAAACATTGGCAGGAAGATGAAATCTTGGGGTTCTTTCTTGTCTATTATATGCGGCATTTTTGCTGCCAGTAAAGCAATCGAAGGAAAAGTAACAGATTTAAAACGTGGGGTACTTTTTGCATGCCACTCACCATGTCTAGTGGATTGTTAATTCAGCTGCTGTTAGTAGTTACCGGCAGTGGCTTTTATCCCCTTAAACTTATAGTCAAAATCGGGCACAAGATCCCCCCTCTCCAGTTTCAGGCTGAAGCCCCCCTTTTCGGGCTCAAGCCACCCTCTTTTCGGGCTTCTTGTTAGGGCTGTTGATCGCTTAGTGAAAAATAGCCCAGTGCAAAATAAGTGGGGAGGAGTTTTGTTAAGGGTGTAGATTGCCCAGTAAAAATAGGAAAAAGTTACGCCCTTGATAAAACTTTTCCCCCTATTTTTCACTGGGCGCAAGCGTCCACTAGGTATAGGCCTAGTGGACAACATCGAGGTTTAGGGATAGAAGCCAATGGTTATTAGTCACTGTTGATCTTCTCCCAGAAATACCTCTACAATCCGGTAACAGCATCATTTTTCATTGTATCTGTGCGCCTAGTGCTGCTGCTGCTGCTGCTGTTACTGCTGCTGGCACTAAGACGTCATCGCCAGCACCACGAGTCATACGCTGCGGTCGGCAACCCCGACGACGATGTCAGAGAGAATATCATTCACTATGACGAAGAAGGATTCGGTATATTGACATATTATGATACAGTTTTATTACTATCATTATCAATCATCAACTGTTTGCCATTGTCAGTGAGTTACTGTTAACCACTGTTTTATACTATTTATTTTATCGTGTCAACGGTCAAAACGTGCAAGACAGCCGTCGTTAGGCCTACGTGCAAAACAAAAACTGAAGACAAAAAAACTTTTAGAGCAAAGCTGTAGCTCAGACGTATACCGAAGCTTGCAAATTTAATTACGTCGGCTTATCTGCTTTAACCGTTTCAGCGAATAATGGTTCGTGTACAAGCCCTGTTTTGTGGCGGTAATTACGACCTGTTATTGTTTTGACGAAAAACATGTACTTCGAAGTGCATTTTACAGGTAATGTAAAGTATGGGAGCTCATGCAGCATCAGGCGTGCTTTGCTATTAAAAATTGTTTCTGTGGATTATAGTTCGCGAATCGCGAGTCTTTCGGTTTTAAAATTGGTTAAAATTCGCAAATTTTATAACAGTTAGGCCTAGGCCTATACAATTTGTAAAAATTCGTTTGGCATGTGTTATGTAACTTTACAGGAGAAGAGGATCAGCAGTGTTATGATATCGAGCGACTCAAAAAGCCGGTGGAGGTGGATTCATCCACAAGTCTACCTTCCACTATCGACACCACGGCTCCACGGCTCACCAGCTACGCCAGTGACGTCACTTCCGGATTCCGCTGCACACACTGCGGTTTATAAGCAGTAAAATATACAAGGGCGATGATCATTTGAAATTATATATAAAAAACTGCAAACAATTGATTTAATGTTGTAAAGGCGATGATGTAAAAGAGCAAAAATCAAAAAGTGTAAGCACGAACTATTGTATTAGTTTAGACATTTAATCTCAGTAGCCAGATAAAAATGTCTAAGCTAATGCATAATGTTCGTGCTTATACTTTTTGATTTTTGCTGTTTTACATCATCGCTTGTACAACATTAAATATATTGTTTGCAGTTTTCGTATATAATATTTGCGGTTTTATTAAAATTTAAAAAGTCACTATAGCCTGTTAGTTTTTATTACAATTACAACAACTACTACATAGCTGGCATCTTGGATTTATTTTGTGCAAAGACATAAAATAGCAACCATATTATGAGCAATAAATGAAATTTAAAATGGCGTTTACCACAATTTTAAACTTATTACTGTTGTTGATTATAGTCACATAACCTACATCCAGTAGTTGCCGGCTGCACTTCTGCAAAATTGAATCATTATATCTCAATCAGCAGCTAAATTATTAGGGCCTACGTTTTGTGCAAAAATACAAAATGGCGGTCGTCGCCATATTGGATGTAATTTTTGTCTAATATTATGGTATAGCTGTATATAGGATGTAAAATTGAGTCCACCTGCCAAATTTCGCGTAAATACGTCTAGTAGCAAGCGAGTTATAGGCGATAAACCGAATTCAAAATGGCGGCCGCCGCCATTTTGAATTTATTATCATTGCCAATTTTGGTGACATGGTCTATTTCCAGTAGTGACTGGCTACATTTCTGCAAAACTGCATTAATCTACCTCAATCGGTCGCTGAGTTATTACTTTCTGTGCAAAAATCTAAGATGACGGCCGACGCAATCTTGGATTTTGTTTTTGTTCAATATTATGGTATTTCCGTACGTAGGACCATAAAGTAAATCCACGATTCCACGTGTTGAATTTCGTGCGAACATATGCAACAACAAGCGAGTTATAGGCGATGAACGAAATTCAAAATGGCGCCCGTCGCCATCTTGAATTTATTACTATTGCCAATTTTGGTTACATTCCTATTTCCTGCAATGGCCGGCTACACTCCTGCAAACTTACATTAGTTTAACTCAAACGGCAGCTGAGATATTAGTGTTTGTGCAAAGATAAAAGATAGCGGCCGGCGCCATCTTGGATCTTATTTTTGTTCAATGTTATTGTCAATCCGTACATAGGACAACAAACTGAGTCCACATGCCAAATTTCGTGCAATGATATGCAACAACCAGCCAGCTATAGGCTATAAACTGAATTCAAGATGGCGGCCGCCGCCATCTTGAATTTATTACTGTTGCCACTTTTGGTCATATCATTTATTTTCTGTAGTAACTGGCTAGACTCCTGCAAAATTGCATTAATCTATCTCAAACGGCAGGTGAGTTACCTGGTATTAGTGTTTATGCAAAAATCCAAGATGGCAACGGCCGCCATCTTGGATTTCGTTTTTATTCAACATTATGGTATATCCGTACGTACGACCATAAAGTAAGTCCACTTGCCAAATTTCGTGCAAATATACGCAATAACCAGCGAGCTATGGGCGATAAACTGAGCTCAAGATGGCGGCCGCTGCCATCTTGAATTTATTACTGTTGCCAATTTTGGTCATATCACTTATTTCCTGTAGTAGCTGGCTACACACGTGCAAAATTTCATTAATCTCACTCAAACGGCAGCTGAGTTATTGGTGTTTGTACAAAAATTTAAGATGGCGGCCGCCGCCATCTTGGATTATATTTTTCTTCAATATTATAGCCAATTCGTACGTAGGACCATAAAATGAACCCACGTGCCAAATTTCGTGCAAACATATGCAATAATAAGCGAACTATGGGCGATAAACTGAATTCAAGATGGCAGCCGCCGCCATCTTGAATTTATTACAATTGCCACTTTTGGTCACATGACCTATTTTCTATAGTAGCTGGCTACACTCCTGCAAAATTTCATTAATCTAACTCAAACGGCAGCTGAGTTATTAGTGTTTGTGCAAAAATCCAAGATGGCGGCCGCCGCCATCTCGAATTATTATTTTGTAACGCCGGACCATCCACGAAGCCCTTTTGCGATCCTAAACTTACCCTACAAATTTTGCTTGGATCGAGTTTATACTTTTCCACATATCGCGATTTGAAAATTTCACAAATTTGGCTTAAAATGCCCATTCAGGCCTACAAAAATCATGTTCTTGGGGAGTTTTGATTCCCAAATGTTACTTTTTATCACGGAGACCTCCAAAAGGCACTTCCTTGTGCAGAAACACGCGTTTTGAGCCCTCATTGGTCGTGATCGGTTCTACGGTGTGATAAGGATGCGAGGCGAAGAGTACAAAAAAGAAAGAACCAAAAGTAAGCCAAAATTCGCCATTTTCGCAGACCCCCTTTCCGTCATCCCACATTAACCAAATCTTGCATGCGGGGTCGTATCACGGATATCTTTCTTGGTTTCAAGTTTCAGAAAGATCGGTTGAAAAATGTGGGAGCAGTGGGGGGTCGAATTTTTGGCTTTCCCATTGACTTGGCACATCGCTTATCGCACAAGCCGTGATGAGCGGGATTTAACCTGTCTTGCGATGATGCTCAGTAGAGGGTTCAACGCAGATTAGTATTCATTCAGTGGGAAAACCGGCTAACTTGAGCTTATCAGGAAGTTTTCTGTAACAACGATAGGCCTATATGGGGAAGCGTTCTCCCAGATTCCCTTTCTTTGCGAGAAAAAAGTTGGATAGAAAAGAAGAGAAAAAGGAAGAGGAAGTGAAAAGGAAAAGGAGAAAGTAAGGAGGCTGCTGCGATTTGAGGGGGGAAGAGTTGCTTCGTGGCACGTTTCTAATGCGCTGCAATACAGACAGTGTAATACAGACGGGCAGACAAACGGACGGGCAAAGCTCACACTACGGCCTTGCAGGACGGCCGCACATAAATAGATTCAAGACCAGCATTTTCAAAGACAGGCTATAGTGATCTTCAAGGCCAAGACCAGGGCCACTAAGTAAGTAGGCTTACTGTAAGCAAATAATCAAAACAAATATGATTTTTTGTTCATCGAGTTGTCGAGTACAGTGTTCGAGGACCCTATCTCTGCTTCTACGTGACGCAGTGATGATTGATGCTGATTGTGATGTGTATGTGTTCAGCGTGTGCGGTGAGCGGTCAGTCGACTGAGAGTCAGGAGCTCGGTCGATATTTCGGCTTCAGACTGCGATGTCTTGACGTCGACGCTTCCAGCACACCCTGCAGACCACCGACTCATCAGGACGACAAGCACTAGTACCTTGACCTTAGATTCGGCTGAAGGTCGAGAGTTTAAAGAAACAATAAACAACGTTGAAACGTAAAAATACGTGTCAGTCATAGAGATCATCTGTTTGACTTTGAAATGGCACGGCTTAAGTTTAAGAGGTGAATGCGACAGACCCTGGCTCTAGATATTGAAGGTCACGGTGAAGGTTACGCTGCAGTTGAAAATCACGAGAGGTCTATCTGTTTGACCTTGCGGTGACACGGCTGAAGGTCAAGAGGTAAACGAGACAGACACTCATGGGTCTGGCTACTGAAGGTCACGTTGAAGGTCACAAACTACGATGCCTTGACGTCGACGCTTCTACTACACCCTGCAGACCACCGACTCAACCTACTACCCCCACTGGCACTGCTGATGATGCTGCCCAGCTGTTCGACATCCCAGGCGGTGGTCTCCGTCAATGTCCGTGTGACGACTTAGCAGGATGGTCAGTACCGTGCGGTCCGGTCAGTGTGAATTTAAGTCCATCCGGTCATCGCCCGGTGACGTCATTGTCGCGGCCATTAAAGCGTGACGACGCTGCAAAAGACATCATTAACTCACGAAATGACCCACTTTGACATTGTCCAACGTGACTATCATGATTAACGAAATTACCAATACCGGTAGCTAAAAATACGTCATCATTTCGTCCCGTGACCGCGGTGCATATATGCACACTGTGTCGTGAACCTCTGATCGTTAACTCACGAACTGCAGATATCACACGTGTCAACGACTAACATGTGACGGGCCTCGATGTTATGGCTTCCTTAAACTTGCTTCATTCGACTGACGTTACAGTAGTCAAGTTTTATATCAGCAGCCGATCGATCAACTCTGACGTCATATCCGTCCTGCACTCGTTCAGTTCATTACATTTCTGTCGTTCTGTGAGCACCTGAACAACTCGCATGCATTTGTAGATCATTCTTTCATCTGATTAATGCGACACCTTGTGACGACTCTGCGACAGATTAGATATAGGCCTAGTAATAGCATGAACTAGAAGCGACGGGACAGCACAAACCTTCGCCGATGCTAGTGCTGCCACACGGGGAATGCGGATGACTAAATGTAGGCACCTGTGCCTGCGTCTTACGATCTGCTGTTTTTTTTCATAATTCTTCAAATGCGTTAGTTATGATTTTCCGAGTGATCCAGCAAAGACTCAAGTAGATAATCAGACAAAGGTGGAAACATAACGTTGAACACAATTATAATGTACTAACTTGTATATAGCGAAAGTGCATGTACAGTGCATATACTTCGTGCTGAAGGCGGACGGGCACATTTGTATTCGCAACTCCACGCACCGTGAGTAATAATTAACCGATGTTTGAAATCTGAAAAAAATTAGCTGGGGGTGTATCTTTTCGACGGTCGGTGACCGACCAAAATTGTGATGTAAATTGTATATATATATGGTATATAGCTGACCCCCAGTACATAATTTGACAGTGTTAGGGGGTTGAGAAAACAGTTAAAGGGTTCAGTCCCCCCGTCGCCGGCACTTCAAACACTGGTAATAACTAACATATACAGTGTTGGCAAATTTAACAGAAATAGGAGATTAGAAAAAGTAGGACAAACATGGGCGGAACCCCACCCTATACCTGACTAGGTTAGGGGCACAGACCGCAAACCCGTCATTCACGGTCCACCCTGGGGTACCAAACCATTCTAGGGTTGGAGCCCCTCCCCTCCCTGGTACAATTCTGGGAAATGGGTCTACCGAAACAAATTAGCAGAAATATACGTCATCTATCCAAGCCCTACTTGTATTGCACTGGTGCAAAAGAAAAAGAAACGGGCTGATTTTTTTCAAACATTTTGTACTAATTTGGCAAACACTGTAGTGAATGATGATAAACAAATATTACGACCTGACTGACAATAAAGTCACATTTTAATAGCACTTATGTTACAATATATGCACCAAACTGACTGAATTGATCAAATGGTTCAAACAAAAAGGGCACGTAATGTTATGCAGCACTCAAGTGCGAAGGAATTATCTGCAGCGTTTTTTCCATATGGGTGCACGTTACAGTAAATCACGACCAAAAAAAAACTTGGCATCAACTGTTAAAAGCAACAAGAAAAACTTCCACAAATGTCACATGCATCGGACGAATACACCACGATATAATACTGTAAATACAGGGTGGTCCAAAAAATGTCCCAACTTGTTTTTGTCAGAACTTAATCAAATCTTCAACAAAGTGGCTAATTTTTGGCACACAGATCGCCAAGGTGATAGAATTATGTGAGGTACACTTATTTTCCACCTCACCTAATTTGTCAACGCACGACCGTGTAAAACGCAGATGCTCGAAATTGTTACATTACGTGGTGATTTATCAGTATCAGATTGCTCACCTTTCATTATCAACTCGACAGAGGGCGCCACATGATTTAATAAGTTTTTGGTATTAAATATTTTACGCTAAAAATAGCAGACAACAAAATAGCACACTGATGACTTCAAAACACATTTAATCCATGAATGAGTGCTGTGCAGATTGATCAACTGATCGTTAATATCGCTATCAGCCGTGGAGTCACGTCTAAGCCACTGTGTACACTTTTGGCACAAATTATGAGAGTTTGGAAGGAAGTTATTATACAAACTTATAACTCTGCTAAATAAATCACATTTTAGTTTGTTGTGTGCGTAATTAAGTCACTAGAACTCAGGGATGTGATCTCGAGACGTCTTGGACTCTAGACGGTCTTGAGACGTATTAACGTCTCGGACAAAATCGTCAACGTCTTGGTCAGTTGGTCTCGGACCGATGCGTCTCGGGTCTCGTCTCAGAGCAATATGTCTCGGTCCAGTAAGTCTCGTCTCGGGTCTCGGGCCATTGCATCTCGTCAAGACGTTTTGTGCAGGTGCGCGCCGTGCATAGTGTATAGCTGCAGTTAGAGCGATATGAACCAGCATGACATTTGTGGTTTAGACATATTCGTTTACAGTGTTTTTACTCTTTCATTTACTTATTTATCATAAAGCAGAATTATGTCACGCCACTCTTTTTATCTGTCCCATTGCTATAGCATAGCATGGGACAGATTATAAAATCACTTGCGTCTGTCTGTCATTCTGTCTGTAAACACTCCTACTGCCGCAATTTTGATGAAATTTTGCACAGTGATTCCGGGCCCGAAAGGTAAGATCGAGTTTGTTTGGGACAAAAAAATCTGTTAACTCCTTCCCCTATTTTACCCCAATTTAAAAAAAAATTAGCAGTACGGCCTATGGAAACTTCAAAGTGGTATAACTCGGTCCCCGTAAAAGATAATTGTGCAGTGTGTTTACCTACCCCCTATTTTCGGGGTCCGGCAATCTAACGGTGTTATTTAAATTTACCCCCTATCAACACCTGTTGTCATAGCAACCATTCAAAAGTTGCAAAATTTTGCATTACAGCCAATGGAGATTTCAAAGTGGTATAGCTCGGTCCCCATAAAAGATAATTGTGCGATATTTGCACCTACCCCCTATTTTCGGGTCCGGGCTATCTGACGATGTCGTTAAAATTTCTCCCCTGCCGACAGGTATTTCACCACACGTCACGGAAAACGTCTCGGCGAAACGTTAAAGCTCCCGAGACTCTCGAGAGCTTCAAGGTCTTGGCCAGGGTCTCGGAAACAGCAAAGTCTCGTGTCTCGGAGACATGGGTCTCGGGTCTCGTCTCGGCTCAGAAGGTCTCGTGCACATCCATGCTAGAAGTTTTACAAACATAACAGCTCAGCATTATGCTACAATTTGGAGCATTTGCATTTTACATGGTAGTGTGTTGACATAAATCAGGTGAGGAGGATAGTCAGTGTACATAATTCTATCACCTTGGTGATCTGTATGTCAAAAATTATCAAATTTGGCGGAAATTTGATGAAGTTCTGACAAAAACAAGTTGGGACATTTTTTGGACCACCCTGTACATGTTAACAAACGACTATCTGAGATCAAACACCAAAAGATGGAAAAATACTACATTCATACTAGCATAAAAAGTACAAAAAATAGACTGCAAAAGTTGGTCCATCAGTTAACCAGTGAAATGAAAAGCAGTTTGGTAAAACGTTCTTAGATTTAAGTCTTCTACTCAAAAGTCTAAGCGATTTTTTTTTGAAGAGAAACTGTTCTACGTATGCTTTCTTACAGTTTTGCTGCAATTGCAGATTTCACGAAAATGTTTAAGTAAAGCTAGCTGCAACTCATTATTAGTCACATCCCCAATGAAACATTAAATTCTCCCATCGGCAAAAAGTCATTTCTAAAAAAATACAAAAATTAATACAAAAAAAGTCTTTTTTCTTTTTAACAGACATATGCAACCCATTTTAAGAAGACACTACTAATGTACTTAGAATCAACTCAAAATAACACAGACAGATAATTACAACATCTAAATCGACAAAATTTGCATCTTAATCAACCGACAAATGTAAGACAAATATCATCTGGTCCCACAACTGAAATACTGACAGACATTTTAGGACTGAAAAAAATTCTGTGCTACTAGTTGCAGTTGCTGGAAAAAATACAGACGTGGGTGGTATGTTTTAAAATTTTTTTATTCTTTATATCATGACATGTAATTTTACAAAACAACCCATAAAAACAAACTGGCACATGGAATAGTACCCATACAAACTAAGGTAAAGATACTGCAACAGAACAGACTAAACGCTAATGGTTTCCTTCAGTAAAACTTTGGAAACAAACTAAAAACTACAAAACTATTTAGAGGTTCCGATAAAAATTTCAGGGATGCAGGTCTTTTAGGCACAGATGGCAACCGGAAGCACAGAAACTTTAAAGGCTTGCAGAAACAACAATGCCCAAATTCCACTGCCTCAACTAGTTGTCAGCTTGCTGTCAAACAAGCCCACAGCACGCTGTACAGCAATTTCTTAAAGGTCCATGGCCACGGTCAAACTCACTCGCACAATTTATGTCGATTTAAATTAGACATTTAACCTTGTGTATGTCGATTCAAGTTTCAGAAATGTACACAATTAATGTGTGATTCTAAATGAAATGCAGCATTAGCCGCACTACGTTACGTTATGCCAAAAATTCCAGTCTATCAGTCCCTCCTGTGACGTCATCAGCCTAGCCCATAGACATCATGAATATTAATAGCTTAGCCAGTGACGTCACCAGATAAGGCTAGGCCATTAATATTCATGATGTCAATAAGCTAAGCTGAGAATGTCACCAGGGGCTCCTGTCTAGCTATCATGGTGGTGCGTTATTTAACGTTGTCTGTAAATCGTCGACTTTTAAGTTTCTCTGTGTTGACAAAACGCCGGGCACCGATATTACTGACAAAGTTATCAGAAAACTATGCACTTTTAGGAAAATGGACAGAATATATATGTTAATTTTGCTGTCCATGGAGCTTTAAAACAAAACCTAAAGCATCTTGTGTTTTCATTGTAAGCTTTCAATTTTTCTTGGACCTGCTGTACAACTTATTGCAGATTTGCCATAGACTTTTGTCTCAGTGAAGATTAAATTGTTGTACAACAAATCACGACAAGTGCAGTTTGAACATAAATCAACCATTGCAGTTGCGCACAGAACGCGGTGTGATGTCAACATCAAACAAACAAAAAGTGGCAATGAAGAATTGTCTGGTAGCAATTATATATGCTAGTGGATATAATCATCATGAAGGCGGTGAAAGACTGGAGCATTTCTGAAGCATTTCTTCTGTGCCACGAACCCTAAACACACAACAAGTTGCAGTGAAATAAACCAACCACTTGACTCATCTTCCTTTTCTGTCCGTTGTCTATCGTATAATTACAGCAAATTTCACGAATTTCGAAAGCACCAAATTTGAAATGTAACAAAACTATAGACAGCCATAGGAATTGCCCAATTCACCAGCTTTCTTGAATCTTGTAAAAATAACTAGGCAAAGACAAAATAATATATAGATTTCATTTACAGTAAGTTTAGGTGGCAAAATCCCGACATTAGCAACAACAAAAATATGGTTATCATTATGCGATCATCCTAATAAGCCACATTACGAGTCCATCCATTCCATATTGCCTCTTAGCTCAAAAACAAAAAAAATATTAAGAAAAACCAACATTGAACGTTCCCTGGTGCAGCAGTAAGAAAAATTTTTAGGAATGCAGGTTTTTTTCTAAAGACGGATGGCAACCGGAAACATAGGAATTTTTTAGGCCGCATCAACTTATCTGATATGAGGGGGACAAGTGACACTAACATGGCTTCAATGCGTTGCCGCTGATCCATCCTATTGCCACTGCTGCTAGCTGCCAGTTCTTTCACATCATTGCCACCGTTGCTGCTGGACTGATCAGTGACTGCATCAGTGCTATCAAACAGTCCAGCATCTTCTGCAAACATAAACAACATTCTTTCATCACTACGGCCCACAGTTTTCCATGGCAAATTGTGCCAAATTCGGCAGGCCAGTTCGCAAAATTCTGTGGCTCACAGCAGCAAAATTGTGAGTAAAATGAGCTCTGTCAAAAAGCTTCCGCCATTATTGAAGGCTGGTGTTGTGCTCAGTTATGCTAGCAATCTTTTTTCTTTTCAAAAGTGCAATCTGTTGAGTCGAATTGTGTCCATTTATGACTGTGTGCCGTATTGCAATGGCTATTAGTAGAGCTCACAGTTTTAGGCCATTCAGTTTGATTTTTTCCGTGATATAATTAGTCTATTTAGCTACGTTGTGAAGCCAAAGATCGTATTAATCATCAGTCATTTCTCAATTTTTTCAAAATTGGGTGAAATTCTGCAGAAATATCAAAATTCCATGAAAAAAGCAAATACCACGGCTAGGCCCCAAATTCCGCTACCTGTGGTAAACTGTGGGCCCTATTCATCACCACGAAGCTCAGAGCAGCCGAAGGCAAAAGGCTGGGTACAGATGTCAACATTCTGGCATACTCTGCCTACGTGCAAATTTTCAACAATTGTAGTTTGACAAAAAAACTAGTGCTGGTGCTGATTTATTACAATTTTTAAAAATCTAATAAGCACAAAAGATCAGCCAAAATTCATCTGTTAATTTCCATTAATTTTTGTAGTCAATCAGAAACACCTCAAAAATGGGTTGGTGTGTGGCGTTTCATTTGATCAACAAAGTTACTCTACGCTGGGCTGGGTTAGTACTTTGATGGGTGACTGCCTGCGGGCAGGTAAACCATCTCAGTATGTAACCAGCTGCCCAGGTCAACTCAGCCTTCCATCCCTCCGGGGTAGGTAAATTGAGTAACGGCCTATCTGGCTGAGGTTAAAGCGAGGCGCATTCACCTGTGCCAAATGGCAGGTAATAGTGTGTGATCCCATATGGCAGGTGACGCTCAGCAGCTCTGAGATGGACTTCCCATTAAGAGCTATATCACTGCTTTAACCTTTTAAACTTTAAAAACTGTACAATTCAACTACTGGTTGTGTTAATCTTTTGCAAACTAAAGCAAAATTGAAAAAGCGATGACGACGATGACGCACACAAATTGTGTAGTGAAAAAAATGACAAAGTTAAACTAAAACCATACAAGTACAAATCTTGATCATGTCATTATCAGTGCCAGATAGATTGTTGTTTCTTGTAGTTACAAGTTCACAATCAATCGGAAATGTGCAGATTAGTAAGGTGAGTGATGAAAAAAGCTTCATGCACAAACACACGCAAACCCTTGTGATACTACATTTTTAATGGGATAGCAACATCCACAATAGTTTCCTACATTCCGCACCAAGTGGAAGCATTGGATCAAGTCTTGGTAGCCTGTCATTCGACTAATCCTCAAGCATCAAATCTCTTATGAATCTCACACAGATCATACCAGTGTTGTCGGAATATTTGGCCGGATTGAAACTGCTGTGTCCATTTGTTGCTGCGACATCATTGGTCGTGCTGGAAGATTCCACGTCACTCGACGTCGGTTCTGGGAATATCGAGCGACGTCTGTTCGACTGTCACAATCAACAACAATGACACCTACTGTAAAATGTTTCATATCTTTCTCAGTTCTGTACCCAGTAGTGTCGTAAAACAAGTTTCTGTAAAACAAGTCTTGCTTTTACTAACTGCTCCACAAACGTCCTTGATACAGCTGAAAATACAGTCACATATCTCATCAAAAACTCAATTAAAACATCTATTGACATAGAAAATGCACGGCTCAAAGCACTGATTTATACAGGGTTGGAGTCTTCAAAGACTGTATCTGACCTTCGGAACAGCGTGAAAACAAAAGAAAATTGTGGCCCAGATGTTGAAAAGATCCGGCCCTTGCCTTGAAGACCAGTGCAGTAGCCTTGGCCTAAAGACCACATGCCTGGCCTTTGCTTTGAAAACCACTGGCCCTGGCCAAGAAAATTCTGGCCTCAAACCCATCCCTGAATTTATATTAACTGCTCTGATTCTGAGTGATAATCAAGCAATCACATTACGCTGTGGCAATGTATTCCATCCAAAATGTTCCTCTAAGACAAAGCTGCCAATGCTGGGACTCCAAAGAGTAAATTCCTGATCAAATTATTCTCCTAATGACCAAGCCTATGTGGCCACAATGCATCAATTTTACAGATGGGCATTGGGCAACTTATGGTGGCAACAGCACACTCTGCACCGTGTCATTTGCATGGTAAATGCAGCTAATTTATCAGAGGGAATAACAAGAAATTTGAGCTAATGCTCACGGGATGCGCGAAAGCCCGCAGGCAGTCACCCATCGCAGTACTAACCAGGCCCGGCATAGAGTAACTTTGTTTCAGCCGAAACGCGTTACCAACGATGCCACGCCACCAACGCCAGTACCGTGGCGCCGCCTTGTGAATGACTTTGTGTCGCAGCCCAAAATCGCCCGAAAAATCCATAAAAAATCCCTATTTTGGCGTTCAAGGTCATCCAAGGTCATTGTATTCGGCGCCAATCGAAAGCCAGTATACGATTTCCTATTAGTGATTAATAGTAACCTAGGCCTTATCTCGCACCGTTACTGAGATACAGTGAGTTATAGGAAAAAAATTGCAAATTTTGCCCACCCCCTCTCATTTAGCACCCTAGTTTGGGGTGACCCCATTCGAATTTATGAAAAAGCTTTACGGTTCCTGAAACTAGAGTCTTCCAGGCAGCTGATGGTAAAGATTTGGTAATTCTACCTTGCACCGTTTTTGACTAATCCACCCGTGTGACAGACAGACGGACGGACGGATGGACAGACAGAATTGCGATGGCTAAGACGCGCTAAAAGCATAGCTGCTTTTGCGCGTAAAAAGCATATATAGTCTAAGCTGGTTGCCAGCTAATATCATCTTGCAGCTTATAACAATGACAGACGCACTGGCAATTAGTAGCAGCAGTAGCAGCAACCAGTAGTAACAGATTTAATTGCAGCACTAGTAACCAGTAATTTTTACAGTGCATCAACAGTCCGTTAGTAATGTGTAGCGGTAGCAGCAGCAGCTGCAATACAGAAATATAATAAAAAGCACCTGCATCATAAGCTGGTTCTCAGCTAATGTCATTCTAGCAGTCAAGTTGTTGAGCTGTTTCATCAGATCATCAAACTGGTTTCTTGTTGACTGTACATCACCTTGACCAGTATGCTGTTCATCTCTCTCATTGGTTGACTGTTCAAGGGCCGTGATTCGCTGTTCCAGAATGCCAATGTCCGCCGTTTGTTGGTTCGCATCAGACAACTCATTCATTTGTCGTTCGACTGACTCCAATCGTCTGCTGACAGAGTCAACCCGACCGCTCAGCATCTGCACAGCCTGTATGAAACATACCCACATTACACCTGATCAGTTCATCTCTGGCCCCTCGGCTACATCATCGAAATTGCTTGTGTGAAAACAAGCAATGGTCCTTCACTGTTAGCATCTTTAGCGGTGCTCTGATCAAAGTAAACTTAACGGTGTACCGAGGACCCTGCATAAAAACATGACAACAATGCCACACAGTTTTAATACTCATAATATGCCACTGGAGTCTTGCTTTTAATAATTGCTCCACAAACGTCCTTGATACAGCTGAAGATACAGTCACATATCTCATCAAAAACTCAATTAAAAAATCTATTTACAAGACATGGATCAATATGCCTCAAAAATATAATTCCATAGGCTGGCACTGATTTCCAGACACCCGTTTACACTACAAGGCTAGAACATTGAGAGGAGTGCCTGTTTACATTTCAGCTTTCTCTGATACTCACTGTGCCTACCCACAAAGGAACGGACAGGCTGAGTTGGCATGAATAGCTTGTTATACACCAAGATGGTTTACTTGCCTGCTGACAGTGACAGTCACCCATAGAGGTATTAACCAATTGGCATTGATTGACTTCATTGATACGATCAACGACATTACCAACCACTGCCGATATAGCTGTTTTAGTTACAAATACAACTCATCATGAAAGCTGTTAGCATTAAAGCACTGACATTCAATAAAAACTATTGAAGTCTAGTTAAAACTCATTAAAGGTCTCACTAAAGGGTAAAAGTTAAACACAAACATAAACACATCCAATACGCACATCAGCAATTCTGTTGACAGCTTGCAGCACGCCAGCACCATCAACGTTCTGTGACACAGGACTAACTACAGAGACATGTGAATCAGTGCTGTGTGAAGCAGAACTGGCTAGCAAGCTAGCGGCCAGTGACTGGTCAGTCTGACTGTGATCAGCAGCCAATGACTGTCTTGCAAGAGCGTTCGTCATCTCTCGGATCACAGCAGGGGCTCTGTACGGTCTTGTTTCATTCACAACTCGTCTCTGTCCATCTGTCCACACATCACCATAATGAAATTAGGTGGGACCAACATTTTCAGCAAAAAGTAACATATTTCATGCTATAAAGTACACACAAACCATAATTAAAAAGTCAGAAAAACGACATTAACTTTGTGTGCCTTAGCACACATGATATAACTTCTGTTCAGCAAAAAATTCACATACTAAATGGAAGGTAAATCCCAAAAAACCCCAGCCACTTTCTGTAAATATGTACTCCAAACGCACTTTGAACTACCATAACTGACAACACTGTACGATAACAGAAAATAGCAATACTTGCCTGAAAGCTTATCACGCAGAATAATGGCACTATCATCATCATCATCATCATCACCAGCATCATGCTGAGTTATGGAAACATTCTAAATACACGTGTCACACATGAATGACAAATGAGTTGACTGATCAACTCAGTATCAACAAATCAGTCAATATCAATTTATCAGATCTCAAGTGACACAGTGAGAATCAATAAAGCTGGTCAGTCAATTGTTACGTTTTTGCTTGCTTGGCTTATGTTGCACTTGCACAATAACACATACAGTTTCATAAAATTTATATTAAAGCAAGATGAACACTGAACAATGATGTACAATGAATAGCTATTGTTTAGAGAATAGAACTAAAACATAAAAGTGCAGCAGCAAACAAAAACATAACATGCGACTGTCTTGTAGCTGGTCGGTGATGCAAGGTGGAAGCCGGAAGATGGCGGACAGAAGACAATGATGAATGGCGAAAGGCAATAGTCAGGCACTGCCGTTGAACTCGCTTGCCACAGGCTGGAAGACGGAAGTCGGGTGGCGGACGATGATAGTCGGATGGCTGACGAGGAACCGCCTGCCACGTGCTGCATCTACGTGTCATATAGTCATGGTCATACAGAAAAGTGTTCCTTCAGAACACTTTCCTGTATGACCATGACTATAAGACTATATGATACGTCTGCGTCTTCAGAAGTCATTCATTACTGTAGGTTCATTCGTAGAACGTACAATGTAGTTCGTCATTTCATGTACTTCCTGTGTCAAACGCTGACTACCCGCAAACATATATACAGAGCACGACGTGTTGACTGTTCGAGTGCTCAGCAGATAATGACATTCAGTTGTCATCTCTTCGCCAAGAGAGTTCTCACACGTGCGCAGTAACATCGATCAGCACGTGCTGTTCAGGTCACATCTGCAGGGCATAACTGGGCCAATAGATGACTGGCACGGCAGGCGTGAAAAGCGTACCATCATACACACCATCAAACACCATGAAAGCATGCACGCGTAACTAAAAGAAACAGGAGCGGTCCTAACACAATCAACTAACTGAATACAGATCAGAAAAGCCTATCAACTGATCAATTAAAAATCAACAAAGCTGATGGCAAAGCATTGTGGAAAGTCCAAAAAAAGAAAAATATCTTAAGCACAATACAGCCATGTATATTCAAATAAACAAGACACAATTTAAGAGGTGATTCACTGCAAAGCAACAAGAGGACAAAAGCACATGCAAATTCTCAGCGACATCACAAGCAAAGACTATGTTACTTTGAAGTTTGAAGAAAAATGCAGAAGACTAAAACAGCTGGCAGAAAAGTATGTCATAAACCTATAACATGGCAGAAAACCAAAACGAGCCAGTCAAATAAAATAGAAACTATAATCAACTGGCTAATCAGACTAATCAAGCAAATAAGTTGACTGCATTAGTCATGTTTGCACGCATACTCGTCACGGTTGTATGACCATCCTAACAGATCTTCCCCGCCCATCAGTCCAACTGTCTCTCTGCCCATACAAGTTCCTAAGTTTTCCATAGCTAAAACAGGAAAAACAAAATTGGCGTAAATGTTTTTATACGACAGGAAAACTGGTGTGCCAACTTTCAGTCTAAAGGGCCATAGAGTTGTGCAGCTCTAAGCAGACGATCACACAACATGCCGGCCTAGGCCAACATTTTTTGAGTTTTATATCAAACCAAATGATTTGGGATTGTTAAGACCAACCATTCATTCTGATTGGTTAACCGCGACCAATAAGACCAGTTAACCGTAGAAACTGCTTACTTACTAACTTACTAAATAAGTTGCCATGCTGTTGCATCATACCCACCAACGTGTTTATTTAATGACTGTGTTTTTGTACAATACTGAAAAATACTTTTTTTACTGCATTTCATTGTATGAAGGGTTTGTCATTGCTGCTTTTGTGCAAAAGTTTAAGTCAAAATTTATGGCGGTGCTATTATTAAGTACTGAAATTTGTGAGCAGGTGCTGTTATATGCAGGTCCTGTATTACTGCGCAGTTTACCGAAACAGCAGTTTCTGGCTCGGTTCTGCCTTCAGAACCGATTATCCAGTTAACTGTTAACAGACCTAAAATGATTACAGATATTCTATTAAATAAAAACCATCAAAGTCAAAACCTGTGCAGCAGCAGCAGCCGCGGGTGAAGCTGTTAAGGTCTGGTTAGGTCGATGATAATGTCTGAGACTGCTTGACCGAGAGACACCAACAAGACTTCGGTGTTTACTGAGTACCATCTGTATGACCTGCGTACACATTATCACCTTGCGCTCGCCGAAACCAGCTGCGAAAAACTGGTCCTTTGTTATCGGTGGCTTGTAAGCAAACAGCTCGCGAAGTACCTAACAAACAGCCACATAAACATTAACAGGACTGTCACATGTCTTTGTGCTGCCATGGTGATGAATAATATGTTAAATTTTAGTTACAATGCTGGCCATATAGCATAATTTTTGTTCCATTGCACTTATGTGCCCAGCAGAAGTTTGGATAGAATGAGATGTCATTTAGGACAGACCTGTGTTATCTGAAGTAACACTGTCAGACATTCAACCTAAAGTTGTTAAGATTGCCCATTCATTTTGACTGGTTGACCATCAGGAAAAGGACCAATTAACCGGTTAACCGGCTTATTAATGGGTGCGCCCGTCAAGTTTGTTAATCCCTGGATAGAACCAGATAGTCTGTCTGATCAGGCGGCACGCCAGCGGGGCGGTCGGCTGGGTGTGCAAAGTGAAGCGCTGGTGCCCAGTTGTCCACTGAGTGTGAGGTGGAGGGGAGGGGAGGAGAGGGCAAGGCATGCCAGCACGGCGTGTGGGTGGTCATGAGGAGCCACCATAAGGGGGTCAACACTTTCCCACGGTCAGCCCAGCGATTGACATGGCTGGTCCGGCCAGTGAGCTCCAGCGTCATTGACGTTCATCATGCATAGACTGAGTTAAGCAGACAGACAGACAGAGATAGGGATAGATTTTCCCCGCTACTGGAGCTACTGGACGACTGAAGTCAACAAAGATGTAGTGATAGATCGGTAGAAACGACAACACGATGCCATTACCAAGACTGCAACACAATATGGAAAACATATGTTTAAAATACCTAAGTTATCCTAAACCTGCAGTTGCAAAGCTGATACTGTTAGCCATTCAAATGTAGTATATCAACTTATAATAATTAAGTCAATCACAGTGAACAATGGTCCAGCCCTGGAATCATGGAATGCCTGGATTAAGGCTACAAAGCTCTACTCATACGTGCACCTCCCTTCACGCTGCACATCACTATGTTCGTTATTGATAGCAGCAACACAGTGACTACAGGATACCCATACCACCACCACCGGAGTGCCTGCCCCTATCCATGTCGCTTGCCGCTGATTGCAATAAAAAACTTGCTTTTCTAATTCCACCACATCTAATACACACAGAATAATAACTATCTAATAAACAAGGAAAAAATGCTGTATACTTGCCTTATACATAGCATCAACAAATCTAAGATCAGTTTTCCCACACAACTCTATCTGCATAGCAGCGATTTTCTCGGCTACTGGACGACTGAAGTCAACAAAGATGTAGTGATAGATCGGTAGAAACGACGACACGATGCCATTACCAAGACTGCAACACAATACGGAAAACATATGTTTAAAATACTTAAGTTATCCTAAACCTGCAGTTGCAAAGCTGATACTGTTAGCTATTCAAATGTACTATATAAATTTATAATAATTAAGCACCAGTAGCAGACTAGCAGTATCATAACCTATCCAAGAGTTAGGTACCGGGTAAGCATTAACATCCAGCCTTTGCTTAGGACTAGGGATGCAGATAAGGTTATTTTGAGAGTCAGCTTACCATGCCATATCACATGTGGACAGATCTTTGGAACAGTAGACCAAAATATTAAACAAAAAAAGAAGATCTTTTTGTCAAATATATTTAAGATATCTCAGCAATTAATAAACAAAAGCAAAATACATTCTAGCAGAAAGTTGACAAAACAACTAGTAAGTATGCCAAATGCTGTATTGCATTAGACAGATCAAGTTTAAGACATCAAAATACCAAACAAAATGTAGAAAAGGCAGTTAAATAATTCCGTCAACCTGTCAAAATCAACATCGACATTGTATTTGGCAGCACGCAGTTCAGTCTGCAGCTTCCGAAGATTGTTCTTCAGATCACCGGTAGCCATACTGCTATTTACTAGTAGTCCACCAACATATCACACATATATCGGTTAGTCTATACTAAGTATACTTTCAGCACTGTTGCCATAATGAAAAGACTGGTTTATATGAAACATAAACCGTAACATACCATTACTGACTTACAAGCAGGGCTCCCGTTAGTGTTCCAGAGTCTGGCGTACGTACGTCCGGGGTGTTAAATTTCGGCGTACGGTTACGCCGGGGCAAAAAAATTTTGGCGTAACAGTTTACGCCTGAACACATATTTTTGGTTGTATGCACTATGCAGGCCACACCTGTTTATTTAAATGTGCGTTCAATATATGTGATATGTATAACGCAAAAATTCACGGAAAAACTATTTCAGGCGCACCTTTACAAAAACACAGGAATTAACAGTTTAATTGAGACAGTAGTATAATAAGCACAACCGGATGGACATAAGCATGCAGACTCTCTCAAGCCTGGTACATCATCGACATCAGCAGGCACGGCGTTCAGTCCACACATTGCTCCATCTGGCGCACTCTCTTCATTCACGACGTCGTCATTAGATGGCGCATCAATTGATGTTTTTACTATTCCAAAACGCTAAAAAGTTACCATTTTGAACAGCATAAGTCAACGTGTGTGCCTCAATCTGAATGACCACGTGAGCGAATGACTAAAACAACAAAGCAGAGGCGAGTGCATGGGCATCATTAGGCGGGCCTACCTCGTAGACTAATTAGCCAACCGTCGTCAATTAAGCGATGCCAGGGTGACGACCTGACACTGAAGTTAGTGACACACTGACAGGCACATCGACAAAAGCAGCCATAAATTTTTACGCGTGATAGCAGAATGCTTCGCGCATCTTAGCTATCGTCTAGGCATCTGTCTGTCTGTCACTCGTGATCTGTATCAAAACGGTGCAAGCTACGATCACGATATCTTCACTATGGGCTGCCTCAAGGGCTCTAGTTTATTGTGACAAAATTTAGTGCCCATGGGTGCAGGGGTTCCCCTCGAGCAAGAGCGTCAAAAGAGGTACCCCCTCAAAAAAGATGTTATTTTGCCGTTATTGGCTCGTATACTGCAAAAACGGTTGCAGATAAGTACAGACAAGCACTGGTGACAGGCTTTTTAGATTTGTCAACATCGATGACCTTGAACGATTGTGACGGTAGGTGACATTTGGGCACTGTCGTTTGGGCATGACCGTTTGGGCATCACCGATCAATGGGCACTCACCATTCGGGCGCCTGGACGTTTCAGCGCTGTGCTGCTTTGGTGCCGTCTCCATCTCTCTATCTCTGTCCTCAAGCGGTTGACCTCAATGCATGTGACGCTGCTGCCATGATTGTGGTCATGCAGTCGCTTGATGATGTTGTCACCGCTGCTGCCTGTGTGGACCTGCACCGGACAGCCGTTCATCTTCCGGTCGCAGCGCCAAAACTTCCTCTCTCCATCCGTACTTAGTTTGTCGAATACATACTGATACCCCCCGTTTATTATTTTTCTTCCTACTAGATGACACAATGTCGTCAGCCATGGTAACATTCGATGAAAAGTAATTCGGCTGGTAGGTCGGTGGGTTTTATACTCCAATCTCATCTATACTGTAACTTACCTACGCTTAACGCCCGACATTTAGGGATAAATCCTAAGTTAACATTTGTTTCAGCGGCTGCATGCCATTAGCTGGCATTGGTCAGTAGTTAGGCCTATGTGATGCCATGCTGAGACTTCCTGATTTAATCCTTCCCTGCTGAGTCTGTGTCTCTGTCACTGTCGTTTGGGCATGACCGTTTGGGCATCACCGATCAATGGGCGCTCACCATTCGGGCGCCTGGACGTTTCAGCGCTGTGCTGCTTTGGTGCCGTCTCCATCTCTCTATCTCTGTCCTCAAGCGGTTGACCTCAATGCGTGTGACGCTGCTGCCATGATTGTGGTCATGCAGTCGCTTGATGATGTTGTCACCGCTGCTGCCTGTGTGGACCTGCACCGGACAGCCGTTCATCTTCCGGTCGCAGCGCCAAAACTTCCTCTCTCCATCCGTACTTAGTTTGTCGAATACATACTGATACCCCCCGTTTATTATTTTTCTTCCTACTAGATGACACAATGTCGTCAGCCATGGTAACATTCGATGAAAAGTAATTCGGCTGGTAGGTCGGTGGGTTTTATACTCCAATCTCATCTATACTGTAACTTACCTACGCTTAACGCCCGACATTTAGGGATAAATCCTAAGTTAACATTTGTTTCAGCGGCTGCATGCCATTAGCTGGCATTGGTCAGTAGTTAGGCCTATGTGATGCCATGCTGAGACTTCCTGATTTAATCCTTCCCTGCTGAGTCTGTGTCTCGTTAGTCAACCCGCTCTAACTGGTACGACTGGTCAGGCGAGCGTCAAAGACAGCTACCCCCTGAAAAGTGGTTATTTTACCGCAATTATGTCGTTTAACATGAAAACGGTTGCAGATAAGCACAGACATGCCGCTTATCATAACAAGCAATAGTGACAAGCTTTTTACTGGTGTCAACGTTGATGGCCTCGAGTTCCCAAAATAGGGGTTTTTAGTAAATTTTTGGCAATTTCCATCTTCGACACACACTTTAGAGTGAATTGCGCTAAAATGGCTAAAGATGGACCTGGACAACCTGCGCATGACATTTTTAGCACAGAAAGTACATTTTAAGAATCTAAGTCTCGATCTCTTAAATTCAAGGAGTCTTCCATATGGAGGCATCAAATTTAAGTACTCTTTCAAGATGCATTTATATCTTATTGCTGTAGGCCTAAACTGATTGCCAAAATGGCAGGACCACTGCTATCGTGCGTCACATGAACTTTGCTCAAATTACTTGTATCACACCCGCACTGTGGCCGGCAAGGGATACCACCTCGACAGAGTGGTAGACTCAGCTGTCTGTCAAGACAGGAGACTCTGTGACATGAGATCGGTGGTGGCTGTGATAATTAATGACACGTCTTGGTCCTTGACTCAGGTTTTGGATTAACCAACGGTGCATGTCGAGGTGTCGTGTTGTAAGCTTACACTGCAGTGCAGAGCACTAATGAGGTGTTAATGGTGTCAGAATTCTGCGAGTCATCACAACAGCACGGTTCTCTCTTGGACTGCGTTCATCATCTGAGTTATCTGTGTTCAGCTGAGCGGTAACACCAGGACATTATTTTTCGACGTACGCTGACGCCAGGCTTCAAAATCTCAGCGTATCCTTACGTTGAGGTTCTAAATTTTTGGCGTATTCAGTGACTTTTTTGGCGTCATATACGGTGATACGCCAACTAATGGCAGCCCTGCTTACAAGAAAACTCACAACATGCATATGTTATAAAACAGAGAATATAACTGATAACACAATAATGACAAAAAGTAGAACAACGGATCCGCACTGACAATAGCCTAGAAATCAGTCACTTGTCAGTGCAGATCTACACTGACAATAACATTTACGGTTTAGACTAGTCAAAACGCCGCCTGCGGATATAACAGCGCAAAACTATGTACATCGCCATTTCGTATCAAACTCTAAAATATCGGCATAAGCACATATTTTCACATACGAATTCATGACAATCGGCATCTTTCGCTAAAAACGAGACATTTAATTTAACCACTTTTTCAAACATAAACAACACGTTGCTGGAACATACCTCGCTTCCGAAATTAGGGATGGGACATTATGCGGATTTCATTTTTGAAGATTTGCCATTTGCCATAAACTCGTGTTTTTCATTTAGCGCAACGCACGTTATGTATACGTATAACGCAAGTTTTGCAATAAACGTAACAGACGTAACGCAACGAACGCACCTTAGGGATGCCGCGGCCCGCATGCGTCAGCGGCTGATAAAATGCCTTTGCCCATAGAACCGGGTTGCGTAACTTGCGTTATGTTACTTACTGGACTGCGGTATTTTTTCTTTCGTTTCCGGTTGTTTATTTTTTTATCCGTTATTATTTTCAGCTATAAAAATGGATGCAGCACGTCCGCTTTTAACGGAAGAACCGGCGTACAAAGCGCTTTTGCAATACTTCAACGCCAGTGGCACTAAACTTAATATGGCACAAATGTTTCAACAAGATCAAGGCCGTTTCAGCAAATTTAGGTGTGTCACATGTCGCTGACCTTCTTCTTCGCAGAAGGTCACGTTATATTTGTCTGCTAGCTGATGTCATCAATACCAGTACACGTCGCTGTTTATTGCTTACCAGTTACCTAACGTGCTGAACCTTTGGTGGCAGGATTTGCAGACGCTTCGGCCGCACAGCGATTCGGCAGTGAGACCATTCGGCCGCCAAAGTAAAAGTGGCATTTAATGCGTTTATTTCATCAGCCTGAATAATAAAGAAGAGCGCATTTTATTGCTGATTAGCCAAGACGCTTAGGCTACACCTTTTTGAAATTGTCAAATGAATACATACTCCTGTAATTAAAAGCGTTTGATGTCATCTAGGTCGATGGTCTGCAAAACAAGAACTAGTAGGCTGAGTAGGAATGACAGACTAGAGTTCTGCACGGGCCGAAATTTCTCAGCCCGGCCTGGCCCGAGGTTTCAGCTTGGCCCGGGCCGTTAACTATTTGATATTTCGGCCTGGCCCGTAATGGCTTGGCGTAATTGAAGCCCGGCTCGGTGCATATACAAAAATAGAAAAACAACGTTTTGCACAAATGCCACCGATTGATTATTAAATGACAACAGTCCGAAACTGAAATAGTTTGAATCGTCATTGTCCTATAGGCGAACAACAATAAAACCTTAGGCCTGCTTATTGGAATGTGTAAGATTAGGCCTAGCTTGTCTTATGCATAAACGGAATGTTGTCGACGTTGTCTGGTTTGAGGGGGTGGTCACGATTACGCGTAGCATGTTTACACGCAGCGCCAAAAATTACTTTTTTTTACATTTCAGCATGGCCGAGTGGCGCACTGAAATGTGAAAAAAGGTCATTTTTGGCGCTGCATGGAAACGTGCTGCACATTACGATCAGCTACATTTAACTGATCATCAAATAGTCACCCATTGTACACAAAGGTGTTATCCTGCCTACAGTTTCGGGCAAAGGGTTTCATGAATATGCTGAGCTGAGGCTGCTGAGTTGATCTTGAACTTGAATGCAACATTTAGACACAGTGCATCCAGCAACACTGAGCGATAGTTCACTCGCAGCGCTACAGGAAGGTACTGCAGACACCTGACGAGAGGCCCATGCGATGGTCGCCGCTGGCTGGCAAGTAACAACAGGCATCATTTCAGCGTAATCTGATAGGCCTACTGCTGGGTAACTTAGGTCAGTCTCGCGTGCTTTAGTTGCTACTGCCACTCTGAAATGATCCCCAACTGCGCCACTATCAAAAGAGGGAAAGGCATGGCAGCATATAGGAGGCCATTGACAGACAGCCCACCGAGGACCAGAGGGTGTCATTCTGTCTTCCCTGCCAACCTAATGGGCCCAGAGTCCACAACTCCAGATTTTCATGGCGCCATAATGTGCAAATCTGACTAATTGTAATTTTTATGGGCCTACGCAAACCACCCCGGCCCGGCCCAGTAACTACTGGGACCGGCCCGGCCCGATCTCTGGAAGAAATTTTCAAGCCGGACCCAGCTCTATGACAGACAGTTGTATAAGCAAGTAGAAAGTTAAAAAAACACTGGACTTGAATCGACCAGTGGCCAACTTGACTGCCAGTTGAATTTTCCCACGGCTGAACTGGCTGTACGTCTGTGACTGTTGTATAGTACTAAGAAATAACATGCCAGGACAGAACATTCTGCAGTGCTCAGCCTGTCAAATCTCGCGCGAGTATCATGCATTTTCAGTTAACTCGCATTTCTCCACCCGCTTGAGTTATATCTCACACATTTTATTTCGCACGAGAGCTAGCATAGCGAGCTATAGCGCATATTAGCTATGGTAATTCTGTCTGTCTGTCTGTCTATCCATTCATCCTTGTGTCACGTCTCGGTACCATTCCAAGCCTAGATGAGATAGAGACTTTGGGTTTTCACGATATGATAGCTTAGTGTCTCTAGTATTTTGTGACATGAATGAGGGGGCGAAAGAGATGCACCTGTCTTATAAAGATGTTATTCTACAGCTACTGGCTTTTCTAATGTGAAAATGGTTGAAGATACGCACAGATATCCTGCTTATCATAACAAGCACTGGCGACGAGCTTCTTAGGAATGTCAACATTGATGATTTTGAATGACTTTAAACTTTCAAAATAGAGGGTTTGGGTGAAGTTTTCGTGATTTTCTCCATTTCAAGAGTGAATTGCGCCGAAATGGCTGGTGCGAAATGACTGCATGCATGTGTATCAGACTGTCAGTGTATGTCTCCAACTGACTGGCTTGTTTGAGTCTTGCGTGAAAAGGCTACAGCTGAATGTTGTCTACAGCAAATCTTGGGGTCCAGTCTTAATGCTACTGAGCAACACCTGCCATATGAAATCACACATTATTATTTGTCATCTTACATCTTACCCCATCAGGCAAGCTGGTACTTGATTTACCTGCTACAAAGGCATGGAAGGTTGCTGTGTTAGATTCATGTCGACATTGTCTGGCAGGAAACATGTAAATTGGTGTGTTTGTTGTGAAATAGTCAGGTGTTGAACACGTCGGATGGAGATCTTCTGGTTGATTACTCCAAGAACATCATCAATGATGAAGTGATGAAGTTGCTTATTGACCTGGTATGTCTCCTTCTCTGTTGTCTCTGCTGCCATTGTCACTATCGTCATTTGTTGTACTTTGTATTGTCTGACAATAAGTCGCTCACTAAGCTATAATGTAATTTTGGGCTTCAGAAGTTAACAGTTATACCAGCTCTTGTATCACTAACTTATGTCTGCCAAAGGTAACAGTTTGTGTCTGCCTGTATCTGTGTGTCATTCTGTTGGTATGCAAGATTTTAAAAAAACTCTTAGGATGTTTGGACACTTATTGTAGCATATCATATTTAAAATTTATAGTGCCCCTATTGATCTCCAGTTACATAGTCTTTTTACGCACAATAGTAGAATGCTTCACGCATCTTACCATGTCCTGGGGGTCTGTCTGTTTGTCTGTCTGTCACACTCGTGATCTGTATCAAAACGGTGCAAGCTAGGATCACAAAATCTTCACCATGGGCTGCCTCAAGGTCTCTAGTTTTTTTTGTGACAAAATTTTGTGCCCCTGGGTGCAGGGGTTCCCTCGAACGAGGGCATCAATGAGGGGTACCCACTACCCCCCCAAAAAGACATTATTTTGTCGTTATTGGCTTGTATAGTGTGAAAACGGTTGCAGATAGGTACAGACATGCTGCTTATCATAACAAGCACTGGTGACAGGCTTTTTAGATTTATCAGCATCGATGACCTTGAACAACCTTGAACCCCAAAAAGGAGTTTTTAGTGAATTTTTCACATCTTTTGGATGCAGCGCACATTTCAACACTGAATTGCAACAAAATGACTGGAGATAGACCAAGACAACCTGCGTATGAAATTTGCAGCATTATACGTATTCCAAAATGCACGACTAACTTCTAACACGGAAGATTGTGCAGATGTGCAAGATTTTTGATTCGCGAGTAGTGTTTGCTGTTTTTTTGTGTGCGTGTGGAAATCAGGCGAAGGCTCGTCACGTGGCAGAGTTTCGTGATGCAATGTTTCGTGGTGATAAAATCAACTTCACCGAGGGTCGCTCTGTGCTGCACGTTGCTCTACGTAATCGCTCCAATAACCCAATTATGTGTGAGGGCAAAGATGTATGTATATGTCATATAGTTTACTAACTCGTGTTTTCAACTGTTTGACAAGTTGACATTGCAGCATGTTCTATTCTGATATTAACTTACTAACATCCACCATAGGAAGGGGCTAATTACGTGCGAAAGCAGAATGCTTCGCGCGTCTTTGCCATCGTCTTGGCGTCCGTCTGTCTGTTTGTCTCTCTGTCTGTCTGTCACACTCGTGATCTGTATCAAAACGGTGCAAGCTAGGATCACAAAATCTTCACTGTGGGCTGCCACTGGGTGCAGGGGTTCCCCTCAAACGAGGGCGTCGAAGAGGTGTACCCCCCTAAAAAAGACGTCATTTTGCCGTTATTTGCTTGAATAATGTGAAAACGGTTGCAGATAGGTGCATACATGCTGCTTATCATAACAAGCACTGGTGACAGGCTTTTTGGATTTATTAACATCGATGACCTTGAACGACCTTGAACTCCTCCAAAAGAGATTTTTAGTGAATTTTTCGCAATTTTTGGGTGCAGCGCACATTTCAACACTGAATTGCGACAAAATGGCTGGCGATAGACCAAGACAATCTGCGTATGAAATTTTCAGCATTCAACGTAGATTTTAGCAGTTCAAGTCCCGACCCCCTAGGTTCAAGGAGGGGCGCAGGTGGGCGTCAAAGACAGCTACCCCCCTAAAAAGTGGTTATTTTACCGCAATTATCTCGTGTAGCGAGAACACGGTTGCAGATAGGCACAGACATGCTGCTTGTCATAACAAGCACTGGTTACAGGCTTTTTAAATTTATCAGTCGATGACCTTGAATGACCTTGAACCCTAAAATATTGATTTAACGTGATTTTTTGGCGACTTTTGACTGCAAAACAGTGAATTACAACGAAATGGATGGAGAGAAACTACGATTACCTGCGAACAGGAATTGCTATAGGCTTTCGCGCGTGTCGTGAGCTTTGCTGAAATTACTTGTTTTGTTAACTCTATGTCTTTTTGCTTATGTTCGTCACTACTCAAAGAGCTACGAATCTGTTTTGACTGAATTTATCATGTGCATTTGGAGTCTTCACAGAAAGTTCTGAGTTCACTATGTATCAGGTGTTGAACATGTCATCTTTTCCTTTTTTGCCCTTAGAATTTATATTCACATAAAAAATTTAAGTGCTACAACAATAGTTTTGTATTATTGTGTGGCATTAATGTAAGCAGTTCCACCTATTGAAGCACATTTCTCTGTAGTGTGGTCTGTCTGTCTGTCTATGTTTCACGTTCATGGATCCTGCTTAAGCTGCTTGACAGATTTAGATGACATTCAGCACATACACTTGTGGGATCCATTGACACATTAGAGTGTTAAATGTAGAATGAAGGTCCCAGAGGCTAATTAATCCCCAGAGAATGGGAATTGCCAGCCAAAACATGCAGTTGCTTCCGACTTGAGAATAAAGATGATTTATGCTTCACCAGGTGGCAGCATTTTCTAGCGATGCTGCTTTATGTCAAATTAGTTCGGTCTTTCTTTGCCTGCACAGGTTGTGCATACAGTGAAAGCATTGCAAAAGTCTCGATAAACTTTTCGCATATTGAACGTATTTGTGCCAAAAATATGTAGTTTTCCCATAAGCAAGAGTTTACAGGTCACCGTGTATATGAGAGTATAAGTATTTGGCTGTTGTTTTGTCGGTTAGGTGATGCCGGATGTAAATCGAGTGCTGGAACAGATCAAAGGCTTTACGGAACGCGTCCGCAGTGGAGAGTGGAAAGGTCACACTGGTCAAGCCATCACTGATGTCATCAACCTCGGCATTGGTGGATCGGATCTTGTATGTTACTTTCCTGTGTCACTTTTGTAGATTGTAGTTGTTAGTAGTAGTCACACTTAGTGATGACTTGATATATTGAAAATATCGATATGTCGTTTTTGATATCAATGTATCATATCGTATTGTTGAAAAAAACATTGACTTTTTCGATATATTGCATTTTCAACATTTTCACGATATTTTCTATTAACTATACTGTGTGACTGAAAAAAAATTATAAATTCGGCGAGTCATTGGTGTTGTAATTTAATCACAGTTTTATTATAAGTTTATCCACTAGCCGGAGACAGTTGTTATTATCTGACTAACGCTTACTGCTCTGCTCGATGTTCACATCTTGTTCGCGTGCTTGTATAAGATTTACATACTTATTATTTTAAAAATATCTATATTGATATTGCGATATTTTGTAAAATATTGTATCAAAATTGAATTACTGATATCGAGTCATCACTAATCACACAGGTCAAGCCGTCACAGATGTCATCAACCTCGGCATTGGCAGATCGGATTTTGTATGTTACTTGCCTGTGTTACTGTAACGTAAAAAGTGTGGAAACAGAGTGGTGGATTGGTGTTTATGGGAGAGCCAGAAGCCTGAGATCTGAAAAACTAAAAAGGAAAGAAACAACGATAACTGAAAGTAGCAAAATATGTGAAACGTGAGCAATCTGTAGGCAAGTCTGTGACGTATCCATGAAATGAGTTCGAAGATGCTCTGCTGAAGTGAGTCTGTGATAAAACGTATAGTAAAGTTCTTCCCAAGCCATAAGGCCCAATGGCCCATGTGGTGGCGTTGATCTCTGTTTCCTTAGTCAGACAGCCAGACACCGGTTTACACTGCAAGACCTCGGATACGTGGCTAGTGCATCGCGCAATGTGCCCGTTCATGTCCCATTTTTCGCTGGTACTCATTGCGCCTACCCACGGACGGATGGCTAGGCTGAGTTGACTTGGGTGGATCATTACATACTAGGGATGTTAAACTCGTTTTTTTCCAAATCCGAATTTCAACTGCTGAAATTCGGATTAAATTCGAACTTCATTTATATATTTGCGGAGAAGTTTAAGCAATTTGCATTTGATGTCTACACTGTGGGGCAAGATGAAGGTCGCAGCACGCATGCCGGAAGCAGTCTATCAACAGTGCAATCAGCCAGGATGTTAAGCCATGTTGCGCTCTATTGCCATCGATTGATGTCTGCTGTGTGTCTGGGCCACCAAGATTTGTCACTTTGATAGCTTGCATCAGTATACAACATGTGCCAGGGGCGCAGTGCAAGATGGAGAGTAATTGAATGCCGCTGGGATATGCAGGG
>Ga0209367_1000496_pt1 | contig 39520 bp, 24 predicted proteins | sample WorMetLIZISLAND2_FD_187412 | JGI IMG/M metagenome (GOLD analysis project Ga0209367, IMG submission 187412) | Marine gutless worms symbiont microbial communities from Max Planck institute for Marine Microbiology, Germany - Olavius geniculatus... ...
TCTATATCATTCACAAGGAGGCGCCACCGTCGCCAACGCCACACGCGCCTATGGCCGATGTGTATTATGGTCCCGATGGGCCGAGTCCAAGTGATATGCGATTTTCGAAACTATAACTACTGAACTGAAAATGCTATAGGCTTTCGCGCATCTCGTGAGCTTTGCTCAAATTTTTTGTTATGAAACACTGTGTATAAGAGCATCCAGGAGTGTAGGCATTTACTAAGTTTTGAGCTTTTGACCCATGAGTGTAAGAGTGATACACAATAGTATGCAGTTACTTATTGTGCAGTTGACAGAAGCCAGCAAGGCTGTACTGCACGTGATGATGATGATTGTCATTATTATGTATCTGTACTATTTGTTTGTGTGTGTCGTAGCAATAACCATTGGTCGCCTGGGACTCGTCTGTCCACAGGAAGTGGCGCCGATGCTACAGGACTTCATCAGACCATGGTAATTGACTGGCTTGAGGCTGATATACACTGCCGGCCTCTGAATGCATCAAATTTCTGGATCAAAAGATCAAGGTTGAAGGTCACCATGGGATCGACTGATCTTCAACTTTGACCTTACAATCCGGAAATTTGATGCATTCACAGGCAGGAAATATGTATCAGCCTTAACAGGGCTCATCTATGTCTGAGACCAGACCAACTAAAGCAACTCAGTTACAAGTGAGGTCGAGATGTGGTTGTTAGAGTTGCTCGTTTGATGTGGCTCATAGGTGCACCAAATGCAGCATCAGGGGCGTTGTTATCATGCCCGTAACATCCAAGAGAGAAAAAAAACAACAAAAACTAGAAGGCGCTCGTGAGAGTGCATATCTTTGCCAATGCATATAAATCATAATTCACTTTCATATTTGCTTGTTTTTTTCTATCTGTTTTGTGTAGTGCATTGAGCATATCTTCGCTTCAGCTGGGACCACACGACTGAGCTTTGTAAAATATATGACACAACGAATATCTGCTGTTTATCATCATTAGTGGTTATGACATTTCACATAGGTCTGGCTCATGGGTTACTTGATGCCTGCAGGAAGACCATTTGTCTGGAAATGTCTGGAAATTATACAGATGTCATGGAATTGTCTCGGATTTCAGTAGATGTGTGGAAAAATCTTGTCGTAGAAAATTGCCCAAAAACTTTTCTAAAAGTTGCGTAATTTCACTTTGAAAAATTTTTTGCTCACTACAATCACATGTCATTCTGCAGCTGTTACACAGTACAGTGGCAGAAACATTTCTTCAAGTGATAAATCTTGGAAGCACACAGGTTACCGGGCCTGTTTTTGATTAAAGTGCAGCGTCGACTGTCGACCATAGCCGTAAACAGTATGTCGATGAATCTTCACCTGGCCTACTGGAGAAGTTGGGGAATTTTATGTGGCCTGGAAGGTGATCACCCTGAGCCCGTGTTATGTGGTCCGGAGCTTAGAAAGTTTGTGCCTCACCGATGTTGTATTGTGTAGTTTATCACGCTGAATGATGTGATTGCTTGGTGCAGGTGCACATCACTGCGTAACATTCGTGACAACGAAGAGAAAGATTCTTCGTTCCGCGGGATCTGCGTAATGATCAACATGAACCCAAACGGAGTCGTGCGCGATTTTATCTTCTTCTGCGATGCCGTGGCGTCGTGGGTCAGCCCTAAGGATGACCTCAAAGACATGTTTCATAAGGTTGGTTTTTGTCTTCCGATATCCAGACAGGTGTCACAGTTTACAGGTTCACTGTATGGAATGTGAAATGTACAGAAATCAAAATGTCAGAATTGCCAGTAGTAGGGCGATAGTGTACATGGCCCTGGGATATTTTATGGTGCATTTTGTGTGTAATTATATAGACACTACTCTGTACTGATTTAATCTATACCATGTCACAATGAAAAACACACCATTTTTTGAATAACTCAGTGCAGCATTGGCCGATTATGATAATTTTTGGCTCGCAGCATTATGAAGCAACTCGACGTAATTTAGCCCACCTCATCTTAATACTGTTGCTATACTACCTTGTGAAATGAAGAAGTCAGTTTGGCCATATACAACAACGAATTCGTACTGGGGAGCACACGCGTCGGCTCAAAAAATTTCTGCGACTACAAAATCATTGAAAACTTTTTACATATTTAACGCTAGTCATGTTTGTTTTAAAATCATATTCAGCAAACTGAAATAATGCATCAACAGCGAGTGAGCCGCTTTGGGTTACACGTTTTTGAACATGCTACTTGCAAGTCACATCAACGTCCACCGCTTGTATTCGTGCTGGAGGGAGCATTTTAAGCACACACAGTAATAAAAATGATGCGATGTAACATGTATGATTTTTCGTGAAATAATAACTGTTACTCGTGTTTGTCACAGTTCCGTTAGTTATTTCTGAGCCAAAGCATGTGCTGTCCAGTTTGAGTTCATTGCCATAAACGGCCAAAATATGACTTCTGAATTTTACATAGTAGTGTGGCGACAGTATTAAGTGAGGTGGGCAAAACGAAAGTTTTCTATGCCAAGTTGCTTCATAATGTTGGTTGCCAAAAATTAACAAAATCGGCCAATGCTTCACAGAGTTATTCAAAAAATAAAAGTGGCACATTTGTTATTGAGACATGGTGTATATTAAGGCACACTAAGATATGTTTATCTTGCTGCTATTATCTTCTCTGCAGTGTGCTTTATATTTTCAATTTTATGATTTTTTACCTAAAGTTGATCAAAATATTGTGGGTGCTATTTTGTCAGATATTGCACGGGTTTAAGAATCAAGTTGGTGATGAGAACTGGAAGCGTTTTTCTGATCAGTTTCCGGCACCGTTGCGAGATCGGCTCGTCACTAACTACGGAGTGTGAAGCACGTCACTAATAACTAACAGCCCGCTAACGACACATCGACCGGTAATGATGATGATGATTTTTTAATAAATAATTATATTAATAATCTCGCTAATACGATGGCAGTGTTTTAAAAAAGACTTTGGAAGCACTGTTACTTTTTCATCTACTTTTATTTCAATTTAACATTAACTGAGAAACACTTTAGTTTTGCTTCTGAAGTGTTGTGTGTGTTGTCTGTGATGGTGTTGTTGATCTTTGGTCTACTGCCTGTCATGGCAGGTTTATGGCAAACTTCTCACAAGCGCCTCGGGACAGCAATAGTCGCAATTGACAATTTATTCGCGTGTAATTTATGCAGCAACTAACGAACACTGGCACAAACCCTAAGTACTGACCTTATCCTTAACCCTAACTGACCCTGACCTTAAAATGTGGGAAAATGTGAGAGTCATAATTAATTTCTTTCAAGGTAATAAATTTCTGACTTCGGGTTAAATGTTGTCAAAAAAGCGAAGTTTGCTATGCTCACTTTAGCCTACTCTTTTTGCAACATTTAACACCAAGTCAGACATTTATTACCTCGAAAAGAATTAATTACGGCAGCAAAGAGAAAAAGTTGCGAGAAGTTGGGAGTCGAACCCAGGATCTTTCGGGCAGCAGATGAGTGATGCTGCCCACGTGGCCACACAGCGGCGCTTGGCAGGATTGGTTCAATTGCGATATTTATGCTAGCGTCATAGAACTGTACTATACTATAATTACCAGGTACCAGCCTACTGTCCGCCTATTGGTTAGGGTCAATTTAAGTCTGATTGCAGTGTGCTCTCAAAGTGCTTTTAAACTTTTCTGCCTTCTGCTACTGTCTTAGGTTTGCATCTCTCTTCAAAGTCATGTAATCTTTGCCTGTGACGTTGCTGAGCATTTGTAGGCACTTTCGTTCTCTTGTCACTTTTCCCATTATCCTGTGTTCTTTGATGTCCCGCAACAGCGAGTCGTTGCAGGATATTCCCCGTTCATCTGAGTTGGTGTTTTCGTAGTGTGTCCAAGATGGGCCTGTTTTCTCATATTCCTGCAACACTTCATCATTCTACAGTGCTGGGCTCACTATATGTATGAGTGTGTGTTTTTATTTTTAGATTGGTTTATTTGATATACTTATTCAGTGAAGGATGGATTAATAGATAGTTTAATTCCGTATTGGCTTGTGTTTTGTGTAGAATCGGAACCGACGCCGTCCGTCACTACTGAGAGATTAATTCAACCGTCGTCCGACCGAGAGACGTACGCACGTACCGGCCGAAGTCGTCCGTCGCCAACCCATGCGCGTGGGTCCGACCGAGCAATTAGCAGCATCACCGCAGCAGCGTGAGCTGTGAGTAAGCAGGAGACAAACAAAGAGAGGCGAAGCCAGCCACAATTGTCGTGATAATTAATTACATCTTACGTGGCGAAACGACCCGTCGATCGAGCAGCCGAGCCAGCGAATAAGCCGACACCGGAATAGGCCGAACCAAATCAAAGTCGACATGACACCGGAACCGTAATCGTTCAGCGCGAGTCACATTAGGTTATGTGGGGTTAGCACATGTGCACTAATTCACGGTAAAACTGCAGGAAAACAGCCATCGACTGCATATATCGGATGATCATTGTTATTGTTATAGTACAATTGAGTTTAAAGGGCAACGACCACAAAAATTCTTTATTGCAGAATATCTTTGGATTTTGTATTTATATTACAAATGTATGCGTCAAACTTTCCATTGAAATAAGATTCAAAAACATTATATACATAAACAACAAGCAAATAAACTAACAATAAACTGGAGAAAAAAACGAAACTTTAGACTGCTTCACCGGCAATTGCTGCATGGACGCACAGGAACCATCTTTACTGAAAAAAGGCTGTGATTGGTCGGTATAAATTTTTATGCAAATTTTTGCATTTGCTTAAAAATTTATACCCAGCTGGTTCGGGTTAAAAATCATTAAAAATGAAAAACAAATTGTTTGTCAAACATTTTGCGCTGGTAACGTGCATGTGGTCTTTAGTAGAGATCTACTGTCTTAAAATACATCTAAATCACAAAGGTCAATTTTGACGGTAGTCGCCCTTTAAGGAGCTGCAGAGTCGTGATGTATAACTGCAAGGACACCTAACAGCAGGATGAAATGGCTTCCTCTGGGTCATTAAACAGAATGTTTGCATATGAGCAAGGGAGACATGAAACTATGAGAAGAAAGTTTAGTGTTGGGCGTTGTCCGTAAATTGTGAGCGATTTTGCTGATGCTACACTGGTTTATCACAGAACAGAAAAGGTGCTGAGAACTTATGGAGAAGTTTCATTCTGTGCAGGGTTGAAATTTAACTGCAAATACAACAGAATAAGTAGTTTTATTTAAGTTTTCATGTGTCTTATTGGACATGTGCTATCCCCGTCCGTACAAAAAGTTGCGGAACTAGGTACGTTTAAGCCGCCCGCTATTATGTTGCCGCCCGACCCAACTAGGCATTGCAGTCACAAGACCTGACCCGACCCTACCCGTTGTTGAATAATGTTTTCAGACAGTCAGCGTGTGCACGGACGCCCATGGGTTTTTGCAGGGGAGCACTTCCACCTTTGTTGATTTTTGTATTCCAGAAAATTGTTGGAATAAAAATTTGGCAGAATACCATTGTAGGTAATGATTAACATGGCTGCATTTTTTTAAAAAATGTTCTATAAATGCAGCTCTAAATTTAAGGTTTTAAAGAGTATTAGAAACTGTTTGGCAGACCATCACTCAAACCTACTAAACATTTATCTGGAGTTCAGCTTTTTTATATTCAGTTTGTTAAATACTTACCATCAAGTTCAGTACTGGTTTTATTGTCAAATGCAGTCTTAATCAATAAAGACACTATTAGTGATGTCATGTGTTGTGAATCAGCACCTTTGATGGTCAAAAATTAAGTTATATAGCTGGGTCTTGATTAGGGCCTAAGTACTAGCCAGATTTTTATTACAAGCCAGGGATTCTGGGGCAGTTTTTCTAATAGCAGCTGAGAACTTGCGTTACAAGTTTTACGGTAAGCGAGTGAACTTAGGAAGAGCTTTGATAATTTTTTACTGAGACTGAAATAGGCTTTGTCAATTAGTCCTTTTGGACTGTAGTTTAGCACCCCCTGCAAATATTGTGCCGGCGCCCATGCACATGCGTTATGACAGCCACCGTCCGTTAACCGGTCAAAGAGAAGATTGCGTTAAAGCAATGCAGTTGCAGTTATCAGCGATGCTGAACTGTTATCGTTATTGAGCATAGGAGTTGAACGTGTGTGATACATGGCGAATTATTATTGTGTAAGACCGAGAGCTAGAAGTAATGTACCAGGGTGACCACTTGCCTGAAAAACCTGCAGAATGTCAGGCCGCGGATTTGACAGCTCTTAGGAAATATTATCCCGAGGAAGTATGGTCACTAAAGTTGACTGACCCAAAATGTTAACTTCATTTTTGGTTCAAAAGTAACAGTAATATTTAACAGTAGTAGCAGTAGAGTTTTTTGATGGTGTAACTCTGACACTTTGCATTGATTACATCATTGTTCTGTTAAGCCCAAATTCCATTATGCCGACTTTCACCGAAGCTTCCTCACGGGAAAGTCATGGACAAATCATGAAAGTCGCGGACACAAACCATCTCAATATGTCGAGATGTTTGCGACAGAGTCTGTGACGAGTCTGCGACAAACCCGTTTGTGTTGCTCTAGTCGAATTTAGTCCATCACAGTGCACGGGAAAAGTCAGCGACAAAGTTCGCAGACTTTGTTGCGGACACAAATCATGAAAGTCGGCGACATGATTTGTGTCGCGGACTTTCATGATTTGTGTTCGCGACAAAGTTGTGGACTTTGTCTCGCGACAAAGTTGTGGACTTTGTCATGGACTTTGTTGCAAAGTCGGCGTAATGGAATTTGGGCTTTACAGAGCTTGTGTTATTGCTGTAATGTTCGTATGCAGAGTGCTTGGGAAATGGGTATGGAGGGTATTTAAATAGTTACACAGCTCGATACATTAGACTGAAAAAAAAAACTTTTCGAAATTTATAGCTGGTGTTATTACTGTAGTGCTAGTATGCATTGCATGCTCTGGATAACCTCAATGTTGCAAAGTGCCTGGGAAATCAATCGAGCAAAAAGCTTACAGGAATGACCAGTGGTGCCTAAAAGGTTAGATAAAACCTAAGGATAATATGCAAATTTTAAAAACTTAAACGTCTGCGTGGGTAGCGGTGGTGGTCGCCCTGCAGTAAGATACCATCGTCATAACAAACAGAGCGATGATATTTTCCGCCAGCCATCGTTAACACACAGCTGTGTTACAGTTATCAGAAACTTTGTGTTGATGGCATTAGATCTACTTGGTGTCACAATAGAAATGCACCCATTTCTTTTTACCCCTAACTCTGCCAAAATGCAGAAAATTCTAATACGTCGTCGCGTAATGCATTTAGCTGTTGAATACACATATAAGTCCCAAATTGCCCAGTTATTGTTGACTTTGATATGTTGATTATGTTAGGAGAAATAAACAGATGTGCTTAAACTATATGTCGTCATGGTGTGTTCCAAACGCAACATTTATTTGTCCGTTGAAAGCTTTGCATGAAATTTTTTTCTTTTCTGATAATGCACAAATCCTCGAGTTGAATACTGGGGTATTAAGTAATGTTTTCGTCAGACTAAGATTTGTAGGATTTCTGCAATGTAATTTTTACAAATAATCGCTAACATCATTGACTATTTTGAGTGGAGGTAGATACAGATGAAGTAGTTGCAGAACTTGTGTTCAACAGCAGAATGTCTGCTCGTGTTGTAGCCTAAAATACATCGAAATTAGTTATTAATTTATTGTACACGAATCGTTTAATAAATTCCAGGACTGACGATCTTATACAACGACAGTAAATTGCACAGTTCTGGCAGTTAGGCCCTATGTTATTTTCCAACATGATCTCACTGCAGTTCACTGCAATGTTTCTATTGTTCTACAAGTCGGCCTTAACCCGTAACATTGGGTTTTTGTTGGTACCGTGTATAAATTTCCGGATGCATGCTGTTGACAAGTCTTTGTCGTTCTTAAACTCGATGGTGCTGCAAAAACGGGAAAACTTTAAATACTCTCAGTCTCAACGTGATAAAGTGTTGCTGCTAAACATTACAGATAATCTGCAATAAATTTCAGCACTTTTTACTCCTTCTGCGACCAGAAAATTTCACGATTATTTTCTGACTCTGCCAAACGTCAATGCCCATCATTTATATCTTAATAATAATGACGTCACAGCATGACGTCATAAATGAAACAACGGTAAGTAATGTACAATAGTGGCCCAACAACGTCATAATAGTTTTGATTTTCAGCTGTTACTGTGTGCTTACTGAGAAGAACGGTCTTGGAATCTATTGAACGATCCTCATATATGATGACACAGCTAGCCTTTTTATTGTGACACCGTGTATTTATATTTTAGGCAATTCTTTGTAATTAGGTAATTAATATCTGAGCTAAGTCGTGCCCAGATCGCCGTCCAATAGCGAATTAAGGTTAAGTTGGATTTAGTCGAGTCTATATCGAATCTAGGTCGAGTAAATCGAGTTCGTTTGTCATAAGCGTCGTCATCTAGTCGTTAAATGTGTCTCGTGGGTTTTTCTCGGGTTTTTCTCGCTATTTGAACTCTTTGGTAAATGTGTCAGTATTGTGCACCACGTACACTGAGAAAACTGTCATTTCAGGGTTAAATATGTAACTACATTTGTATGCGGTTAGCCCCGATGCTACAATGTGTTGTTTTTTCTGTTGTTCAATTGCACTGGTGATTGATTCGGATTGTTTGCAAATGACACCAATATTATTATACAGCACGCATACAATTTGTAACAATCTGTAACCGGGTCAGGGTATTTCTGTGCGTAAGTTTTGTGAGTTGTGTTCATTGCTTTTGCTGTTTCTGTTTGCTGTTTTCAATGCTGTACTGGCAGCCGGCCGCTGACTGTTTCCTGTCGAAAATGTGTGTGTGCAAATTCACTGGTTTTATTTGCTTCGAGTAACAAATGTACTATAGTACTATGTATCTATTATTCATTGTTTCTGTGAAAACGAAATCAGATGCCTCAGGGCACCACATTGCTAAATTCGGCTGCAAACTGCAGAATTGTCATGCAACAGCTAGCCTAATTCTACGCTGTTTGCGTTAGCGCTCTAAATCATTTCTGTTTAACTTGCTGTGACGTCACATACGCAACAGATTTGTGTTCGTAGAAAACGTACTTTTTACTGATATTTAGATTGTGTTTGAATGCTGATTGATGTGCAAAAGTAATAACTACGCAGATAGCAATGATGTAACTGATACCAAAAATTTTTAGACCAATATGAAGAATTTTAGACCTGAACAATATTTTCATTAAGCCGATGCACAGACGTAGTTTCGTTTAGCAGTTTAGCCAGTAAGTGCCCCTAAGTTTAAAACACGCCAGTCCAAAATTGCGAAACCAAAATCAAGACCGGAGACCAGAATTTTCGACATGGCCGTAATTTTTGCTCTCACAAACGGCGAATTTTTTCCTTCTGCGAAGATCTGTTCGTGTTTTTGTGCACGCGGAATCGCATAAGTTTACTTTTATTCTGATTCTACCCAGTAACGTCGTGGCGGGAGGGGGGACAATTGCTCCGCCATAAATGCGTGCCTGTCGCAAAATTTTCCGCCTAATGTACAAATTTTCTGGCTGGACTGGAAGTTCCTTATTTTGCGGAATTTAGGGAACAAAATTGAAACTTTGAACATCCGTGTCTTTTCTGGCGGAAATTTACAGATTTTTATCGGAAAAGTTCTGTCTCCATACAGCCCAGCTAGGCGTTTAATTATCTGTGAGAGCATGTCTGAATGGGTGTAGCCCGGCGCCCATAGGCATACCCAACCCGGTGGTCTTAAGGGGCGTTACTATCAGCATACGCTTATCCGTCATCACATGGTCTTCTTTTGCCGTTATCCGTTTCCGTTAGTTGGTTGGAAGGAATCGTTTCCGTTGTTGGTAATAACTGATGTGTAATTTGATTTTTTCAAATCGCGTTTCTGTTATAATTTATGGTACGTTAACTGGAGAAAATACACAACGATCAAAATGTCAGTGCGTTTTTAGTGCTTGAATATCAAACGCATATCTAGTATCTGTGTTTAAATGGAATCGATCGTCATCGTCATTTTATTTAAGGTTGTCAAGTTTTTAAAGGTAGGGCATATATGTATAAAATGATTAGTAAAACGGTAGGCCCCTGTGTTTTTTTTAAAAAGGCCAAAATGGATAAACTGCCCAGTGCCCAGGTATTCATTTACATAGGCCTGCACGTGAAACGAAAAGTCGCACAAACATTTGCGCACTCAAAAACAGGGAAAAATTATAGGTAAAGCCTGGGTATGGAAGCGAGTGCCCTTCTCCTAGAAATAGCGCAGAGTTGTCAGTAGTGATTGCAATTTCGGGATTGAATTCTCCCGGGATTGAAAAATTTGTAATCCCGGGATCCCGTTTCGGGATTAGGCTTACAGATTAGTCGTTATTTTGGTATTCTGAATTGACTTAATTTATGCATACAATGTAGTATAGGCCCCTACGGAAGGTAGCCTATATCCGAACTGCAGAGAGTGACGGTGACTGTCAAAATACAAATTAAACAGCACGGAGTAGTACTCAGCGCACATAAAATATTTTATTCATCACAAGGTTAAAATTCTTATTTCTATTATTTAACACGCAAAAAGTATAATTTTAACCAATTTTGTAATGCTGAAATCCCGGGATTGGGACGTCGCGGTACTCGGGATTGGCGAAAACGGCCGGGATTCTGTATCCCGGAATTGCAATCCCTAGTTCTCAGTCTGCCGCCATGTCTTATTGCCATGGAACAAGAAGGCTTACCAAATTCATCTGGGGGTGAACACGTGTATATACAGTGGAAAAAAAACAGCGCGTTAACTGTACAGAAACTCGAACGGGCTCGGCTCGCGATGTGATAGTGAAAGAAGTAACAAGAAGCCTGGCTGTTGCCAGGGTGGGCCGACCGTATTGCCTATTTCCGAAGGCCAGCGTTTAACTTGCGGTCGCGGTAAGAAAGTGATTCCGCAGAGTGACTACAGTTTATACGCGCTATGGTAACGCTGCTATATCGAACGCTACAATCAACGTCAGTATACGATACGGTAATTCGGCGCATGTGAATGATGGCTGCAGGCAACAACTAAAATTGCAGCTAAACCGCTGCAGATAGAGACGTGGTTGCTATAGACAGCCTATATATAGGAGCTCGTCATCGTCCTATGCAACGAAACCATCGCCGACCTTCTACGACGTGCTGTTTGTCACAGGCGCGCGGTAGCGCAGACCTTGTTAACGGCGACAGGCTAAGTCAACGGAGAATGGCAAATTTCGATCCCTCGCAGACCGGAGACCCCTGAACCGATCGACAAAAAATTTGAAACATTTGTGATTACATCCGCGAGACGACCCCTTGTGCAAAATTTTGTGCAAATCCGTCCATTGGGTCCCGGCAAATGGGTGAAATATAACGAATTTTTTAAAAATTTGACCGGTCGGCGGATTTTCACGCACGATGGCTTAAACGACGCGGTCTCACGCAAGGGTGTGCCTTTTTAGGGGTAGAAAATTCAAAGTTAATATCTAACTCCTGAAAAATTTCCCCATTTCGAAAATTAGGCCCAAAAACGGACTTTGAAATTTTCGGCCAAAAAAACGCTGCTGTATAACAATTTCACCTATAAACGACCCCTAATCGTCATCGTAGGCCCATAAAAGTTGTATAGTGAATAGGCAATATGGCCTTGCGAATTCCAAATACATGTGGTAATTTTGGACCCCCTGCCTACAGATCACGTGACACAGCATACGCAGTGAACTTTTAGCCTTTAACATTGGCAAATGCAACTTTGAGGCTTTATATCTCCGTAACGGTGCAAGATAGACGCATGGTTCCGATGAACCACCAATAGGAAACCACATATGCCGAGTCGAATGGTCACATGCCGAGTCGAATGGTCACGTGACCGAAGACATCACATGACCCCAAAAGGTCAAACTCGTGACCCCAAAATCTTTGAGGCTCCGTATCTCCGCAATTTCATGTGTCTTTATGGCCGTGGAAAACAGATGGTTTATAATTGACCATTAACATAAAAACTTGGTTTTTGTAATAAAACATGAATATAAATGTACAAAACATTAGTTTATACACTTGTTAACGGCGACATGCAATGACTGACACATCGAAAACAGCAAAAATCATAAAAAGGTAATATTATTCAACAGCACATTGACGGTTAGGCCATGTGATGGTGAGCGATGGGCCTGCCTATAAAAGATAGGGAAAATTTTCTTGGAAAATTAGGGAGAAAGTTGAATATTATAATTCTGCATTTCTAAGACGCTGTTCTCATGATTTACAATGTCTTGCAATCAGAGGTGTGACGCTGTGACGCTTAGAATGCACCAAATTCGTTTTTTGCCAGCGCCGTGCCCCGGACCCCGCTGGGGAGCTCATGACGCTTCCTCAAACCCGCTAGAGGATACCCCCTTTCCATTTCACACCTTTTCGACGCCTACGGCGCCGCGTTTTTGGCGCATGCGGCGCCTCACCTTGAGCTAGAGAGCGGACTTGCTTCAGGGACTTAGGGGAGATGAACGCCCCTGCGTGTGTGTGTGCGCACTTTTACGTGTGGATGTATGCGTCAAATGGTCAGTTGTCGTGCGTCGCTGTAGGCTAATCACTGGTGTACACACTGGCCGCTCGGTGCCTGCTTACACAGTCCACATCGACACCTTATATCATCATCACTAGCTGGCCGCATGCCGACTTCAATGGCGTAACCGTGCACCGCCATTAGCCACGGCACGGACTCGATCCATTATGGTTAATGTTGTGGGTAGGAGACACCGTTGATCTTGTCCCCACCCCTCCCCCTCAAAAAATGGAGGAATGGTGTCTTAGTACAAATCTCTCTCATTTTCTCTGTCGTCGAGCTAGAAACATCTCAGCGTCCGAGAAGTCGTTTTCGACGCCACGAGAGCACTGAAATCGGCGGCGGGTCCAGCTCGAAGAGCTTACAATCCTCCCCAGACTCCATAGTCGACTAGCGAGCTTCCCATGCAGATCTTACCCCGTCACTACTTTTTAGTCAATTACCCCCATTTTGGATATTGATCGACGTCACTGTCACTGCCAATAATTTGATTCGTAGCTAGAGCTCTAAGTTGTAACGAAAAGTAACACGAATGCCACGAAAGGCGTCCATTCAACAACGGCATAATGCGTTTGTTAGCCTCGGTAGAAAGCTATAGTCTATACCGATCCCGCAAGCTAGCTGCATTGGGGAATAGGAAGCAAAGAAGCAAAGACGGGGAAGAAAGGAGAGAGTGAAAGAAAGAGAAAGGAGCTTGGAGAAAAGGAAGAAGAACGAGAGAGCAAGCAGTGATTGGGATGGGAAAGAGTGAGTAGGGTTTTAACGTCCCGCCGGATACAGTAAAGGTCATTTTGAGGACGCCAAAGCGAGGGGAAGGGAGGGAAGTGGACCCCCAGTGTTTCGTTAGCTCTACGTGGTTGCGCCACTGCACCGTGCTGCTGCTGCTGCTGCTGTTCTTGTTGACATGGCAACTCATCAGCTTGTAGCGGCGTCGGTTGACACGTTGTGTCCGTCCGTTTGTCCTCTAGGCAGAGCTGCTAATTAGTCGCCACCTGGCGAACCGCGGCCGAACGACGAGCTCAAGCGGCGTCTAACGACCGACAGAGCAGCGAGTCATGTATTTGAATACATTCATTTATAGATTGAAACGGTATGTAAGATTATGCGTAGAAATAGAATTAAAAGTTGTATTTTGATAAATTTAGACTACGCATAAGCGCAGCAGCGAGTCATGTCTTGTCTCGTCCAGTTAACGCTTGAAACTTTTCTACTGAAAATTGCGGTCAAACCGCAGCGGATGGAGAAATGGTTACTAGTCATTGTGTTGTCTCGTCTTGTCTGTCCGGTCACGTCACGTTCAGTCGTCGCCAGCTCATCGTCATGTCATTACTAGTTTCGGGCCAAAGTTCACTTTTAGACAGTTGGGCTCTAATGAGATAATGTCGATGTCATCACTTGGTGGAAGTCACAGTTGCCCAGTGGACTGCCGCACATTATGTCGTCATGTCGTTACTCGGTCTGGTCGGTAAGTCCCTGTCGTCGGCGTTCTCTTCGACGATCCTGCTGAGTCTCTTCATCGCGAAGCACACGCAACAGCAGTCGACAACACGCTGTATGACACTTCTATTCTATTTCATTATAGGCCTATTCTATTCTCCTATTTCGGAGTTATTGCCAGAATATGTCGTTATCACATCTGATCATTTTTGCTTCTAGATATGATAATAAACGCTTTTGTTTCGAGCATTCAGATATCAGTGTAGAGGACGTTTGCTCAACTTTGCTGCATTTGTCACATTAGCTTTAAAGTATTCTTAGGGTACGGCGTCTTAATGCTCTAGCCGTCGTTAATTTAACGTCAACTCATGCTTGTGTAGTTTTTTTAGCTGACCGTATATGAGTAGGCCTAACGGTTGAGCTATTGGTACGGTTGTCGTCCGACCATCTATCCCAGCTGTCCGTCCGTCTGTCGTCTGTCACGGATGTATTGGGGCTAAACGTCAAATTGTGAAACAAAATTTTTCACACGAATAATTAGCCCTGTGCCTAAAATCTAAGCATGCAAAATTTCAGCAATCTACTGCAAAGGCAACATTTTAAAATTAGAGGTTGAATGGAATGGGTATAGGAAAAATGTGCGTTTTCCAACGGAAAACTGGCCATATTTCAAAAACGTTGAAAGATATGACCAAGGTTGCTAATGATCACTAATAGAAAGTGGCATATAGCTTTCAAATGACATTAAAAACCATCGAACTTGGATGACTTTGAAGGTCACTGACAACCAGTACGGTCGGCTATTTTAGGGACAGCTCACAGTTGGATATCTTGTTTTCTTCAGCCTTTATGCTATCCAGTGTTGAGTGTACGATTTTCACTGCCACCTAATGCGTGTATTTTATTGTACGTTACCTTGCTGCCTTATTCGGCATAAGAATGACACATTTCACGTCACGTGCCCACGCACCTGCTGACGTCACGTCCACATATGCGTGACGCTAATGGACAAAAAATCTGCGACATGTAAAACAGTCTGTTCTGTGTTTCCGTATCTACAGCCCCAAGCCGTAGACGATGGCCAAATTTGCTTCTAAAATTTTGTCCGACAAAAAATACAGATGCTTGATTTTGTGTTTTTTTACTTACACAAAATCACATTTACTCTACAGGCATAATTTAGTACATTCCTTTAATTCGGTTTCGTCTAAATGAACAGACTTGGTTTGAACATTCTGCGATATGCCATTTAGCAGAATTACGACACTCACTCTGTGCTGGCCGTTAGTGACTGCGATTACATTATACTTAATTCAAAACGGCCAGCAGTCGAAACTTAGCTTCATCTTTTTAATTTTTTGCGACGTGGTCACAACTCAGCCGAATAACTTATCAGCCGTATTTTTACTTTTTTGCTTTAATTAGCCTAACGGGATTTTTTTCCGTCCACGTGGATTTTTAGAACAAATTCGGATTTTGGGTTTAGCCTACATGAATATGTGTCTGGCTCAGGCGCTGACTGCAAGGAGGACGCGCGGCGGCTGAACGAGCAACTGATCTCAGAGCTGATCGCCGCTCAGGAGGACATGAAAAGACTGCGTCAGGCAATAGATCAGATGGCTCGTGAATACGAGGCTGCCAAAGACGTCGACGTGTTCCGGAGATACGGACTGCTGAAACGAACTGTCAAACGAACCATCATGCACCTCCGACTTCAGCAGAACAACGGCCACGACGACCAGATCAACTCTGTCGATTTATTTATTTATTAATGCACTATTTGATTAATTGGTTGATTGGCAGCTTACATTGAGGCCGATCAGCCACGAAGACCAGATGAACTCCAGTAGCGCCGTCACTGCTGTCCCTGCCAGAGGTCTGGCGACTGCCAAGGACGAACTACGCAAAAGAACTGACCACGTTAACAGTATGTAACTACATGCAAGCTTCTTGGTAAGTTGATAGGTCAGAAAAGTGTAACAGAAGAAGCCCAGCTGTCGCTGTGGTGAGCCGATCGTATAGCCCACCCCCTGCGTCCGATTTCCGGTCGTAAAAACGCGAGTCCCCAAAGTGACTGCAGTCCCATACACGGTACGGTGACGCTGCTATATCGAACGCTACAATCAAAGCTAGAATACGATACGATAATTCGGCATGTGGGTGATCTAGCTGCAGGCAACAACTTTGCTTCCAAAATTGCGGCCAAACCGCTGCAGACAGAGGCATTATTTATAATAACAACCTATAGGAACTAGTTATTACGGGTCCAACGGTACCATCGCCGACCCCCTACGACTTAACGTTTAATCATCTCACTCTTAGTGTTTCTCAGTCTTTTCTGTACCAATTGTGACTGAGATTCGACGGGTTTCTTGCCGAAAGTATGCGCTATATAAATTTACTCACTTGTTTGCCCCATCACCCGCTTGAAAAGATAACAAGAAGCCCAGTTATCGTTAGGGTGGGCGGACCGTACCGGCGATATCCGTAGGCCAGCGTCCGACTTTCGGTTTGTAAAACAAAACGATTTCCCAGAGTGACTACAGTCTCATATACAGAGTGGTTCAAAAAAACGGCACAAAGTTTATGGCACCATAATTTTGCTACCGTACGTCATAGGGTCAAACGGTTTTCAGCAAAAATGTTCAGAAAGAAATTCCTTACATGACAAAGACCAGCGTCTGAATAGGGCAATTAAATATTCTTTGTTTTGCTGCTGGCAAGTAAACTGTTTGAAATCGATATTAACCGCTGCTTTATTTAATGCAAGTTCTTCAATCGTGATAAAAATAATGTTCACGTTAAGTCCATCTTCCAGAATTAAGATAAGTGGTGTTCAATGTGTTCACCACGAGCACGAACAACCGAAGATAGTCGTTTGGAAAACTGCTCAATAGCACCGTCGATTAGTTCTTGGCTGATCATGTCCCAGCAACTGTTCAAAACTTACTTCAGATTATCAACAACAATTTTCTGCCGATACACTAACTGCTGCAGCGCACCCCATATTGAGTAATCCATGCACAGGGTTAAGATCGGGTGAGTTAGGCGGCCAGTTGGGTGGCTCAATGAAGTCAGGAACATTTGCCTGCAGGAATGCCACTGTCTGTTTTGATCTGTGGGATGGCGCACCATCTTGCTGAAACTTGAATTTGTTGCCTGACAGTCGATGAATGTCTGGTAACAGCCCATTTTTCAGAACAAGGTCACAGTAATATGCGATGTTGACTTTGGCCCCAGACTCGACAAAGACAAGAGATGTTTTCCCGAGCTTTGACACGGCTACAGAAACCATGACGCTCTTCGTAAAATGCTTCCTGGGTTTTAGCAGTCGACTTGGCGGCACGTCACGTTTTGCTTTTACATTTGCGTACACACGATCGTTTTGACTGTTAGAAGGCGTCTCCACAGTAAAAATCTTTTCATCTGAAAACCAAGTACGACTAATCTTGTTTTGAGTCATACGCTTCTTCAAACGCTTGCAAGCATTCAATCGCTTTAGTCTGTCTGCAGCTGTCAGAGACTGAACTTCACGACGTCGAAACACTTGGAGCTGCAAATCATTCTTGGCAGTCCTCATCATCATCATCATCATCATGACGCGTAGACAACTGAGGTCCGTTGCGGCGACTCCCCCACGATGTCCACGTTCATCTGCACTCTGCCACATCTGTCTCCAGCTGGCCGGTGTTCCGTTGCCGATCTGCTGTATCCAGGTTTTTCGACGACGCCCAGGAGGTCTTCTCCAGTTCATCCCCAGACTCTGCCCGCCTTTCATTGCAATGACCTGACATAACGCTCGGTGTGCAGGTGTGGTTACATCCAGTCTAACAACGTGACCAAACAGTGCTTGGCGCATCTTGCTGATTATATCTGCAATGTTTGGCAGACCGGTCCTGTCGGCTATGTCGATGTTCTTGACACGGTCCTGCCACTTCACACCCAGCATCTGGTGTTGGCATGCCATATGGAAGGATTGTGATCTGCGTGTGTCGTCTGCCAGTAGAGTCCATGTATCAGCTCCATACAACAGGATTTGAAGAACACAAGTTTGGTATAGTCTTAGCTTGGTGTCCAGACTTAGACCCTTTTGACGCCAACAGCGTTGCATTGAGTGCATAACGGAAAAGGCCACTCCAATTCGTCGATGTAGATCTGGATAGCATCTGCCAGAAGACGACTGAATAGAGCCCCTGCAAGTACCGGAACTCTGTAACTGCTTCAATGGTGTTGTTAGCAACCTTATATCTGCAATAGAATCACCAGAAGCAGTAACTGCTTTCGCGCGTAAAAATGCACGGTCTGCTTCCGAACGCTTGAAAAACTGTTCGCCATGATGACATCTGGCGGCAAACATACAATACAATACAATACAATCATAAATGTGCACTCAAAAACTGACAGACAAACCGTCAGTTTAATGTAGCACATAAACTAAAAAGAACTGAAATGTTTAAAAGAAAATGAAATGAGAGATACTGAGAATAGATATACTGTTAAATGTAAAACTGACAAAATTCAAAAAAATGACTGAAGTAAAGAAAACTAAAATAAGAGAGAAAAACTGAAAAAGGTAAGAAATAAAGAATAATAATGAAGACTAAAACTGTTCCGAAGAAGGCAACAGCGGCCGGTGTTGCCTAAATGTCAACAAGTCAATGGATAAACTTCGTATAGGCTAATCTGATGAATTTACGTAGCTGATTTCTGTTGTCGCGTGTCATGCATCTTTAATGCTGCTGCTGCTGTCCGTTGCTAATGACAACAAACTTGACACGTGACTTGCTGGCGACGTCAATGTGACGTAGTTTATTACGCGACTTATGTCGTAATGACGTAATTTAAATCAACTTGATGTTAACTTTACTGCTGTTTTATTAGATTAAGCCTGATTTACATTATTTCTTGCCTTTGAATTTAATCACTGCTTAAGAATGCCGAGTTTTTTATTACTACATGTATCCAGCGGTTAGCCAAATGCTACTAATTAGGTTTATACCTCCATCAAAGCAAAGCGATGAAAAAATAGTGTTTTTGTATCGTTTGTTTTTGTCGGAATAAAAGCTTTTAATGATATTTGTGGAGAGTACATTTGTGGTGGCGCTTAGAATCTTTTTGGAGATTTTATATGTGTCTGGGATTCAAATCCGTTAAGAAATAGTAGCTATATTAGGTCCCATGTGTTCGCCAAATGACAGCACCATCATTCTCGAATCTCGATTGCAGAGGTTTGGGATTTCTGATCGCTTCTAGCGTTTAAGTGATTGTGAGCTCGGGTATTGATGCATGAACTTAGCACTTATTTTTTGCTGCCGCTTTCTTCGAAATTTAAAAAAAACAAATACGGTTAATGTAGCCTACTTTGCAGTTTGCTGTGGAAAATTCCTTTTTCTACGTACATGGCCCGTCTGTCCGTCTGTCAATCTCTGTCGGTGATGATACATACGAGGAAAAACTGATCCCGAAGACGAGGCCAAGGCCAAAAGCACGAAGTCGATATGAAAGTCGAGGCCAATAATTGTTCAAGGCCGAGATCAAAGGTAGAACTGTAGGTATGATAACGGCATTGAAAGCCAGAAGTTTTATGGCGTTAACAAGGCCAACGCACTTCAACCGTGGCCAGACCGTGGCCAAATGTTTAAGGCCAACGCCGAAGCCAGCAGGACAACGTCGACGTCGATGCCGAAAACAATTGTTGACAGCTGAGGCTAAGACCGAGGTCAAAAGTAAAACTATAAGTGACAATGATGTCGTAGACCTAAGCCCTTCAAGTTTTATGGCGTTGACAAGGCCGAAGGACAAGACTGAGCCCAGGCCGAGACCGCATGCTTAAGGCCGTGGCCACTGTTTTGAGGCCGAAGTTTTCGTCTTGGCATCACTTTGGCCTCGAGGACTTTACGTCTCTGCTCTCTGTTCTTCTGTCTGTCGACTGTCCATCTATAGGTATGTCGGCGCAAGAATTATCGGAAGAAAACGACGAGCTGACGGAGCAGATCAAGGAGTATCGTCGACGCACGGCCATGCTGCGTCTTCTGCTGGAGGAGCTGGCGCAGAGCTACGAAGACTCGAAGCGCTTTATCGTCGTACAGCGATACCGACTCATCAAGTCCATGATCAAACGCGTCACACAGAGCTCGCTTATGTGGGTCAACTCAGTCTGGCCGTCCCTCCGGGATACGTGGTATATCGAGTACCGATTTGCCTGACCTGTGTCCAGGACTCCTGTTCGGAGCGGATGCGTTCACCTGTGTGGTCAAATCAATCATTAAACCCGTCACACAGATTTCTTTACATAAGTCAACTCAGCTTGGCCATCCCGCCGGCGGTAAGTAAATCAAGTACCGGCCTGGCTCACTGGAGTTAAGGCGGGGCACGTTTACGTGTGTCATCAATGGTTAAACGTGTCACACAGAGCTCGCTTATATAGCAGCAGCAGCAGAAGCATTCTGACGTCATCATCATCATTATCATCACTCATCATCATCACTCAGCTAAGACAAGACATAACTGACGGAACTAATAGTGCACACAATTTACTAAAGTTTTAACGTCGCTGTTTGTCCACGGTTGGTGTTCTTAAAACAACGAAACGACTTGCAAGTTTATGTTGGTCTGACGCTCGTTGTGCATAACGCAGGCTGGCCATATTACATTTTGATGCAATTTCTGGGCTCGAGCGACGCCCCCCCCCCGAAAAAATATAGAAACATTTAAAAGAACGTTTGCACACAGCGTCTTGTAGCAAACAGAAGCAGATTAGGGGGTTATTATGGGATTATTTAACAATAAAGCGTGTTTTAACCCACAAATAAGCGCGTGTTCTGTTACTGTTGCCACCTGGCGAATCAGAATTGGCGTATTGTAGGCTAATTCCGTTCTGTATAATTTTCAGCCGACCGTACTTAAGTAACGATCGAGCTATTGGTATGAGTTGTCGTCTGTCCGTCCGTCTGTGACGGATGTATTGTGGCTAAGCGGTGCGATATAGGGTCTAGGCTGCTATTAATCACTAATAGAAAGTCGCATTGGCTTTCAAACGACATGAAAATCGTTGACCTTGGATTACCTTGACGGGTCATAACGCACTATGGTATGCCAACCGTGAGATATTGTGGCCAAATGATAAGTCTTAGGGGGTCGGCGATGGTACCATCTAATATGGCGCTAACGACTTCTTATTGGCTGTCAATAGTAATAATCATGTCTCCATCTGCAGCGGTTTGGCCGTATTTTTTAATGAAAGTTTCAAGCTCTAACTGGCCGTATCTCACTGATAGAACGCCGCATATTGGCTTTCAAATTACATGACAACTATTGACTTTGAATGGCCTTGAAGGTTACTGACAACCAGTACGGTCGGCTAACCTAGCGATAGCTTGGTTTCTTGTATTATCTGGTGTTATAATCACTGGTTTAACTGTAAAAGATTGTCGGAAACATGCCGTTGTAATGCAGCACTTGAGCAGGCTGTCATGTTATTGATTGATTAGTTAGTCGATTGATCGTGTCAACCATCACGTACTACATCATTATCGTGCGTCATAGATGAGCGATGTCAGCTAGTGCTATAGTGACGTTAGAAATTAGTAGAATGTGTTTGATGTAGGCCAGCATAGTTGACTGCACACACTGACCGCATGGGGACTCACAGAGCTTTTTCCAGATGACGATTGGTGCTGACCGCGCTCCAAGTATGAGTAAGTAAATAAGTAGAAAACATAAGAAGGCCAATTAAGGTTATAAGGTGTTTACACGATTGAGCAAACATCGAGCAAACATCGAGCTGGCTCAAGCATGCCTATTGGAATCCAGCCCCTGGCTCAAATGTGGGCCTAGGTTTAGGCTCTCAGCCACAGCTGATCACGTGTTATAGAGGCCTTCCAATTACAACCCGCCCGCTCTCCTAATTAGCATGCTAATTGCCATGAAACGTCGAGCTAGCTGCTCGATGTTTGCTCGATCGCGTAAACACCCTATTACAATTAATCACAATGAGTCGCGTTCTCCACGCCTGAAACAAAACCTATTTACTTTCGCCATGCCCGTCGAGAGGGGACGGGGTATAGGGTGAGTTACATAAAAAACCTTATTTCGATGTTCAAGGTCGTCCAAGATCATTGATCTCGGTGGCAATCGAAAGCCAGTGTACGATTTCCTATTAGTGATTAATAACCTAGGCCCTATGTCGCACCGTTTTTGAGATACAGCGACTTATTGGCTAATAATCGCAAATTTTTCCAATCTCCTCTCATTTAGCGCCCATATTCAGGGTGACCCCCTTCGAATTTATGGAAAAGCTTTACAGTTCCTGAAACTAGAGTCTTCCGGGCAGCCGACGGTGAAGATTTGGTGATCTTAGCTTGCACCGTTTTTGACTGATCCACCCGTGTGACAGACAGACGGACAGACGGACAGACAGACAGAATTGCGATGGCTAAGACGCACTGAAAGCAGTAGCTGCTTTCGCACGTAAAAACGAAAAAAAAGACAAAGACGTATCGGATAGGCTACGCAAGAGATGTAAATTATCGTAAAGTACAGACACGGATATCGGAGCGTTCTAGTCCAAAAATGTAGGCCTACTGCCAAACCACTGTAAAACTTCTCTCACCCAGTATAATTACAGGTTGTTGTTTATATTGGGAATGGGACCAGACGTTTGACAGAAGTCTTGCAGTATGAATTAAATAGTATTAGACTACGAGAAAGTTGTGCCAAGTATTAATTCCAATAGCTTCGCGGTAGCCTATTTCGCGTCAGATTTCATGCAACTCGCTATTTTCCTTTTTATCTCACTGTTAGGCCTATGTATTGTAGGCCTATACGCGCTGTACGGGGGACATCACAATAACCACACTACGCCTATAGTCTCTGAGGTCAGATCAGGTCACGGTCGGGTTATAGCGGGTCGCTGGGCCAGTGCAGCAGTAGTTCTATATACTGACATGCAGAGCAAAACATGGCCGTCAACAATCGACATGCTCATTCCCTGGACGACCTTGGCACGTTGATAATAGCATTGTGCAGAACATACCTAGAGCAGCAGTGTGCGACCTGCAGGCCGACTATCAGCACAAACTTGCTGTAATAATGCAGTGTTACGCGGCCGTTCTAATAGGCCACATTACTGGTCAAGCCCGTCCGTGATGTCCGTCCGTACGTTCCGATTGTAGGCCTATTATTTGTTTGTGTTGACTAGTTGCAGATGCTTAAAAATTACAAGAAATTTGATATAACGCAACAGTTTTATATCAGTTCCTGTCTCAGTGTTCGTGCTCTGTGTGTTTTTCTTTCTAAGTCTGAGTATTCCTTAGCAATTCGCTATTCTAGTGTTGCACCGTTCACCGTCTAGCCACAATACATCCGTTGCACACAAACACATCTTATCATTATTATTGCGCCCACAGCTGCGTATGTATACAGCTGTGGTGCCACAGATATGTGTAGCCATATATGGGCGTACCGGATATAGCTTGCTGCTTAGATCCAAATTCAAGACTGTGCAACTTGGTGGCGGATCCAGAAATTTTGAATAGGGGGGAGGCGTGGGGGAAAAGGCATTTTCGTGCAAAATTTTCACTTGCTTTAAAATGCATTTAGTCGATAAGGGGCGGCCCTGCATCCGTCACTGGTTTAACTTGAATGAAGCTGAGTTAAATATTAGGCAATAAACAAAAGTTCATTATAATCACTGCTATAATACAGTGTGGACTCTATATTAGTGTCCGAACTAACAGGCAAAGAGGGCTAGTGCGAGTGAACCCAAGAGTCAGACTATAATGATTATGAGTGTTTGTCTGGTCTGCCATTTGTCTTCCAGCTAATTAACACGTGCCCCTGCATGACTGCGATGATATGCGACGAAACTCGTCAGCTGATTATTACGTCACACGACCACACACAGAGACCGCTGGAGCGAGTGGGCGATGGACCAGCTCAGCTGTCAATCACGAGTCACGTGACGTCGCGCACGTGCTCGCCAGTGACGTCATCTAACAGCGTGCAAGCTCGCTCGCACGGCGATTGATATTATGAATGTAAACGTATATAAAACTGCTAGCAAGCAGGGGCCTATATCATCCCCTTTAAACTTTTGGAGCAAGTTTCCCCATCCTTCCCTCCCCTGCACACTTTCGCTTTTTTGTCCTTTTATTTCACCCGTTCCGGAGGCTTTTCACCTAAATCCAGCGAAAGATGGACTTGATGTAAACCTTTTAGGCTGTTTCTTTGTGATCCGGCGTTGAATTTGTGGCATCTTAAGCCTTAAAACATTCTGGAAACAGCTATAAAGAGAAAATTGTGTAATGTTAGTTTTAACCCTACCGCGAAGACCTTTTTTTGGATTAATGATGAGCATTTGCTCCAAAGTTTAGGTACAATGGTGTAGACGCCCATGTCACGTGTTAACTGGTGATGTGCCAGAATAAAGCAGAAACAGCGATCAGCTGACAGAGTAGTTTTCAGCGTATTTCAGGTCAACTCAGCCCTCTACCCTCAGCGAGATGGAACGTAAGTAGCAGCTTACAGGCTATACGGAGCGAATGTGTGGTGTGGCTGATTGAACGATGGTAAGTCTGCTGGCTGCTCCGCGTGTCCAATTGTTCATTAACGCGAGCAATGCATGGCCGCCAGGCTTGCCGTGGATATAATAACAATAATAACAAATAATAACAAAATTGCTAACTTTTTTGCTTACTAACATATATAATGCTATTAGGAAGTACAAACCAAATGTCCTACAAAAGCGTTTACATGTAAACGTACATGAATGCAGCTTTCGTCTTGGAAAACAAGGATCCCAGCTGTTGCCGGGGTGGGCCGACTGTACCGTCAATATCCGAAGACCAGCGTCCGACTTCGCAGGTCGCGGAAAGAAAGCGATTTCCAAGACTGAATGCAATTTCATACACAAAATGGTGACGCTGCTAAGTCGAACGCCAAAATCAACACTAGGGCACAAAACGGTAATTCGGTGCACGTGTGATGGCTGCAGGCAGCAACATTGCAATCAAAATTGTAGCCAAACCGCTGCATGGTTATGTTTGACATCCTATATGAAGTCGCCATTGTCCTATCCAACGGTACCATCGCCGACACCTACGATACTGTTTAGCCACAGTACATGCCTTACGAACAGACAGACGACAGACAAACGACATATTAAACCGAAAGCTCGACCTAACGATCAGCCTAAGGATAAACAATAAAAATTATGTACATGTTCACGAAAGTTAAAAAATGCTCAACTAAAATTATATTTCAATGCAAATGTGTGTTTATTTCTTTACATTCATTACTTTTTTTAACAATTTCAAAAGGAAAATATATGCGTCTTTTTAATTTTTTTCTGGGGGGAGGGGGATGGACGCTCTTGCACTGCTGGATTTTGCGAAAATTTGGGGCTACATGATTGTACGCAGGATAGGCGTCTGTGGATATGGATATATCCATGAATATCCACGGAAAATCTGTGGACATGGATATGGATAGCCTACGGATAGGAAATTTCATATCCACGGCAAGCCTGACGGCCGCACAGTGCGCTGCGGTATCAATAGCTCATGTTAGTCAGCTAGCTGCCACTTCCGAGATTGTAAAGCGCTTCTGATCACAAGTTCGATTACTTGCGCCATATCAAGTTTCTGATCTTCAATTTTACCTTTTTTATTACGTCTTTTTCGTTAGTAAAGGGTGCACACAAAGCAGAAGCAGACATCTGCCCTTCATTCTATTTCTCTCGTCCAGTATACGAACCTTAACAGTCATGTAACCTTCATACCTCTTACTGTCGTCCGTCTGCGTTAACGACACAGTCACACAGCGTTAGATTTTTATTTTCAAATTGTCCTTTTTCCTATACTTGTATTATATTTTTTTATTGTTCCAGCGGTCGCTTATCCTCAGCTTTCAACAGTCTCTTTAATCAATATTATTACGCGCGAAAGCAGCTATACTGCTTTCAGCGCTTCTTAGCCATCGCAATTCTGTCCGTCCTTCTGTCCGTCTGTCCGTCACACGTAAAGCTTTTCTATAAATTCGAAGGGGTTCACCCCGAACGAGGGCGCTAAATGAGAGGGGGTGGGAAAAATTTGAGATTTTCAGCCAATAAGTCGCTGTGTCTCAATAACGATGCGAGATAGGGCCTAGGTTATTATTAATTACTAATAGGAAGTCGTACACTGGTTCTTGATTGCCACCGAATTCAATGACCTTGGATAACCTTGAATGCTAAAACAGGGGTTTTTATGGACTTTTTGGCGATTTCGGGCTGCTAGACAGACACATTCCAGAAGCGAACTGCGCCGAAACTAATCGAGGTAGACATGGACAAGCTGCGTACGAAATTTTCAGCATTGAACGTAGATTTCGACGGTCCAAGTCTCAATTTTCGATGTTCAAAGAAACCTGCGCACGACGGCATAAAAGAGCGGTACCCCTATTTTAACGTTGTTGGCCTGTCTTTCGTGAAAACGGTTGCAAATAGGCATGGGCATGCTGCCTATCACAACAAACACTAGTGACGAGCTTTTCAGTCATATTAACATCGACGACTCTGAAAGACCCTGAACTTCCGAAATAAGGGGTTTTTAATTGATTTTTGCGATCTTCGGCTGCAGCGCACACTCCAAGAATGAACTGCGACGAAATGGCTGGAAATAGACTGACAGTTTGCGAACAGGAACTGCTATGGGCTTTCGCGCGTCTCGTGAGCATTAGCGCAAATTTCTTGTTATTTTTGCGATATGCCACCTTCGCTTGGTCTATCCGTCTGTCACCATCGTGTACCCTGGCTATAACCGTTGGACCGAGTTTGGTGTCATTTGACAGTAAATTCTCATAAAGATAGCTCAAGTTCGCCTACGGGATGGAAAGATTTTGGGGTCGAAACCCCGTCAAAATTTGCTGGAGCTTCCTATTCTAGATTATGCCTATCACGCTTACTTCCTAGTTGTACAGTGGTAGGCCATATAACGTGCCTGTGGTTGGTATAGCTAAGAACGAGGAAGTACGTGCATCACTAATTTGACAACGCCAACTTTTGTGCAAGTTTTTTTTCGACGGTCGTATGTCAATGTTAATAGCCTACTGAAAACCCTTGTACAAAAAATAATTCTGCGTGTAAACTTAACATAAGGGTGACTCCATCTGGCAACTCATATGGGACTAAGACCTTTAAAAAAATTCCGTTCTTCTGCCTGCCGTCCGTCCGTAAACACCTAGCGTCCCTAAGATTTTCATTGGATCCTCCAAAATATTTAGCAGTTTTAGTCCGTTTCCAAAGTTTTACTGGAAAAAATATGTCTCCATCTAGGCTGGTCTGTTATGCTGCAGTGTCTTCACTTTATACGTGGGGGCCTACTGCTTAGTGTGTCAACTTGCTTTTATGAGTTGTTTTGTAATATTACATGGCATGTCAAAATATAAAAAATAAAAAAATGTTTAAAATTCCCCGTCCTTACTTTCTTGCCAGCTGCAACCCAAAGGCCTAATTAGCATCTATGAATTCTATGGATCTATGGATATATGAATCTATGGTAAAGGCCCCTGCTTGCTAGCAGCTTTATACATTAATAACGTCATAATTATTAATAGACGCATTGCTGCAGCCCTTCATGTGGACGTGTGCCTTACGTGTCGATTTCGCCGTAGTGTATTCCGATATGTCGAGCAATGTAGAGCAATGACGTCAGTATGACGTCACGTAGCACAGGCAAGCAGACCCCCCACACGTCGCCTATACAATGTCATATACTACACCGTGTCTCAAAAAACAGTCAAAATTGTTTTTGTCATAACTTTGTCAAATTTCCACCAACTTTGATAATTTTTGGTACAAGTATGGCCAAGACGATAAAATTATGCAAAATGCACTAATTTTTCATTTCACCCAATTTATGTCAACGCACTACCGTGTGAAACATAGATGCTCCAGATTGTTACATTACACAGTGGGTATATTTGTATCTGATTGCTCACAATTTGACAGAGGGTGCCACGTGGTTTAATAATTTTGTGGTATTAAATATTTCACGGTAAAAAAAGCAAATAAAAATAGCTGACTGATGAGCTTAAATACGTTTGATCAATGAGTAAATGCCGTTTGATCAGTCGATTATTGATTTCGCCATCATATCTAAGCCACTGTGTCTTTGTATGCAGGACACACTTTGAGCATAAATTCTGATTATTTACCAAGTAAGTGGTTATATAAGTTTATAGTTCTGCTAAATAATTCACATTTAAGTGTTTTTGTGCTGAATTAAGTTATAACAACGTTTACTTGAGACAACAACTCAGCGTTGTGCAACAATTTGGAGCATCTATGTTTTACAAGGTAGTGCATTGACAGAAATTAGCTGAGGTGAAAAATGAGTACATCTTACATAATTATATCTTTTTGACCATATTTGTGCCAACAATTATTAAAGTTAGTTGAAATTTGGCAAAGTTATGACAAAAACCATTTTGACTGTTTTTTTCTGAGACACGGTGTACAATACCTCTACACTGTGTGTCAAAAAAGCATCCCCGACATTTTCGACTGTAACTTGAAAACCAATTATCACATTTTGATAATTTTTGGCACATATTTCTGACACAACTTGTCATCATATGACCATTTAGTTTCCCACCTCACCCAATGTATGCTTCTGCACTACCTAGGGAAAGCAGATCAAGCCAAATATGTGTTGAAATCAACAGAAAACCTGAAAAAGCATCCCCGACATCATCGATCGTGACTCAAAGATAGCTTGGCAAATTTTAATAATTTTTAGCAGAAATATTTTGGATACAGCTGGCTATTAAATAAGTGTTTTAGTGTCCACCTCATTCAACGTCTGCTTTTGCACTAACTGGGGAAAGCAGATCGAGCACAATATGTGTCAAAGTGACTGAAACAACGTCGATAAATTCTATCTATCCTAATCTGACAGCCCCAACATGTCATGCAGCAGTGTGTTTACCAGATAAAGTTTAGGAATGTTTGTGAAGTCAAGAAGCGACTGCAGTCTGCATTGGTCTGTAGCAGAACATTATCGATATTGCTGTCAATGTATGGAGAAAGCGTCTCCTTGCCTGTGTTCGCATAGTGGGCCAATACTTCAAGCAATTTTACTGCAGGCAGTTGAAAAATGGACAACTAGATAAATTGTCAGGCACAGCGTCAGAATTGTGAACAAAATATGTGTTTTACACGTTATGTTAATTAAGCAATCATGTCACATTGGACAAAAAGTGATATTTCGCTGGTTGTATTTTTCCCAGGTAGTGCAAAAACAAACGTTGGGTAAGGTGGAAAACTAAATGGTCATTTGATTACAAGTTGTGTCAGGAATATTCGTACCATAAATAGTCAAAATCTGATAATTATTGGTTTTCAAGTTACAGTCGAAAATATCGGGGATGCTTTTTTGAGACATAAGTGTACATACACATAATATAATAATGATCCGACATTGGAGAATAAAAAGCTACTACAAGGGACTGTTCCGGCCATTGCTAAGCCGATTACGAGGTTTGTAGAGCAGCGAAGTTTTTCGCAAACGCTTAAGTGCATACACAGATAATGATTGGCCTTAAAACGACTTTTCTGGCGCTAAAACAAAACAACTGTCACTTATTCCATGTTACCGTTCCTTACCTTTGGGGAAGACCTAAAAGTCACTGGTGTCTCCGTTCGAAACCTTGAGGAAAAATGGTAGCCGCATGTTACCCTAATGGTTTGATACCCATACTACTGAATGGCGATAGAAAGCTCGTAGCCTATGACATTGATTGATTGATTGGTTCATTGTCAGTGGGCGTACGTAGGCTGGGGGGCACCTGTTTGCGGGCCCAGATCAATGAGAACGTCACTGCAGTCACATCAGTAATGGTAGGCTTAACCATCAACAACACGTCAACCCAGACTAGCTGAGAGAAATTGTCGTAAACAAATTTCGCGCACACGCATACACCCTGTGACGACAGCGTCTCAACATGTTGACAGCGACATGCTAGCCTATCGTCAGCGTAAGCACTTTCTGTCGGGGGCGGCGGCGCTATCTGCATGCGACTGTTAAAACACCTTTTCGAGGCTTTTCTTTCTTTCATAACTCAGTCAAATGGTGATCAATTTACGCGAAATTATTACGTTAGCCATATTTTGTTGGAATAATTTGAACCAGTATTTTTAGCTACAGCTGATAAAACGTTCGTGTAAATTGATTCGACTGAGTTGAGAAAAAACACAAGAAGCCCAGCTATAGCTAGGATAGCCGACCGCACTAATTGTCAGTGACTTTCAAGGTCATCCAAGGTCGATGATTTTCATTTTATTTGAAAGTGCTTATATGCCACTTCCTATTAGTGATTTATAGTAACCTTGCAAAAGCCGCATCTCTCACTAAGTATACAGACCTTAGAACATTATATCTCTACCGGTTTAATTCCGAGTTATGGCCAGTTTTTCGTTTTCCTACCCCCGTCCATTCAACCCCAAATTTTAAAATGTTTCCCTTGCACTAGATCGCTGAAATTTTGCTTCCTAGGTTTATGGCACATGGCTAATTATTCGTGTAAAAAGTTTCTTCCTACGACCTAACGCTTAACCACAATACATCCGTGACAGACGGACGATAACCGTATCATAAGCTCGACCGCTATACCAAAGTAGGCCTATGGTCGGCTAAAAACCGATACCTTTTATGAAGCCCCGTGTAGACACGACCTTTTATATGATCTTGACGATTAATCTCTTGACCACAATACACTTTTCACGTAGGCTAATAATCCGTGACAATAATTTATTATAACTTAAATTCATGAGTTTATGCGGATTAACGCGAGACACAGACACAGACGGACAGACAGAAGGCCTATTGGCCTATATAGAGATGCCTAATACACATAATCTGAACCGATTGAACTCTTGAAATGGCTGTGTCATGACGACAGCTAGTAAACATCGACACATCTATTCTGTTAGACTGCTATTTCACATAAACTACGGATTGGGGTCAAGTGTAACATTTCACGGACAGCAGTCACGAAAACAGCGGCAGCAGCAGCATGCTGTCTCGTTAGCACCATTATTAGTGATGGGCCATTTGTCGATTTTTATGAGAAATTTTTGTTTGATCGTTGGCAATTTTTACAATTTTTTGGTCGAGAGATCGGCCGTTGCGTAAAATTGCAATGCCAACAGTGGTACAGAAATATGCGTGATATCAGCAGAGTATCGAATAAAGACCAAAAGCCTAGCTGTCGATAAGATAACCGACCGTACTGCCTGATATTTTGTGAGGCACTATCGCTGCAGTTTGGTGGAAAGCACTCGAAAGTAAAGGGATTAGATAAAACATTGGTAAATGTCTATAACCTGTTAGTGGTGACCATTCTGCTGATACAGTTTGGCCCTAATGGCACGTAATGCGTCATGCAAATCTTAGGGTTGTGGACAGGCAATAGGCAATGCACCCTCAGGCCTACTTTGGAAAAACAGGTGTCCGAAGGACGTCGGCGATGATACGATTGGATAAAACATTGGTCAGTTCCTGTGGGCTGTCAATAGTAACCGTGCCGCTATAACTGAAGCGGTTTGGTCGCAATTCGCAATGCAAGCATTTGGGGGTGCAGACAGTACGTATCCCCATTAGAGAAAAATGTTGTGGTCGTAAGGGATCCAAATCAGTACTAGGCCTATACAGTAGCTATCCGGGGATCCTATTTAGGCTACTTGTCCGGCCAGTTTTTCCGTAAGACGTACCGCTTAGCTACAATACATACGTTACAGACAACAGACAGACAGACGGAAGCCTGTGACATAGGCTCGACCGTTAGTAGCCTACGGTCGGCCAAAAACCGATGAAGGTGCATCACTAAAACGCCTGAGAGACTAGGTCGCGGCGTGCAGATGAAAGGCCCAGTATTCGAACACGCCCAGACACGCATACAGACAGACGCACACGCAGCCGCACTATGACGTCGATGTTTCGCTGAAACGCGCAGATGACGCACATGGAATTCCCAGGCCAGCCGGCCAGCAGCAGGTGCTCTAGGCAGCTGGCGGTTAGGCCACGCCCCATCTAGACTGTGACGTAGATAGACCACCGCCTACATTCATTCATAAAAAACACCGCAGTTGTAGCAGTTGTAAAGCAAGCCGGATGCCCGGCATGCCTGCTTGTCGACTGACGCAATAGCGCTGCATAATCAATGACATTACTATTGCGGATTAGTCCGTAGGCCTACAATAATAAATGTGCTGTTTTGAAGTTTTGCTGCTTAATAATCCAACCATGGCTTTTCAGTAGGCCTATGCACTTCTTAAGAAACTATAGGCGTCTATAGTAGTATATAGGCGTCGACCTAAGTAAAATTCCGGAGTCCTAACTCCTAAAAACTAAATTTTGCAGTTGCGCACAATTTCGTCAATTGGTTAAATAAAAGAAGAAATTTGACCTAATGCTCAAGAGACGCGCGACAGATTGACATCGTCGGTTCTTACGTATTTCAACAATTTTCCGGCTGCATTAGTCGATAGCAGCAGAAATCGCTCGTCTTGAAAATGCGTCAAATTTGACGCGCCTCGCGGAAGACTCCTTAAACATAGGGGGTCAAGATTTTAATGCTGAAAATTTCATATGCAGGTTGTCTTGGTCCTGCAGTGATTTCGACGAAGTTTGCTTTTGAAATATGTGTTGCAGACCAAAATCGAAAAAAAAATTCACTAAAACCCTCTTTTCGGGTTCATGGTCGTTCAAGGTCATCAATTTTGGTACCCCCAGAAAGTTCGTCTCGCCAGTCGCCAGCATTGCATAGCATTGGACAGAGTATAAAATCATTTGAACGTCCGTGCGTGCGTGCGTCCGTCCAACATCTGAGGCTTCATAGGGCCTATTATTTACATAACGGTGCAAGATAGGTTGGGTAGCATTTCGCCTGATCGCATTTCGCCTAATCCCATTTTGCCTGATCTTTTTTGATAGGCGGACCAACAACAACGACTTGCTTTGTCGTTTTTTGCTTCTTTGACCAGCTTTGTTTTGTCGTTCATCATTTTTTTCTGTACCATTTTTTGGCCTACCGTAAGTAAGTATACGACGGGCGTTGTCTCATTTCGCCTAATCTCATTTCGCATCGTATACTTACCCTAACCCTAACCCTAACCCTAGTTTGATTTCGGTTGGGGCTCTGCAGTAGACGCAACTGGGGGAGCGATTAGGCGAAATGCGATTAGGCGAAATGCTACGACACCGCAAGATAGACGCATGGTCACAATGGACCACCCATAAAAAGTTGACAATGACACTGCTCCTGTACAATGTGAAATCAAACTTTTTACGTTTTACAACTGGTCTACACAGCTCACCGATTTTTACGCGCAACAGCAGCTGCTGTATATAGCGCGTCTTAGCCATCGCAATTCTGTCTGTCCGTTTTTCTGTCACACGGGTAAATCAGTAAAACCGGTGCAAGATAAAATCACCAAATCTACGCCGTCGGCTGCCTGGCAAACGCTAATTTCAGGAGCCGTAAAGCTTTTCCACAAATTCGAAGGCGCTAAATGAGAAGGGGTAGGGAAAATTTGCGATTTCCAACCGACACGGTATTGGCAGAGCGAAACAAATCACGCCCTCTGGTAAGTACAAGGGAAACGCTATAGATAATTAGCCGCCGGTCGTCTGGCGCCTTCTGGCGACTGATTTTGTTTCACTGGGCTTTCAAACATGCACCGCTGTTGCGCGTTCCCCTTTGCATTAGCTGGGCTTTTCTTGTATTTATACGGACATATATTGTAAGCTATCGAAATGCATTGAACAGACTCCGTGTTCGTTTGAACATTATATTAAGAAGCAACAATCCGTGCAACCTTTCGCACGCTAGACGAGTCAATAGTGGCAACAGAACGATTTTAAGGGGCACCACATGGAGTCGTTTGGGGGGAATCCATTTACCGAAGGCAGGAAATTTGGTCGCAAAAACTAGAGACTTTAAGCTATCATGATAAAAACCCGGGGTTTTTACCTCACCCGGGCTTGGTTCGGTACCGGGTTGTGACGGACGGACAGAATTACGATAGGCATACTTAGCAGTTAGCACTACGTGCTGTCGCGCGTAACAAACATTAGAAGCGCTTAGGAAATTGAGCAAAATCAACAAACAGGTAAACAGCTGATAATAATAGCATTAGCTACAGCGGTCCACGTGAACCACAAGCTGCTGCTGCTGTTGCTGCTGCTGATGATGATGACGACAATGACGTCATATTCATACTTGTGCGTTTCTCCGTATCTGTTTCTGTCTCTGTGTGTGCGCGTCGCATGACGTCATTCGGTCGGATATAGGTCGAGCTGTATTAAAAATGCACACAGTTATTATATGTTGCTGAGCTGCAGTAGTCCACGGTGATAATAATAGGCCTACCTAATCAGAGGCGTCCGTATGCGCGATACCGGTATAATTCTCAAAAGAAATCCAATATTTTGAAAGTAGCAGATTAATTTCAGCCATCCGGACTCGGTGTAAAGTTGGTATTAAATAGGATCTAGGTTATATCATCTTATTCTGGCATGCTTCTGGATGCATTTTTTGTCCCATAATGTCTCAAAATTTAAAAATTGACGACGGACTCCACTGGACAAGCTTACAGCGCTCCCCATACCACTGCGTAGGTTTAAAGCAAAGGACGGAAAAGGCGAGGAAAAGAAATGGGAAAGAAGGGAAAAGAACGAGTGGAGGAAAGAATGGGAGCAGTGGCGGATTTGGGGCGGGGTGCGGGTGATGGCCGTCCCTCATTATTGACTGGATGCATTTTATAACCAAGAAAAAAAATTGCACAAAAATGCATTTTCTCTGCATAAGTTTTTAAAAAAATTCTGGGGAAAGAACTTGTGCTCTCTCCCCAGACCTCACCCCCTGCCTTTCTCCCTTATTCCAAAATTCTGGATCCGTCACTATGTGAGAGAACATATTCCACGGCTAAAAAAACAAAGGGTTGACGCCCCTGATCAGTGGCGTCGTGGCAAGGAAAGGGGAAGGAGCAATCTCGTCCGCATTTTTGGGTTGTCTGAAAATTGTTAGGAGAATTTTTTTTCTGTGGAAAATTGTCCAAAAATGCAAAATTTTGAGCCAAAATCTCCATTGTAGAAGAATGTGGGTAGAAGCAAAATTGAAATTTTAAGCATCGATAATCTCCCGTGTCGGCAATTTGCGGCTGTATGTCGGAGAAATGCAACCTCGCCTACTTTTTACACCCGATAGCAGAATGCATCGCGCGTCTTGACCATCGTCTGGGCGTCTGTCTGTCCGTCCGTCCGTCTGTCTGTCTGTCCGTCTGTCTGTCACATTCGTGAGCTGTATCAGAACGGTGCAAGCAATGGATCACGAAATTTTCACTGTTGGCTGTCCCCAAAACTCTAGTTTATCGTGACAAAATTTTGTGCCTCTGGGTGAAGGGGTTCTTCTCGAACGAGGGCGTCAAAGAGTGGTACCCCCTTAAAAAGACGTTATTTTGCAACTACTGGCTCTTCTGTTGTAAAAACGGTTGCAGATAGGTACAGACCTGTTGCTTTATCATAACAAGCACTGGTCACGGGCTTTATAATTTAATTAACATCGATGATTTTGAACAACCTTGAACCCCCAAAAAGGGGTTTTAGTGAATGTTTCGCAATTTTTGGATGCAGTGCACATTTCAACACTGAATTGCGACGAAATGGCTGGAAATAGACCAAGATAACCTGCACATGAAATTTTCAGCATTAAACGTCGATTTTAGCGGTCCAAGTCCGACCCCTTAGGTTCAAGGAGGCCGGCGCAGGCGGGCGTCAAAGACGGCTACTCCCTAAAGTGATTATTTTACCGCAATTATCTCGTGTGGGGTGAAAACCGTTGCAGATAGGCACAGACATGCTGCTTATCATAACAAGCAATAGTGACAAGCTTTTTATTGGTGTCAACGTCGATGATCTTGAATGACCTTGAACCGGCACAATAGCGGTTTTAAGTGAATTTTTTGTGATTTCCGGCTGCGACACACATTTTAAGAGTGATTGGCGCCGAAATGGCTGGAGATGGACCTGGACAACCTGCGTACGACATTTTAGCAGAGAAAGTACATTTTTGAGAATCAAAGTTTCGATCTCTTAAATTCAAGAAGTCTTCCGTACGAAAGCCTCAAATTTAAGTACACTTTCAAGATGCATTAATATCTTATTGCTGTAGGCCTACACTGATTGCCAAGGTGGCAGGACCGCTGCTATCGCGCGTCACGCGAGCTTTGCTCAAATTACTTGTTTTAACCCACGGCGCCGCTGACCGTGATAATAATAACTGCATGAAAGTGCAGGTCAGTGAATGTGCGTGAAGGGGCTGATCTCATGTCAAACGCAAGTCGCAGTAATTTATTCATTATTCATTATCGTCTGAGAAACACAGCAACAGCGTCACGTCGGATGATTTCTCACGTGACCAGTCGCATGTAGTCCGTTGCATGCAAGCAGTTCCGCCGTTAAATTTGGCAGATAAACCATGCTCACATGACCATGACATTTTGTGTGTACGTGACTGAACTATATAGACCACCCACAAGACGCGCTTTATGACGTCATAGCCTGCTCTCTCTCATGGCAACGTCAACAAGTGCTCTATATAGCTTAGCGACTGGCGGGCGGACATTATTGACTCCATGCGGTTTCTGCTGACCCGTAAAACATGCGCGGCTGCTGCTGCGGCCCTGAGCTATTTTATGGTTGTTTTCTTCTCCAGGCATAATGCGATCAGATGTCGGCCCAGTGCTGACATTTTGTGCGGCCGTACGTCCGTTTACCTATGCGCTGCATTGCGCAATATCCTATAACCGCGATCCTGAACTTTGACATTTTGAGCTAAAAATTGGCACAATGGTTAGACTACTCATATTCTGTGTAACGCTCACACCTATTTTTCCCTGCGCTCTTTTTGAGTTCGGAGTCGGCACGGGACAGACGAACAGGCGATACCTTTAATGCGACTTAATTACATGTACCAGGTGACTGATATTCGTCGTCAGATTGTTCGCTCGTCACCTCGCCAGCGTTTGCGATGTGCATCGCGAGACTGTCAGAGAGGTTAATTGTTAAATGACAGTAAAAATAAGAAAAAAATTTAACTCCCAAGAGCAGAGCCTTAAGGCAAGCACAGAGCGACGTAACTGAACCAGGGGCGGCGGCGGGCGGGGGGCCCAGGGGTCCGGACCCCCCAGCCTCCAGCAGAACGACCCATGAGATTTGCGCAAATCCGAGTTTTTCGTTGGAGGAGTGAAGGGGGGGGTTAACGGCGATTAATCGACAACTGCTCATTTTGGTCATCCACATTATCTTGCAGCTGGTCATGCGCCAAGACAAGGAGACCTTTGTTCTGGCCACTACCGGTATATAGAAGTGTACTCTCAGGCCAAGACGAGGACGTCTACTGGCTAGCTGCAGAGCATAGTGACCAGTCACTGTCTTCACTGGTCACTGTGCTTTGCAGCGTTTGCAGTCAAGTTACACCGACGAGTCATTATCGCAGTCAGCGTGAGTGATAAGGACCATATTGCTGCTAAGTTACCCCCAACAATAGCTATTCAGTGACATAAACTGCAGTCGACTGTCCGGGGATGGAAAATTGATCCGAAAAAAATTCTGTTTTTTAGTTTTTTTAAAAAAAAACCTAAAAACCGCAAAAGTCCAATTTTAGGTTTTTAAGGTTTTTTGTTGTGAAATTTATTACAATATATCAGATTTTAATTTATACTTTGACTGTAGTTTTTTTAGTTATAACGTTAATTATGTCCAGCCCTGCTACTAACGCATTAGTCACTCGCTGTAGGCCTACTATACCGGTATAGCCCTACTGACCGGTATACTGACCGTTACCGGGTAAAGTGTCGTTTGGTTACAGACGTAGGATCGCGCAATCCTGTGGCGGAGGATGATGTTGCTGTGGATGTGGCTACTGGCTAGTTCAACCAAAGTTTGTTTTTGTGTACTGCAGTAATGTTAAGTTTTCGAGGCCAAAGTTTTGTCCTCGGCCGTGGTCTTGGCCACGAATATCTGTCTTGAGTCTCGGCCTCGAGCATTTGTCCTCGGCCTGTTTTCGAACTATTTATTTTGGCCCCGTGAAAATGTATGTAGGCCTAAAAACCGCCTAATAAAGACTCGCTGTATACGATTTTGCGTTACAGGGCAGCCGGCGATTGCTTTGAAAAAATAATTCAGTAATAATTTATAAACAAAATAAATTACTGTTTATCAAAACGTCAGTGCGAGTCATCGACAGTAACGTGGTAACAAGTTTTTGAAAATTAAATAGCATTTTAGCTTGAACATTTTTTAATGCTGATCAGTAGGCAATCGTGTTAAAAAGTTTATAACTTTGTCGTTTTTCAACAGAATCACATTTTACTTAACAGTTTATATGAAGAAGGTTTTAGTAGGCCCTAAACGAAGACGTAAAATTTCAAGTTGAAATTACGAACGGTTGCTGAGAAAACAGCAAAAAACTTTAGGGGCTACTTTTTAGACAAACCCTGTAGACGAGCCAATAGCGATAAAATAACCACTGTGCAGGCCTCTTTAAACCTAGCGGGTTGGGACTTAAACTGCTATAATATACGTTTAATGCTCAAAATTTTATATGAAGATTGGCTTGGTCTATCTGCAATTATTTCGTAGCAATTCAGTCTTCAAATGTGCACTGCAGCCAGAAATTGCGAAAAAATCACTAAACCCCCTTATTTTGGAGGTTCAAGGTCGGTCAATGTCATCGTCGTTGACAATTTTAAAAAGCCCATTACAGAGCTTGTTATGATAAGCAGCATGTCTGTACCTATCTGCAACCGTCTACACAACAGACAAGCCAATAGCAGCAAAATAACGTCTTTTTAAGGGGGATACCCTCCTTTGACTCCCTCGTTCAAAAAGAACCTCTTCACCCAGAGGCACGAAATTTTGCCACAAAAAAACTAATGTATAGAGTCCTTGTGGCAGCTTGCAGCAAAGATTTCGTAATCCTATCTTGCATTGTTTTGACAGGGCTGAAGGGTGTGACAGACGAACGGATGGACACCTCGTCGATGACTAAGATGCGCGAAGCATTACGTGCTTTTGCGCATAAAAATCCAGCGGGGTCCATGCTGCATTCATTGCATTGCATATCATTGCTTGACATCGACTACGAGTTACTGTGCCTATGATATATAGGCATACATGCAGGTGCGATCAATATTTGGCAGTGATTGTAGTGAATTATTACATTCTTACGGCTTTCAGTGTCTTTTCTACTACTCTTAAGTCTAGAAAGCTGCAGCAACACAGCGTTCGTAACATAAGCTGCGCATTGTTCGCGAAGTTCTTCAGACTGCGCCAGAATGCACCATTTTGCAAGAAAAAGTCAAAAAAATTTGGGGGGAGGGGGCTGCCCCCTCCCCAGACCTCACCCCCGGTGG
>Ga0209367_1000497_pt1 | contig 39515 bp, 23 predicted proteins | sample WorMetLIZISLAND2_FD_187412 | JGI IMG/M metagenome (GOLD analysis project Ga0209367, IMG submission 187412) | Marine gutless worms symbiont microbial communities from Max Planck institute for Marine Microbiology, Germany - Olavius geniculatus... ...
GCCCTAGATAGGCAGCGGTGGGCAGCGATAGTAAGAATGGCGTCAGACACCAACGGGCATTGAGCCCACGGTTGTCGATGATGATGATGATGACGAAGCGCAACAGAACAGAGCGGCAGGGCTGACCGGGCGTATGAGGTTGGTCGTGACAAGTTGGAATCAACGACAAGAGACGAGGGAGACAGGGAGAGAGAGAGAGCAAGTAGTGATGGCTGCGAGGTTATTGAATGTCTCGACGCCGTGAAGCGCATAGATCAGTTCTGATGGCTGCTCTGTCTGTCCGATGTTCTGTTGTCTCGCGCGCGTCTTCTCAGCACTGCAGACTTCGTCCGTCCACAGGCCGACTCTCAATTGTTTGCGGACTCGCATCCGCCAAGATTTATAGTTCCGTAAAACGGCTTTAATATGGAACAATCTGGAATGCACTCGTAGAGTTCAAGTCCAGTTTCGCCCAGTTTTATTTCGCAATAATGAAGCCAGGCTGGGGACACCAAAGCTGTTGGCGTCGTTTTTCTTATTCGTATATTACAAGCACTCTCGATATTTCAATTTTTACATAATCACAGAAAAAAATTAAAAATCCGCAGGCTTAGTCTCTGTATCTCTCTGCACATTTTTTCATATGTCTATTCAATTATGCTGTGATGTTAACCTTTGCTTGATCATTTCATCTCAGTCCAAAGGTGCGCCGAACATCTGCGCATGCGCACTAACGAGAATCCATCAGCGTCAACATTTTATACACATGGCGAAAATATCAGGGATGGACTGATAAATTCATACGGGCACTTACGGAAACGCAAGAGGCGACAAAACAATGCTTAATTTCGGCATCGTCAACGGTGGCGGAGGCATAAAAAGTAATAATAAATTTTAAAAAAATATATTTACTCTAACTGCGAAAAGTGCCTGTTTTTCGTTTTGATTCTTACTAGCCTTGAAATGTCATTAGATCATTACCTGCGACTTAAGCAATTTGGCTTACAGGCAGGCCTAAACAAAAAACATAGTCTTTTCGCATCAGTATGGATTCATCAACGATGACATGATAATTCTCTGCATCATGTGCAGCGGATCCACGAATTGACCGCAGATCCTCCCGCGTAAACCGCTAAGAAAACAAATCGGACGGCGGCTCTTCGTTCACGGAATTGCGGCATGAGCTGCGAGGGACCGGACTGTGCACTGTGCAGAATCCGGATTACCGCGATCCGTTTCAGAGTCGCTGACTGCGTCATCCGTGACAACGACAGCAGAACGGTGTCGTAGTTTCAGTGAAATGAGACGAGAGCCGCCAGTAGAGTGATGTCATGGGAACCAGCTTCAGTACCCGCAACCGTGACGCTAGGCGACCGCGTTGGAAATGTAAGTAAATTAGCAAGTAAGTAGATAATTTATGTAGGCCTAACATGCTAACTCGTAATAGTGTGTGAAAGTATACGTTAATACAATGTCTGGCGTGGCACAAAGGCGTGTACAAAGCGACGTAACTAAACTGTGCTGAACTGACTTGGTTCAGTTTTTGATGAACTGACCAATGAGTAAGCAGTAATGCATTACAGTCGGCATCGTCTAATAACGGCGTTGGTGATACGTGACTATAGTCACGTACGCCCTGCTCGTCCATTGGTCAGTTCGTCAAGAATTAGACCACGTCAGTTTAGTTTAGTTACGTCGCTCTGTACGCGCCTTAAGTGTGCTAAACGAACAAAATTCTTCAGACAACGATTTAACCCATATGACACACTGTGCAAGATATATCAATGCCCGCACGTCTCACACGATTGACGGACAGTTAGGCTAAGGATGCTGGAAGCAAGACGTGGCAGCAGCAGCAGCAGCAGCAGGAGGACTTATTAAACATCTGCGTGGTCGGTAAATCAGCAGCGGACAACTGCACGTGCAGCCGAGCGAACTCTGAATGACCTGATTGAAACTACGACGACGAGACGACTAGTCGGCGACGAGACGGCGACGAGTCGACGATGAGTTGGCGACTGTGTGACGAGCTGGGTGACAGACAACACCCGCGGAGTGAGATGTCAGCAGCACACTGTAAATAAGTAAGTAAAGTAAGTACGGGTAATTAAAATATAGCGCATACCGTTTAAGCTGGCAGCAAACAGAGAACAGTGGTGACAACATGTATCTATTTACGAATCTATCGGATGATCATAATGCGGGTGGAACTAATGTCTCTAAGGTCTAAGACGTGATAAAAAAGTTTTAATGCGCTGGTCATATTCACGTTAGTACAGACAACACGATTTTCTTCGGCCAAAGAACTGTCCACGAGTAGATTTTTGACGTAAAAGATGAAAGACGTTTTAAGTGCGAAAAATTTCTACGACATGAGAGGCTGAAAGATATGACATCAGACTGCAGGAATAGCAAATACAGAACGAGAAACGAAATTGAAGAAGCACAAGAACTGTCAGCAGACAAAAAGGATGGCGTGAACGAGTGGTCTAATGCATTCGAAGTGCAGCAACCAGCAGGTGCTACAAGATTAGTTGGATACCACTACGTAGTTATACCATACCATTGACTTCACATCGTCACGTCGCAGGTGCAGAGATATTTCCCATGACGTCACACTGGAAACGGTTGCTGAAGCGGCGAAAATATCGACAGTTTGTTAGGCGGGACTCTGCCTGTCCGACTTGCTGAATGCCGAGGAGCGACAAGGCGTTCTGATGGCTAATAATATTCAAGTTGTCCGGCGCCCGACGGAGCATTCGCAGTCACCGCAGCTACGGCTTACGCCCAGCCGGAAATTATTGAGAAACTCTTTCGCGTGAAACAACCGCCAGCCAGCAGTTCTTGAGGATGCAATCAACCGATTTATTATGAGCTATGTTTATTCGGTTTACCTGGAATAGACATAGTTTTTCGTTGAATAATTAATTATCTTAAAAATGTCATTGGCTTGGTAGCTGGCCAGTACCGTAAGACGAATTTACTGCGACTGGCGTTGCCGGCTGTACAAAAATATTTTCACGACATATTAACAATGCTTATTAATAGGCCTATGCTATCTATGTAGAAATAATCCGATAATATGTAGAAATAATTTGTAACAAAAACATTCCGTCATTTCTGAAAAATCAAATGTTTGTTTTGCCGCAGCTTTTACGCAGTAGGCCTATTGCTTATATTAGCGAGCAACAGCAGGTGGCGAGAACGAGTCTACTATAAGCCCATAGGCGAAGGCGCAACGTATGCAGATGCAGCCAAGTGCGACGATGTACGACGCTGAATGAGCAAGCAAACTACAGGCCTCGATATAAGACGCGCCGCTGGTGTAATGGTATCATGCAAGATTCCCATTCTTGCGACCCGGGTTCGATTCCCGGGCGGCGCAAAGATTTTGTTCCTTTTCATCGCAGAAATTTCGCTTTTCGAACCTCCACTGGATCCGAATGCTACGCGATCACCGACTTCATAGTAACGTCGCAGCTTCGAGAATTAGACGCTTACATTTTATGAACTACATGATAACTCTAATTGTTTTTAGACACCAATTCGTTGTCCAAATCAGCAAGAAAGTGAAAAACCCACTGCACGCACACAGAGCATACAAGACACGTGAAACCGGTGAAACTGTATCGCCGTGAAACTGGTGAAAAGTGCATCATTTGAGATGTATTTGCAGTGTTCATTCTTTACGTCCGATGAGGGAGAGGGGTACAAAAATTCTTGCACCAAATATGGTGACTCTCGACAGAAAAACTGTCGTAAAGCGACGACTCCACTCGTCTCAGAGCCAACGACGCTGTAACACCGTGATAATAGTCACTTTGCTGGTGCGGCTGCAAATGAAAGAATAATTTCGACGACGTTATCTTGTCAGGAAATATCATTCTCGATCGGCGCCGACAATTATCTGTCGTCGTAAGCACTCATATCGACAGGCATACGGTAACTTGAGAACTATAGTTTTTTGAGAACCACAGAATTTTGCATATCCCCACCTCTGCCAATTGCGGCGACAGTTTTCAGGTTTTTGCAGTTAACCGCCGCGTAAGGACTGCAGCTCGTACCGCCTGGAAGACTTACGTCGCAACTTTGGCCCCATCAGCCATCCTCAAAAAATACCAGCAAATACTGGCTACTAAAACAACTCTGTGTAACTCTTTGTGTAAAGCATTCGCGTTGGCATTCAAGTGATGATGCAGTGTTCGGTAGGTGGCAGGTCAAGCGGTCGTTGAAAGGAGACGAACGAAACGTTCGGTGAAGAAGAAAAAAGTCGTCGGCGCCAATGCGAGCGATGCAGCAACTGATACATACCAATAGACGTCACACATTTGCATCCATAATCCAAGCCATTTCAGCAGCTGTAGCCAGCCAGCACAATGTGACGAATAAACAGCAAGAAGCCCACCAGTGGACTGGACAACGTTTTGCCATCAAATTGACCCCGCTAAGAGACGACCTGTTGGCCGTCGCTTGCATATGATTATTGTCTTCGCTAACCCTTTCAGGTTTCTGGCGACATAGTGGACAGTCTTCTTCACTGTTGACAGAACATCGCGTGCTGCCAAGATGACGAATTAAGAGGTGCATGGCACAAAAGATCCAAGAAAACGCCAGTAGGGAAGCAAACGTAAACGGAAATGAAAACAAAAACAAAGCGATCAAAGAACAATATGGAATACATTAGGCAATTAATAAAAACCAAACAGACCAAGCAAAACAAAAGTATGTTATATACGATCATGCTTAACGTACACTAAAGAAATGACTGGGTGGCACTGGCCAGTTACGCCGGAGATTTTTATGTAGTTTGGGTATGCGATTTTGGCAGTGTCTATTTCTGCCTGAAACAAAATCGACTGCGAGTTTTAACGTTTTTTAAAAATCTTACACGCAAGCTTAAAACACGTGGCTAAAATCATAGCGAAAAACGACTTAAAGATGAAAAACCTATAATGTAACTTGCAATAATAAACAAATAAAACTTCGCTCCAGGCTAACTACTCGCGGGTATTATGCAGATAAAAACCGCACAAAAATTCTGTGACCTTGACGTTTGATCTATGACCTTGAAATTCGGTAGGGTTCTAGAAGTTGTCGAGGACTCAAGGTACGTGTTTGTGTAAAATGTCATCGAGCTAAGTGCAGCGGTTTATGAGTTATCTTGTTGACAAAGAAACCGAGAGAGAAGACTTAGTGGCAATGCTGAAAACAATACTGTTCTCGATTCCACGGGCAGTAATATAAATAGAAGTACGAGACGCATAGTGCGATGACTGAGTGCGAGCGCGCGAAAGTTGTCTCGGCTGCTGCAGTCCGCTGCAAGCTGTTAGTATAGCAGCGATCGACGCTCGACCAGTCTGAGAACGCAGCACGCTCCCGCCAAATCATCGTACGTACACGACATGAACAGTAGAGCGTCTGGTAGCGTCGCTGTTCAATAGTGACAGATCTGCTGTCGTCATGAGTCTATTGGTCACGCTTGACTACTGCAACTACTTCACCAGACAGCTGCTTGTCTCCGCCGCTTTACTGTGGATACTCGATACAGGTCGGTATATAGCTTAATAAGGGCTGAGTTATTTCCGCTAAATCTCTATTGCTGCATATGCACTGTGTCTCAGAAAAAAACATCTCCGACATTTTCGATTGTAACTTCAAGAAAAATTAACAGATTCTAATAATTTTTGGTATGAATATCCCTGACACAACTTGCCATCAAATAAGTATTCAGTTTTCTACCACGCCAAATTTTTGCTTCTGCACTACCAAGGGAATTCAGACCAAACGAAATATGCGTTGAAATGCGCAAAACGTGAAAAAACATCCTCAACATTATCGATCATAACTTGAAGAAACAATATCAGATTTTAGTAATTTTGGGCTGAAATATTTCTGACATCACTGGCTATTGAATGGTTGTTTAAGTTCTTATTTCACCCAACGTCTGCTCCTGCACTACCTGGGGAAAGTAGAGCAAGCAAATCATGTGTTAAAATAAATTTTAAAAAACTTTAATAAATTTTATCTATCAAGAAATCTGGGCCCCAACAGCCAGTCGATTACAAGGTTTGATCGTCATAAAGCAGTGATGACGTTCAGGAATGTTTATGAATTTAAGAAAATTAACTCATGAAGTCTGGGTTTGTCTGAAGCGAAACATCATCGATACTGCTGTCAATGAATGCCGAAAGCGTTTCCATGACTGTGTTCGCACAATTCGCCCACAATTTAAGCAATTTTGTTGTACACAGTTGAAAAACGAAACAGTTGGATAAATGTCAACCAAAGTGTCAAAAAAGTTAACAAAATATGTGTTTGTGCGTTATTTAGATTAAGCAATAATATCGCATTAGGTAAAAAACAATATTTCGTTGGTTCTGTTTTCCCCCGGTAGTGCACAAACAGACGTTGTGTGAGGTGTGAAATTAAACATTTATTTAATGGCAAGTTGTCTGAGAAATATCCGTACCAAAAATTATTAAAATCTGGTAACCCTACTCTAAGTTACAATCGAAAATGTTCGGGATGTTTTTTGAGACACAGTGTAGAATAACCGTGATACATTGTATTAATGCAGCTAACTGTACAGATTTTCAAAGTGAATATTTTATGAAGCTCATCAACGCCGCGAAATTATTCTGTTTTTTTATTTTTTTAGACTTTTTCGTCAATATTGTACAATTTTAGGGCTTACAATTGCAAGTTATCTGTCAAATTGGCAAATCAAACACATAAGATTAAGTAATTAAAATCTGCAAACGAAGAACAATGGACGACCAACAGTTAACTGTCTGCAGTGGAAAGAAGTGCTGAACAACTAGTCTACGTTTACATGTTTTAGTTTGGGTGTCTTATGAGAATAATGAAAATAAGAATGACTATTTATTGTTTTATTGGTTAGTTTCTCGAAGAAGGCACATCGGCTACATCGGAAAAAACACATTGGTGACGTAGACAGTAGCTCGTTTGTCTCTTGTTTAGCAACTGTTAAGGCCAAATACAGTCTTGCTGCATGCCGCATACGAACTCTAATTATTAAACCAAAGACATGTCGTATAACTTTAGTAACTGTCTACTCTGTACAGCTTTAAACTACAAACTATTAATTAGTTGTTGAAACCTCTTTTCTTCCATGACAGGCTGTATGCAGCGTAGACATAGCCTACACCGTATTACTATTTTGTATTTCATTCTTTGCCTTAGTTTGTGGGTTGCAGAGGTGACTGGTATTGTGTTGCATATACTGACGTTGTAACGTATCGTCGCCAAAATTTACGTAGCCGCGCGGTAAAATGCAAAAAAACAAATCGCGAAGAATTATTTCTGGACGTCCAAAAAGAACAGAGTTGAATAAGCGGTCAGTGGCGCCGGCAGGCAAAGTGGTCGGTCTCTGCACGCGTCCATGTCTGCACTGTGACCGAGACGCTGGTCACGTTGCAAGCAGTCGACGGACGTCAACGTGGCGCAACGTGTTGCACTTAGAGACGCCATACACGCCACGCCAAGCCGTCTTCACAATGAGATTAGTGCGAGATGCAGCGAGCGACAGTGCTGCATGCGCTCCTCGAATTCACCACGTCACATCGACCGAAATTAGGGCTGCGCCATTCCAGATCTGACACAGAAATTTTTGACTACCGCAAGCGATATAACCTAGTTGTTCCTGCCAGTGCAATGCCACGTAGCAATGTCACTGGCAGTGTGTTTTATGGCAAATAAATGATTGATCGACTGATTTTTAACGCGCAACAGCAGAATGCTTCGCGCGTCTTAGCCATCGTATCAAAGCCACTGTATCAAAACAGAGACACCTAGAATCACGAAATCTTTACCGTGGGGTGCCACAAGGACTCTAATTTATCGTGACAAAATTTCATGCCCCTGGGTGAAAGGATTTCCTCGAACGAGGGCTCCTAAAAGACATTATTTTGCCGCTATTGGCTTGTATAGTGTAAAAAACGGTTGCAGATAAGTACAGACGTGCTGCATGTCAGTGACGGGCTTTTTAGATTTATCAACATCGATGACCTTGCATGACCATAAACCCCAAAAAGAGGGGGTTTAGGTAAATTTCTTTCCGATTTTGGCTTGCAACGCACATTTTAAAAGAAAATTGCACCGAAATGGCTGAAGATAGACCAAGACAATCTGCATATGAAATGTTCAGCATTAAACGCTGATTTTAGCAGTCTAAGTCGCCACCCCCTGGGTTGAAGGACGCCTGCGAAGGCGCGAGTCAAAGACGGCTACCCCTCTAAAAAGTGGCTATTTTACTCGCTCGTTTAACGTAAAAACAGTTGCTAATAGACACAGACATACTGCTTATCATAACAAAAACTAGTGACGAGCTTTTTAACGGTGGCAACATAGATGACCTCCAATGATTTTGAACTCCCAAAATAGGAAGTTTTGGTGTTTTAGCAACTTTCGACTGTGGCGCACATTTTAAGAGTGAATTGCGCCGACATGGCTGGAAATAGACCTGGACAACCTGCAAACAGGAACTGCTAAGACTGTCGCGCGTCTCATGAGCTTTGCTCAAATTACTTGTTATTTGATGCAAGCCGTCATTTTGTTTTCGCTTCATGCGTGCAACTGAATGAAAAAATAGCAGTTTATAACAATGATGACGACGACGATGATGATGATGTTGACAGTATGCTTTAATACGGTTGTAAATGTAGGGCCTAAACATACTTCTACAACGAAAGTGAAACATGTTCAATAGAAAACCGCCTTTGCACAAAAACCTAACAACTTTGGTTTAGTGTATATGCAGTTAAGCATATGAGCGTTAGCGTGTTCGGCAGTTATATATCACAAATGCCCAGTATGTAAACAATATTTACATCTACAACTGTAATAACGCATGTTGTCATCATCGTCATCCGTAGCTTTGCTAATACAAATCAAAACAAACAATTCTGCTCAGCTATAACCATACGGCTGTTTTTATGAACTCCAGAGATCGGAGAAAAATATTACACCGTTGACACTAGTCGCTTTACTAATGTTTACTCTTGTTCCGGTCTTTTTCGTTTCACCGATATGATTTGCCATGCGTTGATCATCGATTACTGTAGACTATACAGTGTCAGAAATCAGACAGAAGTCGACGAGTCGTTAGACGTATATTTGAATTTAAATTTACCACAAGGCAATACTGACGACTTTCACATTTAACTTGCACTAAGTAACAATACCGAAAAAAATCGACTTTTTCTACGTTAATCGTGCAGCCCTAACGGTCGGTCGGTCGGGGAACATAACGACGACGTTGACGACGGTTGATTTGCGATCGTCTCCTGACGACGAGTGCCCACTTAACTCTATTACTCGAGGAAATGTGTCGTTTACACAGACGGCAGACAGCTCCGTCCTCGTCGTCGTCGTCACGCACAAAGGATGCAGATGCGCCCGGTTGCCGTCGGTCGGCGCCGAGTGAGAGCCGATAGGCTTGCAGCTGCAGCACCAGGAGCACCAGGTCGACCGCAGCATCCGTATGGACATCACGTCACGACACAATGCGCAGTATTTAACTTGCGTCTAACAACTGACCGTTATAGTCACAACCATCCGGTTTTATAGGCGCGAATTCCCATACGTTCCGTTTATTTGCGTTTCGTCAGTGAGGCACTATGCAAATCTGGCCGAGATCGTTTGGACCATACCGTCGTTACGTGATGACATTGACTTAGTACACTTTCAGAGAAATTAAGAACCAAATGCGCCCGCACCATTCTTCTTTCAGCGTTTCACAGTCAAATAGTTTTGCGGTTTACTTATCCATATCAGCTTTCAGTTGGCACGGACGGAATTTCTCCGGAACGGATAAAGATTTTTAAAATTAGAAAATTACGTAATCAGCTGCGATTCTTCCCGCGTTCGGCGCAGAAAGTCCGGTGAACTTTGGTGTGCTAACAACAAAGTTTGGAATGTGCATTTTCACCCACCAAAATTGACTTTTTCATAGACCAGACTTCGGCCTCTAGGGGGTTCTGTGCCGTCACAATTGACGAATGACAAAGGCTTGCTAGCGAAACCCAAACACGGACGGGGGTCCCCTAATACTTTTTTTACAAAGTGAGTTAAAATTGGCTTACAATTCCACGAATGCACGCCTAAAACTCTGGCAGTAAAAGCAGTAAACTCACAAAACTTTGCTACATGACGTATCGCAAGGCAGGTATGACAACGCGAGTAAAAATTTTGAAGGACAAGCATCCCAAAAATTTAAGAGGGCAAAAACAGACAAAATTTGGCTCGATTTTGAACAGTTGCTGACTTTAATGACAAATATTTCCGGAACCGATAGAATGTCGACAAGCGAAACAAAGTATTACCAACTACGATCCCTTTTGCGTTGGATAAAGCAAATTTTGTGAACTTTGGTCCATCAACAAACAAGTTATATACGCGCATGTTGATCCACCCAAGATTAATAATGCGCGCGCTGTCAGACCAAATGCATTTGAGGTCGGGCCACGTGACTTTGCTACGAGGGAAATTTTAATTTTTTAAATTTATCCTCCAATCGGACTTACGGCGTCGGGTGGTTGGCTCTGCCGCAAATTTCTAGTTTACTTCTATAACGATCATTTTCTATTTGGTGGCAACTGTATCACACCGTGGGCAGAAACTGCATGTCTCCCATAATACAGGCCTACGCAGCCAAAGTTTTTATAAAACAATCAGCGGCACACCAGAAGCGGCGTGAGAGCACAAACATCACCTGACGAATAAATTGTCTTGATGCGATATGCTATACGAAATTTGTAAAAATTCTCGATCCGGATCGTGCCACGCCCCACTAAGGGCCTACTTTTCCTAAAGTTTTATCAAGATTTGTTTGCCATTTTTGGATACGCAGCTCAGCGAGCAGACAAACTAACTGTCAGAAATAAAACAAATGCTAGTTTTTCGTCCGGAGTAATAAGTTATCCGGAGTGTGTTACAGCTGCTGACGATGGTGATGATGATGTAAGGTGTTTATCAATGATTAGTGAGTGAATGTTAGCTCAGTATTGCAACATCCGCTCCAGGGCGAGCGTTGGACGTTCGTCGCACTTTTGTGTCGCTGTCGTTTAACTTCCGTCGCGCCGCCTAGCTCCACAGATGTTATACACCGCGGGCAGTAATTATTAATCACACTGCACGACGCAGCATCAGCAGCCGGCTCACAGAAACACGCGCAGATACATTATCACATCTGTCAGCATTAGCTCAGTTCAGCTGATGAACAATTGAACATTATTTACATAACACGCAGTTTAATAATGGAAAATTACGATGACTGCGTTTGTGCTTAATAACTGCGTACAAACATGTCAGTACTAAGCTGGCGAACAAACTGTTTAAACGTGAGTGACCTGTTCTTAAGCTCCGACGGCAAACTGTTTCACGCTGATGGGCCAGCAGCCGAGAAACTTCGAGGACTGAAGCTCACAGTTCTGATGTGACTAAATGACAGTGCCGAACATGCATTCGCATTTCACATAATGCTGTACGGTACGATCGAATAATTTTAACGGTTTATGATTATCGTTTTTGCCGCTTCGTCATTTCGTTTCAGGACGATTCGCTCTTCTTTGGACGCTCCACTACCGGAGTGATTTGCTCCAGTACAATGGATGACTTGCTCATGTCGATGCATTTCGTGATGTCTTTTAACCGTAAACGAATACAAAACTATTATTGCTAAACAAAAAAAGCCAGATAGCATTTTGACGCACGGTGACGAAGTCGTAAAAAGTACGAAACTAAACCGAAAGAATTTTTAACTGATGAGCGAGAAACATGCAATTAATAAGCAGTCAAATAGTCTAAGAAGGCTGTCCGGGCTTTCGGGAGAAGATGGGATGGTGGCGTGGTGACAATGCTTTCCTTTAAATCAAGAATGTCCGACTAGAGTGATGTCAATGGAAATTCCTGCCGCTAAGCACATTAATTACAGTCAGCGCAACGCTTACATTAGTTACTCACTCGACACACGGCGCTTTATAATTCCGCATCTGGCAGCCGATTGACACGAACTATTAATACCGCAGTCGTCCAGTCCACAGTCGTTGTCAAGCAAAAATTGGAAAATTATTTACAGTGTAGCTTCCACTAACCGTGCAGACTCGGAAACAAACTAGGCATAACATAACTAACATAAGCATAACTAAGCATAACAGCCTACTTACATGTTCATTTTAGGCAGAACTTTTGCTTGAATGCGGCATTATTTAAACTGATAATATTTAAAGCGTCGATCAGTTTGTTATTAGCAAAAACGCCAACAAATGGATATAATTTAATGTACCTAACATTTTTACCCTCGCCAAATATATGCCAAATATTATTAATATCCAGACATTGAACTATGTATAAAAACGCAATAAAAACGCAGTGAATGTTTATTAGATCCATGGTGGAATGATGATGTGTGCATGTGTGCCTACGCCAGTAATGCAATACCGGTAAAAGTTTCTGGCCGGGACGAACTTAGAAATGTGAAAGGGTGTCTACCGGTACCTGTAGCAGACATAATTTTACTTCAGGCCTGTCAAACTCGCTCCTCTTATGAGACGTTTTTCATTACATTGTTTTTACTTTCAAAGAAAGCAGGTGCAAGTTTCCCTGCAAATGCGCCCCTGGTTTTAGTTCATGCCATCAGTCATTTGTCTCTTTGCACTGAGTAGTATTATATCGCTGCCTGCTGATTTTAGCAACTAGGCCTAATTGTTTCTTCTCCTGCTGTTGATGTCGACTGCACACGTTTTGTCATTTCTATGTGCAACTTGATTCATTTTGTCATTTGCTGATACGGCACTGATGCTGCTGAGTTGTTAAAAACAACCAAATTGTTCACTGAAGAGTAACATTTTCCAATAGAGGGGTCTTTTTATATATGTTGTTTTATGTCTTTTTGTTGCTAGTCTTTTTTATTTTGATGTTTTTTTCTTGCATGCATTACGCGTTTTGGCATGTAATGCATAACATATGAAATAATGACTTCAATTTTTAGGTCAGTGATAATGTCTACACTGTTTTTTTTGGTTTAATTAGTAATTTTTAAAAAATCTAATTCACATTTTTCTTGATATTCAAACAGTTTAGTTTCTAGAATTGTTAAAACAAAACATTTTGATGCCTCTAATGCCTCTCATTTCGTTGTGTTTGATCAGTGGTCATATTATCGCGATTCACGAGTCACGACGATAACCTCAGCGATCATAATCTAAAACTAGTTTCAACAGCGTGATTGTAATGTAATGTTCAAGACAAAAATGCACAGCAACTTATTATTAATCAACTGTTCGTGAAAACGTAATTATGAAACGCGTTATCAGAAGAACGCTTCTCGCAAATGCAGCAAACGGCGTAATCTGTGTAGTATAGTACCACGCAGCTTATATCGAGAGTTAATTGATCGGTTCATTGTAGGTAGGTGCGTTAATCCCGTACTGCGGTTTTATAGAGCATAGTGCCAATAACTTGTCGTATATCCTCGTACCATTGTCGGCGCGCTATAACGCCGGCCGGCAATAAAGCTAATCTTGGCGCTGAGCTGTAAGCGCCACGCAGTCCGTCATACACCGTGCACCGACAACGTCAGCAGCAGCAGCAGCAGTGACTGGCTGGAGCCGTGGATAATAGCCGCTGAGACGTCGTCGCCGCTAGCTGGCTAAACAGATGCTAAACGAGTGCTGTGCCGAGACGCTATTATCGCGTTTATTGCAGTCGTCGTCGGAGTAATTGTAAAAAGGAGAGTAATGCGCGTCGATATGGACACACAATGCTGCGACGGGCGCCGGTCGGCTCCTGCTACGTTGGTGGTCCCGGGTTGGTGTATTGTCCTCGTGCCGCTGGCCAAACCAAGTCGATATTTCTCATGACAAGCGAACGATGAATAGGGACCAGAGACGGACCACACACATGCACACAGCGCGCGTCATTTATAGACCGGCCGACCGCCAGCTGCGCGTGCTAGCTGCTCAAGTGAATACTTTGAAAAATGACGTCTGACCATTAATTATTACTCCGCCGCTGCTGTTTAAGAATCGCTTTTAATGAGGGTGGCAGTTGAAAGTAATCGGCCATAGTAGTTGAAATAAAAAAGAAGTGAAGTCATCATCGTGCTATTATCACTGAAAACAAACAACCATCACCGACAACTAAACTTGTAGACCCTACATTATAATATTCCTAGTCGGTTACTTAAGTGCACGTATCGTTATTTTCACTTTTAGTCACAATTTTTGTCGCTAAGAAATTTTTTTCAAGTTTATGCTTAAGCCTAATGTACGCATCTTATGCGAACTTGTACACTATTAAATGTGCTTTCAAGACGGTATTGTCAAGAACTTTACCGGTATTTGAGAATCGGCCTCGAAATCAGAGCTAAGATGCGCTAAAATGGGCGATGTGACATCACAGTACATACATAAGCCGCGTATATATGTACTACGGTGTACGGTTATATGTTAAGCATTTTGCTAATAACTGCTGATTTCTCCTGTTTTTAAAAATGTGGTTTAGCCAGAAGAATAACTGCACAGATTGTGATTTAGAAAACATGCACAAATTATGCACAACTGCATATTAAAACGCTCTGCAGTCAACAACCACCACATTTATGTCTACTTGTTTATATCCCGTTTACACGATGAAACTGGCTCGACGAGCCAGATCGTTGAAATGTCTCGACAAGCGCTTTTCGAGCACTTATCGTGCACACGTCAAGCAGTCATTAAACTGGCTTTTTAAGTGTTTGTTGAAGCAGCTCGATGACTGCTTGTAATATCGAACACGTTTGATGGGCTAACTCAAACATTCATCAATCACACATCAAGCACTCATCAAGCCAGCCTGATAAGTGCTTGATGTGTGCTTGATGAATGTTTGACGAGTGCTTGTCTCGCTTAGCCAGCTTCATCGTATAAACGCGGTATTAGTATACTGTATACGTGTGTGCGTGCAGCGAGTGGCAGCGGTTCAGTGGATCTGGAGCCGACGTTCGACGTGCCGATTGTCAACGTGACCGTAGTCCGCGGTCAGATTGCTCTGCTGCCTTGTTCCATCGACTTCCTCGGCAAGTACAAGGCAAGTACCATTTGTTTCAGCTCGTTAGTCCTGCCGCCCATTGTCCTCGAGTATGAACAATCAATAGTAAACTAAAGGCGCTCAGTAATATCAGAGCTGAATCCGAGGCGAGTCCGAAGGACGTGGGTTTAGACATATGTTGTTCCTCCACTTGGAACGCTCTTCGATCGAACCATCTTAAAACTAACGCATGCACACTCTCTGTCTATCTTTATGACTTCGGCATCTCAAACATTATTGCTTCTCTTTCTACTATGACACTGACGAGCGCGTTCGATGTTTGTTGACAGTCAACACGTTGTATAAATTACTTATTTGTCTATTTAAAAGCAATAGAATAAACTAGTAAACGAGTTTAAATGCGACGTTTGAAGGTTTCATATGAAGTATAAAAGACGAACTGGTTGCTCCAGACATGAAATAGGTTAAAACTTTTTTTAACATAGGCCTATGTGTTCATTCCAGATGACAAAAATGTTTTGCAAAATTAGCGAACATTTTGCAGCATTACGGTTTCACTGTTTTCATTCAATAGACTATCTGAAATGATTCGTTTTTGACTTCAGTAGGACGACAAAGGTTGGAACTGTGATTTGATTTTGAGCAGGCCTATGTTAGACTTATAGTTTCTAGTGTTAGTGTACTGATTTTCCAGGTCGCGTGGCTGGACGAGGCATCAATACCTCTGACGTACGATGAGCGTCGTATCGTTGACGACACGCGCTTCACGGTCATTCGTCCAGGTGTGCGAGAGTGGAACCTACAGATCCGCGACGTCACCTGGCACGACCAGGGCCAGTACAGGTGCACCGTCAACACCTTACCTGTCAGATCAAAGGTCGTCATGCTTCACGTCAAAGGTCAGTCCAGTCAGGTCATATAGACTCTTGGAGATAAAGAGGTGCCGCTTTTGTTTTTTGAATGGCGTCGTGAAACATTGCCAGATTTTAATAATTTTTGGCATGCGACATCAAAAACAAAGTTGATGAAGATGACTATAGTTTTGACCACCCCACCTTAATATTGTCGGTACACTATTTTGTGAAATGTAGAAGTCGTACTTTATAACAATGAATTCATACTGGGTAGCACATGCGTCGGCTCAGGAAATTACTGAGACCGCAAAATCATTAAAAATCTGTTACTTCGTTTACGTTTTAATATCGTACGTCGACGAACTAAAATAGTACAAATTTATTGTTGTAAACAGCCAAACTATGACTTTTGCATTTCACAAGGTAGTGTAGCGACAGTATTAAAGTAAGGTGACTAAAACTATAGTCATTTGCGTTCAAGTTTTTTCTTGATGTCGTATGCCGAAAATTATTAAAATAGGCCAATGTTTTATTGAACTATTCGAAAAATAAAAGTAGCAGCTTTTTATGGCCCAGGATGTACCCACATATGACAAATATATACCACTGCCGACATATTGTGCGGCCTGCCTTTTGACCGATTGAACTGAAAATCGACACATCGGTCCTCCGGTCCTAGGGAACGTTCACGCCAATTTCGTTTTTCTATGCCTTTTCGTTTCAAAATGTACCAAACTGTATACTACAGTGTAGAAATCGAAAAATTGAATCCGAGACCCTTTTTATTTGCTAACATTGCGCTCACATGGGCCAAAAATTGCGACAAAAAGTACGACCGGTGTCCGGTGGCACAATTTGGTTTACTCAGTATTTACCTTGGCTTTATCCGCCGAAAGTATAGATGTGAAGAAAAAATTTCTTTAACGGATCACAGCACGATGATCTCAAGACTCGCAAGTTTCTTACAGTATCATTTAATTTTTAAGTAGGACTACTTGATGTAATTTTCCGGGCGGACTAATTAAACAACTTCTGGTTTATTGGTATCACGTTTGCGTTTAAATAACAGTGCCGGCAAGCATAGCGTCGGAATCCTCGAGCGGTGACGTCATAGTTAAAGAGCGAGACACCATGGTGCTGACGTGTAATGCGACGGGGATTCCCCGACCGGAAGTCACGTGGTATCGCCGATCATCTCTCGCTGTCAAACACGGTCGTCGCGCTCCGCGCACGCGTAAGTATACGCCACTAACAGCGCTAATTGTAACACTGCAAATTTTACCAGGTCTGTGACTTGTCACAAAGTCGTAGATTTGGCAGTTTTTTTAGCAGAATGGAAGTAATGGCATTTGAACGTTAGGATACATCAGTAGTAAGTAACTGGGCGTCCTGCGCCCGCACTTTGCCTTGTCATATGTCTGACATATGGCTCCATATGTCCACACAATAGGTCGGTTGACCCAGCAGACCGTCTGGAATGTGTGGCCTGACCAAGGGCCGAGGCCTGGTCATGTCTCCGCCCCTTGACCATATGCCTGTATCACACAGTCTGTCATCTTGGCCTACAGGTCATCGAGTACGGTGTTCTGGTCTAGAATCTTTGACCTGACCTACCGTCTTGTCTGCAATGTATGCGATCGTCTACTTCTGATGGCGATCACAGGGATCGCCCTCATGGAGGCACCTAATGCTACCGTTAAATGACTATCAGTACCTGATATAGAATGAGGCAAGCCGATCAGTTACCTATAGAGTGTCCACAGCCAGGGTCTCTCCACTCTCCATGTAATTCGTGAAAGAACAAAAAAAACTAAAAAACGTTGTTTGCTGTTGTTCAATTTGAACTTTTTTAAATCGACGAAAACGACACGTCTCAAACAATTTGAACTTTGTTTCGTTTAGATGATAAAAACTTAAAACTGCCCAGAAAGTGAACTTGTGTGTGGTTTGTGTTTGTAACCTGTATAGGTATATCGAAAGAACCGAGCGAGACGCTCATTATTAGGAACGTGAGTCGCTACTCGGACGATTTGTACGAGTGTGTCGCTAGCAATGGAGTGCCGCCGGCCGCAGTACGCCGCATTCGAGTCACCGTCGAATGTCAGTTCGCACGCTGTCTTAACTGTCTGCATATAGGCCTAGGCCTAGGCCTACCGAATCCTGTAACAAATCTTGCATCCGCGTGGTGTCACGTCCAAGTCGCAAAGCTCCAAATAAAAATTCGTTTATAACTTTGTAGTAATTTAGCAGACAGATAAACGAACCTGGTGAAAACATAGCCTCTTTTCTTCTGTAGAGCTAATACTATCATAATGTGAAATTATTTCTTTTTGTCTCAAAATGCGCCGAAATTTTTTTGACAGATTGCAAGAGCTTTCCCAGACCCATGTCTAAATAAAAAGGGCTTAGGAAAGGTAATATTCAAAAAAGAGACAGGGGATGAGACAAGAAATATGTAAGCCTTATTGTTTCAATATCGAATGCAGCCAAATTGCAGTCAAAGGGGGACATGGAAAATATTACGAAATAGCTAGAAAGGCGTGTGCATGAACTCCTCCGGTAAGAAATATACTGCAAACTCTACAGACTATCAATAAATAATCCGTCAGTCAAGCTCCGTCCATATGAGGGAAAAGTCGCATACAGTAAAAAAGAAGAAAAATGACTACAAATAAGTAACACTCACTGCGCACACGAAATCACATTGAATTAGGCCTACTGTCTCATGTATTGCGCGTATTGTTAGTTTACTTCGATAATGATCGCCCTTGCTACTTGCTGGTAGTTACGAGTTCTCTTTACAACACGCAAGTGGCGTGCCAAAATAGAAAAAAAACAGGGTTTGATTCGAAGAGACAGGCTGGTTATCGAAACTTCTTCGTTGGTTGTTTAACTGTCAGTTGCGCCGGAAATATACCTCCCGAACCGTCGCATCGGGCAGTGGCGCCGGCGAGAAACGATTCTCGAGTGTGTCATCACGGCGTTCCCGCAGGCCGTCAACTACTGGGAGAAGGACGGACGACGGCTGACGAGCACGACGTCGTCCAAGCACCGCGTCGAAGTTTATGACGAGTCACAGCACCGACTCACGCTCAGTCTGCGTGTCCACGTGACCGACGACGACGACTTCGGCGAATACACGTGCGTCGCTTCCAACTCGCTCGGCAAAGTGCAGAAAGTCATGTACCTCTACGGTGAGACAGCTACAGCTGCTAGAATGCACAACAACTGATTCGGAGCTTCAAATGTTTTAGCGTCACGACCTTGACCTTTTGGGGTCATGCGACGTTATCGGTCCAGTATTCACACCCTACCCTGGAACCAAATCGGAAGTGAAAGTGCAGAGCAATGATACTTGTCGACCAAAATGTAGGAAGTCACGTGACCCTGGCGATGCCCTTTTCCGAAAAAAATGAAATACATATTTGTGCAGGCGCCAATCAAGTGTTCGCTTTCGGGACAGCGAGTGGAATAACAAAGGCGCATTTAGTCGTAACCGTACTTTCATTCTTTGATCCTCACCACTGCAATCGTCCATAGCTCTTTTGTTTTTTTTCACTCACGTACAGAATGCTTTAATTTTAATTCACAGTCGCTGTCGTACTGCTAACTTTATCTTTGTGTCCCATACGAACACATTCATGCGTGACCAAAAGAGCAGCAGTGTAGGCTTACATTACCGACTGTTGAGTACGACCTTTTGTGAATATCATGCCAGGGGAGTTTTGAGTCGCTGACGGAAGGTGTCATGCGCGTCTTTCGGCTGATCGTTTCACATCCGTGGGTCGACAACGGTTGTCAGCCTGACCGGAGGCAATGCCAGACGGCTGGTAAGTTACGAGCAAAACGAACAGATCGGCGACCAAACAAGTCAGCGAAATAGGCCTAGTTGAAGTTGAGTGGACCAAGGTATTGCGGCGCGAGTCCCTGCAAGACTTGCTCACCAACTAGAACAGCAATTTTGTACTGCAGTCGCTCCGGCACGCGCAGCCTAATACCCAATTCACACCTACGACTCCGACGCGACTCAACGTCGGCGTCGCAAGTGTGAATTGGGTAACAAACGACGTAATTTGAAAACGCACGTGCGTGTGAGTGATGCTGGCTGAAACAAGTAAAATCGTTGCGTCGACCATCCCAGCATCTTGTGATAACTGATGTGATGTGGTTGCAGAACTTGCGGCTGATACACGCGATATGATTCAGTCTCGCAGCAGTGCATACAAACCGACCAAACAGACCAGCCATAACGACTCGACTGCAGCCAACGGCTACAAACGAGCCGGCAGAATCCAGTTTGGTAGGCTGAATCCAGTGGCGTATTTAGGGGGGGCACGGTGCGATCCCCCCCCTTTGGCCCGACCACATCGAGCACAAAAATAAACCTAGTCTGGTTTTGAAGCTAAGGTTTTGGTCATGGTTTGACAAAAAATGTATTTTGTTCATAATCATTGCTACAACGACTTCTAGTGTGTCTTATCTCATGTAGCCTAAGTCTTTTTTCTTTGCTGCAAAAGGACCGACATTAGCGTAGAATTAACATTCCCAAGGCTTATCGTTCCAAATTTCTTTTGAATTCGGACCCACCCGGTGCAGTTACAAAGTTGCTCACGAGCTAATGTAAAACTGTAGACCTTTAGCTTCCACTCAGCCTTTAAAATTATGGTACCGGTACTCGATCTACGTGATATTCAAACGTAGGCTGGAGTGAAGCGAGCTTGTAGATATAGAATGAAACGGCTATAAATCGAAATCAGGTTTCCTACAGGTTTTCTGTAGCAAAATTCCCTGACTTTTTTTTGACTTTTTCAATCATGGAATGACAATTTCCCTGACATTATCAAAACAATAACTCTATCGCACAAATGTCATAAATGGTATTAAGTAATGAAACGGTATTAATAGAGCAATGTGCAAATGACAGAGGCCCTGGTCAGGGGGCAAAGCCCCCCTGAAGCTGAAACATGTCTAGCTTTTGGACGTTCAATGGAAGCCGCAAATGTTGTGCCTGCTTTTTAATATTTGGAGATTCAAAAAATAGTCATCTGCAGTCTGCATGATCCAAGATCATTTTCCCCGACTTTTCAAAAATAATATCCCCTGACATTTCCCTAACAACACAAATTCCCTGACATTTACCAGTTTTCCCTGACCTGTAGGAACCCTGCGAATTGATGAAAAATGATTTATACTTTTCGGATGCAGATCATAACACCAAGACATATCATCAGTCCTAAAATTTCATTATGATGACCCAATTTACCGTCGACGGCTGAAACGTTCGGCAACAGGACGTCGTGTTCTAACGTACGCCGACATTCTTTGACGACATCATTTCTCCTGTTGAATGTCGTATTACTCTGTATGGCAGAATTACTGACAATGCATGCCGCGTCTGCTGTTGTTGCAGTGTCAGCTAAGAGTCACGAACTACCGGCTGAAAACACGGCTACTGCTGCTGCTGCTATGAAGACGTCAACGTGTGTCCTAATGACGTTTTGCTTACTGTCTGTATTCAAGTCGACAATCACGGTGCACGTCCCACGACGAGTTTTCGACATAGCCAACTAACAACAACTGTATCAATGAGGAGACTAAACTTGATCAGACCCGTCGAGAGCCACAGCAGGGCCCGGGGAAACATTCTCGCGGGGCCCCCAAATATTTTCACGGGCCAGGGTAGAAAATTTTAGAATTTTTCTTTCAAAAATGGTATATTTTGGCGTATAATTTATATTTCTGGCCGATGGCGGGGCTCCTCAAACGTCGCGGGGCCCGGGGTAGCTTACCCCTTACCACACCCTCTCGACGGGCCTGAACTTGATAGCGCAGAATGGTGCATAAAAGTGTGACATAACATGCTTTACACAGACAAAAGAATCAGAGTTTTATCAACGATAATCACGGAACAAAAATACTAGCTATAATAATTTTATCCTTGACGATTAGGGTAGATCATTGCAATGAAGTGCAGTAATGATAATCACTGGCGTTCTAGTATGACCATCTACACATACAGGGTGGTCCAAAAAAACGGCACAAAATTTATGGCACCATAATTTTGCAACCGAATATCACAGAGTCATAAGGTTTTTAGCAAAATATTCCGAAAGAAATTCTTTATGTGACTAAAATCAGTGTTTGAATACAGGAGTTAAATATTCTTTGTTATTGCCGCTGGCAATTGAACTATGCAAAACAGTATTACCCTCGACACCACGGTCCATAAAAACGTGCCACTTTTATTTTTTCAATAGCTACATGAAACACTGGCCGATTTTAGTAATTTTTGGCATGCGACATTAAGAAGAAACTTGACACACATCTGCAGTTTTGGCCACCTCACCTTAATGTTGTTGCTACACTACCATGTGAAATGCAGAATTTGCAGTGTGGCCATTGACAAAAATTAATTCCTACTGGGTAGCGTACGCATTGGCTCAGAAATTATTAACTGAATAGCGAAAAACACGATTGGCAATTATTATTTCTCAAAGTCACACGTCACATCCCATCATCTTCATCAGGCCTACAACATATGCTCAAAATGTCCTCCTGCAGCACAAACACAAGCGGTAGACGTTGACACTATTTGCCAACCACAGGTTCAGTAGGTCTTAATTGCATGACTCGAGCGGCGCACTCGCTATCATTTCAATTTGTCGACTTACAATTTTAAAATGAATACAAAGTAACAGATTTTCAATGATTTTGCGGTCTCAGTAATTTTCTGAGCTGACACATGCACTAACCAGTATGAATTCATTGTTGTCAGTGGTCAAACTAAGACTTCTGCATTTCATAATGTAGTGTAGGGACAACATTAAAGCGAGATGGCCAAAACTGCAAACATTTGCGTCAAGTTTCTTTTTAATGTCACATGCCACAAATTATAAAAATCGGCCAATGTTTCACGGAGTTGTTGAAAAAATAAAAGTGGCACGTTTTTATGGACCGTGGCATGGAAAGTAATACGGTTTTTGCATAGTTCAATTGCCAGCGGCAATGACAAAGGGGTGGGCAAAATTTGCGATTTTTGGCCGATAAGTCGCTGTATCTCAATAACGGTGCAAGATAGGGCCTAGGTTACTATTAATCACTAACAGAAGTCGTACACTGGCTCTCGATTGGCGCCAAATTCAATGACCTTGAATGCCAAAATAGGGGGTTTTTATGGATTTTTTTTGGCGATTTTGGGCTGCGACACCAAGCCTATATCATTCACAAGGTGGCGCCACGGAACTATCGTTATGCGATCCAGATAGAGAATTTGGTATTTGTATACTAACTTAGCGTGAACACCCCAATTTTCAGCTAAACCGGAACTGCTATAGGCTTTCGCGCGTCTCATGAGCATTAGCTCAAATTTCTTGTCCTCTATGTGGTACATATTTCAATGTATGCAGTGATGCTAATAACAAAATCGGATCATGGTCCCTCTGGGCCCCTCGTACATATTTGCAATACTATACTGACTTTATTTCAGTTTTAATTGTACTGTTACCTACCTTGCTTAAACAATAAAGGCAAACAAGGGCAGCAGAAACAAATTTAAAAGTAGAGGTACAAATAATCTGCAAAGCAAAGCCAGCAGAAAAATTTTGAACTGTTGTTCACAAAATTGGCAAAATTTTAGTTTAGAACAAGAAGACCGCAACTATCTATAAATTTTGGGCCCAGGCCCTGAGGCTTCAGCCTCACCAGCTTCATGGATGATCCGGCCCTGCCTATTGAAATAAATTATTCAACACCATGACGCCTTCAGTTTTGTCATTTCATCAGTACAGAGTAGACACAACAATTTACATGTGTAATCAACTGTGTATGTACAAAAAATAAACTTGATTACACTTGGGCTGAAAAGTTCACAAGGACTTCAACACCACATGCTATACTATAATGTCAGGAATTGAGCACAGTTAGGTCTTCAATGCAACCACTGAGCTACACCTACTGGGAAGTGGAAACTGAACAAAACAATCTCTAGAGCTGCAACAGGTGTGTGCGGTTTTCAAAATATGACTTCAGTTCAATTTTGAAACAAATGCGTTTTGAGGTTCGGTTTTTTAAAAAACATGGTTTTAGATTCAGTTTTTACTGTCTGATGTTAATGTGTTGTATACAAAACTGCCAAACAGCAGATTTCGAATTTTCGCTGCTACCGTCATCCTCGGTAGCCATCTTTTACTTTGCATATGACGTCAGAAATACGCAGACTACTTCGAGTGCTGACTGCTTTAATGGTCCAACTAATCGTTGCCCAAAGTGTTTTAAAACTAAAAAAAATTAAAAATTTGTCTAAAAACCGGTGGTTCGGTTTCTCAAAAACCAAACTGCGGAAACTGAGTTTTCAGTTTTCAAAATTTAACATCGGTTCGGTTCAATTCGATTTTTAAAAAACAAAACCGAAATTTTCAATGGATTCTGCACACCCCTAAGCTGCGATGTTGTCCTAAGATGGCAACATGGACAATCCTTCATCATGCATCTCAATCTTAGCAGTCAGCGTTGACTGAGATTCCTGTTCTGTGCTCATCACCTTCAGATTGATCGTTTTCAGTGTTCCTTTCTTTGTGGTGTCATTCCACTGTATTGTGCCAATAACTGAAAAAAACACAACAAAAAAGTAAAACAAACAGCCTTTACATGTTAGGCAATCAGACAGTACTGGAAATGATCAGCCTCAACTTGATGAAAGGTTGTTATGTTCAGCAATGTGCAGACGACTGAGGCAGAACAGTCCAATAGCTTGACCTACATGAGATTCAAGACAAATAAAACGAACCATATTCAGATGTCAGCAAATGTGCTCAACATTTGTAACTAATGACACTATACGGTGTTTCATATAAAAGGACCCCTTTTTGTTTTTTTTCATAATTCACTCAAGTGATGAACAATTTGCATGAAATTTTTACCAGTAGTAGCTCAATAAATACTAATTCGAAATTTTTTTATCAAAACATGGCAGTTGATTAAATATTCTTTGCTACTCGGCATGTAACGCTGACATTATAATGTGTCACGGGTACAAACAGGCTAATCCCAATTATTAGCTCGAAGACGATGCAATTGGTGCTGCCAGTTGCTACCCTGCTTCAATGGTAGAAAAATCTGGTTCGTTGGTGTCAAATATTTGAAGTTTTACAGTTGCAGGCAAAAAACATGCAAAGCGATCGAATTTACGTGTCTTTGGGGATAGTTGGTCTTTCACATGTTCGAGCAAGACAGTGCACTAGCACACCAAGCTTGCAAGATGTTGAGTTTTTGGATCACAAGACGCCCGATTCCATGTTTCCATGTTGCTGAGTGCTGACACGATAAGCATTTTCATTAGCGAACCAGATTAAATTCACCATCGAAGCAGGGTAGCAACTAACAGCACCAGTTGAGACTAGCAAGTTTGTACCTGTGACACATTATGACGTCAGCGTTACATCACGACTAGCAAAGAATATTTAATCAACTGCCATATTTTGTTCAAATATTTCGAATTAGTATTTCTTCAGTTACAACTGGTAAAAATTTCATGTAAGTTGCTCATAATTTGAGTAAATTATGGAAAAAACAAAAAGGGGTCCTTTTTATGAAATACCGTGTAATAGTCCACAGGAATGAAAGCATTAAATATACAAAATAAGCAACAGATAAATGTTAAACATTACAGTCCATAATTATCTGAATGGTAAATTGCCAAAAATGAAGCGGAATTCCCAAGTTCCAAAGAATCAGCAGCATGCCACTGAAATTAGCTTAATTAATTATCATCAAACTTTTTCACAGGTGATAAAAGACAAGTTGCAGTATAGCACATGCAGGACTTGCCAACATGATGCAACACAAATTTCACGGTGCTACTGGTTAAGATTAGCCAAAAAACTAAACTCAAATGAATAAATCAAATCCCCAAATCAGTTTTGTCCACAAGACTGACAAAATTACAAAACAAATGGCACAGCCAAAAGCCAAATAATGTTTGCACAAATGAGTTACAAAATATGGGTAACATCATAAAAATTTCACATATATGAACACGATGTTCAGACCACTCTGAGATCACATATCACTACAGAATTATGCATATACTTAATGTCTTGAGAGCACAAAAAATTAGCAGAAAAACAAGTGTATTTTTGTAACTTCACACATGATCAAAGTTACTGAATTAGTTTAATCAAGTTCACAAATCAATTACTACCGTACCACTATTTTAAACTTAATTCTTTCATAGTAAATTTTATTACAGTTAATATAGTAGTAGCGATCAGTCAGCTGTTTCTCGTATAAAACACAATAAACTACAGCAATGTGAATGAACATTCAGGACTGTATTTACAGTGAATATCTTGATACACAAAGGACAGCATCAGTGAGTGAATGAGTAGGGTTTAACGTCCCACCCGACACAGTATAGGTCATTTCGGGGATGGCCTTTGCAGGCAAAATTGCACAAACACATAATAACAAAACAAAAAGTTTAACCTTTATAAAATACGAAACACAAAAAAACGACAGAAACACAAACTTGTAAGAACTACCGATTACAATTGTGCATATGTATCAAAAATGACAGTTCTAATGATCTTTAATAATCTTTCCTGTTATCCTCCAGACAGCATCACACTTGCCATGGTAAATAAGTTTTTTTAACAAAAAGTCATTAAGAGTATGTTTCATTTAATTTTCTTTCGTTATCAAGAAAACTATGTCCCTCACCGATATCTGAGATAGCTCATAACACTTTACTATCCACGACATAAATAGGATTAATAAGCATTCATAAAGGTAACAATGTCCTAACAAACGGTGCCGAAAAAAACTGCAATTATTAGCCGTTACTTGACCTTTCAGCAATAAATCCACATCTTCAAAAATACTGAAATTTAACATTTTCACTGCCACTAATTTGCACATCATAAAAATAACAAAAGTGCCACATAAACTGCACACAATTAGGTATCGTGCGTGGCACGTTAAAAGATGGTGAACACACTTTCTCTGTACACAGATCGAGCAACTGGAAGGGCTTGGAAACAATTAGCATTGTTTTCATGCTTAACATGACCACATTTCAGTGCAACGACACAGCTGATCGATTCCAACACTGTCCGACTGCACAGATGAAGCACGCACGTTCTTCTTTGCGCACTATCCGGCAGAGATTACTCCCGAAGAAGTGCTATCCAACTTGGGTTCTGACAGTACACTTGTTTAGCTCTATAGACATCCACATATCAACTGTGGTCATGTTTTGATGTCAAACATTCACATGCACACACAAACACTGCCGTCACAATACTGTTAATGCCAACAACAAAAAGAAAAACCAGATAATGATATATAATCATTGCACACAGGAACGTGAAGTATCAGTAAGAGTGAGTGAGTGAGTGAGTAAGGTTTAACGTCCCACCCGACACAGTATAGGTCATTTCAGGGACAGCCTTTTCAGGCAAAATGCACAAAAACACATAGTAATGGAATGGTAAGTTTAACCTTTACAGAAACACAAAAAAACAAGCTCAACCGAAAATTTTAAGAACTCCATTATACGCATGCATATGTAATTAACATAATGGTAGTTCGAATAATCTTCCCTGTTATCCTCCAGACAGTCATCAATCTCATAATGCTGTCTACTGGAGGACAGGGGTGCAAGTATCAGTAAGACAAACACATCTCTGTTTCAATGATAAAGCACATAGACAACAATCTGCTCATGAAATGTCACAATCGGTTCCACGTGTCCGCACAACCTTTGCCTCCCGCGGTTTTAGCATTGCAGCCCCCACACTTTGGAACTCACTACCCTCTAGCATCCGTAGTTCTACCTCTGCAGACACTTTCCGTCGCCTCCTTAAAACTCACTGCTTCCAGCAGGCCTACTGCTCCCCCTAGCGGCTCAGCCAAGTGACTCAGATTCGGCCACTGGCTGACATTGTGCACTTTAAATATGCACACACTTAGCTACTTACAATCACGCACAAAGTCGATTATTCTGCAGTGGGGAAATGACCTGCAGCAGTTACATGCACAACAAATGCATGCTGTATTTTCTAAATCTAACACGATTCACTCCGGGTACAGAAAAAATGTACAATTGCCTTGGGCAGCTATTTCATTCCAGGTAACAGCTGCACCAGCAATAAGCTCATACATGTGATAAAATAAATTAAAACAAGCTAAATCAACTGTGAAACAACCTATGTCATCACTTCTGCGTTACTACGATACGTGCAAACCCGTGCAATAAAGTACAACTTCTTCGATGGTTGGAGCACCACACTGTAACAGTCAACGAGGCTTGCAGCAAACATTTGTTAGTCCACCCGGAAACAATAGTTTTCAGTGCAGACTTATATTTTGCTGGCATTTATTTATATTTTTTTATTTGCTTCAATGTCGGCCGGTCGCCGAGAAATTTTGCACGGTGCTCGAAAGTGTGTTCTAAGGTCCTTCCCAAAAAGTATTTTAGGGGCCAAAAAACATGCAAAATTTGGTGCACTTTCCGACAACTTCGAGCTTTGATGGTGAATATCTCTAGAAAGGAGGAAGATATTCAAAATAGGACCAGTATTTGATCTACCACGATTTCTCCCGCATTTTAGCAAAAAAGTCTGGTGAACTTTGGTCCACTAAAGGGGTCTAGAGGCCAAATCATACCCACCTAAACCGACTCTTTTGGGACACCATATTTCAGCCCCTAGGGGTGCTGCACTCACAAATTTTTACATGTGCTAGAGACGAGTCTTGCTAGTGCACCCTTCACTGGAAACAGGGGTTCCCCTTAATTTGTTACAATGCAGGTCAAAAATTGGCTTAAAATTCAGCGTCGTAGCCACAAGAACTTGGGGGAGTAGCCTGCCTCATGAAACTTTGCCACATGATGTGCTGCTATGTAAGGGTGATAACGCAAATACCACATTTGGGGGGCACCGCCCCCTTAAAATTTGGGAGGGCAAAAATCATCCAAAATTTGGTGTTATTTAGGAGAACTTCTGACTTTGAGTGCAAATATCTCTGGAATGGATGGAGATGTCAACAAGCGGTCAACGGCGTTATCAACTACGATCCCTCTGGTGTTTAACAAAAATTTTTTGTGAACTTTGGTCCACTAGCACCTGAGATCATGCAGCTAATGTTTATCCACCCTAAGTCGACAGTAAGCGTTCTACGTATGCTAATGCATTTGACTTCGGGCCACGCGAAATTGCTACCGGAGGAATTTCAATCCCCTGAATTCTTCCCCCAATTGGACTTACGGCGCCAGGTGAACTCACGTTAAGCTTTGCCCCAAATTTCTAGTTTTATTTTATTTTATCGCACACGTGCAAGCACTGTAATGCTGAAAACTGTCAGCTGTCGGATGTCCATCCCTCGTCGGCAATCCGCAGTCTCTTGGGCTCTGACGGCTCGTCGTGCTCAATAACAACAGTCGGCTGCGGAGATGGACCGCTGGTGGTCTGCAGCGGAACGATGATGTGAGGCTGGATTGGCATCACTGGCACAGCTCCTGCACTGGTGCTGATGGTAGCAGTGCTGTCAGCCCCAGTGGCACTGGCTGCCACGGACTCCGAGGCAGCAGCAATTAATGCCGGTCTGCTGCCGCGCTCCGCCCCCTCCATCTTCACAGGTGCGGTTGCCAACGACGTGGCAACGCTTGACGATGGTAAGCCGAGCATCTCCAGCGGAATCATCACCTGCCTGTCAACAGCATAAGATTCTTTGAACAGACTCACAAGTTGAAATGGCAACTTAATAAGTTATGCAAATTCATCAAAATACAACTTCCACACCCCTACGATTACTTACTGTCCGTCGCAGAAACACCCGCAGACAGTCGTTCAGAAGAAGGCAGGAGTAGTTGCCAAAAACGTCAACAAAAACAATTAATAAAAGGTTGTATTTTGACGAATTTAAGTAACCTATTAAAATATTCGGTTCTGCTCAAAGTATCTGTGCATACGAAACAGATATATGCATTCTGCAACACAGCACCATGCACAGTGTTTGCAGTTAACATTCTCCAAGCACTGTGGTGAAATTCTCCGATTTCACATCGCTACTCATCCATATGTTGCTGTTGCCAACATCGTTAACAGTAACGAAGGTAACAGTTATAGCAGCATTAGAACTGCAATACGAAAAAATGCCAAAAATAAGTTTGTCATCTAAATATCTAATTTCGATCACATAAGTACACACTACTTTAGAAGCATATATACCAGTACACATAGTACAAGCGTTTAACGACAAAATTCCCACCAGTAATTAAAATGGTCACTCCGCAACCTAAACGACCAGAAGAAAAACAAAATAACAACCCAACATTGCAACATTGGCATTAAAAAAGAAGGGCAAAATCAAGCACAGATGCCAAACGTAACACTTACGGTACTGTACTTTCTGTGTCAAATACTGAACTGTAGAGCTTATTTGCACAATTTTCCTGAACTGCCTTTGTCGGCCCGGCGCAGCGAGTCATGAACGTTGTGAATGCCAACTGAGACTGCGAGATCAGCCGTGGCAGCAAGCTGGCTAGCCTAGGCCAGGCCAGCTAGCTGCCATATCTGTTCTCGCAGTCGCAGCTGTGCATTGAAAGTGGTCAGACGAGATGAACGGGCGGACAAAGACAGTAAAGGAAAAAGCGCGGAAATTAAGCTCTACAGTTCAGTATAAAACTTACACCACTGCCACGGAAATGACCGGTAAGCTGTTCTTTTTAGATTTTTATTATTTGTTGCTTTTTGGCTGTTTTTCTCGCGCTGGCATCGTGTCCGAGCTGGGCGTGGTTTGTGTAGCCTAGCAGCAGTCATGCTTGACTGACCGTGCTTTCTTGAAACGATGGTGCAGGTTTTTGCTTTCATGGAAGGCAGTGTCAGCTTTAAGGAAATCGCGGTCAGTCAAGCGTGACTCTCTTGCTAGGCTACACAAACAAATGACCAGCTCGAAGACGATGCAATCGCGAGAAAAACAGCATGCTTCAGACAAAGAGGAGTGGGTATGGCAGTGGTGTAAATCTAGACAGTGCAGTAAAACTAACCCAGTGGGTATGCCAGCCATCTGTATAGCAGCTGAGAGTGGGCCACGCCCTTGCCATTGTCCAGACAACAGGTTTGGAGTCAGGTTTGGAATATCTCCCGCTGAGTTCAACTGAAACTCTGCAACATCCAGATTACAGATCTCTCTTAGACTGTTAGTTTCTACTGATAGCAACTATCAGCATTAACCGATTACATAAGTTCATAAGATACAGTATAACCCGCATCCAAACTCAAGACAATGTCCAGTATCTTGCGGCACAAAAAAATCAGGAATGATCTCTTGCCAAATCAGAACATTTGACCATTGCTAAATTTAATGCATAACTAAAACAGCAATCCCTATATGACTTAGGTCCCTGACAGAAATTAAGCACTGAATCAAATTCAATTAAAATTTCCATCAGTGCATCAAAAGCAAAAGTGCTTCTGCACTAGACTTCCACATCAGTAACAATGTTGTCCAACAAAGTTTGCACATATTAAAAATCTGCCTAGAAAAAAATCAGTTACCAGCAAAACTACTTGTTCACACCATATGTGTTTTCGGACAACTACTTAAAATGTTTTCTTTTTAGAGTACTAATATGCATTGCATTACAAGCTTTTTGGTGTTCATACGCTACATAAATTCACATTTTACTTACTTATTACTTGACAAGAGCAAATCTGCTAGAAATATTTTAATCCGCAATAACTGAGAGATGACACTGTCTTTAACCAATCAGTTAAATCACAAACTAAAAAACACATACAGACCTGTAGTGAATCCAGTTGGCAGTGCTGATGCAAAGCTGCTTCCTGCACCGAGGCTGCTTGGTGTTGTCAGTGACAAAATCGGCGTCACCAGCGTGGCTTTGCCCTGCACACACACACATCGCAAGCACCCCTGGAGTGGACATATGTTTGTTAATTGACAATACATCACCTAATTCAAAATGTGGGACAGTAAATTTTGATTCTGTGTAGAAATTTAAATTTTTAAAAGATGGAATCACTTCTTCAAAAGGCAAACCAGGCCGTGCCCCATTAGGAGCATAGGCGGGATGCTCATCTCCCATATGTTGGCCGCTGAGCCTGCAGGTGGATAAACCACTTAAGACGTGACGCATGGCCAGTGCGCCACCAGACCTACGGTTACCTTCCCAGCCTCGGGGCATCACCGCCCTTTGACCGGTACCAAATTATACTGCATGGTGAACAAAGACACGTGTATGTGAACAACTTGCTCAAGATTGTTACCTGACAGTGCCCCGACTCGGGAGTCGATCCCGAGACCTTTTGGTCACCAGTCTCACTCATTACCGTTACACAACCATGCCACTACTTGCCACACAGTAATCCATAGCATGTAGACCCCTAAGCCGGCTAGCCATGAATTTCACAGCCGACTTAGCATTTTTGCGGCTAAGGTCCCGGCTTAGCCGCGATTTTCGCGGCGACGGCAGCTTATCATTTTTGCTACGTTCCTGCAGTTTCGTGCCATTTTCACACGTTTGCCACATTTTTGCATTTTTTTTTCATTTTGTGAATGTTTTCTACGTTTAAAAAACGTTTACTGAAAATTCTATTGAAAACTTCGATAAGCACTTTTGAAATCATCACAGAAACAAATTAACAGGCCACATTTAGATTTCCATTTTTTGCTACTTTGCTTAGTTAGTCTACATTTGAATTGAAATTGAATAAGGTTATCCCTCTCCTCTCTCTCTATCTCCCCAGTTCCAGCTGTATTGCGCCTACCGCATTAGGTATTAGCAACAGGTTAAACAAATTAAGGCTAACGTTTTTATGCAACGTTTATGAACAGTTTTCCTGCCACGTCTTTAAAGACATTTAACGTTTATTTTTTTCTGGAACATTTTTTACATCTATGCAACGCATAACCGGCATATTTTGCACAGCATTATGCACTGTGTAGTAATTGTTGTGTACATTGGAATTTGTAATACTTTGCGACTGATTGTAGGAAAAGTTAAAGTACAGGACGTTATTGCTACTGCACTTTGTGGTTCTTTTAGTGTTCACACAAACAGATATTAACAAATTTTTCCCGGCTAGCCGCGATTTTCGCCGCCGCGGCTTAGCAAAATCATGGCGCGGCAACGGCGGCAGCTAAGTCGGCGGCTTAGAGGTCTAATAGCATGGTCTATCTGTCACCTGTTTGTCACACTTGTACACACTGATTAAATAACTGGATAAATGTAGACGCATTTGGCACACACACGTGTCCAATAAACAGGGTTCCTGCTTTTTTACTGACAAAAAAACCCAGGACTTTCCAGGACCAAAATGAAAAATTTTCCAGAATCTTTTTGTAGCCCATGAATGTTTAAATATAACGTACTGGCATCACAAAATTTACAAGTAGGGGACAACGTCCTGGAATTTTCAAGAAAAAAAATCCAGGACTTTCCAGGCAGCATGGGAACCCTGAATAAAATGTTGTCTTAGGGCCGGTTTCTGGATCTTTTAGTTAACTGATCAGTTAGTAAACCGTCTGTTAATTGTAACTCGCTAGTTAAGTTTGTGCACGTTTCTGAACAAAACCTTGACTGGCCGTTACTTCCGCCTAGCGCAGGTGGGCATCATGAATATGAGCGCAAGGCATGTCAGCCAGCCCATGAGCCAGCCAAGCTATTTTGTCCATTTATGAATGGATTTTGTAGTAAAATTTGTAGCAGCAGACGTCTCCTCGAGCGTTTTGAAGACCTTGCTATACAGTAAAACCGTTCTATAGTATCACATTCGTCAATTAACTGCTTGCAAAATGGTACAAAAGTTGCGTTAAATACAATAACTACGATTGACGGTTAGCTAACTGATTTCAGCCAGTTAAATTTTTGGCCATTTTGACCGTTGGTTAGTGCAACAGGAAACACGAGTTATGCACATCTGTCAGTTAACACTAACTTGACCGGCCAGTTAAGATCCAGAAACCAGCCCTTAGATGAGGTCCTTGCTCTCCATGGGAAGGAAAGATTTTGGGGTCATACCCTCAGCCAAAACATGCAATTACAAATTGCATGCTGTCATCTGTAGAACAAATACAAGTTGTGTAGACTGGCAATGACTCTTACTAAATAACTTTGGATTTGTTGGTTATTTTTGTCATTTTGACAAGCCAAGCCAGACAATGCCTGTGCAATACAATAAGCAACAAGGACCAAAAAGATGAGGAAATAATCGCAGAATATGTCTATAAAATTGCAAAAATATACCGATGTTCTGCTTCCCATTATTTTTAATTCTGTGAAGTATATGACTTCTAATGCAAGGCAGCACAGTGCTGGCTTAGAAGATGTCTAAACGCAAAATTAAACTAATACTTGCATGCTATTTTGTTTTAAGCCGTTTCGGTCAAGCCTACAACGAAACTGCACGCAGGTTTTAGTTTTCGTTTAGTCTTACATGTAGACAGCCCTTACATCTTCGGCTGTCGTAGCACTGCGTGTGTTCGGGATGATGACGCGCAGCATCCGGCGGTTGCTTGTCGTAGTAGGTGAGCTCACAGCAGCAGATGTTGCTGCTGTCACTGCCGTAGCCACTGCTGATGTAGCAACTGTCGGCACTGGTGCAAGGACGACGGGGCTTGAGACTACTGATGTCACGGGTTTGGCCGGCATCAGCTGTGGCAGTGTTGTTGTCGTAGCTCGGGACTGTGATGACGTTGTTACGGTCTCCGGCGCTGGTCCAACGGCTGTCTGGCTGACTGGGGCAAGTCTCTGGATCTGCTGCACTGCTGGCAGTGTGTAGAGCGTAGGCATTGCAACTGTCACGCCGCTGGCTGCTGCCATGCCAGCTGCACTCTGCACACTCTGCACCAGCTGCAACCACGCAAACCATACACACACTCTCTCATAGCGCAGAACATCCACAAGCTCCGAGAAACTGCAGCAAACTATAGAAAATACACAGACCTCCTGCAACCGTTAGCAACTTCAGCATCAGCAAAACAATTGCGATGCGTCCAATGGTCACTTGCATCAATACTTCAAACGTACAGTATAGGGATGTTAAATTCGTTTTTTTTCCTAATTCGAATTTTTACCGCTATCAATGCTGTCTATTGGAGGACTGAAAATAACTCATAATACTGATCTCAAAAAAGAACTAAGACATCAGCATATGGCAAACATTAAAAAAAGACTAACATAAACCTGCTAAATAAGCAGATTACTGAAGTTCAGGCCAAGAAAACTAGCTGCAACTAATGCATACTAGCTCTCATCTCATAATGTGACTGAGTAGTTTCTAAACAGCATATCAGCACACAAGAGGACATTTCGTGCCATAACAATGTTAACGGTAACTAAGCATACAAATAACATTAGTACGTAAAATGACGGCTATTTTCCTACAATATATCAATAAGCAAAAAGAATTAATTTTACCAAGTTTAAAAATGGCTTATTTAAATACCAATAATGAATTACCAACTAATTCTGGACAGACTCAGTAATATAGATATAAATACAGTAATTTTACATAAAAACTTACCGATTTTCCATCGAACATGGCACTGAAGTCCTGATTAACCTTCTGATAGGTCTTCTCTGTCTGTGGACTCAGAGCAAAGCTGGTTTCAACTTCAGAATTATCGCTGTCAGCACCACCCTTGGGAGTCCCCTTTGCGGCCTGCTGTCAACAATTTCAGTAACTTATCTATCACTAGTCTTGGCAAAACCAACATTCAATGACATGCCACTCAATATTATTATACAAAATTCAACAGAATGTGACACTGAATCCCCACCATGGTCATCCACCTTGTCGTGGTGGTGGGGCTTTGCACCGATGACCCGAAAGATTTCTGAAATCCGGAGGGTAGGAGCTAAGAGCTGACGAAACCCACGAAAGCAGATTTGCTACACGTTACCAGTGCTTTTGTGCAGGTTTCGGCTTCACAGCTGACTATGGCTTTACAGCCATCTATTTAGGCTTCACAGCCGTCTACAGCTTTATAGCCGTTACCTGTAACCTTGTGGTTACACTTGGGGACGCGAATTGGGCCGAACTGATACGTCCTCAGCGCTGGGCAAGTGTAAGACCCTCCCACCCTGGAAGTAAGGTAAGGTGACACTGAATATGACACTGACAGTATGACCACCATGATTACATATTGTAAAGTACTTCCCAAGCCACAAACTCAACAAGGTGGCGCTGATCTCAGTTTCCGTAGCCTTCAGCCAGACATCAACTTACATCGCCAGGTCACAGATATGAGGCTAACACATCACGCTCCAGCCTTTACTGGTACTTGCTGCACCTACCCATGAAGGGATGGCTAGGCTGAGTTCAGACCTTGGTCACCCTGGTCACCCTAATGAAATTAATTTGACAAAATGCTGACTACTCACAGGAAAGCCATCTCCATGCTGCTTCTTAGTCAGCATCTGAAACAGCAATACAATAAGCAATCAGATTCAACGGGACTACCACATCCACATGCGCTATATAAATGAAATCATTACTTACTTACTTACTTACTGCTCATTCTTGGCTGCTGAAGCTGCTGCTGCTGCTACAACTACCAGTAGTTGGTAGCCTACTGTCACTTTTTGGAATTTAGATCAAGTCAAGCACACATGTCCAGAAATTACATTTTTACATCCAGTGCTGGAACACAGTTCTACAAACTGGATGTGCTTCTTGTCAGAATTTTAAAAATGTGTAAATAAGTCCATAGTTAAGTATTTTCAGAAAGAAAACACACAACTCGAAGAAATATGATTAATAAATAATGACATCAGACACTGCAAAACACACCAATATGAAAAAAGAATTTCAAACAATTCATCAGTGACTGGTGTGTGGTGTGCTTATTTAGTTCAACCAGTGTACCTCGATGATATCACTGTTGGTTCGACTCTCATGGGGTTCATTATACTCAGTGTATCTGAGCAGTACACGGTCCATGTCGGTGCTTGCATACTGGAACAGTTTGTTGGATCCGTTGAAGATGATCAGCGCAATCTCGCAGTCACACAGAACACTCAGTTCATAGGCCTTCTTCATCAGACCAAACTTACGCTTCGTAAACGTCACCTGCATGCAATACAGCAGTTTAAGTAAGACAACTACGAGGGTCGTTCGATAAATAAGTTTACAAAATGGTGCCATTCCAATAAGTCTTAAAGTAAACAAGAATCTGAAATATATGCGTTTTGTTCGAATTTTCATTATATAGTAAGTATTAGAGTTTTATTACAATGACGTCACTGTGACGTCATTTATAAACATCAAATACTGTGACCTTGCCATTGAAATCGTTCTGTAACGTGTAAGAGAATGCCAGAAGAGCAAATACTTGCATCAGATACCAACTTGCAATCAGTCGTTCATCTGTGGTTTGAACAGATTGTGGTTTGAAATTTTTAGACAAAAGCGTTTTTGGCCGAAAATTTCTAAGTCCGTTTTTGGGCCCAATTTTCAACTTTGGGGGATTTTTCAGGGGTTAAATATTAACTTCGAATTTCGATTCCCAAAAAGGTTTGACCCTTGCGTGAGGCCGCGTTGTCCGAGCCATCGCACCTCAAAATCCGCAGGGCGGTCTGACCTGTAGGTCGGTCAGCAAAAAAGGTATATATATACTAGAAAAATTTTCGTTATATTTCACCCATTTGCCAAGAAGCCCCCAATGGACGGATATGCACGAAATTTTGCACAGGAGGTCGTCTCGCAGACATAATCACCTATTTCAAATTTTGTATCGATCGGCTGAGAAGTGTCGGATCTGCGCAGGGTCGAATTTTGCCATTCTCCACTGACTTAGCCGGTCGCCATTAACACAGGGCTGCGCTACCGCGCGCCTGTGACTGGAATAAATGCATAGACTACCAGTACTACAAAATACTACAGTATATATTCAGCACAGATCTCAACCATTATTGCACACTTGCACCATTCAGTGCTAAGCAATCACATGAACATATGACTAGCACCTGTTTGTTGCGATCATCTGTAATTGGTGTAATGCTGATCTTTTTGCGCCCCATGTTTCACCTACACAACAAGTCATGAACAATTTAAAAGTTCTGCTGACATATACCAGACAGTCCAATTTCACATTCTGAACCTGACAGTTGAAACCATACTAAATGGCCTCAAAGCGTCTTCCTCTAGCATCTTCCATTTATAACTACAAACATTTTCTCAGTCAAATAAAGCCACAGCCACATCTGAAACATCCAACGATCAATGAATAATGAAGACATCAAATGCGATTATAATGCTGACATACAACTTCAGCAAGGTCACAAGTCTCCCATCCAGAAATTTGAAATAGCGACCGAGGATTACGGTTCAGGTAAGGGTCAAAGTTAAACAGCAATGTCAGTTAAAAAAGCAGGTGAAAAGAAAAGAAAAATTGCAATTTTTCAACAGATACCGGTAGCGAGAAATTTCTGACATATTATGGGTGTGCAAAATTCAAATTTTATCCATAAAATTTGCTAAAATATGGAGTTTCAGCCACAAATTTTGCATTTTGAACAACAATTTCTTTATTTTAAAAAACTGTCCTACAGCTCAAAATTTAGAGGAAGCAACTAGGCCCCCTGCCACAACACCACTGGGGTTAGGGTTTGGTCCAACAAAACACTGCACTGGACCACACCAGCAAAAAATGGGGGCAAAAAATTTTCACCCTACTGCACAGGAACTGCAAACCACTAAAAATGACCACAAGAAATTTGGATTAGAATTAGAGATGAAAATTTCGTTTTTTGCCCATATGCTATATAGAGGGCATAAGTCCGCGAAAAAGTAACAGGGTGTCTGTGTGACCTGTATGCTGTGGACACTAGATGTGGACACTCGAGAAAGTCGTTCCCTTTTTTGGATTTGATGCAGAATGACGTAGTCCGGTGTGGTGTTTCATCGAACACTTTGGGTTTGAGTGAGTAATTTTTGCAGCAGACCCTAAAACTTGATACCGGTAGTATTGTGCACAATGTTCATAAAATGACAGACCAGACAAGTGACACAAAACCACTGTGACAACCAATCTTAATTCAGCTAACAAGACTAGATGGTATCGAAACAAGATGGTGAAAGTGGTGTCTTAGCTTTTTCACCCCCTTGCCGGTTCGCCCCCTGGCTCATTCGCCCCCTGGCTCTTTCGCCCTGACTGATTCGCCCCCTGGCTTGTTCACCCCCTAGCACGTTCGCCACCTGGCTGATTCGTCCCCTCACCTTGGACAATTCGCCCCCATTGAATAAAGGTAATTCGACATCAAGGTTTATATGAAATATCTGTCTTTAGGCCTAGACCTAGACAGTTTATACATGATGACGAGAATAAACGATTGGTGGCTGTTTAATGCTTTATTCAATTATGAAATAAAAATCATTAAAATTAAGTCCAAAATTTGCAGGTATTTTTTCGAAATTATTTGCAATTCTAGTCAGAAAATTGTTACAGAGCCTGAGATAACTTACTGTCTTTTTTGTGCTGCGAATACTTTTGTTTAAGCGTTCTACACTGTGTCACAAAAAAAACCGGACCCCTAACTTTTTTCGCCGTTTTCTCAGCAACCGTCTGGGATTTTAATATGAAATTTTACAGCTTTATTTAGTGAAACCTTCTACA
>Ga0209367_1000498_pt1 | contig 39514 bp, 30 predicted proteins | sample WorMetLIZISLAND2_FD_187412 | JGI IMG/M metagenome (GOLD analysis project Ga0209367, IMG submission 187412) | Marine gutless worms symbiont microbial communities from Max Planck institute for Marine Microbiology, Germany - Olavius geniculatus... ...
CCCCTCCCCTTTTCTCCTCCCCTTCGCGTTCCATCCTCCACTCCCCGGCACCACACAGTCCAGCTAGTGGGTCTGTAGAAGCGCTGTCAGTTCCCCCAACGGGTCCGGGCAGAGCCCGGGCAACAAACAGTTTGTGCACTTTGAGCTAAAAACTACGCTTCTGCAAAACTCCCCCCCCTATTTTTTACTGTGCGCAAGCTACGCCCACCAGGTAAAGCGACAGAACTCGGGCAATGCACAAATCCAGGACTTCCAACTGACACGAAGTGATGCCGTACAGCACGACTTGTTGTTCACAACTAAGCAAAGTAGTGAAGTTTGGACTTAAACAGGCACAAATCTGACGTTACAGAAAGATCCTTGCAGTTAAACGTTGGTCGCTCGGTGCAATGGTCTATAGCAATGGCCTACTGTGGTACAGCATGGGAATCCTCTAAGTAACCGAGAAACTGCTACGTGTTCCACGCTCACTCGCAGCAGGCAACACTGAGCAAACTGCTCAGGTCAACTCAGCCTCCTATCCTCAACTATCACGTGGCTTGATAGTCTAATGGTTATCGTGTCGGACACTGATCGCGAAGTTGCAGTTTCAACTCCTGGCCAGTTCACTATCAGGTAACAACCCTGGGCAAGTTGTTCACACACCACAACCCGTTGGTGCGATGCCCCGGTTTGGGGGCCTTGCCGACTAAGTAATCAAATTGAAAAATCAAAAACATCACGGGAAATGAGTAGTATAGCTTACGGACTATACCGGACGAGGGCCTAGAATCTCTCATTAGCTAATCAGTACAGCGATACTACATTTAGCTTAAAATAGTTGAGAGTGGGGCAGTGCAACGCTTTTTAATCCTAATATCTGGTGATAAATAACAAAGTGGGTAGTCTGGATCTTTAACTTCTCTAAGAACGACTCGTGTAGCTATATCGCAAACAATCTCAGTCCGTCAGCCGGACTTAGTAATTGTTGTACGTTACGCCAGGCTGAGAGACAGTCTATATGATACTGGTCGTCAGCGACGAACGACGATTTAACGGTATGTATGCACGCGGCACCGCAGCGCACGTAAATCTGCAGCGAGCAGCCCATTTAATGGAAGCAATCATAAAGCTCTCGGCACTCGTTGCCCGGACAACAGATTATAGGCTATGCACCTAGTCTACTCGGGCCGGCTGTAATCAAGGAGGCCTGGATTTAGAGTCCGTACAAGCTGATGGCTTAACGGCGACTAATAAATCCTTGTCAAATATTATCATCCCAAGCACGGGCCACTGACGCAACCAAGGGAACGCCGCTCCCTATTTCTTTAAGAAGCGTCGTTCCCCACTATTTTATCAAACATTCATGTAAAAAGAATGCTCACATTGTTAGCAATTTAGTTACTGCAATGCTTTACTTTTCACTGTATTGCACTAATTTCATTGCACTACTTATCTTCTTACTGCAGCTGTAAAATAATTAATAATTGTACAGCAGCGAACACATTCAAGCCAGATTTTGCCTCTATGCCAGTGAGTTCCAGGCTTCCCCGTCCCTCCCGAGACATGTGTCTAAAGTGTCTAGAATTGTACTTGCATATAATACACAACTAGCTCATCCCACAGTTCTGTTGTGGGACTACCCCCCCTGCACGTTACTGGAAAGCTTCAATATATGGGTACATCTCTGCTGATCGCTGAACCATGATGCATGCACGGCGGGCGCCGCAGGTCGCGACATTATCATCGGCCGTACGTCACGTTACACAGAAGGGCGGGCCATTTGCAGATTATGCCACTGACAGACAAGCGCCAAATGCGAGCGAGATATAATGCCATGATCGACAACAGTGGTTAGCCTATAGTATACAGAGCTCCTCGCAGTCCGTGTCCGACAAGACATGACCAGAGAATTTCTAGGCGAGAATTTTCACCACATAATTAACTCGGTGGACTAATGCGCCGACAGCCAACATGATATGATTGGCAGCAGACAGGATTACCCATACTGACATACCGGTACAGAGACAGTTACTGGAAACTTTGCACGCCTGGAGGCCGGCATTATTGCACAGCAAACGGTCAAGCATAGCCTGTGGGCGCTTTAATGAGGTTGGTTCGCTCAAGTGCAATTACAAAGTGCAATGTAAGAAGAAATCCTTGCACTGCAGTCGGTCGTAAATGGGCTTTTGCATGATTAAGTAAAATGCTTTGGCTGACCAGATAGCAGTGGATGAAGCTAGTCCTGCAGCATTGGCGTAATGTAGTCCATATTACTGACTGAATGACACCGGCATTGGCGCAACGGGATGGCAATGGAGCATGTGCCCTTCCAAGTTCCCTCTCAATTAACTTAGTTCCAAAGTTTTTCCCTTGTAGGTCTTTTGGTGTTAAATTTGAAGCCCACACATTCGGGACAGCCGGACAGACATGTTTACGGGCAAAACGCGTAAAAGCAGCCGCATAATAATCGGTTAGCCTGCCTCTCCCCTACATGCACCAAACTATACCTATACTCAAGTCACGGAATGACTCAGCCTCAGCAGTGACAGGCACTGCAGTGAAAGCGTGGACTGCTTAAACGCTTACCGTCCACGAAGCAATCCTGAGCCAAGCCCGACAGACGGCACGTGGAAGTCATTAGGCCTATACACTTACAGGTATAGCAGTCATCCAATTATACGCCGGGCAGGGCAGGTATGAAATATCACACCTACCCCAGAGCAGCTAGTGATGATGAACGGAAGTTACGCCAGACAAAGACGGTCTAGCATAGAAGCCGGTATGCAGAGACAGCACTAGCAGTGCTCATACATCTCAAAACTCCACCTCAAACACTGCTGCCACCTGGCCAATGCTACCATGAACTACGCTACTGAATCCGGTTGTTTTTTCTTTTTAAAAAAATATTTCCAAAAATTCCTTGATCCGAATGCAGATTCTGGAAGGAGATCCTGACCGCGAATTGTAATCGGAATCGCATGCACTGATATCTAATAATCTAACCAGCTTCTCCTTAGGGTCAACCTTTCCACAAAATGTCACCAAAATATACAGGCCATAAATATACACTACCGTAGTGACGACAGTCTACAGCGCATCATTACCATTTATTGTTTCGTCAAACATTACGGAAACAAAGGACTGCTCTTACAACGTAGATGACAAAAATTAAAAATTCACATCACACAAGCAAAATATGAATCACTTAGGACACCAGAAAACACAAGAAAAGTACAAAAAAACAACAGGTGCTGCGAAATTTGAAAAAAAAACAAGAAGCCCACTTAGCCCAGCTGTTGCTATGGTAAAGTTGACCATACTGGTTGTCACTGACCTTAAAGGTCATCCAAGGTCTACGATTTTTATGTCATCTGAAAGGGCGTATGCCACTTCAGTTAAGCTTACAGCTTAACGGTTGGCCCAAAAACCACACCAGAGGGCCTAGCAGGAAATATCAGCATGTGCAGGTTAAATCCATACTGAGCATACAGCACCTGATTCAATGCACCTGAAGTACATCAAAGGAACACCGTGCTGTGCAACGGATGACCTTATGACCTCACGCGGAGAAGAGGGGGAACAGGCTCAAACGCATAGGCCTTTAGGCCAATCCTGGCATTTCCGGTCACACATGCAGACAGCCAGCCTAGTGAGTGATCTTGAAGCTCAGCCCCTTTGCATGGTTACATTGCAGTAGCTAACTAACAGCAGACAAACGCCATACTAAAGGCACTATAGACACCACTTGCAGACACAGTGAGTTCACAAATAACATAGGCTGCTTTTTTGCCAAATGTTTCGAGCATTATTTTACACATTTTACGCTAAAGGAACCCTTATTTATTTACTTTTATTCATTCAACACTGGCCGAGATTCTAAATGTGGAAAGACGAACGTAAAACGGACGAGATACAGCAAAAAAAACTGTAGAATTAGGTCTCAGCTAAAAAAAACGTCCTCCTCGTTCTCTGTTGGCTAAACCTATAGTTGACTACAGTAGTGCTGCATCGCTGCAAGCTGTGCAGCAGAAAGAGCAGACTGATTCAATTTCTTCACCCCATTGTGCTGTGACTGGGATACAGACACTGTCGAGATGGGTAAGCTTCCACTGGACAATGGCAATAAAGATGGAACCAGGGACAGTAATGTGCTGTGGAGCCTGGAATGAAGTCAATGACCCAAGAGGAAAACATGCTCACAGTCACACACAGACAGTCCACAATGCCGTGTTATCAAATTTTCTTTCTCTCCTGAACTCTGCACTGCAACCTAAAACTGACTGTACAGAAGACACACGGCAATCAATAAGCATGGAGATACATAGCTTCTCAGTTTAGTCAGTCTATACATGCATTCCACATGCACATCCATCATGCATAACATCAACTGCTGACAGTACAGTACTACTCCATTTCCTAAACGCACCAGTCAGCCTTATTCACCAAGCTAAAAACACAGAAATGCATTCACAAATAGTAGGTTATATAAGACTAAGAAGCCATTCACATAACACATAACACTATAATAATGCTTTTTTTCAGAGCAGTTTGATGATAATTAGAACTAACAGAATGCTAAATTATATTTAACACAAACAACTGATGTGACATGCTCTTCACGATTGTGGCCTACTTTTGAGCATAATGTGAAGACTGAAATGTTTAACATTAAACACTTAGCCTAGTCTCTATGCCATTATATGCCTCTAATCCGATCATGACATACAGCACTGTATAAATGTATATTGACTGACTGACTGATTTTTTGACCACCCTGTATAATGCACGATGACAGCAGTATCTGTGCTGTATACCCACAAAGTTGATGCAAATCAACAGAAATAAAAAAGCAAAATTTTCCTTACTCGCTATGCTCGCTTGGGCTCAGGTTCTAGCTTCTAGCCCCCACCTCTCCTCTCAATAGAAATTCTGGAATTGGTAAAAAATGAATATATTATATAGAAATTGCAGTGTTGGGGACATGAGGTACCTGCAAAAGTGCACAACCAACAAGTCAACATTGAGCATCCATTGATATTTATCAATTTTATGCTGTTTGCTGGTTATTTAGCTGCACCTCCGTTGCAGTCTGACCAGATCATTACAATCAACATGCTCACCGACCAGTGGCTGAGTGATGTAGCCAAAAATGTAAATTAAGGGGCCTTGCCTCTATCCCCTTTCCTCCCCTTCTGTCCCCTCCCCTTCCTTTCCCTCTATTTTCTCCCCTCCTTAGCCCTTACCCTTCCCCTTTGCCTTTTTCCTTTTTCACTTCTTCCTTTCCACTCCCTAAAAGTAGGACCCCTAAAATTCAATTAGGGGATCTGGGGAATGCTGTAAGCACCATGGTGGAGTCTGGGACAAAGCCCCAGCCGAAATCAAACTTGGTCCATTGTAGCTTTAAAATATAAGCTCTGGTGGCAACAACTTTAAGTATTTTTCTGAGAATCAACAGACCAAATTGGCACATTTAGTGCAGTTTAAACGTGTGCTTATGTCTTGTCTGGGAAACTGGGGTGAGGCTGCGCCTCCTGCCTCCACCCTCCTGGCTACGCCACTGATTACACACAAGTTCGTTTCAGTATGTAGGCCTACAACCATACTAGAAATGCCGCTACATTCCTGTTACACGCGAGAAACAGAAGTACATAATACAGAAAACCCCAACCTGCCGCCGAGCTGCTGCTGCTGATGATGATAGTGACGATGCCGCTGTTGTGAATTCATATGAAGTTTGTAGGCGAGCAATGCGACTTTAGTGGCGAGAAGATCGCGCTCTCTGCGCGCGCTGTACGCGTCGGCACGCAGTTCGTCTAAGCTGGCCCCTACCAGAGCATCACCGCTGTCCACGCTGGGCGCATGCTGACCGCCGCTCATGTCACAGCCGCACGACACGACAGTAATCGATACAGGCGACCGGCGTAGTTAGTACGAGCAGTCGCTGCAGTCGCCGTGCTTAATATTGATGAGATAACGCCACAGCAGTCAGCTCAACACGCATACATCCCCAACCGCTAGACTATCAACTCTCTTCTCTGCAGACTGCAGCAGCTGACCAGCTGCAGCAACCGCCCCCAATGACACCGTTGCTATGGCCCGACGAATAAGTCCTCCAACTTCTCGTTTCGCGGAAAATCGCTCGTGACTGTTGCAGCGACTTTTGCGACAGTTATTTATATTTAGACACGTTTGAATTGTAGACAATACCGTGAACATCATTTGCCATCAGTTTATTTCAGTCAGAAGTACTTCAGAAGAATTTCTGAGTGGAAAATTGACAATTTGCGCCATTCGTGATAACCGGAAGTTAGCGGTTTGATTTGTTTATGTTTATCTTCAATGTTTACATTTCCATTTTCCGTTTTAGTCACTGGTGCAGTTTTAGGGCAATATTATGTAAAATATCAGAGCCCGTGCACTTTTTTGATGACATAGAAGGTTATGGCGTGAATGCTGCAATGTTTCGCGCACAGTTTGCGTTCAAAAGTAGCGAAGCGGGCGTTTTGCCGTGCGCTGTTGGAGACCAGTTCACTGTCATAGATTCGTCTAATGAACAGTGGTGGCTTGTACAGAACGGGAATGGACAGATCGGCTACGTGCCTGCTAACTACATTGTTGCAGATGATGTAAGAAGGAAAATTATATGAAATTTGTGTTCGCTTTGATTAGTTGTGCATTTTATGGCATTAAGCTTAGCTGTAACACCGGTAGTCCTGTTGTAGCAACATCTAAAACCATTAACTTTTTTACACACTTTATTTGTATTTTAATGATTTTTATACAATAAATTGATCAGTTAGGATTTATTGACATTTGAAGTTATAAAGTGATAAGAAATCATAAGACTGTAATCAGATGATCACAAGTATAGTGCTCAGTTGTTCTGAAATAAATATAAGCCTGAAAAATATGCTTTGTTTTATTTCCGGAAATATTTGAATTTGTTGCTAAAGAAAGCTTTGATGACTGTTTTCAGTAATGCTGTGTATCAAAGATTAAAATATGTATCTTAGCTCAGTGGTATACAGGATTGCATTGCATTACATGAAAATGTTTTAACGTGGCCTAAGTAATAAACCTCAAGGTCCACAAATGAAACCGCAAGTCATGACAAACTATGTATGACTGTCTGGAAACAATGACAGCGTGTCACGTGCGACAATGTCTATGGCCTGACGAACGTCCAAGACACGTGGAAAACGTGACTGCTGAGATAGCAGCGCCACACACAATCCACATCTGGATGGTATGTCAGGCAAATGTCGCAGGTCATCCAGCAGACAGCAGCAAGACGATGTCAAGTTGTCGATCAGCTGATTGATGGGCGGCTGCTGCATGTTGGTGTTGACCTCTGCGGCGGCCGCAGTGCCTGGACCTCTCACGCCCAAGCCCCACAGACCATACCTGGCATCAAGTGACAAGCTGTACTTGTCTTGCGGCCATAGCCCCAGCAGCTGATCACGACTCTAGACCTGGTCATGCATGGCTGAACATGTAGGACACACGGAACAATGGGGAACATGGCCACAGCTAACAGGCTAGCTGGGCATGAGCATGAAGCAAGTTTTCCAGGCGATATATTCCATGAGGGCTTGGTGAGCCAGAAAACAACATGAACCTTCATACTCCAGACACCACAGACTAGAACATTTGCAGTCATACTTTCAGCAAGTGGAAACGCGTACAGCCGCAGTGTTCATACAAGTTCATCGGACATGCAAAAAACGCAGCTGCCACATAGTGGTGCCACACACACAATGATAATGCCATTGTTTGTAAAAAATCAATAATGTTTGATGAACATGATGATGATGTGGTGTATATGCATTGTTTGACAGGTTGCTCACGCAGAAGTAATGAAGTCCATTGAACGGGCAATTTGTAAAGTTGAAGAAAAGCTTAGCCATGGCGGTGGTGATCTAACTGGTGAACTCCAGGCTAACCTAAAGTATGTACCTCCTGTTAAGTTTTTGGAAGTGTTTTTTTGTTTTCTGTGAATTTAGTTTTTCTAATATTTTGCTGTTTTTATGTGGTTAGCTTTGATTACAAAAACTAGTTTTTTATGCTGGCATGACATTTAGGCATAAAGTAGAAAATTCTTAGTTTAAATGCAGTTTGTATGCAAATTTGTGTGTGCATTGTGCAAACTTGTTATTAAGGAAGCTACAAATTCATCGTCAGAAAGTACTAAGTGAGCAGCAGAGAACAACAAAAAGACGTGCACCTGCTGCACCGACCTCACCAGCTTTATCATCATCTTTACAAGCTGCTGAGGCTGGCCTGGAAACTGGCAAGAATATCTGTTTTGCTATTTCGTATCTTCAGCATTTTTGTCTATTTTTAGGCTGCTCGGAACTGTAGTTCCCAGAAGACCTTATGTTTTACAACAATTTTCATTATTATTTTCATCGTGAGATCTTTGAGGTCTCTCAGCCAATCGCCACAAAATTTTGCCACATAATTGGAAGCATGTTTAATTTTATAATCTCGGTCCAAAAATTTTGGGGCCTGCCTTCCCAAAAAAATTTGGGGCCAAAAACATGCTAAATTTAGCCCTATTTTGGACCTTTTCTGAATTTGACCACGAATATCTCCGGAACGGATAGAGATATCCAAAATCGGAAAACTATTTGATTGACAGCGTTTCCTCCCGCTTTCGGCGAAAAAAGTTTGGTGAACGTGGGTCCACTAATTATGGAGATTTAGAGTGCAATTATACCCACTAAATCGACTTTTTTGGAAGACCATATTTTGGCCCCTAGGGGTGCTGCACCGCAGGATTTTACATGTGCCATAGAATGGCTAAGTCTTGCCAGCGCACACCCCACCATAACAGGGGTTTCCCCAACAATTTTTTACAAAAGGGGTCAAAAATTGGCTTGAAATGTAATGTGTGCATACTTATAACTTTGGAGCCTAAGGGAGTAGCTTCATGAAACTTTACCACGTGATGTGCTGCTAGATTGGGGTGATAACGCTTTTGGTACAGCTTTTGTACAGCTTTTGGGGGCACCACCCCCTTAAAATCTGAGAGGGTAAAAAATGTCAAAAATTCTGCACGATTGAGGACAACTTTCGACTTTGACCGTGAATATCTCTGGAATGGAGGGAGCTATCGACAAGTGGAAAATGGCATTATCAAGCGTGAACTTTGGTCAACTAACAACGACGGTTAGCGCACGGATGTTGGTCCACCCTAAGTCGACAATGTGCGTTCTGTGTATGCTAACGTATTTGAGTTCGGGCCACGTAACTTTGCTATGAGGGAAATTTCAACCCCCAAACGTTTCCCCCAATTGGACTTACAGCACTGGGCAGACTCACGTTGGGCTCTGCCCCAAACTTTTAGTTGTATTTTGTTTTTTATTTTCTGGTGTGTAAAATTTCGGCCTCATTGCCCACAAAATATTGTTGAGATACATAGCCTGGTAAGTTTCAATGGTGAAAGCATGGTGAAAGCCCTGGGAAAATTTAAAATGCTGTGAGTAGTTGATAAAGGATTTGAAATAATCCTTTACTTAATGATCATTTTTGTCGATTTTGTCGCAGATGTGAATAATTTTACTGTAAGTTGGTCAAGAGTAAGAAAATGTGAGTGGGTGCTTTGCCGAATCCATCCACTTACTGCTTTGAGGTGCAATCATATCAACTTGGCTGTCATTAAAGCTGATAAAATCCAGTATCAGTATGCTGTTTGCAGTGGAAGAGCTTTGGGTTGTTAGAATGTAATCATCATATCTACTAATGCTTCTCCAAAGCAGTGCTTCTACATTATGTGTAAAGTTTTTTAGTACCATGATTGGTCTTTTGATTGGACGTTTTGTGATAATGCTGCTGTTAATCATGCATGCAGTTGTAGATGCAAAGAGCAGTCAACAGAAATCCACCGCGCCACAGCCACCTGGCAGTGTCTTCGGATTTTCTTCCGCCGTGGATCGGCAAAGACTTGAACTAGACACAAACGCTGCAAACTCAGTTCGTACCTCATCATCAGACATTGCTCACGCCGACTTATCTCCAAGGCCTGACAGTGAACAGTCGAAAGCGGTGGACTCTAATGCCTGCAGTCCTACGCTGGACGTTCGGTCACTGGAAGGGCTCGGTGCAGTGATGGTGGAGCACGTGAGACGTAAGACTGGGTTAAGTCATGGCAAGTCACAGCTGGCTGTAGCGACGGTGCTGAATCTATTGGCTGAACACGTTCCGACAAGCGAGAAACTTGTTGCTGGAATACTGGACGACGTCCAACATCAGCATGTGTGTGTGCTTTTTTGCTGTTTTATCTGATAAGTCATTTCATTAGCTTTATCATGTTTGTTTTCTTTTACCATGTGATGCATGTTGTGCAAACTGCAGTGTTACCATCGGTAGTTTGACTGTTTTTCCATCTCTTTGTCTGTAGTGTTTATGCTGCTGTCTTGGTTGCATGGAAGCTAACTGCCGAATAGTAACATTACAGTGTCTTTGCTACTCGGCCCTAGCGTCCATGACCTAGTACTAGGAGAACATCACCAGATTTTGCAATAGCAGTCAGGTGTTGTTCTTAAAAGCTAACATGCACAGAACAGACACAGTATTTCATTTAATCACAATTATAATTCACTAAAAGTTTCCAACATCATTTGTCACATGTGCTATAATGATATTCTCTCTTCAATGACCCGCAACCTTGACTCAAATCATACCAAGCAGAAAAGGCATGCAAAGAAGGAGAACAAGAAATCTGAGCTAATGCTCATGAGACACGAGAGCTTATGGCAGTTTCTGTTCGCAGCTAATATCAGTTTATCTCCATCCATTTTGTCGCACTTGACTCTTCTGCAGCCAAATTCACACAAAATCATAAAAATCTTCTAATTTTCTAGCTTCAGGGTCATGCAAGGTCATTGATGTTGATACCATTAACAAGCACATCACTATTGCTTGTTATGATAATAAAGCCAAATTTTGACCAAAAATGCCATATTTCAGTAGCCGTCAACATCGTAGTAATTGGTGCGATAGTTATTAAGATATAGCCAAAAAGGAACCCTAACCTTTTCTTGTCCTCTTTTCTATAACTACAGCGAGTCCCCCAATTACGTAAAGGGGTGCCCCCGTAATTGATCGCCGATGATCGATGTCATATTTTTTTTTCAAGTTTCCATAAAAACTATATCACCAAAATCCCTTTTTGCTGCATTAACGAATGCAGTATTTGGTATTTTTCACCATTCGTTTTAGTTCACGTACTTTGACAAAATGTGTGATATTTTTCCAACAGGGGCCACACACCTTTTCGACCTACTTTGTCAAAATTCACATTTTCCACTAAGTTTGGATATGCAAATCTAGTACTGTTGGAAAGCGTTTTGCATTAGGATTCCAGTGGTTCAAACTGTTTCCAAATCCGTTCAGTAGTTTAGCTAAAAATTTGCGTATTCACGCTAAGTTAATATACAAATACTGAAATCTCCGTCTCGATCGCATAACGAGTTAGTTGCGTGGCGCCATCTTGCGAACGCTGTAGAGTTACGCTTGCTATGTCTACGGGTCAGACTTGCATTTGCCCCTTTTTCTCCCCCTCGTTCGTGGGGACCTCCTTCACCGAGTGGCATGAAATTTTGTCACGAAATACTAGAGACTCTGGGCTATCATATAGTGAAAAACTGAAGTCTCTATCTCACCTGTTCTTGAAACGGTACCGGGTTGTGACAGACAGATGGATGGACGGATGGACAGAATTACCATAGCTGATACGTGCTGGCTAGCTGGCTAGCTGGCTTTTGCGCTTAAAAATTAGAAATTCTGGCACTTGTATAAAAGGAGAACAGATTCTATAGCCACTAGCCAGGAGACATGGGAAATATGCCATCAGAAAAATTTGTGATGGAGGCGAAGAGGTTTGCTCACCCACCCAGGGAAAATTATCTGGGCGATCTCTGTTAGAAATATTGTTAATACAATTTTAAAATCTGCAGTGTTGAGATCGCTGGGCTAGAGCCCGTAAAAATTTCCGAAATAGTACATTGTGACCATGTTGCTATCGTGAATGTTGCTAGTGCTGGATGTCATTTGGTAGGAAAGCCGAGCCAGTCTGGAGCAGAGCAGCGATGCTGTGCGTCTTCGGCATTTGTTCCACGAGTTAGAGTCGGTGAAGGATGACTCACAACAACGCAGTTGGTTTTTACACGAAGACGAGCAGACCATCTGTCAGCATATTAAAGAACTCATTGCTATTTTGGTCTGTCAAAGAGCTTTGTTGATCGAGAAGAATGAAAAATATAGATTGAAAATAATGCAAGTTTAATACTATATGTTGTCTGAAGCTTTTCAGTTAGAGTTCAAAGTTAAAAGTACATTTTTAAAGCACCATAAAACTGAAAATGACAAACAGATGTGCTATATAATTCGGATTATTATTGGTGTTGTTATTATAAATATTGGTGACGTAGCATAGTGGTTAGAACGTCAGTCCTGGCTGGCGAACTTTCCCTATCCTGCGCTAGACTGATGGGTGGCCATGTGACCACTTTGTGGGTAAAGCGTCCGCTATCAGTCAACCAACAGGGCCAACTCAGCCTGCCATTCCTCCGGGGTCAGTTAAATGAGTAGTAACCCATTATATGGGTTATAGAAGGTGGGGACCTTAGTACACCTGACTGGGGCTGTCTGGCCTGGCCGCTGCGCTAGTCTGTGTCTGCAGTCTGCACACAGTGGCTGATGGCCGGCTGCTTTGGTCAGTGACGAAAGCGTATTAGAGGCGTGTACACATGACGATGCGCTATACAAATTGAAGATCTTTACTTTTACCTTTTACCTTTTACCATGATGATTGCATTTGCCAAAGCCAAAAAATGTATGCTCCAAGTTTTTAACGCCACCTCGTCCGCAGTTTAGAATTGTTTGCCATTGGACATTTAGAATCATTCGCTGATTACTGAGTTTTCAAACCATATCATAATGGGTTTTTGTGTTGGTCATATTGCTTGATATGGCGAGTTTGCAGCAGCTATATATATATATGTACAATTGCCATGAAATTAAACTAACCTGTCTGAGCTCAACTATAAACAATACTCAGGAGTCTATTCTTCTGTTTCTTTCTACAGTTATGTTCCTCTACCATAAATTCTCATACTTACAGACGTATGATATTAAGTATTGCAAAATGCATCTTGGTTTTATATGTTGTTTAGTCTCATTTCTGATTTACAGATTAGATTGTAATGTATCCTTCTTAATATTATTTGTTTGAGCTTTTCTTGCATCAAGAACATTTATTTGACGACTCCTATTGTGATGTACTGCTAACGGTAACCAGTTCGTTGACATCGTCAGTTGTTACTTGAAATGGAAAGTAAAATTAAATTTGTGATGTAAATGAAAATACTGACAAGCATGTAACACTGTGCAGGAGGGTGCTAATCCATCAACATGTCGTGAAGTGCTTCTGTCCGATCACTACGCTGCTTGTCACAACCTGGTGCTCTACTATCAGATGGTCAGTCTGTGCTTCTGTTCCGAATAAGTGCATATATTGAAATAGTGACTGGTCAGCTGTGGTAATTCATACCAACTACAAAGTACTCGCAGAGTTTAGTTTTTCACCAAGAATGGTTCTGCCACCTGATGAATACAAAAAGAAGTCAATGCAATGCAGCCGCTCTCAGATTTTCTAAATATATTGGCCATCACAAAAAAAATTGGTTAACCTTCGGTCATGCTTTAGTTTGGTCTGTCTTTCATACCCAATTTACACTAGTGATGCCTATGCTCTCAACGTACTGTTGTGACGGTTATGGATTGTATTTTGAAGTCTTCACTAAACATTTATTCATGGACTTGTTTGAAGCCACAGCAGCATGCACTGATTTCAAGTGATCTTTTTGTACTGCAACCTGTCGTGTGCCATCGAGAAATTATCATTGTAGCTGCGCTTTAGCCGAAAATGTCAGAATTTCTGTAACTTTGCCATAAATTTTTGTTCACGGCAAAATACAGTTAATTTGAATATAGAGCTGCATTTTTGGTTCAACCAGATTTACTTTTTTTTTAAATTTGGCTAGGAAGTTTACCCTATCTGATAGTGGTAGAGAATCCTTTAATTCTCTCCTGGATTGAGATGCCCCTGTTGCTGCTTATGATTGGTACATAAGTTGTTAATGTTACACTACAGGAGACGAGGTTGTCAATACGGCTACTGTTGCTGCAAGCATTCGGTGCGCTGGCGTCACTGGAACAACGTGTTGTATCGGAGCTACTTAACTCTGTGCTTCCACTGGAGCTGGCGCGGGACATACACAATGACCTCAGCGGTAATTCATTATTTAAACTAGAAGGTGCTCGTAAGAGTGCATATCTCTGCCAAGTAAAGTAATTTAAACGTTACGACTACTACTCCTGCTGCTGCTGCTGCTGCTGCTACTGCTGCTACACCACCTACAACTACCACTAAACCTACAACAACTACTATCCCTACAACTACAGCTAATAAGGTGTGCAGACATCAGGACGTCTTGTCGGTCTTGTGGAGATGATGATGAGTCATCGTGTACACACACACAGGTGGACAGAACAACCAGTCTCTTAATCTCCTCAAATGTTCACTACATTTATCTTGGCAGAGATAATTAAACATTGCATAGGTCTAATCAACGATGGAGACATTGCATATGAAAAATTAAACAAGATCGTCAGTGCTTGCATGATGCCTTGGTTGAAATTCTTGTTGTGCCATTTTGTTGTAGATATTCAGAAATTGACGTACTCTGCACTAGTTTTAGCAATGCTGTTTTCCACTGGAGAGGCAGTTCCTTTACAGTACTATGGTATGTTGACGTTGCATAAGTGTAGTAAATGCTGTAGACATATTGGCTAAATTCTTTTCTTCAGAACACAGTATTTACACCGTGTCTCAGAAAAAAACAGTCGAAATTGTTTAGTCATAACTTTGTCAAATTTTTACTAACTTTAATAATTTTTGACAAGTTGATGGCTAAGATGATGAAATTATGTAAGGTGCAGTCATTTTCCACCTTACCTAATTTATATCATTGCACTACCATGTGAAACATAGATGCTCCAAATTGTTGCATAATGCTGAGTTTTTGTCTCAAGTAAATGCTGTAACAAGTTAATTAGGCACAAAATACACTAAAATGTGAATTATTTAACAGAATTATAAGTTTGTATAACAACTCGCTTGCAAATTAGAATTTATGCCAAAGTATGCTCCGTTTACAAAGACACAATGGCAAAGATGCAACGCCAATGGCTGATAGCAGAATCAACGATCGACTGATCAAATGCATTCGCTCATTGATTAGACTTGTTTTAAGCTCATCAGCCAGCTATTTTTTGTTATCTGCTGTTTTTCAGCATAAAATATTTAATACCTCAAAATTATTAAACCATGTCGCACCCTCTGTCAAATTGATGATGCAAAGGTGAGCCATCTGATACAAATAATCGTCACGTAATGTAACAATTTGGAGCATCTGTGTTTCACTCGGTAGTGCGTTGACATAAATTAGGTGAGGTGGTAAATGAGTGCACCATACATGACTATACATAATAGTATCATCTTGGCCATCTTTGTGCTGAAAATTATCAATGTTGGTGGAAATTTGACATAGTTATGCCAAAAACAATTTTGACTGTTTTTTGAGACACGGTGTATACTTATCAAATTTTTATCATGTATAAAAAAACTAAATTTAAATACAAAGCTTGCTCTAATGTTTTTAATAACACTTTAGTTGTTGAAATAATTGGGTGTTAATGCCCAACACTGTACAGCTAAAGCTGAGGTGAGGGGTCCAACTAAATAGCAGTTATTGGCGAACACAGATCACTAAGTAATTAAATTACCGGTTAGTAAAAGATTTCACTGCAATGCTGCCACGGTGTTTTTCCACAATTTTCTGGACTGTTTTGGGCATTGCACTCAATCACAAGGCATATTGTTTAAATATTAGAAAATAAAAATAAAGTACTTGCCACATGTCGACAAGTACCTGACTCTCAAGTACAAGTACAAGTACTTTAAAATGGTACTCGATTACTACTTGAGTACAAGTACAAGTTCCAAGTACTACATCTCTGATCACTAGAAAGTTGTTTTGCCATTTCTCCAGTGTTTCTCAATTTTTTTCGATATTCTGTCATTTTAGTTTCATAAAAATATTTGTATTGCTCAAAGTCTGTGTTGCAAATAAAGTGGTGGCAGCACATCTCCCAGTGTTTAATGCAAATGTCATTTTGTATTGCATCTTCTTACGTAAACATTGATGTGAATGTTTTTTATTTACAAAATTTAGATGGATGCAAATAGTTTTTGGCTGATCTTTGGATTAGCTGAGTTATTACAGAAACTTATAAATATAGGTAATATTTAGCTGATTGTTTACGTTTTCAGCTGATATCTGGATTAGAGAGAGTATTTCAGGCAGAACCATCAGTAATTCTGCTGAAAATGCATGCAGCAAATTGTTTACACCAAGTTGCAACTGTTTGAAACTGTTACGTTTTCACAAACAAAAGCACTATCTTGTAGTTTCTATGCCTGGTTGTAGCTAAAGAATGAAGTGGAAGTTGTCATCGATGTGATTTTTTAAGAGAACAGAAAAAAAGATTTTGAATATCTTTATTTTTTGTGGACACACAAATTTGGCAGCAAATTTAGCTATGATTTGGTGCTCTAATATGACATATGTACATGGTGAGATTGAAGTTTGCAGTTGTCGGGTAAATTGCAGAGCACATAAACGATCGGTTTGTGGAGTTTCTGCTGGACTGCATTGAATTGCCGCCAGTCAACGATGACGCCGATGCAGTACCCGATGTGTTTGTCAAGCTGTTGCTTGCGTTTAACCTGCACTTTGAACTTCCTGCCGATAACCTGGTCATGTCAGCCATTGCTGGTCGTGGCACGGCGAAGACGTTTACGGAGAAACTTATGTTGCTCTTCAACCGTGAGGGTAGAGAGAGTTCTTTTCATCTCATGGTCCTGCACTATTGGCTGTTCAGTCTGTCTAATTTTCATTTCATCACGGCCGATTTTAGCAACGTGGATGTGATTGCAAGACTTTTTATCAGTTCCGGTATTTTTAAGTCAGCAACTGCATAGTTTTTAATGATGTTTTGTGAGTTTTCTTGTGAATTTTAGTCCACCCAGAAATATTAGTTTTCAGAGCAGTCTTATGTTTTACTGGAGTTTATTTATTTTTGCCATGGAATCCCTGAGCTCCATTGGCCAATCGGTGCAAAATTTGGCACTGTGGTCTGTACTAGACTTAATTTTGAAAATTAGGTCCAAACATTTGAGGGCCCACCCTCAAAAAAATTTTAAGGGCCAAAAAACATGCACAATTTGGCCCGATTTTTGATGATTTCAAACTTTGATGGCGTATATCTTTGGAAAGGATGAAGATATTCAAAATTGGACAAGTACTTTATTGATCGCGATTTCTCCTGCATTTGGCAAAAAGTCCAGCGAACTTTGGTTCACTAATTACAGAGGTCTAAGGGTGGAATCATACCACCAAGTGACCGAAATTGACTTTCTGGGAGACCATATTTCGACCACTAGGGGGTGCTGTGCCACCAAATTTTTACACGTGCTAGAGAATGGCCAAGTTTTACTAGTGCACACCCTTCCGGGGATGGGTTTTTAAACAATTTTTTACAAAAGGGGGTCACTAATTGGTTTAAAGTTTATCATATCTGCTCCTATAACTTTGGGTGTAGAGGGAATAAGACCACAAAACTTTGCCATATGGCGTGCTATATGGTGGGCTGATCACTAATGTACAAATTTTGGGGGCCTGCACCTCCAAAAATTTAGGAGGGCAAAAACCTGAAAATTTTGCACGCTTTTGCACCACCTTTGACTTTGAGACCATGAATATCTTAGGAATTGATCAAGATATCGAAAATCTGAAACAAACTTTATCGAGGGCGATCCCAGCTGGGTTTGGCAAAAGAAATTGGTGAACTTGGTACACTAACAAAAAAGTTACTGGCGCAGATGTTGACCTACCCTAAGTCGACAGTGCACGTTCTGTTTATGCTAATGCATTTGAGTTCGGACCATGTGACTTTGCTGACTTTTCCCTCAATTAGACTTACGGCGCCAGACGGACTTACATTGGGCTTTGCCCCAAATTGCTAGTTTTTTTTGTCAATTGTCTCCAGATCAGCGTTTAGTCTACTTAAGTTTTTTTTTTGTCAAGTTTGAACTGTGAACTGTTACAAATTAAGCCTCCACTCCAGTTTGTAGGCTGGGTGTGGCCTGTTGATTTTTTGTTTAAATTTTGCCCATTTTGCTGAATCACATCAGCTTGATGTAAATTTTTATTTGTAAAATTTAGTCACTGCCATATTATGTATCAGCTTTTTTCTATATGCATCTTTGGCACTCAGCGGTTTACCAGCAGATATTGATTTTGACATCCTTAGCCATTATATAATTTGATCAAGTTTCTGAATTTTTTACAGGTCTTTTTGATTTTGTTTGTAAAAGTATTATTTGTAAGTACATGTGCACATGTGATGATGACTGTTTTGTTGCTGTAGACGACCCAGTGCACATGTTTCCGTATCAAGCCAACAGTCCCAACTCTGTCATCAAGTTCTTGTCTGATCTCTACTCTGGCCAACAGACAGCAAATCTGCTCTACACCAATGATGCTAAAGTTCTCATTGATATCATTGTCAGACAACTCAACGACCTATCGCCGGGAGACCAGGTACTTACTAGTTTGTTTTTTGACACTTCTAATAAAAGTACCAGAAATCAACGGACATTGCAGGGTTATTCGTTGTAATTTTTTCAACGATTACTCAAATTTTGATAATTGGATTTTGAGCTGAAGTCACAATCTAAAGTAGTAAAATGAAAAGGATTTGAAAAAAAATGATAACTGATAATTCTTTCGTTAGAGAATGTAAACATTTAGTGGCGGATCCAGAATTTTCTAGTAGTGGGTGGGAGTCAGTGATCATTGTCATTGTCATCGAGACATTGTGGGTATGATTTGGGGAGAGCACCGTGTGGAAATAATGTGTTTTGTGCAAAAGTTTTACTTTGTTATAAAAATGCAGCTGGTTAATTGAGTGGCGGACAGCCACCTGAATACCCCGAAGAATGTGGATATATATTGTATGGTATAACGTCTTTGCTAAGCACAAAAAATTGTTCAGATCTGATACATGTCTTAGAGCTGCAATTTTAAAATTGCAGCTGTACGACATGTTACCATGAAACATTTGTCATCTTTAACTATTGTTAGCTAAAACTACTTAACTTGAGAATGTTTTATGCATCTTTAATTCGCTCATGACTTATGACACTATGTAACTGCGATCCATTTTTTAATTTACCGATTTAGTTAATTTACTATTTTGCCGACTAGAATGATGCTGGCTTATTTACTTTGAAAATTATTGTTACTGTTGAGACAGTGAATGTTGCGTGAGTAATGTTGAAATAGTAACATAATGGGAGTGAGTTATCACTTGATATGATTATGTTGGCAATTTATTTTTTGTTTAGACTCGAACCGATTACCTATCGCTGGCACATCTGATGTTGTCCAACTCTAACTATGCTGATCATCGGCACCAGCAGGCTGAACTCCAGGCCTGTTTCACTCGCATTGCACATGAGGACCAATCAGAAGCAGTTGATATTGATCGCAGAATTGTGCAGCAGATCTGGAATCAATTCCCACTACTCTTTGATAACAGGCTCTGAAATCACCTTCCTGCTGACAGAAGCTTTGCGGCAATTTCTTGGCTTGGGAGGGATGGATTTTTTGCTGGGAATCAGGTGGGTTCGGCCAGTCTCTGCACAAAATGGCTGGCCCACCCTGAAAAACTGTTGGTGAGGGATTGATTATGTTTGTCGGCTGTGTACGCTACTACTGTATGCAACAGGTAAAAACCGAGATGCCTTGAATACAAACTGAGACTCAAAACAAAATGCAGCCCTGCTTGAGCCTTGACTATTGCTTGCTGCTATTAGCTCCATTATTTCACCGAGGGTTTGACCCAGGTCACCTGAAAATATATCTCTACAGAGTCATTGATAGTCCTTGAGTGTAATGTTGTTTTACAGTAACCAGACAACAGTGTCAGAGCAGAGAAAACTGCACTATTTCTGACAAACTGCGTTGTTCAGTGCGGCATAATTATGTGCTTAATGCATTCACTACTCCGGACATCATAATAGACCTCATTGTGCATCTTGTTGTCTGTCTGTTCATCGGTCTCACATGGTTTCCCAGCTCGAAGGCCAAAAAGGCATAGAAATCCTGTGTGAAACTTCCCCAAGCTAGGAGTAACCACTTTGCTGACTTTAGACTTGAAAGGTCAAAGTTCAAGGTCACAGTTATAAAAACAAGAAATTTGAGATAATGCTAACGAGATGCGCTAAAGCGTATAGCAGTTCCAGTTCAGTTGTTTAGCTGAATATTGGTGTGTTCACACTAAGTTAATATACAAATACCAAATTTTCTATCTGGATCGCATAACGATAGTTCCGTGGCGCTACCTTGTGAATAATATAGACTTGTGTCGCAGCCTGAAATCGCCAATAAAATCCATGAAACCCTCTATTTTGGCGTTCAAGGTCATTCAAAGTTATTGAATTTGGCGCCAATTGAGAGCCAGTGTACGACTTCCTATTAGTGATTAATAGTAACCTAGGCCCTATCTTGCTTCGTTACTGAGATGCAGCGACTTATTGGCCAAAAATCGCAATTTTTGCCCATTAGCGCCCTTGTTCGGGGTGACCGCCTTTGAATTTATGGAAAAGCTTTACGGTTTCTGAAACTAGAGTCTTCCAGGCAGCCAACGGTGAAGATTTAGTGATCCTAGCTTGCAATGTTTTTGACTGATCCACCCGTTTGACAGACAAACGGCAGACAGAATTGTGATGGCTAAGACCCGCTGAAAGCAGTAGCTGCTTTCGCGCGTAAAAACCTTGATCAAATGTTGCATATTAAGCATAAATGCAACATACGTGGAAGCTTACTGTCGTTGTCCGCGATGGTCTGAAAAAATGGATGCACAGCTGCTATCATACCGGCACTTGGCACTGACGTTCTTCTTGCTGCTGACTAGCTGGACTATTCAGTTATCATTTGTTGCAATATTTTTATGCATTTTTTACTCCAGAAGGGAGTTATTGTTGTGCGACAGTGTGTTGTAATTCAGCTTCACCGATATCTTGTATACGTTACGTTTTGTTGGTTTTGTACTGCTGCTGATTGGCTAGCTGATGGATGTCTGTTAAACAGTTGATGATATTATTTTTGGTTTTTAATGAGAGCAAGATAACCTCAAATGTAATAAATCTTAGAGACATTTTATAAAACGTTAAAAGCGTTTTTTGTTCAAATAAAAATTTGTACATTGTGAATAAATAACTTGAATGTTTTTGTGCACATGCATTGATCGAAGAAAATGTACATGATTGACCATTGTGGATGAACAGGTACCAAGCCAGGTAGACCAGATGCGACTGTATGAAAATGCATATATCTGTCATTGCAACTCCCTGCCCTTTACTTTTTCTAAGCCATGACGCTGCTCCAAATATTTGTCTTTTTTTGTTTAATATTTACATGCAGTATTAATTGTTTGGCGAAACTGTGGTCATTTATGCCAAGCTTCTTAATGATTGCATACCATAAATTATGAAAAGAAACCAATGTTTTAAACAAGAAGCCTAGCTATCACTAGGACAGCCGACCGTTAGGTAGGGTATATCGTTACAGACAACGACGGACGGACGACAGACCATATCGTGGCAATCGTGCTACCATAAGCTCGACCGATGCTTATGTACGGTCGGCTGAAAAAAATAAGTCGCACACTTTTTGAGGCGGTGTACAGCCCTATATATGCCTCTTTCGAAGAACAGGTGTTCGTAGGCGGTCGGCAGTCCACTTACTATACTGTCTATGGTAACGCGTGAGTCCTGAGTGGTGACGCCGTCGCCGACCAGGGATAAATAATTATCTTTATTCCCTGTCACCGACGGCCGACGAAAGTGGCAAGGAATGAGGACCAACTGCGACACAGCTGTATATATTTTTTACAGAGTATGCTACCAGCTTAGTGCCAATCGGTCGTCCAATGAAATCGCTCGTTACATCAGCGCAATCTGCATAAGGTCATGACCTTTTACCTATTGGCAGCGCTAAGGTATTTTATTTCTGGTTTTGTTTGCTAATAAATGACGTACTGACTGAAAAGGTATGTATTATGTCGGCATTCGGTGAGTTTCACCCTGTTTTGGTGTAATTTTATGAACATGGTAAGAGAGTGCGATGTGTGGAACACGGAAGTGTTTCGCTTTGCGTTTTGGTTCCATAATTTGTGCATTAATGACAGTTTGCCGTTAGGGATGAAGGTTTTGAGACTTCTTGATATGCTTGGAAGAATTTCCTTTTTGTGACCCGAATTGCGGTGAAAGTTAGGTGAAGCAGAACTCGTTTCACATATCGACGGGTTCGTGACCCGAGTTGCTCCAACCTGGCCTAGGTCGCAAGGACCGGTGAACTCTGAAAGCGCGCCATTCATATACGCCACGGCAAAGAACGAACCTATTTGCTACAGATGATGGCGTTTAGTACACCTTTCTGACTGAATGTGTTGATTTTTGTTCTTATTAACGTTTGCAAGTGTGGATTTGTCTCTTTCGTGACCTATGTCCTTTCACTGGGATCAACATGGCCGCCTGCTTGGGCTAGTTGCATACATTATGATAATTAGGTGCACTGCGTACAAGCAGATCCGCCCTGGAGTGGTCAGCTGATCCATAGCCAAACAACCCTTTAAATGGTATGTCCTGACATTGAATGGAAATGTGAAAGTTTTCTGTTATCATAATATTGGCGGTTGCCTTACACTGCTTTTGAGTTAAACTGCTGTGGCGTGAATTAATTCTACCTGTTTTGCACCTGGGTCAGTAACATAATCACATTGCCTGCTGCAGCTGCTGTGCTGGACAGAGCTGTTGAGTGATGCCTGGGAGGATGCTCAGTTGTGCAGCAGTAGCACATTGATCACTCTCAGCATAAGATAGACATCAGCTGACAATAAATGAGAAATAACAGGTGCTGCCCTACTTTAGTATTATCACTTCAGTCATGCACACCTGATCAGTGAAATATAGTAACAGAAACCAGTGGCCATGATTTTATTCTTAAGTCTCAAATCTTATGGACAATGCTGTTAATAAGGCTGTGCAGTCCGTAGTCAAAAAAGCCAAGGCCAGGGCTGATAATGTTGGCTCTAAGACCAAAACTTGACATTGCTGACTTGAATTGTATTTTTTTTTAATTTTTAACTTAAAATGATCTGACTTGAAATGTGAAAAGCATTTAATGTGGTTTATTGTCTCTGTATACCAGTTTATACACTTGAAACACTCTTCCCATTTATCTTAAAAACAGCACTCACTGTGTCTAGTGTCTACTTTAGATGCTATCTCTTAATTATTGGAACAAGGAACTTAAGTTGGATTGAATTTGAGGTGGGTTAAATTTAGCAGTTTTAGGTGGGTTTACTCAGCAAAAACTTACCAGCATTTTCTGAGTATATATATTTGTCCATGTATCTCAGTCGTGCTTACTAGTGTATTCATTTTCAAAGTCAAGCTCATTCAGTTGTGTTATTCATTGCAGGTTGATTGGCTAGCTAGCAGTATCTGTGCTTTGAGCACTCCAATGCCAGAGACTGAAGACCAGGCATCCACTGTCAGCCAGTTGAAGGTGCTTGTAAGGTCCGTGAGGTAATGCCAATGCTGTCGCTGCAACAGAACGACGTTGGCGGTGGACTGGTCGCGATCGAGAACTCAACACCAGAAGTGATTCACGTTGTCAATGTGTCCAGTCCACCCTCACAGCAACGTTCTCATCAGATTGCTCCCGTCGACTCATCCAACATGCAGACCATCACCATCTCCGCTGCCAGCCTCAACTTTCCTCTTAACCTTGTTAGTACTACCGAATCATCATTCAGTGAGATAGAGCTAATCTGTTAAGGTCACATTTCGTTAGGTGTATCTCACTGTGAGTGAGCAGAAAAACTGTTGAGACTTATCCTCTATCTTTTTTTCTGATTTATCAATAACCTTGAGAATCAGTGGAAAACGAAGTGCACTTAGTAGATGGCTATTTATTTTTTTTGGTCCTACAATACACAGTTAATCTCAAGTGTCGTTCATTATCAGGCTAGCCATTGCCAGTTAGTTATAACCAGATGACATGAGACATGTTTCCTGCATCCTGTATAGTTTTAGTGCATCATGGCACGTGTGTTAAATTTACATGCTGTGCCAGTCAGTAGGAACTTTCTCCTCTGCATATAGTTTGAAAAAACTAAGCCATGTTTTAATAGTATGTTAACGTATTTTTCTAATAGTTGTGCACTGATTTGTCCAAACTTTGTGGTCGGTATTTGCCGTATGTGTCTCTGCGTGTGGCTAGGTGGTGTCACCCTCACTGTCAACAGGGTCGGTGACATCTCCTGCTCAACTAGTCGCTGCTAATCTACCCGTAGAACTGGCGGCCAAGCTCAAGGAGATCAACTCGCCTCCATCCAACAGTATGGGCATCATTGACGTTGCTGCAAGAATCAAGGTCTGCAGCTGCAGTGACTATACTTTTGCTTGTCTCATGTTTTAGTGTGTCAGTCGTAGATAGTGGTAAGACTTGGTATGGTGTGTTTTAAGGGTGAGAATGTAGGGTCGCTATCAAGTAACAGCTGTTGGCACCCACCCATGTCTTGCTGTCACCAAGCAGTATTGGTACCCGCCAAGGGATTGTGATGCTCTGTGGCTTGGATTGGGAAGTGGTGTCACACTGGTCATATGTCACAGACTTAGTTGTCTATCTAATCTGTGGGCTAATCTCTAACTTATAGGCTGAATAGCCTCGACAGAGAGATGAAGACTTTGCACGCAACAGCCATTTGCCTTTTGCCTCTAGTTCTGCATTGCCAACCTGCTGAAGACTTTTGGAAAATCACCAATAATCTGATATGCTGGTCTTATTTTGTTCCAAAGCATGAGCTGTAATTTGTGGTGCAAGCTGGCTAGAATGCTGAGAAATTTATGAGCCGCGCAAGCAAAGCTTGAGCGTCAAGCGAGTGACTGTGTGGCATAGCGTTGACTGTCGATGGTGGTTGTGTGTTGGATGCATTGGACAGGAGTTGCAACAGCAGGCGCCATTGCGACCACTCACTGGTGACAAGTTTGAGGCGTGTGTCGTCTGTGCGGACCGAGCGTCTGGTATCTGCATCTATGCTACCACAAACACGCAGACTTACAAGAGATAGTGCTAGACTTAATAGCCTGTAAATATAGCCCTGGAGTTACAGTGTGAAGAATCATCCATATGACAGTACTTGTTTAATTTTTGTCACTTCAGTTTCATTTGAAAGAGTTCTAGTTTTTTTAGTTCAGTGTATGTGCTAGATGAAACAGGCAGATCTCCAGTATTGTATCCACTATCTTATTATCTTATCACACTCAGTTTTTCAGGTTACATATTCAAGAGATTGCTGAAGCCTTTTTTATCATTTGTGGGTCATACGTCTTTCATGATGCAGCTGCCAGTCTTGTCAATTGCCATGTATTTATTTTTATATGCCTGAAATTAACATACACTTTGTTAGCTCTGTAGTGCATTGTAGAAGAGCACCGCGTGCTAGTTTAGTGTTAGCAGAGCATCAGTTGGAACAGCAGAAATGAAAGTGTGAAGTGCACATTGTTAATGATTAGCAATCAAGCAGAGTTCTAGGCAAACAGAAGTAAGATTGGTTGTTCTTTAGCACTTAGCAGCTCTGTTTAACTGTTTAAAGCTTTTAGTACACAAAGATGATAATTATGATGAGCACTGGTGACTGTTGGCAGGTCGGCACTACGGTGTTATCAGCTGTGAGGGATGTAAAGGCTTCTTCAAGCGGAGCATCAGGAAACAGCTTGGTTATTCATGTCGAGGCATCAAGGAGTGTCCCATCACGAAGCACTATCGCAATCGCTGCCAGTATTGTCGACTGCAAAAGTGCCTTGCCGTCGGCATGCGCTCAGAATGTGAGGTTTTATCTCAAACTTTTTATTTTTTTTCTACATCTTATCAACATGCATTGCATACATTACCAAACTGCCTTGGAAGAAGCTTGTATTATTATATGTAGTTCACTATTTGACAGCAGAAATTTTTTTGTTATGCTGTTACATTTGATATGTTATATAGTAACAACATCGGTGAGGCCTTACCTTACCTCCGGCGTGGATAGGCTCTTACACTGCCCAGCGCTGAGGCCGTATCAGCTCGGCCCAATGCGCGTCACCAAATGTAACCACAAGATTACAGGTAACAGCTATAAAGCCATAGACGGCTGTGAAGCCATAAATAGACGGCTGTAAAGCTGTAAATAGATGGCTATAAAGCCGTAGTCGGCTGTGAAGCCGAAACCAGCACAGAAGCACTGGTAACGTGTAGCAATCTGCTCTCACAGGTTTGGTCAGCTCTTAGTTAGCTCCTCACCTCCAGATTTTAGAAATCTTTCAGGTCATCGGTGCAAAGCCCCACCACCATGGCAAGGTGGCTGACCACAGTGGGGATCGGTGAGGCCATGTTGCCAAAATTTTTGGCAAATCTTACTAAGCGTTTTTAGCATCTTGAACACGTGTTGAAGACAGGACATATGTTGTTACCTGTAGAGTGTGGAATAAAATAATTTTTAGTATGAATATATGACATAAATGTTTTACTTTTCATGTAACTACAGTCTAATACATTGCATTTATTATGATGTGCTGTAGCTGTTCAACAGGAACGCAAGCCTCCAGAGACTAAGGACATTCGATCGACACCAATACTTGGATCACCGGCACATCGTATTTTTATTCGCAAGGACGACGATGGTCTTGATTCTCCAATATCCGGATTTCTAAACAAAGCCGAGGTTATAGCATAGTTCACTGTTCCTTATGCTTAAGTGTTGCTGTTGTTGTTGCTGCTGATAATCACAGACCATGTAAGTGGCATGCTGCTATGTCTACAGTTGCTATATGATAAATATGGGTTAGGTTTTATATGATTTTGTTGTAACATTGTGTCGGCTTTTGTTTTACTATAACTTGTTAGTTTAATTCGAGTCTGGGATTTTCTCCATGCTTTTGTCACTGGACCATTTAGAGACAAAAATGTATTGATTAGGTTTTGATGTCAAAGGTCAAGGTCACGGTTGTGCATTGAGGTTGAAGAACACTGATAAGTAAGGACTAGAAGTGATCCAAGATCCCAAATTTCCACCAACACCAGTGCTGCCATCTGGCCAGTGGCCAGTACCACAGATCTACTAACTGTTCCTCCTACATAAGCCTGACCTTTCCAAAAATTTTATGTGGAAATTGCGGAAAAATTTCTAGATCTGTTATGAGCTGACTGTTTGCTGCTAGTTTCTAGCCAACTATGGTAACGTCACATTTATGGCATAAAACTTTCTGTAGGCTATCAACAATAACCATGCTGGCAGTGGATTGGCCACAATTTGCAATGCAAAGTTGCTACCTGGATCTGTCATCCATATGCATGCAAGAAGTGTTTCCTGCTTATTTAATTTAACCAGAAGTAGCAGTACAATGTTAAATTTAAGACAATAAAATATTAAATGTATTGGCAGGCAGGCACAGACAGTGCTATAGCAAAGACTGTAAATAGCTAGCATATTGTGTATATACTCTTTGACCAGTGTGGTCTGGTTGCCTTCGGCTTTTCCTAATGACAGCTGGGTACTTGTCTTGATAAGCAGAATGAATGATTCATTGTTGGTTGTGTGATTTGGCAGATGTCAAAGCAAGGTGCATTGCTGTCAAATCTACACGAGCGTTTACTGCAGACAGATCAAGGCACCTACGTGCTGTGTTCAAACGTTGTCGGTCCATCTCAGAACACCGGTGAGGTGCTTATGACTGCTGCTGCTGCTGCTGCTTACACATCATGCCTGTGGTGTCTCATTACCTTGTCCTCACCACCATTCCAGCTGTTGATCATGGCACTTTTCTGCAGTAAATAAGTATCGGTTACAACACAGTCTACAGTGTTTTGTGCGAGCATAATGAGACAGTACGTTGTAGGTTGTGTTGAAACGTACTTGTTTTTTGACTATGATCAATGGTGAGTTCTTCCCGAGACTGCATGGTGCTGTACATCGACCTAAGCCACGTTTCAGTCATCATGCTTGAGTGGAGTGGTATTATGGGCATTTAGAAGACTGCAGACATTGCAATGAGAAATAATCACTACATAAATGAAGAACTGCTGATATGCTGTACAGTCATTTTGGAGTGCTGCCACCGTGTCAGAGTAAACAGTCTGTTTACATCTATGGTACTTAAAAGTTATATAAACGTTACTTATTTTTAAGGTAGTGTGCAAAAAGATCGCTATGCACTCTTAGTGGTGCTTGCCAGAAACGATGATGATGCTAAAAGATGGTTTCAGTTCTGTAAAGTTTGAAAATTGGAGCTGAGTACGCTTCTACTTGAGGGCTGTTCTAATGTGGTGTACTTACCAGGAACAGCTCTAGAAGATAGGCCAGTTATAAACATTGGCATGTGTTTGCCATTGAGGACAAAAAATGATTTTGGATTTTGGCTGCCAAATTGTGCGAGTCACAATGCTGTGCTTACTGTAGACTTGAGTACGCTGGCGAGTGTTGTGACGACGTTGGCTACGATGGGCAAGGATCGAGCTGACAGCAACAGCGGTGCAGATACAACATCTGATGATGTACCGAACGGTGAAACTTCGTCGTCGGAAAACCCGGCTGGCTTAGACCAGGCGGCAAAGGCATTTGATGCACTGGCTAAAGCTCTACAGCCACAGCTTGATCAGGTCTAATGTCTTGTACGTCTGTTGTTTGACAATATCTCACTCGACACTGGTGTCCATAGTGAAACTGCAGTAAACTTCCGAGTTTAGAAAAATGTTATTCCTGCAGTCTATCAGCGGTAGAATTATGCTTGAGGCATCATGTTTTTGTGTCATCCATCTGTCTGGCATCTGTGCTTCTTAAATGATGTTGGTTACATGATATCTATAGCGAGTGTGCACTGTGCATTGTCAGATATTTGCCGAACTTTTGTCGGTTGCGCATCTTTGGACAAAAATGAACTGTTCTGGATTTGTGTTTAAAAGGTGGGGAAGTTTATAGTGAAGAAGTGAAGCATTTGCATGTTTTGTGCAGAGTGAGACTGCAGACACTAGCTTGGATCAATCTAACATGAGTGCAGACTCGCACGATGCTGAAGATGACAAGTCTTTGGTCCTTCAATATGAAGGTTGATTAGCAGCTTTTTCATTCCGTGGGATGTTTTTTTTAGTTTGCATCACTTCTAGCAAGAAATTATTGCAGCCTTTCTCCTCATGTACCCTTTTGTTGTGTCGCTGTATTTATGCTATTTGATTTAATTGTATGACTTTGTCACTTTACATATTAGTTTAATTAATAAAAACATTACTGTTTTCAATTAATTTCACTGTGAGCTGATGTGACTTTTTGCTGGTGCCTCTGGCATTTCAGTTGATTTTTCTGCTATTTTGCATTTTGGTTTTTGGTGGTGTTAATTCAGTAAGTCTGAGGTGTTGTATTGTGATGTTGATCTTAACTCATCTTATTGCCTGTATTTTTAATTTTGTCCGAAAGAAAGACATTATCAAAATTGGAAGATTTTTAGTTGACATTACTGATGAATGGACGCTGTTGTAAAATGCATGTCTAACTGTATTACGTCTGAAATTCTTAGCAATGTTGGATGAAATAGAAGCTGCATTCGAATGTTTGTCAGTTTTTTATCTGTTCAATATATGTTCATGTTCTGCCTCCATTGCAGAACCTTTCTGGCATTGATAACATTGCAACATTGTCTCTGTCGATGTTTTTTTCAGGTCCTATGTTGACTGATACGAACTTTGTATTCAGTCTGACAATGCCTACGCCGATGCCTGCATATCTGACAGTTCACTACATATGTGAGACGGCATCGAGACTTCTCTTTCTGTCCATACACTGGGCTCGCAACATACCCGCATTTCAGCTTCTTAGGTAATAATATAACGTACACAGAGCTGGTTGCTAGTTTATTGCATAGTTATACACAAGTTAGTTGCAATGTTTCTATAAAGAATCGGGGTATTGTAGTAGTTTACTCAAAGGCATTTTGCAAGTCACTGAAGACGCATATGTACCTGCACTCTTTCTGGCTGTGACATCTGATGCTGTGCCATGCATCATTCACTGTGTACTGTGGTCCTGTAGTGCTGGCTGCTATGCACCACAATAAATATTATCGTATGATGATGATAGTGTCCGTATGTACATCGGTTGATGCCATGGGCTTGTGTGTGTCACTGTGGACAGGTAAGCTGTCTTGGGATGTAACCAACCACCCTGGCGAACTCAGCTTTCTGCTCTCTGTGGAACAGTAAAATGAGTGTCAGCTTTTTAGCTGAATGGTAGTAAATGAATGACAGCGGTGAATGTAGATGTCATGGTTGCATGTAGGCGGATCAGTGGCTCAAGCTGATCAGCTTATTCCAAAGATCAATTGCTGTTCCGCATTGATCAGATGAAGTGGGTGAACTTTCGCACTTTCATGATGATAGCTCACACCATTACTAAAGGTGTGTTCAAAGCAACAGAAACGTAATGAACCGAGATGAAAGCTGCAGCAGCATGCACATCACCAGCAGAACTATGTCATTTCGGTTCACTTGATTTCATTTTTGTCACTGTAAACTACCGCCCTGCTTGGCAGGGTTTAGGGCCTGTGTCTGATGGCAGGTAATGCGGTGTGGCTCTGCAGTGGGTTTCCCATAAAGAAAACACCTCAAAGTTTTTTATTTGCAACTATCTTGATTGACTATTGTGTGTTTCGTGCAGTATTGAGCTGCAGATCCAGCTGGTGCAGGCGTACTGGAGTGACCTATTTGTGATCGGCTTGGCCCAGTGCTCTCAGGTCATGAGCCTTTCCACCATCCTTACTGCCATACTCAACCATCTGCAGACCAGACTCTTGAATGGTAAGAAAGCACTTCATAGTAATTTTCCTCCATTGTCATTGCTATGCAGTTAAGCATGCTTGGACAGTTTCGTGTATTTCCTCCATTGTCTTCTGTCCTCAGTCTCGTGTTGCTTGTGTGAGAGAGAGTCCCATCATCTGGCAATTGTCCGAAATGTTTTCAGTCCAGCGCTTTCGCTGTTGTCCTCGGTGTCTGTTTCTGTGAACACGAACATACAGGGTTCGGTGTGGCCATCGGGAAGGTTGCATTCGAACTACATGGCCGAAGTCTCTAAGATGGTGGCTTTGGATCCTGACCACAATGTCATACTGGGTGTTGAGCTGGTTCTTGATTTTTTGTAGTAATCATAATAATCACTGTTACAGTGCCCATCTACAGCATTTAGGCCGATAGTGCATTACAACGTCAGTTGTAAAACGGGTGAGTCTTAAGGGCTTTACGAGAAGCTGGAGCAGAATCAATGTTCCTGACGTGGGCAGGAATATGGTTTGAAATCTTTGGACCACAGATGGAGAAGGCGCACTTCCCGAACTGGGCTTGTGTTCTCATGACAACAGTTGCGTTAGTTGTGGAGTTACGGAGCTGATGGAGTCTAGATTCTTCACTGCTAAATTTCATGCATTATCGCAGTCTGTTGAGTTAGTGACTGCATTATTTATGAGCCAGTAATGTGGTTTTGAATATGTCAGTTTGAGAGTAGCTTGTTCTTGTTGAGCATAGAGTCGATGCTGATCGGCTCAAGTGATGTGTGATGAGAGAGGGATTGAGGAAGAAACTAGTCAGATGGTATGCCCAAACAAGGCCTGGTGGGATTGTGTCGTAAGGCATATATAACCCATTCCAGGAGGATGCTGTACTTGCGGGTCACTGGATACTGATAATCAAGGTTAGCCAACCCATATTTTCCTGGAAAATTGCCATTAAAATGTTGTGTATGGGAAAAAGGCTTTCAATTGGTTGCACCGAGGTCATTGATTGGTGATTACAGGACTTTTGGTTGGTCACTTTAACATTGCTGTGATGGTATGTGGCTTATAGAGAAAATGTCCAGTGAGCGGGTAAAGCGGGTCATTGACACGGTGACCCAATTACGGGAATTTGTCAGTCGCATCTGTCAGCTGGACGTCGATGAGACGGAATACGCTTATCTCAAGTCTCTTGTTCTTTTCTCACCAGGTGATTAACTGCTGCCAGTCATACTTCTTTCTGGCTATGTATGAATGACGGTAAAATTGATAGTGTTTATCATGTCGTTACAGAGCATGTCTTTTATGACGTACAAGCCACAGTTATGACACTGGTTTGGGGTGTGCCGGATCTTAGTCTTCCCACTTTGTCGATGCTGGCATATGTGCTGGTTGATGGGAAGAGGCAGGTTGTTGATTAGTTGTTATTCAGTTTTTATTGTACCTTGTATTATGTTTTTATTAGCCAACTGTACGTAAATAACAGTCGAGCTATTGGCATGGTTTTCGTACATCTGTCTGTCACGGATGTATTGTGGCTAGACAGTGCGAGATAGGGCCTAGGTTGTTATTGATCACTAATAGGAAGTTGCATATTGGCTTTAAAATGATATAGCAATCGATGACCTTGAAGGGTCATAACACTCTATGGTATGCCAATCATGCGGTATTGTGGCTAAACGGTAAGTTGTAGGGGTCGTCGAAGGTACCATCAGATAGGGCGCTGGTGACTTCCTATAGGTTGTCAGTAGCAACCATTTTTCCATCTGCAGCGGTTTGGCCGCAATGTTCAATGGGAAGTTTCAAACTGTAAGCGGCCATATCTCGGAAATAGGGCCAACGTTACTAATAATCACTAATAAGAAGTGGCATATGCCCTGTCAGACAAAGTGGACTTTATTGACCTTGGATGACCTTGAAGGTCACTGACAACCAGTGTGGTCTACTATCTTAGCGACAGCTGGGCTTTTTGTTTTGTAATTTGTGCTGTTTTTTGCAGTATGTGTTGTCGTTGTGTTTGACAGATAAGCTTCAGACAGCTGGCAGTCGGTTGATGGAGCGTTATCAACAGCGATGCATTCAAGAGTTGCATGACTACGACACTCAGACATTTCCCGACACCGGCAACACACGGCCGTCACTGCTGTGCATCTGCCTGGCCAGTGTCCGCTTGCTCAGTCCAACCATCATTGAGGAACTGTTCTTTGCTGGACTCATTGGCAGTGTGGAGATTGGTAGCATCATTCCTTACATAATGCGGCTGGATGCGGTGGAATACGCTGCCCTGCTGCGTGGAGGAGGCATCGCCGTGACGACCGCTGCTGCAGCATCCACAGAGTCACCTTCCTTCAGCTCGTACATGCAGTTCGCTGTGCCACCGGCACAGGTTAGCTCAGCCTCCTCACCCTTGGAAGAAAAAGTTGTTCTGGTGCAGCAGCAGCAGCCCCAGGATGACACTGTCGGCCAAGATGAGCCAGCAGTAATGGCTGCGGCGGTGAAAATCTAAATCAGCATAGCAGTGTCATTTCCATCTGATGCAAATGAGAATTGTCGATGCCAATCATTAACAAAATCTGCTAGCAAACAAATTAGTGATAACTGGCACGAAACTAAAAGTAAAAGAAAAGCGTTTTTGACAATAAAACTATAATCGGAGAATGAATCAACTGAAAATGAGACTGCAGTGTAGGTTTTGTTGTGTTTGTTGCCACTGACAGCTGCGTGTCAGAGATGCACTTCTGTAACAGAGAAGTTGCACTTTTCTACGACAGGTTTGAGTAGTGAATGCACTTAGTTAGGCCTTTAATATTGTTGGCAGTAGACGATGGGTTTTCAGTACTTGTGAACGGTGGCATAGCTAGCCACTTTCAGGCAAATATGTAGCCCTCTATTTGGTGTGTTTATGAATACATTTATGTGGAGTAGATTAGTTGTCCAAACGACCTTTTTTATGAAGTTGGCAGGTCTCCGTAATTTTTCACTGACTGGTGCATACTGATCAGTTTCGGTTAGAGCATTTCTTTACATTTTGTACTTGTATAGAATGCACAAGAACAATTGTGTACGAGCGCCAGTTTTGACTAGAAAATGTAATAATGCCTGAAGTCAAAATGACACAGCGGAGAATGTTTGTCAGAAATTTCCGGCTATCCCACAGTGCCACTGCTCGGCAAGTTAACAACGTGCAAGAACGTCAGTGTTTGAAAGTGCGTATAGGACACTTGCAGCGCATGCAGTACATGTATTTGCATCCTGTAGTGAAACGTTCTAGTCTTGTTGACACACCAAGAGACTGAAATGTTGCAGATATGATTGCACATGTAGCTGTGTCACTGCGTGCTGCATGATGATTATTTGTTCAGTCGACTGATTTATTGTTTATTATTGCTTTGTATGCAGAAGAGTACAGGGCGAATTACTGTCTGTGTGATTTGTAAATGTGATTGATTGCAAATAATTATGTCTTGCTTTTCCCACAGTGTTTGTAATGTCACCATATTTAGATTTTATTTCCGACCTGGTGTGCCTTTTGCGTTCCCATGCACACCCTAGTACATTCTGTAATAATAGCACAGTTTAGTTGAAATTTTAACAATTGAATAATAACTTGTCAGCATTACAGTTGATTAGACTTTGTTGATCAAAATAGTCAGAATTGTCATGTTTTCATTGCTACAGCCAACATAATCTGTGAAGTAACTTTGGATGGTAGAGTGAAGTGTCGTTTACACTCTTTTTGGTTACAGTTCCTCATTGCTTGATCTGATGCTGGTTGGATGTAGTTTGTGTCTGTCTGGTATACAGGGTATTGTGTTTACAGCTGTTTTAAGTGACAATTTTAAACTGGTTTGTTTTCTTTGAGTACATGTGTGGTGTTGATGAACCCTTCCAATCCATTCATTCATTTTACGTAGTCCATTCAGATGTGTTTGATCGGCCTGTGCTAGCGTGTTGTATTTTCGAATGTATATGCTGGATTGTTTCTTTATAGTGCTTGTCAGCTGCCATACTTGTATCGGCTAAATGTTTTTTGCCACAAAAACGTTTCCGCTGCATTGTATATATATGAATAAGTCAATACTCCACCTAGCGGCAATTGTGTAAATGTAAACATCAGCATGAACACTTGTCTACGAGAGCTGAACATATTTGCTTGGAAGGAATTATTACGGAATTGGCCAAAAGGCAGGGATGATCTTTTCCGGGGAAAACTGTTCACTGTTAAAGGCCCGGTCACATCGGGTAAACACATGAAGAATGCACGAGGAGCGCACTGAAAAATGGTTTATGCGCTGTTGTTTGTTGTCATTCATTACTCATTCGTCGAGCGCGCTGCACCAGCGTTTTTGATTCATGACCATTCGTTTGGTGCGTCGAGCTCTACTCGCAATTTTGTGCATGCTCAAAATTGTGCGCCGAACTTGACGTATAAACATACACATCAGAACGCAGGACATGTGCGGGGAGCGATGGACCAGCGCTAGATACATGCAGAGAACTCACTCGGTATTCGTTGTATGTTCATTAGCTGAGATAAGATGTAGAACTTTTCCCCATACTTGTGGTGCAATTGATGACAAGCTCGTCAACTTCAAGTGTTCTTCAAACAGTGGTTCCATATACTAGGTCCTACAACAGTCAAAACTACAAAGGGTTCTACTCTGTTGTCTTCATGGCACTCGTAGATGCTGACTGCAAGTTTATCTGGGCAGACGTCGGTGGTGTGGGATCGGCGTGAAACGCTCAAATTTACAGTGCTTCTGGGCTAAGGAATGCGTTAAAAATGGTAATCTAGGCTTTCCCGATGCTCATCCTCTTCCCAAACTTCCCAAAGACAACCAGGATGTGCCCTAATTCTTCCGATTTTAGCATGTACACAATGCACACGCTGAGTATGTGCCCTGTATACGCCCAGTGCGCTAGCAGTACACTGTACATTCGCTGCAAACTTGCTGTAGCTTCTCCAAAATATGGACAAAAGTTGGGCGCACAAAGATGCATTTACTAATTTTATTGAGCATCTCATGCATCCTGTATGCGTTCACCCGGTGTGACCGGGGCTTAAGTAGCATAGTAGTATGTAAGTGTCATAGTTTAGATGGTGGATTCGTCCAGTGCATTACATTGTGCTCTTAGGTGAGCGCAGCATCCAGAATGGTTCTTCTGCTAAGCCAGAGGCAGGGGAATATTTGGGTCTTTCACACTTCCTAGCGAATGGTCACCCTCTCCTTGCATTAATATATTGCATCATTTGCATAGTGAGTTAGGGAATTGGCTTTCTATACTGTTCATACTGTGTTTGCAAGCACCAGCTAGCAGATGATCATGTATCTAGATGGCTACGTGTATTAGCATACATGCATGCATTAGGTAGCTTGGCTGAATGTTTACGTTACACTGTGTGTGTTGTTTCAAATGCATTGTAATACATATTGGAAAAGAATCAAATGATTGTGCCAAAAACCACATTCTGTTAGTGCGTATAAATAAGTGAAAAATGTATTTGTTAAATGCGTAATCAGGGTGGCCTTATTCTTGAAAGAAATATCAATTTTTCCGAGACGTGAAAAGTCCTTGAAAACCGAATAGGGCCTTATGAGTTTTGGAATTTGATTGAAGAGGGTCTTGAAAGTTGAAAGTACTTGAATTTCATATTTCAAGCTCTATGCACTGGTCAATGTACAATAGTTTACAAAAAAAAATATCCTACCGAAGCATTTAGCTGCTGTGTTACTGTGATTAGGAATACCAATTTTGTGCTGTTAACGGTTTATATATGATGCCAAATACCCTAACATCGCATGATCAAACATCTCTGGAATAGGTGTCGAAAAGGTGCTTCAAAGACCCTGCAAGTCCTAGATTTTTTCTAGCCAAAACTGTGGCCACCCTGCATAATTCGTAGCATTACTTTACACAGTATGTAAAGGACATTGTCAAATCGTCATGCCTGTGCCAGTAATTAATCTTAAAGCAATTCAGAATTTATTCAGCTTAGCTGGGGAGTTAACCAAGGTGTGACCGAAGACCGTTCAAGGTTACCACTCACTGCCAGTAAACCATGGAGACATGAATTTCCAGATTGTATGCTTTTTTTGCGTGCTCAAGTTTCAAACTATGAATATGTGTAGTAAATGGCTGAATTCGTGGAACACAATGCAGCCGGAAAAGTCAGTAATCTTGCAGGATTAGGTGTAATTGAGACAGTTGAGTCATATTGGAGTCTTTTTACCACACGGTGGTTATTCAGTGTATTCATTGTTGTTATCTGTTCCATTTGTTTGTTGGAACTGTACATACATTTATTTATGTGTACAGCTATATGTTTGTTTGCTGTAGTAAGGTTTTTATTTGTAAGCAGACTGCAAACTGTCATGGCTGAAATTGCAGTTATTTTTATTGTCATCCTACAGAAATGTAGTCAGTTCAAGGTCTTTACCATTTTTGGGACATATTAGACTACCTTATTGCTAGTTTCAGTAGAAACTTTGCTGAATATGACATAGTGTCATATAATGTCTTGGGGTTTTCAAGCTGTTTTACTCCAGTACTCAAAATGGATGCATTATTTTTTACAGTATTTGCTTTAGTTATTAGTTGTTCAAAGTTTACTATTTGGGATGTGGCCTAAACTTAATTAATTTAGGAAAAATTTGGCCAGTTGAACAGAAAAGCAGAAGTAATAGCAGTAATGATAATGGTAAATAACACTTAATTGCCTCAACAATTATGCAGTAGTTTCATCTTTTAGATAGGAGACCATGTACTAGGAAGAGCAAACAAAATTATTTAATGCAATTGCTACTAAACTTCTTCGTCTTTGTTTCCTCAATTTAATCTATGTTAGACATTAACAACACTTGAAGATTGGTGCAGCATTTTTACAGGTCACAATGCAGATGTCATGTTGCCCACCAAACAGCATCAAAGCACACACTGAAACACTATTACAGACTAAGAAATGTTGTAGGCACATTATTACACAACAAAACTTAAAATATAGTTCACTAGGAATGTAAAACATGTTTTTGTGCTGTGTTTTTCGATGCGGAATACAACTTCAGCAATATAATGATAGTTGATTAACGCTTGCATTGATACCATTAAAAAAATAACGCCTCAACAGCACTAATAAGAATAGTTTTTGTGCAGTTAAGAGAAACACAAGCTGGTGTAACGTAAAAATTTATTTGCCTGGACTAGCAGTCTAATTATTAATAAGTAATAATGCAAGTCTGCAACACAACAGCACCATTATTTGACTATCCAAAGTTCCAAACAGTTATACTCAACTGACTCGTTCTTTTGATCAATCATGCTGAAATCTGCAGAAAAAAATATACTTATACTGAGTACGACTGAGCCACTTAACAATACTGAACTGGAAATTAGCAAACAAAATATAAAAGAAATACTGAGTTGGTAAAATGTAACAATCTACAGCACCTGTCTCTATCGTCTTCACTGCATCTTACCAATATTCAGTAGCAGTTACTAATCAAAAGAAGTGTCGGTGTTCATATTATTTTCAGTGTGCAGTGGACTTAATTCCAGTTAGTACTTTGCTGACATTCCAGAGTTTCAGTGCAACTGAGTCATCTAAAGACACTGCACTCCACGGTGCTTCTGCGCAGTTGTAGTAGAACCGACCGCTGACATCTTGGAGTTCTTCTGCAATGGTGCAGTACACAACTGTCTGACACCCTTCGTAGGGACTTCGGAGCAACATCCACATCAGTGGCCAGAATACGAAGCGCAGGAGCGAGAAGAAAGGAACGTGCCGTCCAAGATCGGTGCGAACCAAGCCGGGGCTGACACAGTGTACAGAAACATCAGATCCTTGCGTCCGTCGTGCCAGCTCGCGTGCGAAAAGGTTGTTGGCCAACTTGCTGTTGCAATATGCACGTCGTTTGTTGTATCCTGTCCTGCCATCCAAGTTGTCAAAGTCGATGTGCCCACGTATATGTAGACTGGATGATAGTATTAGGATGCGACTTGGGGCTGATGCCTGAAGATAAACAAAGATATCTCAATAAAGTAAGTCAGCATATAACACACATAACCAACAGTCATAAAGCAGATACACAACAACAGAAACTATGCTGGTAATTGTACACGTTTATAACACAGCAGAAAAGGATGTGCAGATGTGGTCATAAGGTCTTGGTGTTGCGCCCACCAACTTGCCTGCAGGTCTTGGTGTTGTGTATTGGTGTCTTGGGATTTTGGTTACTCAAAACTCGCTCCCTGAACGGCAGAAGTGCGCAAGGATTCTACTTAGGAGTATCAAGACTATTAATTTTTCAAGTCTAGAATCACCGGTCTCAATCAGGTTGTTGATTTTGAGATTTTGGCCTTGTAAAGTTTTGAAATTTCCAGTCAACTTGACGTTGTCCATAACAAAAGGATGCTACTTAGCAAGGGCGGCGATTTTCAGTGAGCATTGGGGAGACGGACTAGGGGGTCCAGGGGCAGAGC
>Ga0209367_1000499_pt1 | contig 39494 bp, 28 predicted proteins | sample WorMetLIZISLAND2_FD_187412 | JGI IMG/M metagenome (GOLD analysis project Ga0209367, IMG submission 187412) | Marine gutless worms symbiont microbial communities from Max Planck institute for Marine Microbiology, Germany - Olavius geniculatus... ...
ACATCTAGCCCCACAACTTACTCCAGTGAGGGGGATCAAATGCATCCCACCCAGGGACGTCTGACTCATCTCCAGTGGGGGATCCCAAAGTCCAGTGACCAGGACACGTCCCCCCCGTCAAATCCCACCCTGATTTTAATTGATATTGTACCGTTTAGAGGCTCTGAATTGTAGGCCTAATAGTCACAATCCAACTTTACTAGTTTTTGGCGCACCACATACGCAACAACTATAACTTACCGTCCTATTTTATGAGCCAGTGGCCCGAATAGATTCGTTCCGATCAGATAGGCGATGCTTGCTGGTAGAAATACGGCACCTGTAAATAAAACGCATGTAACCAATGAAGATCCGTCCTAATAAACCAACTGTACATGAGCGCCACTCAAAATACTATTATTACAATATTTCGTAACCAATGGCTTATTTTATGCACAACTGATAAACGCTGACTTAATAGCATGACGCATATTCTGTACTGCACTTTTAGGCGGAATTGCTCTAGTGCAAACGATTCCGCATATAGCTACACATTTCTCCGTTGCGTGGTTTGTCTTTCTATCGCATTCGTTTGATGGATTTGGATGCCATTTGTCAGGTACGCTTGCGAGGTACAATGACACATTGTGTTAGATGAGGGTCATGACTCGCGAGGAGTAAGATAGAGTTTTGAGATTGAACCGATCCCGTAGCGAAAACGTGCAACTGCAAATTGCTGATGCCAATTGCTGATGTCACTTGGTGAATAGAAAAAAAAACAACAATTAGGCCTTTTTAAAGTATTTTAGACTTTTTGACAACGAGTACAAAGAAAGAGAGAATATAGCGGCGTGCCTTGCTGCCACTTTGGAGCATTCATCGTATCGAGCATCCACAACGGTAACGACGGCTCCAGCATAGCTACGCCCATGTTAGCGAACGTTATCGACCCTGCGCGCAACATTGGAGCTTGTTGTCTTAGCCATCAATCTGCCAAATATTATCAAAGCTAGTAAAAATTTGACAAAGTTATGACAAAAACAATTTTGACTGTTTTTTTCTGAGACACGGTGTACATATAATAATGACTAGGTGACCAGGAGGAGTTATTTTAGGGGGAGTCATTATTATACATTATACGGTGTCGTGGGAAATCTGTTGCACCTGGAAAATTCTTCCCATCTCCATATTGTCATAATCTAATTAACGCTAGCCCTAACCTAACCCTAACCCTAACCTCAACCCTAGCCCTAATCCTAACCCTAATCTTAACCTTACTCATAACCTTAACCCTAACCCTAAATTTAACCCTATCCTTAATCTTAACCCTAACCCGTACTGCTGAGTGTGGGAATAATTTTCCGGTGCGACGAATTTTCCACTACACCGGTACATGCTATAGCGCTTTTTACATGAGACGCACTCAAGACCAGAAGCGCTTTAAAATCTCTGAAATGGCGGGTGACTAACATGAGCTAATGATACCGCAGCGCTCTATGCGGTCATCGGTATATAACCCTTTCACGTACCGGAAGTCACGTTAAACATCAGTTCTATCTGCTCTGTAGTTTCATGCCGCTGGCCATAGGACCTACTTTGTTAAACGTTGCATTAACTTAAATTACAATACAATTTTTATTTCATGCACAACGTTAAAATTTTTTCTCTGTTTTAAAACTGCACTAAAAATTTCAGTAACATGTGACATCCGAGAAGTGACTCGTTTAAATATACAATCAGACACGCTTGACTATCAAACTGCACGAGGTAAAAACAACAAAAGAAGAATACAACAAAAATACCAAAAGTCAAAATCAAACATTGGGAAATAAATTTTATGCAAATTATTATACTAGATTTACACAGATTCCAATACAATTATTGTGTAACTCGCAGACCTGCTGCGATGAGAATATAAGGATCCTTCAGCAGATCTTTCAGAGGTGTGCCTTTCTGATCCTCGGGGTGCACTCCTAGTTGTAGTACCATCAGCTGAAGCACTGAAAACACATTTGATCACAATGCCGCTCGACGTTAACACAATTCACAATACAAATACGGCTAGTAACGCTAATAAAAGATATATCCAATCTAAAACAAATCAGTGACGAATTGCAAGTGACGAATCGAATGGTCTCGTGATTGAACATGCAATGCAGAGCATTAGACAGAGTATAAAATCACCTAAGTGTCCGTGCGTCCGTGCGTCCAACATTTCTTAAGCTATCTTCCTTTTTCCTTCCCTTTCCCTTCCCCTTCTCCTTCCCCTTTTCTTTCCTTTTCCCTTCTCCTTTCCCTTCCTTTTCCGCTTTCCCCTTCTGCATGTTACTTTCCCTTTTCCTTCCCTTTTTCAATCCCCTTTTTCTTCTCCTTTCCCTTGCCCTTTCCTCTTCCCCTTTTTCTTTTCCCTTCACCTTTTCCTTCCGCTTTCTTTTTTCTTTACCTTCCGCTTCCACTTTCCTTTACCTTTCCTTCTCTTTTCCTTTCCCTTACCCTTTTTCCCTTTTTTCTTTTTTCCCCTATCCCTTTCCTTTTTCCTTCCCCTTTCCCTTCTCTTCTCCCTTACCCTTCTCCCTTCCTTTTTTTCTTCCCTTCCCTTTTCCATTTTCCTTCTTCTTTCCTTTACTTTCCATTCTTTTTCTCCTTCCCCTTTCCCTTCCTTTTCCACTTCCACTTTCCCTTTCCCTTCCCTTTCCCTCCATCTTTTCTTTCTCTTTTCCTTCTTCCATCTTTTTCCGGGGTCCACGTCCGTGGGTCCAATATTTGAGGCGACATATCTTTATAACGGTGCAAGATAGACGCATGGTCACTATGGACGACCCATAGAAAGTCGACCCCGGGAGTCGAATGGTCACGTGACCGATGACGTCACGTGATCCCCAAAAGGTCAAAGTCGTAACCCCATTATTTTTGGGGCGCCATATTTTTCTAACGGTGCAAGATAGATGCATGGTGACGATGAAGCATTTATAGTAAAGTGTCAGTGACGAATCGAATGGTCTCGTATTGACAATGTTTATTTTTAGTTAAAATAATAGAGAAGGATGAAAGGATTATTGCTGCTGTACAATTTGAAATTAAACTGTTTAATTTTTTCTACCGGTCTAAACAGCTCACTGATTACATTTATACGGACATATACTGTAAACTATCGAAATGTATCGGACAGATTCCGTGTTCGTATGAACATTACCTTGTTTGTCATTAAAATTAGGGCTGGTGACGATTAGAAAGGTTATGTCCAGTCTAATATAGAAAGAAATGGTCACGCTTTTGAAAGAAATAACATTCATCGTTTGTTGACGATATATCTCGCCAAGCTGAAAAGTCATTGATTTCTTAGTGACGCGGCTGTAATCGAAGTCTAATAGAGTGTTTACACTATCCAGCAAACGTCCAGCAAACGTCCAGCAGAGCACCTGTATTTTGGATACATTTGCTGGAAGTTTGTTGGACGTTTGCTGTATCGTGTAAACACCTCATAACGAATAACGATTTTCTAATCGTTCCAATTTTTTACCGATTAAGCGTGTAATTATTACAATTTATTACAATTGCTCAATATAGTAGAACATGTAAGTAATCTTTCTTTTGCGCAGAGCTACTTTGTTGCTGTCAAAATTGAAAGACATTATTAATAAACTTAATGTCTTTTTAAAAAATCTACGAGGGTCGTTCCATAAATAAGTTACAAACTAGCGCTATTTCATCAATTCTTATAATAGGAAAAATCCGAAATATACGTTTTGTAGGGAAATTAATTCTAAACATAGGCGGAAATTTTCTGGATGACACAGTGTGTTTGTGTATTATTTTCCCCACCAGTAATGAATCGAACTCACAAGTGACAAACAGCATAGGAGCGAAAAAATAAACAAACTCAATAAGTTAATGTCACCTCTTTAAACGCTAAACATTGATGCTTCGTTTTTCTGACATATCATCCGAGTTTGTTCAAACATTTGTCCCAATTGTCATGAAGCATTTTTGTGCCTAATGCAAAAAACGATGCTGGCAGCTGTCTCAGCCACTGACAAACGACTGATTGCACCTTCGCATTTTATGCAAATTTGTGCCCATATACCATTTTCTTACATCAAAAGTGTACTGTTCCGCTGTAAAACACTTGTTGCCATATACTGGATACATTTCAAAATGAATCTGAGTTGTATTAAGTACTTTTGCCCACAAAACAAACAAAATGGCATTTTGTTCCTTACGGGACAATTTCAGTGGCAACGTCGCCATGCTGCTTATCATAACAAGCACTGATGAGAAGCTTCTTATAAATGTAAACATCGATAACCTTGAATGACCTTGAACCCTAAAATATTGATTTAACGTGATTTTTTTGGCAATTTTTGGCTACAAAAGAGTGAATTACGACGAAATGTATGGAGATAGACTAAGATTACTTGCGAACAGGAACTGCTATAGGCTTTCGCGCGTTTCATGAGCTTTGCTTAAATTTCTTGTTTAAAGAAAGTCAAAACTTGGCTTAAAATTTAGCGTATAAGCGCCTATAACTTTGGCGGAAGAGGGGATAACGCCACGAAACATTGCCAGACGACGTGCCATAATTAGGAGGCCACATCACTCGAGAATTTCACCCCTTGTTTCCCCCCACTCGGACTTAGGACGCCGGGCGGACCTTGCCCCAAATTTCTACTTTATTTATTTATTTCGCCCTGGTATCTCCGAGCTTCGTCGGCCGATCGGCGTGAAATTTTGCACCGACGTGGTCAGTAATAAGCCGAATTTTATAATGCAGATCCAAAGTTTAGAGGCCCACTAAAAATAAGGGCCAAAACATGCTAAATTTGGCGCGATTTCGGACGACTTCAGACTTTCACGGCGAATGTCTCCCTTAGTCGACAGTGCGCGTTCTGCGTATGCTAATGCATTTGACCTCGGGCCATGTGACTTTGCTACCGGGGGGAATTTCAGCTCCCTGAATTTTTCCGCCAATCGGACTTAGGGCGCCGGGCGGATTCATGTTGGGCTTTGCCCCAAATTTCTATAGTTTAAAGATGATATCGAGTAGGCCTATAATACATACAGCCGTCAAAGAGTGCTAGACCAGCCAGCAGCAGGAACGGCGCCTCTTTACCGACGAATTCGTACATTATGCCTCCGAACGGCGGCCCCACTAAAATCACAGCAACACAACACATGCAACGCATGCAATACAACAGTTTCGAGCGTTAGCAATCATCCAGTCGAGTTTCCGGTAACTCAAAGTTCTACTTGATAATTTTTGTGTGGGGGCAATTTAAAAGCTAACATTAAGATGAGGGTTACGGTTTGAGTTTCGACTAACTCAAAACTTCACACAAAACACGACTCGATGAAGTTTGAAACTCGACAGTTTAGCACAAAGCCTCTGGACTTGTAATATGAAACCAGTCTACAGGGTGTTCCAAAAAACGGATACCGCACCTTTATTGTGTGATTACATTACCTAGCAAAACAAACACTGTCTAAGCTACAGTGGTTTCGGAGAACAGGCAACACATAAAAATATCAATTTCGTAGCATAAAATAGTTAAGCTTACTTACTTATTTGCTGTAGTGCCTTGTGACGTCATTGTTACGTCATACTGTGTTTATTTACTTTGTTTACCAGTAATAATTTTTAGAATAAATCGTTTGATATGGGCAGAATAACAAAGGATGATCGCTGTTTGATCATGGACTTACGAACTGAGAACTGTTTTGCTAGGTAATGTGGTCACACAATAAAGGTGCGGTGGGTAAAAGAACTTTACTTTTACGCGCCATAAATTTCTGCTTGTAACAGTGAAAGAATGGTTAAAATCGGTGCTGAATTACCGAAGTTATCCCAAAAATAAAATTGGGTATCCGTTTTTTGGAACACCTTGTACAAGACGACTCGTAAGTCGTAAACGTACGCACAATATCCATACACTCGCAGACAAAATAAAGCAAACATCTTCGTTGTCTTTTTGTGACAATCTTGGCAAGCGTGAACTGTATGTTTCTAAGGCCTCAGCAAAACCTACCATGCACTGTGCCTCCTGTACTAGCTGTCGTCGGAATGTCTGTCTGTCACTCTGTCCGTCTGTCACGCAAACGAGAATCACGGAGTCTCCACTTTTGGCTTCCTAGAGAAATCTAATTTCACTCCGTATCGAAATAATAAACCATTTATTTTAAATGCTGCTGCAATGCCTTAATATCAAGTTTAGCAAGGTAGTGCAGCAGCATATTTATTGCAAAATGGTGAATTATACAATACCTCGTTCTGCAGTTTATCGTATACAGATCAAACGTGTAAAAATTATTTTGTCAAATTACAGTAGCCTACAGCAACGCTGCGCTCTAATTTAGACTTAATATGTTAATGCAGAAATGTCACCACAGTGACCAAACATTTTTTTGTGTCGACTCTGTTGCAAGTATGGCCTAACCAACAATATTTCGGCGATCTAAAAGTGACAATGTTGCGAGAGAGATGCTGCATGGAAATTGGAAATCATACAAAAATAGGGCTATAGGGAAATAGGTTGAAATGGAAACGGCAAAAGTGCTTCTCGCACGTAGCCTACACTCATACCAGCGATCGGTCAGCGATTGTGTAATACAACTATAATATCGGCGTCAGTGGCGTAAACGAAGTGGGGTTTAAACGCCAAGGCCCTAATTTTGGACTGCTGATTCTAAAAATAATCAAAATTGTTGCCACCAGATCTCATATCTTTAAGCAATAATGCAGAAATTCGATTTCCATACCCCTTTAGAGGAGCTCTCAGCGCTCCTCCAGATCCCTTAGGGGCCCTACTTTTAAAAACAAAAAAAATGGAGAAGGAAAAAAGACGGAAGGAGTAAGAGAAAGAGACAGAAAAAAATAGAAACAAAAAAACGAAAAAAGAAAAGGAAAGGGAGCGGAGATTCCCAATTCACATTTTTCGCTACGCCACTGATCGGCGGCGAATAGACTTTGTCGCCTGCTCTAAGATGTTTGTAAAAGTCGACAGCCAGATCAATTCTCCCTACTCGATGCAGGAAAACGATTACTCCTGGCCTATCATTGTATTCTTTGGCAAGTACCAATAATTGCATATCACTCGTGCTATCATTGTATTCGGCTTGCATTGTCCTGTCGATCATTCGGCACTCTCGAACCGTCGCAGCCGTCTTATTCCGTGAAATCTGACTACGGAGAAATTATGTAACGCAATTATTTATACGCCACGTACGGCATGGGGACAGTGAAATGTACCGGCGCCTTATACAATGTTGACAGTATATCTATCATGATATTTTATTTAATCATGCACAAATCCTTAGAGCGGAGTCGTAAGGTAAATGAAACAAAAAATTGCAATTTGTCAACAGATAGCTGTGAATTTCCGACCGAGAAAATTATGGGTGTTCGAAATTTCAACTTCACCTTTAAATTTTCCCCAAACGAAAATTTTTAGCCCCAAATTTAGCATTTTTGGACTACAGCCCAAAATTGGCAAAAAGGGTGATTGCTCACGCTACGACACAACTTCATCCTAATCGTATGATTATATCAGTTGAACGCTAATAAAGCTGAAGTTTTTAGATAAAAAGGGTGTTTTATGCGCTGAGATAATGTCTTCGGACTGATCCTTTAATGACTCGACACCAGATTCTCGCAACCGAAAGTAAAAGGTACATTCATGTAAAACGTAAAAAGAGAAATACGGGACCTAAAACAGACAACAATTGTTGTGTACTTGATCTGTCATAAGAACTTGCTTACCGAGCACACCAAGTGCAAGTCCACCCAGAGCTATTCCCATCGCGTTTCCTCTCTCTCTGTCGTCAGTGTAGCGATCAGCAAGCATCCCCATTCCTACAACGTTTACTTATACCCAGTTTACACGATCGAGCAAACATCGAGCAAACGTCGAGCAAGTGTGTTCAAAATACACGTGCTATTGCTCGACGTTTGCTGCTATATGTTAGCTGGACGATCCAGCTCGATGTTTGCTCGATTGCGTACATGGGGTATTACTTTTATTCTCACAAAACATGCAGCAAATACAACAAATGTATCCCCATATACTTTTAGAACAACTTTTTCCATTAGTGCTTTATACAAATTTTGGGAAAGAATAATAACTGCAAACATCTCACTCTGCGTTATGTCCAGGCCAAACTGTTCCCCGGAGCGTATAATCAAACCAAAAGCGATAATCTGGCTAATTAGGGGCTATGCTTGTCAGAAACCCTGCCCTGATTATCGTCTCTCCATTCTGCATAGCTGATATGCCGATCATTTAAAGTTTAGTCTTTGTTATCTTCGTTAATTTGTCTCGTCAACATTTTGCTTTTTAAAGTTTTTTCTGTACTAATATCGAAAATGGTCAAATCAGAAATAATGGTTGATTACTGATTAGTCGATGTGACAGTTCAGCTGTCTTTTTTGCATCATAATCTCTACAAGTTAAAGCAGCTGCTTTGTGGCAGTACGCTTAAGCATGTTTTTAAACTTAGTCATAAATTAAGTAAAACAAAAAAACTCATCAATAACATGTAGACCTCTATATAGGCCTATAAAGAACTGCTGGCGCTTTTTCTATTTTAATTACAACAACAACGTAACAGGTGTAGTGTTTGACACTCCGTGAGGTGGTAAAAAGACTATGGAGACATCTTGCAATATATTATAATTAGCTCACCGGAAACGCTAGAGCAAGCAGATCCGATGCCTTGAAGAGCTCTGGCTATAAATAGAACAGTGAAGTTTTCTCCGAGCGCAAAAACTGCAATAAAAACGACAAACTCCTCGATCAATTTACTGTCTTAAAAACAACACATGATAAGTATTTATCATTTGTTTTATTAAAAATGCGCACAAAGCAAACGTGAATGCATGACTAACAATACAATGAAGCTAACTGCTAACTACTAATGACAGTAATATAAAAACCGATAGAAAGTTAAACTAAAAACAATAGCTAATCCAAGAAACACAACAGAGAGTTGATACCTATAGTTACTATGACATCAGGTTACTATTTATAGGCCTATTTATACAAACATCGCATAACAAACGAATTACGAAAAAGACTGAAACGCAGCCAATAGACCTATCGGAAATTCTTCGATTGGCACAACAGTAAAAAATGGAAGCTTTTCTGTACTTTATTGTTTATCAAAGACATGCAATTTTTTGCTGTTTACGCACATTTTACATTAAGTTCAGACGTTATTTACGCCATTTCGTTCCCAAATTAGGAGCCTATGCGTGACAGACGGACAGACGGACAGACGGACCGAAAAGCGAACAGGCAAAACGCGAAATGCGGCCTATAAGACGGCTGCATGACGATAACGGCGACAAAAGTTAAGTTCACGCAACGTTAGTATAAATCACAAAAAAGGCAATATACTTACTTATCGTCGAGATAAACATGATGACGAAACCGGTGAACATCGGGATGCTGTATCCGATTCTGCAACAAGACGTCATTATTTAGCTCATTGACAGCGAGAGTCAAATACAGACTTCAATTTCGTAACTTTTTTCACCAAATCAACAGTGGTATAAAATTTATTCATGTGCTTTGTTAATTGCAGTGCATATCCTACAAGGTAAGTCTCAAATTCGGTAACATAATGGCTTCATTCAGTGTCGCAATCAGCAACTATTTTCAGACGAATGGTAATAAAGACATAATCAAAAAGTCAAACTTCAAACCCATCGCCAGCACCTACATCAGTTTGTGAACCAAACTGGCATTAGCGACGGGTTCAAAGTGTACTGCTGAGTTATGACATGATTTCAATGGCTTTCGTTTTCGACAATTTTCTAAACTTTGCACATTTATTATAATGCACAAATAAACTTAAAACTGGGACACAGATGCGATACAAAAACAACGACAAATTTGTACTGCCGTTCAAAAACCTCCAAATTAAGCATACGAAAACAAATAAAATAAAAACACCGAGAACGAAAGTCAAAGAGGGACCCACACCAAGAAACAAACCTAGAAAAAAGTGGATGGACAACATCCAAGAAAACTGCTCGTAAATGGGACTATCACTGACTGAGACGGAGAGACAAAACAGATGGAAATTTGCTGTACAACAGTTGGGCTGCTAGAACGCGTCGACCACGTCTTCGTCGTCAAGGCATTAAGTAAGTAAGTAAATCAAGTTTAAGTGGCTTGGTACTACAATATGTCTCAGAAAAAAACAGTCAAAATTTGTTTTTTCACAACTTAGTCAAATGTTTACTAAATTTGATAATTTCTGGCGCGAAAATGGCCAAGACGATAAAATCATGTAATGTGCACTCATTTTCCACCTCACTTAATTTATGTCAATGCACTACCGTGTGAAACATAAATGTTCCAAATTCTTGCATAACCCTGAGTTATTTTCCATTTAAACGCTGTAGTGACTTAATTGAGCACAAAATAAATCTCAATGTAAATTATTTAGCAGAATTCTAAGTTTGGCTTGCAAATCATCAGAATTTATGTCCAAAGTGAACCCCGCATACATAGACAATCGTTTAGATGCAACGCCACTGGCTGATAGCGGAATCAACAAACGACTGATCAAACGGCATTCACTTATCGAATAGACGTGTTTTAAGCTCATCAGTCAGCTATTTTGTTGTCTGCTGTTTTTACCATAAAATATTTAATACCACAAAATTATTAAACCACGTGGCACCCTCTGTTGAATTGATGATGCAAAGGTAAGCAATCCGATACAAATAACCATCGCGTAATGTAACAATTTGGAGCATGTGTATTTCACACGGTAGTGCTTTGACATAAATTAGGTGAGGTAGTAAATGAGTGAACCTTACACAATTTTATCGTTGTGGCCATCTTTATGCCATAAATTATTAATGTTGGTGGAAATTTGACGAAGTTATGACAAAAACAATTTTGACTGTTTTTGAGACACGGTGTATAACGGTTACTAAAACTTGCGATCACGAGGTCGCTAGTTCGACTGCCGGTCGTGTCGTTATCAAGTGGTTAGTACTAGGATGGCTGACTGTGTGCGGAGAAGTAAATAAGCTCGATATACAACCAACACCAGGGCCAACTCGGTTTTCTATCTTTCAGGGGAGACAAATCGAGTACCGGTTTGTCTGGCTGGGGTTATACATTTTTTACTCCTAGCACGCTACGTTCCTAACGTAGCGAAGAAGAGTGAGATCAGTGTAATATTGAGGACCGACCGACCGACCGACGACAGACCACTGTTCCTGGAAGAGCCTTCCTGGAAGAACTTCAAACGGCCGTATCTCCGGGAGTCAAATGGTCACGTGGCCGATGACGTCACGTGACCCCAAAAGGTCAAGGTCGTGACCCCATTATCTTTGAGGCCATATCTCTGTAACGGCGCCAGATAGGCGCATGAGTTGAGGCATAACAAGACAAATGGCAACTAGCGTCATCGACCATTATTGGAAATTTTTTTCCTTGTTCCTAAAATCGGGCAATTTTTATGAACTGCGGGGAGACAATTTCCAATAACGATCTCGACGCCAGTCACTATTAGTATAATATTAACCGGGTCTCAATTAGACGCCGGGTCTCTATCACAAGTTGAAAGAAACGAAAAAGCTTTTTAAAAATACAAAAGAAAATGATGCGCGTGAAGAGTACATTAGATTGGTCACAATCTAATAGGGCCTAATATTTTTTTGTAAGCAAATACATTTATAAAGCGCACAATGTGGACGAGAAACCCGCCGAATCTGAAGTTTGGCGAGTACTGTGGCAAATAACGCTGTGTAATTGCATAAGACACGTGACGTTCCATAGCTCTGAGCTGGGTTTTCTATAAAGAGCTATATTATTTAACCATTTCATCATGTATTTTGTAGCCAACCTGTTGGTGATCGGGCCGACGAATGGGTTGGTGATGAGCTGCAGAATCGCTTTGGATGCAAACATCAGACCGACGATCATGTTTTCATTCAGGATGTCTCGATGTCTTTCCTCCATCGAAGTGCTGTCGTTACTGCCCGCCGTAGTCTCTGGCGTCGTGAGCTCTTCACCGTAATCATACGTATCTGTACCCGAGCCATTTATTTAAATCGAGCAATATCGTTTATAAACACACAACAAACAATACACAACACAAAAACACACACAGTAAAACGCAAATGAAACATTAAGAAACTAAGTAACGAATACAAACCAAAACCTTGAATTAAAACCAGGATGGCATCAACTTCATCGACCCAACTCACCAAATAACTGACCCAACCCAACCCAACTCATACCCATTACCCAACTCGACCACTATGCAACAAACAACAATCGGCCAGACGTCTTTGATGATAATGATGTGTTACCGTCATCTTGATACTCCTGATCGTCCCCATCTTCATCTTCGTCGTCGTCATCGGTGTCGTACCAAAGTCCTTTATCTCTCAGCACCTTCTGGCGTCGCTCCTGGCTGGTCGTGTTTCGGAAGCATATGACTCGCCGACGTCCACTCCCACCACGGGAGTACGATTCTGCTGCCACGGTCGACCACGGCCGCCCACCACCATTATTCCTCCCCTGCTGACCTTGACCCTGGCCCTGGCTCGGGCCTTGACCCAGATAGTCGTCAGTAGGTGCGACCAGGTAGCAGTGGGGACGGGTAGTTCTACTCTCCAGGCTGCTTGGACGCGTTGTTGTAGTTGAAATGCTGCTTAGGTCCACCTCGTCCGGGTGTGACAGCTTGAACAGAAAGTTCGGAATTATTGGCACTAAATACCGCACACGCACACATGCCAGTTGTGACTTTTTATGACTTAGCCTACTTTCCAAATGCTATATCTGGTCGACAAAGTAGAGAAAGTCACGAGTAATGTTTAACGGTTGGGTTAGTCCTTGAGCTTGACATAGACGTATGAGTGGAGGCTTCTCGATTGCTAAACCAGATGCACCAAATCTTGATTTAATTCTCAGTTTTATACTGTTGTTCGATAAAGCGACTTAAAAGTTAAAACAAGTGCCTGAGTTGTAGAAAAAAGTGCCTGTACTCTCAGTAATTGGCGTCGAGGAGTAAAGGGTAAAAGTGTAAACGATTAGAGAACTTGGAGAAGCTTAATGAGCGGACAAAGTGACAGAACAAAACTAAGCTAAACTGAAATAAAACAAAATTAAATAAAATTTCAGTTCAGATCATGTCGTGTATTTTTTGTTTATTTCTATTCATTTCATTTTCGTCACTCTCAACACACATTTACGCGGATGAGCGTCGTAAGGTTTCCAGATGTGGTCTCTGGTGGCGCCTTTACCGAAAACGAGTTTCGAGTTTTGATACATTTTTAGCTTACAAAACGCACTTGGTGCGTAGTAATCGAGTATTTTCTACATTTTGAATTTCGAAAAGACGTAGGCTGCACAGTCACACTGTGCACAGCGTACCGCCACTGTGGTATCAAAAACTGCTCATGCCGGTACATCGTGCGGCTTCCAAAATAAGTGCAGGTATGACGTCACTTGTCGTTTAATGTAACATAATACTGCGAAATAAAAAAAGCATACAATCAGCATTCTTTTAGATGAAAATCAATGTTCGCCACACTGATGTAAGAATACAAAAATAACATAGCATAAATAAAATAAAATAAATAACGAGAGTGTGCGATTGAATAAGAATTCATCGTCGTTCAGTGTTAGAACTACACGCTATAGTGTTATTTGACTGCTGTTACACGATGCGCAGAATAAAGCGAAACACTGACCGACTGTCGTGAGAAGCATGTTGTCCAGAAATAGCGCTACGAAGACCATGAATAAGATGAGTTTTCTCGACTGACGCCAAGCGGCGAGATGCTCCACCAGAATAGGTGGCAGCCAAGACGGGTAATTCGCTACCATCGCGTCCTCGTTGTGATTATGTCTTCCGAACGAGCAAAGATTAAGTGACACTGACACGACACGAGATCAGCGCAAAAACCTAGGTTTTTTAAACAAAAAGTTTTTGTCTTTAGGTTTTTCAAATTGCTTTAACTTTTAAAAGGCTTTTAAGGAGTTTCTAAATGTTTTACTGCACAAAGAAAAAACGGACACATTTTAACAACGCACTAAAACATCTTTATGTCACACTGTGTTTTGCTGGTAAACAACGTGAGCTGTCAGAAGCTGTTAGAACGGAAAAAATCACGATTAAAGTATGAAACTAAAATTAATTTGCAGCAAAAATTGCAGAACAAGTAAAAACCTAAAAACGTAAAATCCGAACTTTAAAGGTTTTTAATTTTTTTAAAACTTGAAACCTAGGTTTTTCGAACCAACTTTGTAGCCCAGCGCGAGAAAACACTGACTGTTTTACCGCTTACCGGAGTCGAGGTTGGACGGCTAACGTAATCACTGTAACGGTCGGTCGTCGCCTCAAAAATCAACGATTCTACGTCTTAGAATCTTCCGCAACGAGATCTGAGTCGAAAATTTCCCAGACACGCGGGAAACGTCGGTCGATCACTTGCTCGTGCTATACCGTCGGTTTGCACAATCTTCCACTCATACTTGGAAACATATTTACAGATATACGATATTATTTTTAGCAGATTCCGTCATTGCAACACGTGCATCTGTCTTCACTACAAAGTACGGATGTCGCGCGCAAAGTTTAGGTCGCCTCACTACCGCAGCAACCGCGTCCAGACGCTAATAAACGCCGTCGTCATTCGAGTCGATATTGCCGTCTCGACCGCTAAAATCAGTTTTGTTTTGTGTCAGACCGGCGGCGGCCATGGACTCAGCTCTCGGAACAGGTTGCGGTCGGTGTTCGTCTAACGCCTATAATACGCCGACGCACTCGCTATATTCCGTCTGCAAGTGCTAGCCCGCCGGCCCACCTACCTTGTGCTCTCGCACTCAATCACACACACGCAATGCAATGCATGAGCCATGCAGATCAGTGACAGATCGATGTCGGTGGCATACGGCGCTCGCCAATTGTCCGGACCTGGAAGCAAGCACCCATTTCCACGCACGCAGATCCGCAGCGTTGGATCGGTTTCAATACGATCTAATCGCTAGGCCTAGCATACGAACGCAGCGTGCTCACAATTGCTAACGGCAGTGATGTGCTGTCAGGAAATTTAAAATCGTTAATGATTATAACGTCAACGAACTGTCGACTGACACAAGGCAGAAGTTACAATAAGTGTTCAGTCTGTTTTCCACGTACTCGGACACAAACCCGGAGACGTCTTCCACATTGGTGACGAATGTCTACGGTTCAAAGCTGACCCTTTAGTCGCGTTGCTTTCCAATCGTAGACATTCGTCGCTAATGGAGAAGACGTTTGTGTCCGAGTAAGCGCAGAACAGTTGGAACATTTATTGTGACTCTGTTGACCAATAGTTTGAAAACGTAATTAATTTCGTGACCGACATTGCTATTTCATTTACGCAGTTGCCTCTACTGTTGGTGTCGCAGGAAAACCTGAGCTAATGCTCAGTTTTTAACATTACTTACAAAAACAGTTGCCATTAAGTGCCGATTAAATAGCAATTCGTTCTAAAAGACTTGTTGATATTGAGCCAGTGTTGTGGAAATATTGGAAAATGTATCAGGGCTTAGGTTTTTTAGACAGTGTAGAACGTATGCAGCTACCACAACTGATCCGAAAATAGCATTGAATGCACGGCAGTCGATCTAATAGTACTGGAACATCTGCAGTTTTTATGACGCCAGTCATCACGTGACCTTGTCGCCAAATTTGACGATCATCGCATAGGGCCTAGTACATGCAAGATGACTGCTGCTGATGTCAGTGGCAATGCATCATTCGGAAGGAGGGTCCTTTCCAACCGACTGTAGCCATATTTTTCGTCTAAGAAGTAGCTTTGCAGATATTTTAATACAATACAATAAATTGAAAGTGAAAATGCCAATGGCACTGCAGTCACTTTACAGTCAACTGGGAGAAATACAAAGAAAACAAGTGAGTTTTTAGTTTAGTTCTAAATGTTTGCAGGCAGTCCGAAGACGTCACTTCTGACAGCAGATTGTCTAGATTTTTGCTGCAGCGACAGGGAACGCTCGGTCGCCGATCGTGTACAGACGTGTCAGTGGTACAGCCGGTGCCGAGGTCGATGACGAGCACTGGCGTTGTCCACCAGGTATAGTAGTCCGGCGCAACTTTTGCGTATCTTTTCGCCTGTTGCGCTTATCTTTACTGTGACAGAACGAACCGCGTCGTTGGCTTTTTGTTAGAAATCGGGGTTTTATTTATCCCGAGTGACGCGAGTGAGTGACGTCATACACACGCATATTCAAGCTGAGTCCCGGCGTTATACGTTTGTATCGTATTCACTCTTGAATACGCACAGACTATGGACCTAACATTTAATTGCTTCGTTGTTTGTTAACTACCGACATCGCTACTGCTGGTGACTAGCCGTTGCAAAGTGCTGCCGAAAACACTTGCATACGTTGCCTGTGTGATTTGTCGCACAACAGACCTGGATCTGGATAGTTAGTCGGCAGGGCCCCACAACTGGGGCATCACACCGACGTTGATCGGTGTCATACAGACTCTATAAAGACTTGATCAATTTGATCTTACGGTATTATATCTCTGCGGTCATGCTTCCAACCACCAAAGATCGCACTGACATCACCACATCAGTAGACAACGTTATAGTCGACATCGACGGACTACCAGAAGCAGGCAAGTAAGCATAGTCAAGCGTGACGTGTCACGTCTACGCTTCGCACTGGTGTGCATATCCATAGAACATGTGGAACGTCCCGGGTACGGAGCGAGGCATCATTCACGATAGCGTGCATCGTTGACGTGCCTATTTACGACGCGACTGTATGGGTAGGCTGCTGGACTGTGACCGATGATTGCTCACTGATACGCCGCCTCATTATACCGTCCGACGACCGACGACGCGTCGTCCCAAAGCCCGCGTTGGCGACCACAAAATCCGACGAGCGACCGGCCACTGATTGCTGTGACTTGTGCCGTTGATCGTGTGCCGTAATGTGGGTTTCATCCTTTAATCCCTCTAGGAGTGTGTAGAAATGTGGTTTATCGACGGTGAGTGACGTAACCTCCCGCAGCAGCGAGCGTCAGGCATGAGCTCTACGAAACACACGTTCACTGACACTCCGGAGAGGTGTGAAGCCCGCATTTCGAGACACTACCGCGTGCTGTTTCCGGGACAAGTTAATGCGTAGTCGGAGGCTGCTGCGGCGGCGGATCGATTTGTCGACAGCGGCGAACGGGTTTGAATAGATTACGAGCGGAGCCGATGGGTCGTAACGCGCACGGCAGGGTCCTACACCTACACACGGCGGCCGAGCGACCTGCGCCATCTTCTGATAGCGCATCTCACGTGGATTTGACGCTCAACGACCGGGCGGGCGCCACACCGGCGCCACGAGCTGACCGCGTTGATCGGTGTCTGGCTCTTTTGCCCCTTTGTCGCTACGCCCAATGGCTGATTTGCCCCGGCCCCGAAGCCTTTTGGCTTGTTCAACTCTTGATTAAACCCCTCGGACCTGGCTGATTCGCCTCCTGGCTCGTTTGCCCCCGCACGTTGGACGATTCGCTTCTGCCGTCGGCTCTTCCACTTTGTAAACAAAAACTGTACAACCAGCCTACCCCCACCCAGGGGCGAAGGAGATTAAAGGCGAATCGTTCAGGGGCGAATCAGCCAGCGGGGAAAATCGGCAAAGAGGCCAAAGAGCCAGATACAGTCCTGAACCAGTTGACGTTCCTCATTCGACGACGACATCGACGACAACGGTGCGCACTATTTCTGGACGTGTCACGTCCGACGTGTGATCGATGATTCACTCGAAGCGTTTATGAGCGGCAGATTAGCGTCGAAAATCATCCGCCTTTGAATTAAGCCGACTATTGATTAGCAACGAAAATCATCGGCGGTTCAATTGCCGAGTCGCAGCTAATTTCACAGCCGCGGCGGCAGACTACTAAAGCGTACGCATAAAAGACTAAAAGTGCCGTCGCATATCGGGAGACGGATGAACAGTTGGACACCTGCAGCACAAGTGCCAGAAAAATAAAATGGATGAGTGCAATAACTGCGAAAAACATTCACATATTAATTTCTATCCGCACGAAAGCCTTTTGTGCTTTATTTTATACTTAGCGCCATTTTTACGCGCGACAGCTATGCTTCGCGAGTCGTAGCAATAGCAGTGGCGTCTGCGTGTCCGTCCGTCACACTCTGCAGCCCTATCAAAACGGTGCAAGCTAGAATCACGAAATCTTTACTGGGGGCTACCGCAAAGATTCTGCACCGAAAATTTGGAACTCCTTAATTCCTCAAATTCGTCAATGTGAAACCTTGGGTACCTTCAGACGTCACTTAAAGACCCACTACTTTCAGTCAGCCTTTTCTGCCACCTGGCGTCCATCATCCTATGCGCCCTGATTCTTTCTAAGACTTTGACGCTTTATAAATCATTCACTTACTTACTTACTTACTTCTAGATTTTTGTGACAAGTTTTATGTCCTTGTGCGAGGGGGTCCTCCTCGAACAATGGTGTCAAAAGAGGGGTACCCCCCAAGAAGACGTTATTTTTTCCGCTATTGGCTCGTTTAGTGTGAAAGAGATTGCAGATAGGTACATACATGCTGCTTATTATAACAAGCATTGACGACATGCTTTTTAAATTTATTAACAGCGATGACCTTAAACGACCTTGAATCCCCAAAAAAACGTTTTAGTGAATTTTTTTCTCAATTTTTGGCTGCAGCGCACATTTTAAAAGTAAACTGCGACGAGATGGCTGGAGATAGACCAAGACAACCTTCGTACCGGTATAAATTTTTTTGCATTAAACGCAGATTTTAGCGATTCAAGTTCCGACACTTTAGATTTAATTATACCTGCGCAGGCAGGCATCAAAGAGAAGTGCTCCTTTAAAAAGTAGTTATTTCACCGCTATTAGCTCGTCTAGCGTAAAAACAGTTGCAGATAGGCACAGGCATGTTGCTTATCATAACAAGCACTAGTGACAAGCTTTTGAATGGTGTCAACATCGATAACTTCGAATGATCTTAAATAATCCTGAACTTTGAACGATAGGGGATGTTTATGTTTTTTTGTAATTTTTTTGGCTGCGGCGCACATTTTAAGAGTAAACTGCACCGAAATAGCAGGAGATAAACCTAGACAACCTGCGTGTCATAGAATATCCATTTTTAACAATCTAAATTTTGACCTCTCAGATTGAAGGCATCTTCCGTACGGAGGCTTCAAATTTGGGTACTCCTTCAAAATGCATTATTATTCTATTGCATGCTGTACACGATTGCCCAGGTGGCAGGACCGCTGCTATCGCGCAGCACATGAGCTTTGCTCAAATTACTTGTCATATCTTTGTCTGTTAATCTGTGCGCAAAATTACCAGATAATTTATAAATGAATTCTGATGAATTTTTAAAGGAGTAAAAATGGCCCAAAAATTGTATGAATTACCATCCATGGTTTCTGAATGTAGATAAATATTTATAAAAAAAACTCTTAATTCACTGCTAGAGATCTTAAGACTCGATTAGCAGCGAAAAATAAAACTGTCCTTGGCGAAGGTCTTAACTCTGTGGGTGTTTTTTTAGTTCATTCGTCATACGATGTTTTCCATGATGATGACTGAAATCAACGAGAGTACTAAGTCTTCACCTTTTGCTCTATGACTCCTGCAGAAAATACCACTTGCAATTCAATTAACTGTAATGCCATATGCACCTGGTTATCTATCATGCAGTGTTTGCTGGTCTGTTGACGATAAATGATCTTGTGCTATCGACGTCGACAGATCTAGTGGGAGGACATTTGTCGTTCATCTTAGACGAGATAAAGGATCAACACTATGTTAACATATACGACAGTATGCCATAGTACTGTTGAGCCCAAAGCAATTGGGACTGCAGCAGCATGGCTGAAAATTTGATCCGAAAAACCTAGATTCTTCGGTTTGAAAAAAAACTTTAAAAACTCACAAGTCCAATTTTAGGTTTTTTTTTGTTTTTTTGCTTGTTGTAAAATTTATTACATATAATATTTCATTTCATATTTCAATCGTAATTTTTTATTACTCTATGATTGCCATAACTTATAGAAAACAATGTAGGCTAATTATGTAGCGGTGACAGACAGGGTGTACAAAATGTTTTGTGGGTAGTAATTTCGTGTACACTAAATAAGTAAAACCTTATAAACCTAAAATAAAACACTTAAAACCTAATAACCTAAAACCCCAAAAATTTTCTTTAAAAACCGAAGTTTTCTAGCCGTGGAGTGCAGTCACTGAAAAAGTAAAAAACATTTGCCAGAATAACCACTAAACACTTGCAAACAAGCAGCATACAGAGAACTCAAAAATCAAGTCGCTAATTGCAAACTGAGAGTGAAGTAGTACAGAATCTAGGACGTGCCAGTGCAGTTCAAACTCAATTCGGCCCAGCTGCGTTGCTCGCACTGTAACTAAGCGAACGAACTGGCAGTTTAATTTGTTTCAGTTTAGTTCGTTCTGTTACACGCCAGCCGGGCGTCTGCGGATATGCTAAAACGAAAAAAAGACGAAGCCGAATAAACTGATCCGTGCTAGAATGTGGAAGCTTTGGTACTGCCGCTGAGAAGGATAATTATAGACACAGCAGGCTTGTACGGACGCAGTGACGCCATGGTGGCCAGACATCGCAACATTTCCGGGTTATGTTAATCGATGCATAAATGCAATCGATATATTCGCGACGTCGGTCAATCCATTGAATGCTGCTACTCGAAAGTCAGGCACACGCTTTCCGTCAACGCCATTGACTTCAATTACGGCCCTTTTATCTGCGCTTACCGGATGTAAATTATTATGACACTTTGCACCATGCTGGCGACATCATGATTATGAAAATATATTTATTCATCATACAGCAATCACAAAAAAGCTATTTTTACTTTTATACTGAGCAATGTTTTAACTATAGGCCTATAGGCCTATCTGTGACTATCTAAAATAACTATGTGATGATGTCATAATGACGATGATGATGATGACAGCTGTCTTATGTAGCACACAATTTACACCGTGTCCGGAAAAAAAAGATCCCGAACATTAACGACTGTCACTCGAAGAAGAGTTTAACAATCTTAATAATTTTTAGTGCTAATATTTTTGGCACAACTGGCTATTAGATGACCGGCGTTTTAACCACTTCAACTAATGTCTGTTTCTGCACTACCTGGGGAAAACTGAACCAACGAAATATGGGTTGAAATGAACAAAAATACGTCAAAAAGCATCCCAACAATATCGATTGTGACTTGAAGAAGGATTAATAGATTTCAATAATTTTTGGTGCAAACATTTTTGACACAACTGCCCATTGAATGACCGTTCCCACCTCATTTAATGTATGTTTCTGCAGTACCTGGAAAAACGAAAACAAGTGATATATGCATTGAAATAAACAAAAAAACTTGAATAAATTTTATATCTTCAAACCTGTGTCCCCTAACAGCCAGTCGATTACAAGGTTTGACTGTCATGCAGCACTGTGTCAACCAGATGACCTCCAGAAATGTTGATGGATTCAAAAAGTGAATGGTGAAGTCTGGATTGGTCTGGAGCAGAACATCATTGTCAACTGCTGTCAACAAAAGGAGAAACCATCTCTGTGCCTGTGGTCCTGACATTTTGAACATGTTTTTACTGTAGGCAGTTGAAAAACGGACAATTGAATAAACCGTCAACTCAAATGACAGAAATGTAGAAAAATGTGTTTTATGTCTTATTTTTATTAAGTAATAATGCTCCCTTGGACAAAAAATACACTATTTTGTTGGTTTTTTTCCCAAGTAATGCAGAAACAGACATTGGGTGCGGTGGGAAATCAAATGATCATCTAATGGCCAGTTGCGTCTGAAATATTTCTGTCAAAAATTATTGAAATTTAATAATTCTACTTTAAGCTACAATCGAAAATGTCCAGGATGTTTTTTCCAGACAGGGTGTAGAAGTCACTGACGATGACGGCAGTTGTCCGACAACGCAGGGAGTGCGTTAAGCGTAGTCAGAGATTGGCGGTAGCGGGTGGGATTCATGAAAAAGGAACAGCAAGTAATTTTGGTCATGAAATAAACAAACAAAAATGCACGCAGCGGGTATAGGCCTATATTTTGTCAGTTTTACCCCACAGACTTGTAGGCCTATTTACAGCCGAAGTTGCGGGCGCCCCCTATTGTTTCCCGGCTATGCCACTGGGAAATCTGATTTGTCTTGTTCAATTGGGTGTTGAAAAAAAATAAATAAATTGATCACTCAGGAATTTCTAAACTGGCCTAAAAAATAAAAACTACTGACAGGTCTAATGGAGACAGGTTAGATGAAGTCCAGTCCGTAAAATAACGAGCAATAGTCGACAGCAGACAGATTTCGTCCAGAAAAGACACGTTTCGTTTCGAGCAGCAGCTGACGAAACGTGGACGCCGACTCGGTAGATGTCAGATCGTGCTTCGTCCAGACAGATATATGCGGTGTGGTAACGCCATGCGGGATAGAGCGACGTCAGCGCAAACACAATACAAAGCTGAAACGAAAACGTCGTCATCTTTCTGATGGCAACGCGTCTTTCTACTCATTCGGTGGGTGGTGGCATACAGACCGAATGACCAAGATGGTCGCGATGAATGGGGGAAACGCCGGCCGGCCGAGCATCCTGCCTCGAGGGCTGTACGCCGCTGATGCATTAGTAACTGTGACGGACGCACTCGGGCTACGGAAGCTGTATCGCCCTCCCGCCCTGCGCCCGCTAGACTCAACACACGATCGAACCACGAACGAACGCATTAGACGCTAATGCCGCCTGACCGTCGCCGCATTATTCCAATACCACCACCACCGCAGCCCACCCACTACGTCATCATCTGACGCCGTCGTCGCGTGACGTCATGCTTTGACGTCATGACGTGATGTCATCGTTTGACGTCTTGGTCTGCGTGCATTTTCACCACAGCATATTGAAGCACAGTCACTTTATAAACTCAACAGCAAACTGTTTTTTTGTTGATTAGTAATCAAGACCATAATAATTAACAAATAGAGGCTGCATTTTCGCGGCACCGATGGATTTTGAGGAATATCGTATGCGTGGTAGGTTCTGCAGGCCCAGTTTATTTAAGGACGTGGGAGTGCGGTTCGTACAGCGTTTGCATAAAATTCAGTATGAGCTTAATGGTAGCTTAGCTGCGCTTATCAATAATAGCATTTCGGTCACATAGGAATATTAAACTTTTTCCCTAAAGGTCATTTAATGATTGTGCGATTTTCTGACATTAAATTATTAAATTGTCCGTCGAACGAGAAAACTGTGGCCGAACAAACAGTCGAGTCGAGATGCAACGTGGCATTGTTTTAAAGCCAGTGCTTGTCGGTTTAGGCGATCGATCGGTTGATCGCCTAAAAAGCCCACAAGGCGATAGATTTTTCGATCGCCTATAATACTCCTTGGGCACGCTTGGCGATTTTTGGTCGGAGTGGCGAAATTTCTATTAATTAGTTTTCAGCCATTGGGCAGCTTAACGGACGGCAGGGGCAGACGACAGTGTCGGAGTGGTCGTACTACATGTATGCCCCGCCGTGGCCACAGTCGCCGAACGGACAGCTCAACGATGAACAGGGACAGGGGCAGTCGGCGTATAGCGCCATATCGCCACCACCGACGCCGAGCGATTTGGCTGATGTTGACGCTAGATCGTGGCAGCAGGACGGATGGGAGAAGGATCTTATAGTGATAGACGATGATGATGATGACACTGATGGCTTGGCTGATGGCTTAATAGCTAGAATGATAATAGAAATAAGACATGTGGCGGTGGGGCTGAACATGCTGGCCAATGACATTGGTCTAGTTTGGTACTACCGCCGCACGGGCTAGTTGAAGGACTGTACTTAGTTTAGTGTAGTGTTGTCATTGTTTGAACGATTTTAATACATATATTGGTTAGTTATAAACGTTGATGTGATGCATGGATGTTGTTTATTTTTATATACCGAGAACAACTATGAGATATACATAGGAAAGACTAAATTTAGAAACTGAGAAATAACCTTAACTATAGACCCTGGCCCCTTATGCAACAGATAAGGCACCCCTAACTAGTGAGTAGGGTTAGCCCTTTATACAACAGATAGAGCACCCTAACATGAGAGTAGAGCTAGGGTTAGGGTTAGGGTTAGGGCAGGTGTGTCGGTACGCGCCGACGCTGTTTTAAGCAAGTCCTGCATTTGATGACCTCGGGACTGTACCGGGTGACCCGGAAATAAATATTCTAGGTCCTCTGAACTAAGCTGACAGTTCTGTTGCGCAACAGCTGTTTCACTCGTTGGCTACTCTCAACAGCAAACTGTTCTTTGTTGATTAGTAGGCCTAATCAAGACCATAATAATTAACAAATAGAGACTGCATTTTTGCGGCACACCAATCCGATGAATTTTGAGGAATATCGGATGCGTGGTAAGTTCTGCATGCCCAGTTTATTTAAGGACGTGGGAGTGCGGTTTGTACAGCGTTTGCATAAAATTCAGTATAAGCTTAATGGTAGCCTACATGTGCTTATCAATAATAGCATTTCGGCCATACAGGTAAGGGAATATTAAACTTTTTTCCCCAAAGGTCATTTAATGATTGTGCGATTTTCTGACATTAAGTTGTTAAATTGTCCGTCGAACGAGGAAACTGTGGCCGAACAAACAGTCGAATCGAGATGCAACGTGACATTGTTTTAAAGCCAGTGCTTGTCGGTTTAGGCAATCGATTGGTTGATCGCCTAAAAAGCCCACTAGGCGATAGATTTTTCGATCGCCTATAATACTCCTTGGGCACGCTTGGCGATTTTTGGTCGGAGTGGCGAAATTTCTATTAATTACTTTTCAGCCATCGCAAATTAGCTTGAAAATTAAGAAGCAAACCAGCCTATTTCGCCGATTTCTAACAGGATCGCTGCTGCACGGTGCAGGTAAAGAGATGGTTGGCTTTATCGCAAACTATCTGCAGAACATTCGGTCGAGACGAGTCTTCCCTGACGTGTCTCCCGGCTACATGAGCTCCTTGATCCCGGACACTGCACCCAATGACCCGGAACCCTGGCAGAAGATCTTTGACGACATCGAGACAGTCATCATGCCCGGCGTGAGTTATGTCTATGTTAAACCACTGTCTGGAGTGGGATACGTGAGTCTCAAACGATCCAAATCCAACCATAAACAGTGGCTTAACACAGTCTTATTTTACGCTGGCCGACAGTCGGTCGTGTGGCCTAAACTGTCGTTTGTTTGGTTATCGACAAGTTATCGCAATTTCTACTGACTGGTCTCTACGTATACAGTGTACAAGGTGACGTCAGTATTTTGTATCCGGCAGTTTGTGGCGTAGATAAATTTCGATAATTTTTACATTTCGTACGTCTGAAATGTGCCTGCTGGCCAGTGTAAGCAACATTCTGAAAAGTGATCATAGCTTTTTGCTTTTTCATTCACGTTCAATAATGTTACTAATAGCCTATTTTATGCTGTCTAGAAATGGCGGCATATGCTTCAAGTTATATTATACGTCGTATGAATCAAACTGTGTTTCAGTGTTTGCCGTGTATTGTCGTACATCGTGTGCTTGTGTGTCCATCTAAATGATAAACTGGTGCAGATGACGCACTGGCAGTCCTCATATGCACGCCTACTTCCCAGCGCTCAACTCTTTTCCTTCAATGCTTGGAGACATGCTTGCTGACGCCATCGGCTGTCTCGGCTTCACATGGGTATGACTCAACTAACGTACCTTTTCTTGTTGTCTGCCCAATGCTATGAGTATAAAATCACCTGAGTGTCCGTGCGTCCGTGCGTGCGTCCAACTTATCTTAAGCTATCTTTCTTCCACTTTCCCTTTCGCTTTTCCATCCCTTTACCTTCCATTTCCCCTTCCCTTTACCTTCCCTTCCCCTTTTCCTTCCTTTTCCTCTTCCTCTTTTTCTTCTTCTATACCTTTCCCGTTTTCCTTCCCCGTTTACTTTCCTTTTTCCTTCCCTTTCGTTTCCCTCCCCCTTCCTCTTTCTCTTTTTATTTTTCCATCTTTCTTTCTGTGTCTACGTCTGTGCGTCCAATATTTAAAGCGCCATATCTCCGTAAGGGTGCCAGATAGACGCATTGTCACTATGGACCACCCATAGAAAGTCGACCCCCAAAAGTCGAATGGTCACGTGCTGAATTACCGAAGCTATCCCAAAAATAAAACTGGGTATCCGTTTTTTGGACCACCCTGTACATCAGTAATCCTTGCGTATTCGTGTGAGCAGCTTGTGGAAGTGACATCATTTTAATTTACGACGTCATAGCGCATTAAGCTGAAACGATTTGGAGCACTATTGCAAGCAGCATTTGAATCAGGCTGGTAGGTGCATGAAACTTTTTCGGTCTGTAGCTGGATTTACCAGCCTTGGGCTCCGTGGCATCTGATTTTATGAAAGCCCTGACAAATACGTTTATGAATTTCTTATTAACGTCTGTGAGTATACTATAGTCTAACTTGCGGTGGTTGCAAATAACAGCATTTAGACAATTACGATGCAATGCCAATATTTAACAGTATCAGAAAAATCTTATTAAAAATATTACTGTTAATTATATTGGTTGTGTTAATGGAAAAACAATCAAGATTTGTGACTAGTTACGACGGCCCCTTATAGGCAGGGGGTTGGGAGTGAGCCCCATGCTGTAGTCCACTAATTTCAGCACTGCACCTTAGTCCAAAGTCTACAGTTACCCATCTGGCTGTTCACGACTTTGACTTAGTACACTAAGACCGCTATACGTAGGCCTACAATAATGACCTGACCCCCAGTGACTATTACCTACACGTTTTTTGAAATCTGAAATTTGATGATGGTGGTGTCTGCTATCCACGAGGATGAATGACTCAAGCCTCTTTCGTTAACGCTAAAAATCATTTCTATTTAATGCTCTATGACGTCATAAATTACAATGACGTCATATCCGCAGCAGACTCATATCAGTCAGTAAAAGATGTACGTTTCACTGATGTATAGATTGTGGAAAATATTGTTGTCAAATATGTCGAAGCCGGAAACATTTGAGATGGCTCTCGTATACGTGCACAGGCCTCAAGTCCGGCGTGTACTGAACTAGAGACTATCGTAATGGACTGGCTCGCCAAGGCGATCGGTCTGCCGCCAATCTTCTATCACAGTAACAAGGACACGCACGGTGGCGGCGTTATACAGGTAGTCCAGCCAGTCGCGTCGTGATAGGACGGGGAAATAACCAGTGTTCGATTTGCCGGGAAGGAGGTTGGGGGTTGGGGAGCTTAACCCCCCACTGCATACTCACTGCATGAGGACGACCTCCCCACTGGAACTTGTCTGGGGGTCGGCTTTGACCCCCAGAAGGGTTCCAGGAGCAACTGGACAAAACGTGGGGTACAAAAAAATTTTCTGCTCGCTTCGCTTGCAGATCATTTGTGTCCCAACGTTTAAATTTGTATTGCCGCATTTTTTGGTTCTCATTATATCAGTTGCATTAAATTTGGTCAGTTGATTCTCTGGAAAATCATCATTGCCAAACGTTTATAATTGCCGCTCACATTTGAAGTAAAGCTGTCAAAGCCTTAATTTGTTAACGCGTTAACGCATTGCGTTAATTTTTTTAAAAAATTTTTTGCTGATATTGTAAGTAAATTTCATCACAAGAGTGAGTTGTGCCTGGGTCGCAAAACCGCAACAGGACAATTTTTAATTACTTGAATTTTACTCGATCGTTGAATAAACGTAGTTTAATGGAATTTTGGAGCTCCTGCTTCATAGAATTAAGTGCAAAGCCGGCCGGAAAACCCCCGTACCCTCCGGTCGGGGCCCTCACGTATGCTCAGGGGCCTCATGCTACGTATGAAAAAATTTCTAGGTTTTAATTATATATTCATAATGTAAAATGAGGAAACATGTAGAAAGTTTACCGAAAATGGACTAGTCTATTAATTTTTATTAATGTACAGTAATCTGTGATGTAATTCGGCATATTAAACTTCATTTTTTTTGTAAAAACAACACAAATTGTATCTGATTTTTTGCGTTTCAAATTTTAAAAAGTGGGCAAATTTGCGGTTTCCACTGAACGCCAAAAGTCAAAAGTGTTTCAGCTTCAGAGGGCTTTGCCCCCTACCCTTCTGACCCTAGACTCTGCTGGGGCTGCGCCCCAGACCACCGTTTATAGAGGTCTCACAGTTGCATTTGGGGACCTCCAACTCTCTAGCGCCAGCACTGATTAAGAGAATTTATGCACGTGCGTTAATTTTTTTCAACGAGCGTTAATTCTTTAACCAGTTAACGCGTTAAGTTAATGCGCTAATTCGACAGCTCTAATTTAAGACTATGACGTCCCAAATTAGATTTTGGTTGAAGCTTTGCAGTAGACCCAACTGAGGGAGCTTACGATACTTTCGCAGACCCTGTAGCTAGAATTTCGAGGGCAAAGAAAAGGAAAAGGAAACGAAGAAGAAACGGAAAGAGACAGGAAAAATAAAAAACAAGAGAGGGGAGGACGACCAACGATGAAAGAGGAAAAAGGGAAGAGAACGAAAGGGGAAGATTCTCTGGATTTGCAAACCGGGAAAAATTTCCTAGCTACGCCATTGCAAAAAATCTATGTATTATATGTGCCGTGTTTACACGAGGCGATCGTCGCGGGGATCGGTCGCGGCGACGATCGCCGCAATCGAACAGGCGCTCATTACACTGCATGACAGACAGCCTAAACAAGTCACTGTAGGCCTACGTACCATAGATCTGGAGCAAGCTTCGCATAGTAATACATGATACTTAAATCATTCAGTATAAAAATCTGAAGATGTGAGGCAAAAATGTGCATTTTTCTTTCTGCTATAGGCCCTCTGTGACCCTAAAATATGCTAAAAATGCGTTTGCGGCCGGGGCTCCACCCCGGACACCGCTGGGGAAGCTCGCGACGCTCCACCAGACCCCCTAGTCGGCCCCACCCGTCTCGGCGCCTGCGGCGCCTCCACTCTCGCGCTTTCGGCGCTTGCCAGCCGGCGATCCCCCACTGGTTTTTTGACAAATCGAATACTGGAAATAACCTCCCCTAAAACTTTTAAATTTCATCCAGTTTTCTGAAAAATACAAAACTGTGGCGGAATATCCCTGACTTTGGCTCTTTGAAAAAATTTAAGGGCAAAAAATGAATCTTTGTACATTAAAAAAATTTTTTTAGCCTGTTAGAATTTTTTAAAATTTGCGGCTGAAAATTTAGAATATTGGCTTTTTGATGGGATTTTTGCAGCAATAATAAAATTTTGAGCATTCATAATCTTTTCTGTAGAAAATGTGCAACTCAAATTGTAACTTTTTGTTTACCCTAACTTTTTTTAACTCACGACTCTGCTGAGCCGATCCACCATAATATCTGGATAATTTTTGACAAGAAAGTTGCCTTTATGATTTGCCTTTTATGACACAATTTATATAAATTTGTTTGTTTGTATTTATTTGTTTTTTTGTCAAGCATGACCAAGTCAGAACATTTTAAATGAATTAATTTAATGTACCAGTAGCTTCGGAGAGTTGTAGGCATGTAGGCCTATAGTGTGAAGGAGTTATTCATTTCGACTCCGCTTAACGACTTTTTCCGTCAATCTTTATATACAGGGTGGGTCAAAAAATGGCACAAAATTTTTATACACCAATATCTTTGTCAAATATGAACCGATTTTTAAATTTTTCACTGTCGGAATCAGCAGAAAATTTGTAGTAACATAGTCACTAAAAATCCCATCACACCTCAAGTGTGTTGCTACACTACCTAGTAAAATATCAGTGTTTTTAAAGCAACAGTTGAAAACAAGGCGATATCTGTAACAATGCATTCTAAAAAGTTAACAACAGAACAACCTGTTTATTGTCTCACTTATTGTCCAAAGTAACTGTAACATCTAGCAGCTTTCACATAAAATCAAATGTTCAATGTGTCCGCTTTGCTGCTGGACGATGCACTCAAGCCAGCGACGCCACTGACCAATGTCGCAATTAACCGAACGCTGCGACAGTTTGCCCCACTCAGTGCTTCAGAATTGTTATGAATTGTCAACACTGATAAACCATCCATGAAAGAGCCTCTAACAGCATAATCGTCGGGATTTAAGTTCAAGCTGTTTGGAAGCCACATGTCAGGCTTGACCAAGTTGATCACGCAATTGGTCACTGTCGTCACCGGCTTGAGTGCAATGTCTGACATTTCACAAGGAGGTGTAACGACATCTATAAGGTGTGGTAGGATCTTTATCTGTCCCATTGCTATAGCATAGCAACTTAGCAAGGGACAGATTATAAAATCACTTGCGCCTGTCTGTCATTCTGTCATTCTGCCGGTCTGTCTGTAAGCACTTCTACGGCCGCAGTTTTGATTCGATTTTGATGAAATTTTGCACAGTGATTCGGGGCCCGAAAACTAAGATCGAGTATGTTTGAAATAAAAATCTGATAACTTTCCCCCAATTTTACCCCATACAGATACAGCGACTTATTGGCCAAAAATCGCAACTTTTGCCCACCCCACTCTCATTTAGCGCCCTTGTTTGGGGTGACCCCCTTCGAATTTATGGAAAAGCTTTACGGTTCCTGAAACCAGAGTCTTCCAGGCACCCGAAGGTGAAGATTTGGTAATCCTAGCTTGCACCGTTTTTGCATAATTTTTTTTGCTTTCTTGTCAATTCTTTGCCTGCAGCCGTCAATCTCTTCGTTTGTCAAAATTTTCGATTAAAATGACGTCATGAATGACGCAACGCATTTTACATAGATAAAACTATATGACCATAGATATAAATCAGCTAGAGATGCCCTCAAGTTCGAAATTTTAGTTGTTTTACTTGCGGTGCGCTTCGCGACTTTCTGGCATCGTCATCGCATTATGACACACCTTTGGCCACCCGCTATGGGCCTATATATACTGCTAGTGTAGAAGTCTATGGCGATGACGTGTGCAGACTACGGCTAGCGAAGCGACGCTTGTATCGTTGCTAGCAGCAAGGACAGAAGCGATCAAAAGATACAGAGCCACGGATTCTACACTGGATGATGTGCAAATCAACGCTAGACTGCTCGCCTATTGCTCTGACCAGGTATTACGCTGTATGAAGATACTTCCACTAGATTTAAACATGACACTTAATACGTCATAATTTCTACAAATGCCTACACCAGCTCGCTTCAGTGTAGGCTATCTCACGTACGTCACTGCTCACTCCAGTGACGGTGACAACGGCAATCGCAACCCGTCGACATCTGCGGTCCGCTGTTGTCAGTGATTTGGCCACACCGAGAACGAGGACTGTGGGCTTCAGTATACGAAGTTTCTCGGCTGCCGGCCCATCAGCGTGGATCAGCTTGCTGTCGGAGCTGAAAGATGCATCACTGACGCATCGACAGTTCATCAGCCAGCTGAAGACAGAGATGCTTGCACGTAGCTACAACGCAATCAGCGCAGCCGTCGTAACTTCTGTTATAACACTGCGCGAAAAAATGCTGTTATTGAACTGAATTGAATTGAACTGAATTTTTATTTCAGCCGCCGTAGCTGTGTTATCCTAGCCGTCGGCGTGTCTCTGCGTGTGCAAAACTTAACAAAAAAAGAAAAAAAATGAAACTTTAAGTCCACATGTATAAAAATTATGACGAACAAATTTCGAAAATTTTTGGCGAAGGGCGGCGTGGCCGTAGAATCGATAGGTTACATTTTAATGGCTATCGGTGATTTCTACACTGTGTTCGGAAAAAAGTAACCCTTTAGACATCGTACAATAAAAATGTCAAATCTAAACAAATTCAAATAAAATTTCGTACGATTAATTTTCAATAAATTAGTAAAGAGATCACCAAATTTGGTTAAAAAATAATATTTCTGAGCGGAGTTACGAATTGTTAAATATCGATGACAAAATATCATCGTTACCAATCTTATTGTATCGAAATTGACACTAGTATTTACGTAGGCCACCGACGCCGGCAGCAGGTGCCTGCTGTAATGCATTAAAGGCCCTACACAATGATTTTTCACGCGCTACAGCTATGTTTTACGTCGTCTTTGGCATCGTTGTCGTCTGTCTGTTTGTCTGTCATCTGTCGTCTGTAACGGATGTATTGTGGCCAAGCGTTAGGTCTTAGGGAAGAAATTACATAAGTAATATTAATAAGTAGATTTGCTTTTCATTTTCTGGGAGAATATTTCACAGTAATAGAATCTTCATGCGTCGTTTAACTGCTCCGCGTTTTACTGTAGTAAGTAGTCAGTAATAATTTGAACATCGAGTGATTAATGCATGGACTGGAGTTGCGTCGTATGTCTTTATGATAATTAATTTGCTTGCAGTTACATTGTCTTTTGTCACATTGCTTGATTTGTTGCTCGTGAATATTCATTAGCGTTTGTTCTTTAGCCGTAAATATTTTCTGTTTTTTTTTTCAGTTAACTTACCGTCCATTTTACCAAAGCAACTGTTTGCTTTACTTCAGTTCTCAACTTTTGCGAGCACTATTTAGTGTCTGTGTTTCTTTCCACGAACACGTTTAGTTGCTAGACAAAGATAAACAGACAGACAGAAAGGCAGCCAAATATATACAGATAAAAGAATAGCAGCATGCCTATCTATTAAAATCGTCCAACCTAATCATTAAAACACAATCTTCACAATCTAGATCAGCTAGTTAAATGTAGCCTAATCGCCTATTAGGGGCTTTTTGCACCTACTCAACAAACACCTACATGCAGCACTTTTCAGCGCGGCGACGTGCTGCACTCTAAACAAAAAGCCCAGCTGTCGCTAGGGTGGGGCCGACCGTCCTGGTTGTCACTGACCGTCTAGATCATTTAAGTTCGACGATTTTATGTCATTTGAAAGCGCGTATACCACTTCCTGTTACTGATTATTAGTAACCTAAGCCGTATTTCTGACCGTTTTCGAGATATGGCCAGTTTTCCGTTGAAAAACGCGTAACGGCCTTCAAGGTCGTCCAAGGTCAATAATTCCCAATTAACGTGACAGGGCGTATGCCACTTTCTATTGGTGATTAATAATAACCTTGGCACCGTTTCCGAGATATGGCCACTTATAACTTGAAACATTCTATTTCATAGTGCGTTATGACCCTTTTAGGTCATCGATTTATATGACATTTGAAAGCCAGTATGCAACTTTCTATTAATGATCAATAGCAACCCAGACCCTATCTTGCACCGTTTAGCCATAGTACATCTGTAACGGACAGACAGACGGGCGACATTCATGACAAAGGGCCGACCTTAAGCTTACTGCTTAGCGGTCGGCCCAAAAATTAAGCTGCGCGGAATAGTAAGCACCCCTTAAAACCGCGGTACATAGGCATTAATTCGGCCCTGACGGCTGCATGTTATGTCGTCACCAGTGCTGGCGTTTGTAGGCACATTCGTCGGTGGAGAAGGCCGGTTTGATCGGAATGGTGAAGATGAACTTGCTGATATCTGATGAACAGTTGAGTCTAAGAGGAGCTGTTCTTCGCAACGCCATAGCACAGGACAAACAACGTGGACTCATTCCGTTCTTTGTAAGACTCCCGCACGTTGTGACTCAATGCGCGTCTGTCTCGCAGTTTACTTGGATTGTCCACGTTTAATGTATTTTGTAGTTTAGTAGTTTTTTTATGTCCAGTAGGTTTAGTTTAAAAAATTAAAACAGAAATTGTATGTGTTTAGGTGGCCAGCATAGTTGGGCAGTATGGTTTTCTGGCAACCTGGCTCAGTAATTAACTGTTGTATTATGTTATGTTATTGTAATTGTATTTTTGTTTGAGTCAAATAAATTTCTTCTTCTTCTCCCGCAGGACCGGATTATGGTCCCTCCAGGCCGTGAGGTTTGAAATCAACTGCGGGCCTTCCGTATATATATTTGGAATATTGACTTTATTTTAGTTTTATTTTTGCTGTTACCTTCTTTGCTTAAACAATAAAGGCAAACAAGGAGGCTGCGGAATAAATTATAAAATGGATGTACACTGTGTCTCAAAAAAGCATCCTCAACATTTTTGACTGTAGCTTGAAAACCAATTATTAGATTCTGATAATTTTTTGTACAAATATTTTTGACACAACGTGCCATCAAATGACTGTTTAGTTTCACACCTCACCTAATGTATGCTCCTTCACTACCTAGGGAAAGCAGATCAAGCAAAATATGTGTTGAAAAAAACCTGAAACAGAACATAACTGACATTATCCATCGTATCTTGAAGAAAGATAAGCAGATTTTAATACTTTTTGGCAGAAGAATTTCTGGCACAACCGGCTATTAAACAAGTGTTTTAATTTTTACTTCACCCAACGTCTGCTTTTGCACTACCTGGCAAAAGCAAACAAAACATAATACGTGCTAAAATAAATGAAAAACGTCGACAAATTCCGTCTATCTTAATCTGTCGGCCCCGACAGCCGGTCTAGTACAAGGTTTGACTGTCATGCAGCAGTGCGTCTACAAGATGAAGTTTAGGAATGTTCGTGAAATCAAGAAGCGACTGGTACAGCCTGGATTTGTCTGGATCAGAACGTTATCGATACTGCTGTCAATGAATAGAGAAAGCATATGTTGCCTGTGTTCGCATAGTGGGCCAATATTTCAAGCAATTTTACTGCAGGCTGTTAAAAAATAAGCAACTGGATAAAATGTCAGCCATAGTGTCAGAAACGCGAACAAAATGTGTTTTACGCGTTATGTTGATTAAGCAATCGTTTCACATTGGATAAAAAGTGATATTTCGCTGGTTGTGTTTTCACCAGGTAGTGCAGAAACAACCGTTGGATGAGGTTTCCACCTCACTAAACAGTCATTTGATGGGTAGTTGTGTCAAAAATATTCGTATTAAAAATTATCAAAATCTGATAATTGGTTTTACGTTACAGTCAAAAATGTCGGGAATACTTTTTTGAGCACAGTGTACAAATAATCTGCGAGCGAAGCGAGCAAAATAAAAAAACTGAACTGTTATACGCAGAATTGGCAAAAGTTCTAGTCCAGAAAAAAAAGCAAATTTTTTCTCTAGAAATTTCGGGATTAGCGGTCTGGGCCCCTATTGGGGCCCTGGCTCTGAGGTTTCAGTTTCATTAGTTTCGTGGGTGATCCGGCCATGATCTTCCGTAAAGATACCGTAATTGTCAAAAAAACGGAACGCTAATAAATCTGCACGTCGTTTGATTTTTGATGGTGCATGTGATTAATTAATTTTATTTAGTTATGTTAATTAGACTAATCAATTAAGCCATGTATTTACTTCAGGTTAAAGCCGATAGGCTATAACACGGAAAGACAAGGGGAGACAGAGAAATAAAAACGCAAACACAAAAAAACTATAATAATCACCTTGATCTGAAGTATTATTTACTATGTATACTATTGCTAGCTTAAATTATAAAGAATGTCACGATTATAACCCATGTGCGTTGTTGTCTATAAATTGTTAGCCGACCGTACTACGGTCGCGCTTATGATGCGATCGTCTGTTTGTCTGTCTGTCGTCGTTCATCGTCGTATGTCGTCTGTCTGTAATGTTTATTGTAACTGAACGGTACTACACCAGCATTTGTTCGTGGAGCATTTTATTGCTTAATTATCTGTATCGAATGTTTTCTGGTGTTTGTAGCTGTGTGCAACGCTCTGCACGACGGGAGCCTGCGCTTTTGATAACCTCTCCGAACTCGGACCAATATGTTAGTAACTCTATATCATACTCATACTTTACTTGCACACGTTATTGGTATAAAAGCCTTCGAAATGTGTGACACTATTTTATGCGGTGACGTGTGTTTTAACAGCTTTATTCAATGACGTTTAACTCTGGTAGCTACTCGAAAATGACTTGGTTTTGCATTTTTCAGCCCCTGCGATTTGAGCCTTTATTTACTAGTCATTTTCTGACTATGCAATTTGGTTTATAGTTTAACAGGTTTTGCAAATCTTAGGCCTGTGATTCAATCCGTCATTTTTACGGTTTTGCATTTGACAGGTACTGCATTTTCAGTCGCTCCATTAGAAGCACATCGTCTCTATCGAACGTCCTGCCGAGCATACAGCGGCCCATCGCCACAACTTAACATCAACTCCTGTTTTCACAGTAGATATTTTGTTCTTTATAGCCAATTCACATCTACGACGCCGATGAGACTCAACTCAACTCAACAGTTGCGTTGAGTCGCGTCGTAGGTGCGAATATGCCATTACACCATCAGTCGTTAATATTAGTAACAATCGCTGCTGTTGACTGTGTCGATTGTCGTAGGTAACGAGGAGGGAATCTGGATACACATTGAAGCGGCGTACGCGGGAATGGCTTTCATCTGTCCCGAGTATCGCATCTTCGTGGACGGCGTGCAGCACGCTTCGTCGTTCTCGTTCAACCCGTCCAAGTAGATGATGGTCCACTTCGACTGCACCGCCCTTTGGTGAGTGAATACTGATTAGTCGACACAGGACGTACCGTAATGTAATGCAAAGAAGAAGTAAACGTAAAATCATTCTCGCAAGCCATTGGCTCCATAGGGTCACGCTGACCTGCGTTTCCTGAATTCTTAGCCTTCAGTCAGGCACTAGTTCACACTGCGAGACTACGTGTAACCACCCGCTATTTTTGCTTCGTCTTCCGTCCTGGGTGATTGCAAGATCTCAGATACATGGGTACCTTCGGCCCCGGAAGATGGGCGGTTTCCCCTGCTGGTAATGAGGATTTTATAGCAATTATTACATAACGTATTTGCAAGGAGCTCCGACAGCACCTATATGTGGCTTTATACCACACTAAAAAGCGACGTTTGCTGACCTTTTTAACGAAAGATATAAATTTAAAATATTTATTATTTATGTCCGAAATGTCCGACTTTTAGGAAAATGGATTTAACATATTTATTAGAAAAAATAAGCCCGAATTTAATTTTATTTTACCGAAAATACGAAACTACATTACGACACAAAATACACTACATACGCACTCCGCAACGAGACTGTTTACGTCCCAGCTGAGTTGACATTTTGTTGTTTGTTATGCGATGTGATTTAATCGTAATTATAATTATAAGTTCAGAAATTATAAGTTCGTGGCAGAGTTTATCATGGAGACCAGGCGGCCTTCATGCCGCCTGGTTTCACGGCGATCGGCCAAGGAAGCTCGGAGATCTCGCACTAAAAGACAGAAAAAACATCAGCAGTAAAAAATAAGGGCCTCTGGCGGAGCTATCGCTCTTCACCTGGTGGCTTTAACTAATTAACCGTATTATGATTTCATGGGGCGACTGAAAATGCGAGACTGGAAACTGGAGCACAAAAATGTTACAGGTTGGTATGCGTAGTTCTACACTGTCCGAAAAAAGTAACCCCCCTGAACACCGTGCAATAAAAATATCAAACATCAATTTATAACAAGTTAAGTGTAAGAAAGTTTTTTCCACATTCGTTCATTTTTGTCATTTATACATTACGCTGTCTAGGGGCTTATTTTTTTCCGGACACAGTGTATAAAGCGCTATGCAAACAATGAGCCAAATTCCAACGACATATGTCGGTTAGTAAGCGTTATGGTCAGTTGATGGCACCAACTGAAAACTGCCAACAGTAGTGAGGTGAGAGGTCCTGTCTAAAATCCGGCCTAGACGTCTCGTGGCTCAACGTTCAAAGCGGACCAGTACTGTATAAGACACCTACAGTAACTGTTTAGTACTGCGTATGAAAAGATATGTCGAATGACGGACAGTCGTCCGACAGTGACGACTCTGACGACGATGGATGCAGCGCCAGCGATCAGCCACCGCCAGCTGTCGTGGATCCGCAGGCAGAGATGTGTGAAGTTTGCCTTATTCAGCCGCGTGGCGCCCAACATGCGCTTGTGCCGTTCGAGATTAGGCCTATATTTTGCCTTCGTAATAGAAAAAGTGTTGACGGTTGAGGCTAACCGAAGTTTTGATACGTGATAGGCCTATTTGCATAACTGTGATAACTGTATACTGTAGGGCCCCCCATGTGACAATGAAACCAAAAATTGTGTGTTTTTAACAGAACAGTTTTACGTGTTTTTTGCATGCAGTCGTAACCTTTGACGCATATTTTATTTTTGTAACTACATTAGCCGCACACGGATCCCCAATTTGTTTTTTTTCATTTTCCGGCCCTGCATTTCTGGTGCTCCATTTTCTAGTCTTGCATTTTCCACCCCCTAAATTTTTGACCGCGTTTGTGCCGCAAATTTCAGTCTAGCAAATTCCAGTCTTGCATTTTTAGCGCCTCTATTTCAGGGTCAAAGAGAGTCACGCTCTTGACAGGACGTTCAATGTACAACCGATTTATCTGCAACACGAGAATACAGGTAAGCATATTATTAAGAATACAGTGCTGGGATCTTCCTAGTATTTCATGAACTTTCTTTTAATCTACGGTCATTAGCTAACAAACCTATTACGATACTCGATTTGTTTGTCTGTTTTAGTGTTTTTAGCCATAAATCCACCCATTTGTTCTGTCTGTAACGATAGTTTTTTTGAAAGTAATTTTCGTTAAAATTGTTTTTAGCTTTTGGACAAACTATGAGACGCTTCCGCTTGCATGCTTTTGGATTTATTATATATCTTGTGCTTGTGTTGTTGAAAATTGCGCTTGTCAACTTCACATTAAACGAATATGTGATAATGATGATGATTTCAATTTGTGTGTGTAACTATTGGCCTACTTCCGTGAGCATAAAAACTGAGATTGAAATATAAAATATGTTTTTTGAGGGCGATATGGTAACAGTAGAATGCATGGGCGTTGGAACAGGGGGAGCAGAGGGAGCAGCTGCTCCCCCAACTTTTGGCACGGGAGAGCAGGCCATAGCTCTTGCTCCCCCAACAGTTTGAGCCTTGTGCACTGCGATGTTAGACTGAGTCGAATCGACTTAGACATCTTAGAGTTTTGCCGCTCCGTGGGACGTTCAAGAACCAAAAAGCTTTCAGCTTCAGGGGGCGAAGCCCCCCTGATTCCCCACCAGGGGCTCTGCCCCTGGACCCCGCTGTAGAAACCAACAGTAGAGGCAACTGCACTGCAGTACTCCAACGAACCAACAACGTCAGTTACGAAATCATTAAATGTTATAACGCCAACGTTTGAAGTTGAACGAACTGTTGACTAGCAACATCATAGTCAGAAGTTACAGCAGATGTTCAAAGTGCTGTCCCTTTACTCGAACACAGGCCCAGAGGCATATTTCGAATGTACACACTGAAATTGGCAATGGGCTCGTTCTTGGCCAATCGCAGTGCGCCTTACATACTGCGCACTGAGTTCACAGCAGGTCATAGGCCAGTAGCGAATCTTACAGTATGGAGTGGCGTTCCATGCCTATAGTTATCACATTTACAGGTTTCAGAGCTGTCATAAAGCGAAATCTTACTACTGCGCCCTCATTACAGCTAGAGCTTGGATGTTTTCAGTATATTCTGTT
>Ga0209367_1000501_pt1 | contig 39478 bp, 16 predicted proteins | sample WorMetLIZISLAND2_FD_187412 | JGI IMG/M metagenome (GOLD analysis project Ga0209367, IMG submission 187412) | Marine gutless worms symbiont microbial communities from Max Planck institute for Marine Microbiology, Germany - Olavius geniculatus... ...
AGTCCATCGCATTTCAGCCAATCCTAGTATATCGAAGCGATATCTTTCCATCTCATTCTCCAGCAGTTCAAGTTTGCCTGGTGCCCACGTGGTGCGCACATTCCATATGACCACACGGTTGAATTGAAATTGAATAAAATTTGCTCTCTTTCCTCTTTCTCTATCTCTCTAGTTCTGGCTGTACTGTGCCTACAAAATTAGGTATTTGGCATGAGGTTAAAAAAATTAAGGCTAAAGTTTTTTTATTCAACGTTTATGAACAGTTATTCCTGCTACTTTTTTAAGGGCTTTTGACATTTTAAAAATATTTTTTCTGGAACGTTTTTCTTACATCTATGCAATGCATAACCGGCATATTTTGCAATGCATTATGCAGTGTGTAGGCTAGTAGGTGTTCTGTACATTGTAATTTGCAATACTGTGCGACTGATTGTAGGGAAAATGACGATACAGGACGTTATTTCTACGGTGCTTTGTGGATTTAATCACACATACCAATATTACAAAATTTTTCTCGGCTAGCCACGATTTTTATGGCGGCGCCGGCTTAAAATTTTCGCGGCTGGGTCCCGTCTTAGCCGCGATTTTCGTGTTCAGCTTCCTATCCATAGTGAGATGGGAAATGAGTAGTATTTTTGTGCCACAGGGTGAAAGCCAGTGTGACTGATTGATGTAGTGGTATGTCTGTTTGCTGCATTGTGAGTCGACTTGCTCACTGGTGTGCTGGGGAATGGATGGCCACGTAATGTGTCGCAGTATCATTCGCTTGTGTCAATCTGCTGCCACTTTGAAGATGGTAAAGTGTTTCCAGTCACCATCTGGGTTATTTTTAGTTGATCTCATGTTCTGTGTGCTGGACTGCAGGTGGTAATGGTTACATAACCGAGTATCCAACTGGGCGATTATTGCGTGATGCCAAGCTGTATGAGATTGGAGCCGGCACAAGTGAAGTTCGGCGCTTGGTCATTGGTCGTGGCATCAATTCTGAATACAAATAAACTATAGCATTCCACAGTTACATGGTGCTAACTGAATCTGCATTGCATTAAGTGCTGTTTAATTCTGTAAAGTATTGTAAGTTAGAGCTGTTTACATTGCAAATTTCTGAAAGCAGTTATTTTTATATGTTGTAGAGGCAGATTTAATTGTATTTTTATTTTTGTTCAATTCATGTCTAATATTGAGTGTAATTGATTGACTGGATTAATATTTTGCTTTGATATGAAAATGTCTTATTTATTATATTAACCTTTTACAGTTGTGGTTGTATCATGACAGAAATCGCATTTAATCTGTAAACTTTTCTGTAATTAGGCAGTTGAATAATGTTTTAGTAGTTGAAGTAAATGCCACTGGTAGTGCATATCATTGTGCATTGTAACTGTATCTGCATACTTAAGACTTTACTTCATGCAGTTTGTGATTGAAACAGTTTCATATTGATCTTACAGCCAAAGTACTGTTTTTTTACCTCAACTTAATTGCATTAGAGCACTGCTGTGTTGAATGCGAAATTGATGGAAATATGATGAAGTTCTGACAAAGCAATGTTGTACAGTTTTTTGAGGCACCGTGTATATTACATCCATTGCAAGAATTTGTTATACTGTTAGTCTCTTAATGAAATATCAGTGTATGGTTGGCCTCTGCATGAGTTTATGATGATTCAACCGATGTTCCATGTATTTTCATTTGTGAATTGTTACCTGAAGTGCATTAATTGGCATCATCATACTTTCTATGCAACTGTTTCAAAGCAATTTTACAAATCGCACACACAATACACAATAAATCTGCAGGTGTGTTCGAATGTGGTTGCTTGATGTATGATTTTGCGTTTTATTTACAATGTTTTATTGAATTGTGTGTAATAAACTTTACACAGTACACATGATAGGAGAACTACAAATGTCATATATAGGCTGAAGATACTCTGCCTGACATTGACTGTACTCTGCTAGAATGAAGACAGTTGAGCTGATCGACTTAGTAGAAAGAGAAAAATGTGTAGATTATGACAGGCAAGGAGAACCTCAGCACTAATTAGTTTTCAACTGTGGCATTGGTCAGTTGATTCTCAGGAAAATAATGAACATTGTTGTCACCAAACGTCATATTTTAAAGCTACAACACATCAAATTTGATTTCAGCTGGGGCTCCATATTTCAGTGCTCCCTCAGAACTTAACTGGATCTTAGGGGTCCTACTTCTAAAGAGAGGTTGAGGAGAAGAAGTGGCCGTAGAAAAGTTAAGGATGGGAGATAATGCCACAGTCGCCACTCGGCCACTGCTACTAGCAGTAGAGAATCGCAGCTTTGAACGTATGTCTTCAGTGAGAAGTAGGCCTAGTTACTTCCTTGCGAACAGTCTCACAGGGTGCTATAAATAGCAAGTGGGACGCCATATTTGTCGCCATTTTCTCAAAGTTTCTTGTTGATTTTTGAATGTATTTAGTACAAAATACAGGCTAACCAACGAGTTGTAAATCGTCATTTTCGGTGAAGCCAATGACATGTAGACGGGTCATTGGCGTGTGTGGTGTGTTGGAGCAGGGTGTGTCGTTTGGAGACTCTGCATGTGCCTAGAATGGATGGCCGCCGAGTACAATGGGATGCCTGAGTAGCACACTGAGAAACGCTGGAAAAATGGTGCCGGAGATTCCAGCATCGTCCGTCGTCGAGACCGTGTACAGTACAGACAAAAATGGCATCAGTACTGCCATTATTGTTAACGGACATCGAAATGCAGGCCATGAACAACCCGTCAGTCCGGACAAGATAGCAGTCGAAGAGGATCCTACTGCTGGAGCACTGACAACGAAAAAGGTGTTCTAGAATCTAACAGAATGCTGTCATTTTTTATTTTGTGCATTTGAAATAGTTTTGGTTATTCTTGTCACTGTACAAATGATTATATAATATTGTTTTGTCTATTATTTCAGGTTGTTATATTTAACAAGATTGTCATTTACTTACTGATAAATTTGCCTATAATGCTCAGAAGTGCTTCTTCACTTCGCAGTCGTTGCGGCAAATGCTATATAAAGGCAGGGATATGCTCTTACTTCTGAGTTCCGACTTTTCGGTTTTGAGGCATACAGACATCTCGTCTCAAGACAAAATGCTCAGTGTCTCGTCTCCGTCTTACAACTGTGCATCTCGTTCTAGGCCCATTAGATCTCAGCATGTCATTTTGGGGTCTTAGATTTGTGACTTGTCAACGTGCAACATATGGGTCTAATTTTGTGGACTTAAAATTTCAGGCTGTGAAATGAATAGTAATTTCACAGAGTATAGTATGTTGTGTGGGAAATTAATGATATCGTGACAGTAGGCTTGTCACTGTTGTTATAGGGTCAGCGTTACAAGGCAAAGTTCGATCCCCGGGTGACGGCCAAGTATGACATCAAGGCGCTGATTGGACGTGGAACGTTCAGCCGTGTAGTGCGTGTTGAACATCGGATCACTCGACAACCGTATGCTATCAAGATGGTGGATCGTAACCGAGGACGGGAGATGTGTGAAGCTGAACTGGTTGTGCTTCGGCGAGTGCGCCACAATTACATCATTCGCTTGATTGAAGTAACTAGTTCTTCATACACTGCTTCAGACATTTGGGTCAATTCTCATTCTTTATGTCAGTTCTCAGAGAACCAATCATTCTTTATTCAGGGTTCCTACAGGTCAGGGAAAGCTGGAAAATGTCAGGGAATTTGTGTTGTCAGGGAAATCTCAGGGAAAATATTATTTTTGAAAAGTCTGAGAAAATGATCGTGGATCATGCAGACTGTAGATAACTGATTTTTTTGCATCTTCAAATATTAATAAGCAGGCAAATTTGCAGCTTCCATTGAATGTCCAGAAGCTAGATGTGTTTCCGCTTCAGGGGGGCTTTGCCACTTGATTCCCTGACCAGAGCCTCTGTCATCTGCATATTGCTCTATTAATACCATTTTATTACTTAACGTCATATTTATGACGTTTGTGCAATAGGGTTCTTGTTTTGATAATGTCAGGGAAATTGTCATTCCATGACTGGAAAAGTCAGGAAATTTTGCTACAGAAAACTTGTAGGAACCCTGTTTATTGCACTAAATGTCAGCAAAGGCATGATAATGTGGACATAAAAACATAAACCTGACAAAAAAATAATATATTTAACTTTGTAAAACCATACAAATTTGAAAAGTACTTAGGTCCTATTTTTTATGCACATTTGATGACTGATCAAATTGATCTCTGATCAACTTTGGGACTTGATCTGAGATCATCTCAATAACTGTTTTTCCATCGCCAATTAGCAACTGATCATCTATCAAATCTCCCATCAAGTTGAGGGCCGAATATTGGACGATCAAGTCAGATAATTGACGATTAAATGTAGCGATCTGCAGTTCATTGCTTATTCGCACCAGAAACTTCGCTTCACTTCGCCGGTCAGAACAGCAATTCACACATTAAAATAAAGTTCCAGGCATGGCAATCAATCACTATCGATTAGTTTATCCTATGCGTAGTGTTATGTGAAGAAATAAACTATATAGACGGCGTTAGACGCTCCTGTATTGATTTGCGATGGAACGTATTTTTGATAGCAGACGATATGGACGATATTGCTGATATTGTTGCTATGATGTTATTTACTGCCTATGGCATCCAATCGCAGTGCATGCTGTGTAATTTAGCACAACACCACAAATTGAGGTCAACGTCAGCCAGTCAGATTGGCATAAAGTAGGCTCATTTGATGGCCGATCAACTAATCTGCAATCACGTAATTGGAGATCGAAAATGCATGGAAAAACGAAACACAGTTGATCGATGAGCAACTCTGAACATCAAGTTAATCGGAGATCAGTAATGTTGTTACGGTTATTGAAATCGGCACCAAAACCACAGTTTTTAGCAATATCAAACCCTATCGAAACCGCGGTTTTAGGCTCTCTATTGACGGTTTCGGTTTTTTGGTTTTTCAAAACGGCGGAGCTATAATGTCTAATGTCGTGAACGTGCCGCAGGTGTTATCAGCTGTGATCGCTGGCGGCACTGACCGGCCGACCGCGTCCGCACGTTTTTGCACGTGTTCCCTCTCTCCCTCCTCATCTTTTTTCGTCCATCTCTGTCTCCTGGTTTAGCAGCACGATAAATGTCTACCACCCGCCGCTTGTTGCGCTCAAATTACAGACATTTTGCTCTTTTGATGTTTGTCCCTTGGATATTTTGCACATTATAAAATTGTGCATGACGACCAAAGCAGATGGACCAAGAATACGATGTCCGCGGGGTGAAGCATCTTAGTGGGTAAAGCGTCCTGATTCAAATCGCGTGATTCGTGCAGTTTTACGTCTGGCCGTCGCCGTCGTTTTGGCAAGTTGCAATCGTCGAATGTTGGACATTGTGGACCACACGTGTGTGTTGTCATGACGCAAGCAAGTACATGCATTAGTGGTTAATTTTAACATTATGCACTATATAAATTTACGTTTTACTTACTGGTACTAACTTACAGGATTAGTTCGCAGGTTTATAACTCAGTGGTTGATGTCGTGCAATGTCTGCTTGGCGATGGACTGATCATGTGACTGCATGCGTGTATCTGCAGTCTGCACGTGTCATTTGAAGTTTGTCTCTCACCGCGCAGTCTGCAGCAGTGCGTCCACGCCGGAACTATCGTTAGTGGGCTGGGCGCCGTGAACGTCTACTATCTCCCTCCGCTTTCTCTTTGTCTCTCAGTAATGCTCGGTCGCCTACCCACCCATGGAGCTTGCTCTGGCAGGCGTCTAGTGGTGAGGGGAAAGCGCCCTTGTGAGGAGCGTTATCACTGCACATTCGTGCTGATTTTGGTGCTGGTCAAAAAACCAAACTGTACATAACCGAAACCGCGGTTTTTCCCTAAAACCGAAATTGACTGTCCTCGGCCAGCGTGAAACCCTAACAACACTAGAGATCAATATATCGGAGATCGAATTTGATTTGATTGGCGATGGAAAACTTGGACCTTATTATAATCCACACCATGGACCAGCAACTTCAGTGTCTTGCTTGCATACGTAAGCCTGGGATTATGTTATGTATGGTAGACACTACAATATGCATACTATATACATGTGAATACTATGATAATACCGCAGTTGTTGCATTTCAGGTGTTTGAGAGTGTGGACAAGTTGTACATGGTAGTGGAACTGGCGACGGGTGGGGAGCTGTTTGAGAGGATTGTAACCCGGGGAAGTTTCACGGAACCTGATGCAGTGCGTGTGCTACGTATGGTGATGGAAGGTGCAGGATATCTGCACTCACTCGGCATTGCCCACCGCGACCTCAAGCCAGAGAACTTGCTCTATTATCATCCGGGCGCAGACTCAAAAATACTCATCACGGACTTTGGCCTGAGTGCAGTGCGTAAGACTGGCGGTGACTCACTGACAGCATTCATGCAGACTGTTTGCGGAACGGCAGAATACATTGCACCGGAGGTAATTGCAATTGCTTTGTTTGAAATCTGCATTATGTGCACAACCTGCTGTAATTTTAAGAGTTTGTCGAAGAACACCTTAGCACACAGGCAACACCTAGCACTGAAGTGACTCTCACATAGTGACATTGTTATTATAATTTGGTCCATTATTTCCTCACATGATTTCTTGCAATTTTTGTAAGTTCTTTTTATGTCAGACTTAGCAACTTGATCATGTGTAAGTCTTTCGTAACTTTTCTCTTAAAGATTTTGTAAGTGAATTTTTTCTTGAATCTTTTGTGAGCTTTGACTTATTAACTTTTCAGAATTAGGCCTCAAGCCACATACTTAGAGACTGAAGAGCAACATGGCATAATAGAAAGTTAGCAACTACTGGTAGCTAAATAATACCAGTATGCAATTTTTTGAATACTGTGCAGAGTAGATGTTGGCAATGTGATTGCTTGTGGCAGGTGCTTGCTCGGCTGCCGTATACAACGCAGGTTGACATGTGGGCTATTGGTGTCATTGCTTACATTCTTCTCAGTGGCACAATGCCGTTTGATGACGACAACAGGACCCGGCTATACCGGCAGATTTTGCGTGCAAAATACAGCTATGATGGAGAGGTCAGGCTGAGCTTATAGTAGACATGCTTAGTATTGTGTGTCACATATTATGTGTAAATGATCTTGACTTTGTTTAGGTGCCCGATAGTAAATTAATAGTAAATGAATGAAAATATGTTGTCTAGTAGTATGTCTTCTTTAGTTATAGTCATGGTGTGTGTTATGGTGTTTATCTTTATTTCACAATTTACCACTTGTACACATTCAGCCTAAAATGTCTGAACTAGTGATGACTCAGTATATCGAAAATATCGATGTATTGTATTATTGGAAAAAATATCAAATTTTTTGATGCATCACGATATCTTCTATATATCGCATAATTTTTGATATATCTCGATATTTTACGCCAAACATTAATATTTTTATTACTGTATTACCAAAAATGACAACAAACGGAAAAAACAACAAACGAACCAAGGCAACCTAACAGTGTAGTGTCATAGTTTAACCACACGACAGTCTTCAGTTAATTAAGTTTACTAACGTATTTTTAGTATGTATATTAGTGTTGTTACGGTTATCAAAACCATGCCTATCGAAACCACGGCTGTCTATTGGCTGTTTCAGTTTTTCAGTTTTAGAACAAAGCAGCTTATAAAGTCATGACTGTACGGTGAACATTAATAGCATGTGTACAGTGTACACTGCTGCAGTGCCCAATTTGTCTTGCTCTCGCCATGGGTGTTATCAGCGCCGAGCGGTGATCAAAGCTGAAATTGCTGGCATCACTGTATTCGCGTGTGAGGGGGGGGGAAGGGAGGCTTGGGACATTTGAATAAATGGAAGGGTGTGGGGACTGATGAAGGCAGACAGTGGTCATGAGGACTGTTGACAATTAGGCGTAACTATTAGTGTCAGAGTGTCACTCAGTGAAGCGATGTTTGCTAAATACAGTCTACCCTTAGGCAGTTGTATAGACAGCAATTACCCTTCAATTTAATTTACACTGTTCCATAAACTATTGACCTCCTATGCTCAGATTTCTGATCGTCTGTAACACTGTGCATCGTGGTTCTGTCTTTGCTTGCTGACCGGCCGACTGCCTTGGCATGTTTCTACACATGTCGACCTCTCTTCCTTCCTTCTCTTTCTCCCTCCCCATTTTTTGCCCATCTGTCTCCTGGTCTACTGACCTATGTAGGCCTACACGATGAACGTCTACCACTTGCCACCTGTTGTGCTCAAATTGGGACGTTTTGCTTCTGTGATGTTTCGCTTTCAGATATTTTGCCCATTATAAAATTGTGCATCCTATTGAGCCTGTTATTATTGGACGTCCACATTGGTTTTGGTGCGTGCTTGTCAGAAAACCGAACTGTACAGAACCGAAACCGCAGTTTTTTCCCCAAAACTGAACCGAAACTGACCGACTTCCGCCATTGTGACACTGTAACAACGCTAATGTATATAAAGCATACTGCCTTGCTCAATATTCACGTCTTGTTCGATTAACGTGTGCACTTATTATTTCAAAAATCTCAGTATAATATCGCAATATTTTGCAAGATATCATATCAATATTGTATCGAAATTGAAATCCTGATATCAAGTCATCACGAGTCTGAATGATCTGTTGTGCTTGTTTACTTTGTTGCTGAGTACTGACTGGTTTGGTGTGATCCAACTGATAAAACTTTTTGAAGTGTTTCCAAGAGATTCCGAAGTCTTTCTTTGCTAGTGCAGTGCTGCAGTACTGCTTTTTGTATTTTTAGCAGTCTATTTTTATACACACAGTGGAAGATACTTCATGATTATGTATAGATAATGAATGCAGTTTTTTTGCTTCTTTATTCTGTATTGTGTTGTGTCATGTGTTGTAGGCTTGGAAAGACGTGTCGTCACAAGCACGTGACTACATCGACAAGTTGCTGGTCGTTGATGCCAGCGTGAGGCTGACCGCGGTGCAAGCGCTGAAACATCCATGGATGACAACGACAACGTCTAACAGCAAGTTGCTACGACGTACGGTTAGCAAGAACCTGATGGAACGCCAGTCAACCCGGTCCAGCGACAAGTCAACACGGTCAAGTCGGTCGAATCGGTCAGCCCATTCACTGAGGTCGGAGCACCGCCGGGTCGGTCCGGAGGAGATTGATGCACTTCACCGTGATCCAGAGTTCCAGGCCGAGCTGTCTTCATTGTCTGGAATGTCACACGGCTAGTTGACTGACTGACGTCTGTAGACTGTAGAAGGAGGTTACTGACTGATATATTTGACCATTGGGGTGCATGACATGTTGTTAATACATGCTTGTGTAAAAGCTGCAGTCGGAGTTGTATGTGTGCAGTGTACGGTGTTTTGTGCATCCAGTCATGTGTACATGTTCAGTGCCTTGGTTGCTTGCACTCAGACTTAGCTGTCCAAAGTCACAACCTGTTGCAGTGTTGCTTACTATAGTGATCATCCTGCATCCAGTTTTCATAGCAGTCATATTTTGTGAAGATTTTCCTTACACTTTTGCTTCAAATTCTTGTGCCTTTGATGTAGTAGAGTATGTATGTTAATTTACTTGTAAACTAGGTTCAGAATAGATGAAAAATTGTTCTGTTCGCAGTTGGTTCATATAAGTTGATAAATGATAATCATCATTCGTTTAATGTTGTCAGTGAACTGAAGTATCTTGCTTAGTTTGTCTAAAAGAAGCATCTTATTTTCTGATGCATGCCATAGTCTGGTAGTTACTGTTGTACTAACTTGTACATACAAGTATCTATCTCTTGCTGCTGCCTTGATGTATAGACTATGTACTAGTAGACGTATATTAGTGCAGACTGTTCTGCTGAAACTTGTTTAGAACATAGAGCTTAGCTTAAGTTTTTATTACCATCAGTATTATACATCATGAGAGAACTGCAGACATGAGTATTAATGATGGTTCTCATTTTACCATATCTTACCGTGTGTTTGACTTCATGTTGTTTAGGCAGTTTTGAGAATTCTGTTCTCACTTTAGTGCACAGATTATAGGGTATTTTGCAAATTTATGAATAGTATATATTATTTGAATTGTATCAATTTTTTCTACATTATTCGCTGTATATCACTTTGTAATTATGTGTTCTTAAGATTTTGCTGTGTGACTAGCATTTGTTATTCATTTGTGCAACAGAACCAGTATTACGTTGACAGTATTACGTCAAACTCTTTTGCTAGTGAATAGTATGCATCAGTAGTAAGAGTTGACGTTTGCTGTGGTTGTCTGTATCTTTTGTTGTCCAGGGGCAGTATGCATAACAACATCTTAGATTAGTTTGGATGTAAGACCTACGTCTCGACTAACTACTTCAAAACTAGCAAGTCACATCTGATTGTATGCAAAACACTGTCGTAGCGAGCGACTAGCTAGTCGTGGCGACGTAGTTGACATTGGGTAGTTTGACTCTAGAATATCCTGGTATAAACGCGCTCTGCCTTGCTCAGCCTGCAGCTAAAAATAGACATAGGCTAGCTTGTCATCTGCTGCAATCTTAGTCGTGTTCGGGCCTAATTACAGCTTCATGGGCTAAGTAAAAATGCGCGATGCAAATAAATGAAATGAATCCGACCATAAATGTTTTGTTCAGCAACTTCTAATACTAGAATTAGTTTCAATAATGTTATTTGTCATTCACTTGCCAGATGTCTTGTACGATGCAGGATGTGGTTGTAGCTGCTCCTTAGTGACGTTAGTTTACATTGACAATGGTTGGCTAAATATTTATGACAGGTCGCTGGAGCGACTAGAGTTAATATCTCAGTGTTTAGAGTATGTGATTTGAGATGTGATGTGAGGTTGTAGCTATTTGTCTAGTGCTACGATGTCGTTATGCATACCGCCCCAGATGTTTAACTTCCCTGTAGACAAGAGGAGATATGATCAGCATTTATCATGTGTACTGTGTATATAGACATTTTAAAACTTGTATCTCATTTTTTTTAGTCTTGTATACAGTGACGAGCTTGGTGAGATGTGCAGCCTGAGCTTCTGAACCGAGCTCTTTTTAGGCAGTGTTCATTGTCTGAAGCTGAGTTGAATTTTAGTAGTCTGTTACTAATTTGATCCAATTTTGGTGGAACTGAATTAACTATTAATAGTGCTGTTGTTTTTTGCATTAGTGGGTACTGGCTAACTCAGAATTAGTTTTTAGAGTTCGTGAGTAATTGTGGATGAGTTTACTATTCCACACAGAAGACCAAATATAATTGAAGCATTAAAGCACTACACCTCATGAATTGTTGGCTTACAGTTACACTGCAGTTGTGTAGGGCTGACTTACGGTAGTTGACTTGCTTGTTTATGATGTTTTAATTCTGCACTTTCTGCATCCGTTCTGTGACAGTGATGATTTCAGTGGCATAATTATTATGCTGAGATACTCTCCCAGTGTTAGACTATCTGTGTCTGTCATTGTTTTTTACAACCCTTGTCCGCCAATAGACAGCATTCTGAAATTAATGACTGTCTGGAGGATAACAAGGAAGATTATCAGAACTACCATTATGGTTAATTACATATGCACTGTATAATGGAGTTCTTACATTATGTTCGGTTTAGCTTGTTCTTTTGTGTTTTGTGTTTCTCTGAAGGTTAAACTTACCGTTCCATTATTATGTGTTTGTGTGCATTCTGCCTGAGAAGGCCATCCTCGAAATGACCTATACTGTGTCAGGCGGTACGTTAAACCCTATTCACTCACTCACTCATTGTTTTTTCTACAGTTCAGCTCAGTTCTGCTGTTTGTTATAACTGTTTGAACTTGTGCTCCTGCCACCGTGATAAGTTGCTCTATTAATTGTAGCACATTATGACATGAAGTGGATTGCAAATGTCGAGAACGTAAGTGTACAGTACATCAGAACTCTTGATTATTCGGAGAGCTTAAATACAGTAGCATTTGCTGTTTTATTCTGATAATGCAGTCAATTGTGACAGTGTTGAAGTTAGCATATTGACTGATTTTGCTGTATTGTGCAGTTCTCAGTTAAGATTGTTGGTCACATGTTGCGACTGATCCAGCCTATAGCAGTACCGCACTGTCCATCCAGTGTCACACTTAGTCTTTACGCGCGAAAGCAACTACTGCTTTCGGCGCGTCTTAGCCATCGAAATTCTATCTGTCTGTCCGTCACACAGGTGGATCAGTCAAAAACGGTGGAAGATAGGATCGCCAAATCTTCACCATCAGCTGCCTGGAAGACTTTATTTTCAGGAACCATAAACCTTTTCCATAAATTTGAAGGGGGTCACCCTGAACGAGGGCGCTAAATGAGAGGGGTCGGACAAAATTTGCGATTTTTAGCCAATAAGTCGCTCTATCTCAGTAATGGTGCGAGATAGGGTTTAGGTTACTATTAATCACTAATAGGAAGTCGTACACTGGCTTTCGATTGGCACCAAATTCAGTGACCTTGAATGACATTGAACGCCAAAATAGGGGGTTTTATGGATTTTTTGGCGATTTCGGGCTGCGACACAAGTCTATATCATTCACAAGGTGGCGCCACGGAACTATCATTATGCGATCCAGATAGAGAATTTGATATTTGTATATTAACTTAGCGTGCACACCCAAATTTTCAGCTAAACTACTGAACCGGAACTGCCATAGGCTTTTTGCGCGTCTCGTGAGCATTAGCTCAAATTTTTTGTTTGTCCCCAAAATCAAACTTTTGGGAGTTTTTGAGGCACTACTTTTTATTTAATTTTTACTTTAGTTGGCATATCTGCTAGTCAGTCCATTTGTGGCTGTTGGCAGTTGTTGTACTCTAGTCTTGCTGCAGTTAGTGGTAGACCACTGATGATGATATGGAGGTGTTGGCCATATTTGTGTTATCAGCTGTATGGACTTCATGTACGTAAGTACCGTCTCAGTTGTACATACAGCTGGCATATTACCGGTGCTGAGGAGGGAGTTGCATTTTTATCTCAGATTGTTATCAGTTTGTGACCAGGATTACACATATTCTGCCGATAAGTTTTCGTGACATTGTTGGTATGCGTTGTTTTCACAAGAAGTAGTTGATTGCATATTTGGTGATTTTGGGTACTCTCTGTGTATTATAGTCCATAAGTCAGTGATGTTCACTTTCTGGTGAGGTTATGATTGAGATCATTTGATTAGGCTACATTTAGTGAGCTGAAATTTAATCCGTTAATTAATTAAGTTTAATCCAAATATGGCTGAGATTTTTCTACATGTTGTGATCAGGCTTTTACACTGTGCAAGTGCTTTCTAGTTTTACATATGGTGATGTGTGCTGCCATGCCTATTTGTTTTCTGCTGTACAACAGGTTATCAGTTTGTTTGATTATGTGGCCAAAGAAATTTTGCTTGTTAGTAGAAATAGGTAGTAACTGTTGTCTAACCACAAACCTGTGATTTTTGTTTCACCATTGCATCATGTAGCATTCATTAATTTATTGGTATTGTCTTCTCTGATGTCATGCACCCTGTCTTGTGTTTTTTTTGTTTCAAGCGAAGGCTAGTTCATTGTGTTATGTCTTTCTGTGTCTTTTGAAGAACTGTTATAGACCTACAGAATGCACTGAGATCGAATTGGTAGAGTATTGCTGTGTAAATACAATATGCAGATTTTTTTGGTGATTTTTTATGTATCAAGTTATTTTCTTTCAGTATTAAGGGGAAGTCTTATATGTACAGCATTTACAATGTGCATGAAACTGTTCAGAGATTTGGTCGTCACATGTTCTGTGGCTTGCTTTGATGTTAATTAGCAGCAATGACAGACAAAACCATGTACATTGTAAATGGAGCAGACTGCTGATTTTGTATATCTTGTGCAGTGGCACTGTATTCAGGACTCCTACAGGTCAAGGAAAACTGGAAAAAGTCAGGGAATTGTGTGGTCAGCGAAAGGTCAGGGAAAATATTATTTATGAAAAGTCAGGGAAAATGATCTTGAATCATGCAGACTGCAGATATCCGTGATTTTTTGTGTCGCCAGATATTAAAAAGCAGGGAAATTTGCGGCTTTTATTGAACATCCAAAAGCTAGAAGTGTTTCGGCTTCGGGGGGGAGGGCGAAGCCCTGACCTCTTGACCAGGGCCTCTGTTGTTTGCATATTGCTTCGTTAATACTGTTTAATTAGTTATGATGTAGTGTGCCATTTCTGACATTTGTGCGATAGGGTTATTATTTCGATAAGGTCAGGGAAATTGTCATTCCATGACTGCAAAAGGCAGGAAAAAATTGGGGAATTTTGCTACAGAAGACGTGTAGAAACACTCTGTATCTGATCATTGTTGCTCTGCCTCGGCGTCGTAGCAGGGGATAGAGGAGACAGTTGTTTCCCGCCCCCCAAAAAAAATTGGGTCTGTCAGAAAATCTAGTCAGAAAACTTCATCCAGTACTCAAAAGTTGAAGATGGCAAACGTTTTGGAGAAATTTAGGATTCAAAGTTGGAATTTTAAGTACTCGTGATCACTTGTCAGAAATTTTTGCTGTTTGTTATATTTTTGTCTGAAAATTGCAACTTCTTGCTCCGCCAACTTTTTTTAACCCATGATGCTGCTGCTCTGCCTTACTTACTTGTGATCTTGCAACACTGCTTGTTTATGTTAGGGGAGAATTAAGGACGTTTTGCTCTCTGGATATTTTGCCGTTTCCCTGGACATTTTGCTTGCAAAAAAATTCGGATTATGGTGACAACAGGCAGATGGAGGAGACAACGGCGCCGTTCTTTTTGCCGTCGTCGGCAATTTTTTTGGTGGGTGAATCATTTACGCAAGGGGTGAAATGTAAACGTCCTAATAGTTTAGGAGATGCTGTCTTGCCTTAGTTTTTCACACGTTTAGTTTGTTCATTGCACTGTTCTTCAGTCAGCCATGCACCCACTCACAGCTGGCTGCACAGCGCATCTTGTTGCCTTGAATAGTACAGCCTTGTTGTTGTTGTTAACTTACCGCTTTTGTTAGCTAACGTTACTTGTCATTGTTAACATACAAGCGAACAGTTATGACAGCGTTGTGTATTTTATACTGCAGTCTGCAGTTTGCCATCAAGCCTGCTATATCAGTGCTGTCCAGTCAAATAAGGTAATTGCCAAAATTTCCTGTCCCAGAAATGACCTATTATGTGTTGAGTGGAACGTTAAACCTCCACTCACTCGCGTAATCTCTGCAGTTGTGTAAAACAGTTAACGTAGTCATATTATATCCTAAAACATTGAAAATGGCAGTCATTTAGTCTCTTACACAAACGGAAACCTGACAAGTTTATTAAGACGTATGCGTTACCGTTAGGCCAAATCACCACCTTCACTTAATATTGGTATCGCTAATGAGAAAAAAAACAGTACAACAAAGAATGTTTTGTGATGAAAAATGAAAATGCTATTTAATCACTTTCAGAAAAGCTACGTAACAATATATACCAGCTATATATTTTTTGTGAATAAGCCACCAGTTAGCGACTAATATTTAAACATCATGCAGCCATCTTTATAGGCCACAAAGCGAGTCATGCCCGTACATCTGTCTGTCTCATAAAGGCTTGGTATATCTATTTTCAGCTCAGAATGTCAGGTGCGGATGGCTGCATAATATGTTGGCACTGGGCTCAACAGTTTTCTGGTTCTGAACTATCGCCATTTCATGCACTGCACTGCTTAGTGTCTGTTGACACTGATTAGATAGAAGACAGAATGCATGACAGCTTAATACTGAACAAAGAGCGAACTGTTTAGGCCAGGATGGCCACAAACTTACTCAGGGAATTCTTTGATCCTGGAAAACTCTGAAAATTATCAAGGAATTTTGTGGAACCTCAGGGGAAAATTGTAACAAACAGCAATGTCACCAGATGCGGTTTAAAAGGTGCAAAATGCTCTAAAATACGTTTGCAGTCTGGGCTGCACCGAAGACCCTGCTGGGGGAGCTTACACTGCTGTCACACGTTGCCATTGTTACAATTATTTTTTTCTGTTGCGACAACCCACGGAAAAGTAAGTTTACGGCTCTGGAAAAGCTTGGAAACTCGGGGAACTGTTTTATCCTATTTTGTGGCCACCCTGTAGATGTTAGTGGAAGTTTTCGTCAGTCGAACGGCGTGGCTATTGCGCACAGTCGCGGATCGCTTGACGCAGTACGGCCACAGCGAAGTCTACGTCGTTCACTGTGATGCACATCGGAGGCTGGATGCGTAGTACCTGTTCAACAATAACAACAACGAATGTTTCTTTAACTCTACTGCTATTATTACCAACTGACGGATTTGGCGTAATGCACGAAATCGGAGGGGTTTATTTTCGCGCCTGTTAGCTCACAGACGAACTAGAAGAGAGTTTTTGTGCGGCCGTCGTAATAGGCCGCACTACGCGTCGTGTCCGTCTGTCCATCTTGTACCGTATGGGCTGCTAACTCGAAAGCAAAAGGGGGCGCATAAAAAACGTCCGCTTGGTTTTGAGTTATCAGCAAAACACGTAAAAATTTCAGCACAGCTTTTCCAGACTCGTTGGTTATTTTTTTGCATGTTTTGCGATTTCAAAACTGCCATATGCACTAAAATCCATTAGAAATTATTAAATTTCATGATAAATTATTACGCATTTGTAAATTTCCTCAGCTAGCTTATAGGACGCGTCTTTTGACTGGAAAAGTGGGAGCGTTAACGCCCAACCACGCTTTTGCTTCAGTTACATCTACAGGGTGTGGCAAAAAAGTAGCCCCCCAAGTTTTTGCCGTTTTCTCAGCAACCATTTAGCATTTTAATCTGAAATTTTACAGCTTTATTTCCTGAAATGTTGCACGGCTAACGGCTAAGTGAAATATGATTTTATTGACAAATGACAGAGTTATAGATTTTTTAACATGACCGCCTACTGATTTTTCGACATTAAGAAATGTTCAAGCTACAACACCAATTCAATAACATCGTTCAAACAAGTCAAACAACACAGTTATCTATGTCAGAATTTCATTGCCACTGTGAATGTTCGAAGTGTTCATCAGCTCCAACACACCTTCAGTCGCTTAATTTGAGAAGTCTTTCACGTCCTTGTCGATCGGTCCTTTTGTGGCAGGTTGCTCCCGATAACTTGAAGCGTTCCCTTGAGTTCGGCAATTGTTTTCGGATTTGTTTTAAGCTTGTGGTAAGCCTCCAACATTGTACCCCACACGTGATAGTCCATTGGGTTTATATTTGGCAAATTTGGAGGCCACTGGCCCTTTGCGATGAAATCTGGAAAGTTGGCCCGCAGCCAGTTCTGTGCGTTGCGTTCTGAGAATGCTGGCGCGCCGTCCTGCTAGAAGATGAACCCGGTGGGCAGCCGGCGATTTAAAAGAACGATAATTTAGTGATCATTTATAAAGAAAATAAATTATTGTTTATCAAAGCGTCACTGTGATGTCGGCAGTAACGTGGTGGCCAGTTTTTTGAAAATTACATAGCATTTTTAGCTTGAACATTTTTAACGCTGAAAAATCAGTAAACAGTCATGTTAAAAAGTCTATAACTTCGTCGTTTTTCAACAGAATCAACATTTCACTCTGCAGTTAGATGTAAAACGTTTCGTGAAATAAATCCGTAAAATTTCAGATAAATGCCAAACGGTTGCTGAGAAAACGGCAAAAAATCTTTAGGGGGCTACTTTTTTGCCGCACCCTGTATATACACGCGTGACTATCATTAACATTAACTTTATCAGTAGCACACAGATAGGTCTATAACTCAGACAGACGTGAAGCACGCATGTTGATACAAACATTTCCATTCTGACCGCCTTTGCCAATAAGCAGACCCAGGTCCTTGCACGACTCCAGAATATTGGCGACCACTTCGGCTGCTAACGCTGTCCGACTCGTCTAATACACGTGCAATTAAGACATTGTGCATCATTGTGCGAGCATAGATACAATTAGTGATAACCGTTAAGATTGTGAAAAACTAACTAATCAATTCAATACCAGAGCCAATATTAGACTACAACTATAACGCTCCGTGGCTTAAAATAAAGCGGCGATTGTGCAATTGTAGCTCTGTTGAAAATTTGACCTTTTGCATTAACCTGACAGCACATCAGCAGCTGTGGTGTGGTTTAAGAACGTTAACTATTCACTACGTAAAGCAGACTACATTAGACAGCGAGCTGCTGATAAAAAAGAACTGCGAAAGGAAGTACGTGCCTTGTCGTGCACCATTTCGACGCCAACCATGAGGCCTTTACCGCGCACGTCACCCACGCACTTGAACTCATCGCGCAGACTCGACAGTTTCTCCAGCAGATACCCGCCGACCACCTTCGACACTTCCTGACAGCCGTCTTCTTTCATCACCTTCGGCCACATCATAGTCTTAATCCACACTCTTCCAGTCATACTCATAAACTTCTACGCATCTGCTCTGCAGTATACAGAAGTAGTAGCCTACGGTAGTGGAGTGGTTTGGCGATAACGAATTGGTCTCAGTCAACAAAATTAAGTTGCTCCACGTCGGGCCCGGTTAGTATCATTCTGCGGGCAGGTAAATCATCTTGTTATACACGCACCCAAAGGTCAACTCAGCCTGGCCATCCCTCCGTGAGCAGGTGGCGTACTAGCCACAGCTGGGGCGTAAACAGGCACACCGCGCGATGCTTCATATCCGTAGTCTCGCACTCGCAATATAAGCTGCTGTTTCGCTGAGAGCTAAAGAAACGAATATCAGGCTCTATGAGAATTGTGGATCTGGGAACATTACACATTGCGTTTTTACGTTGTACGATGGAGCGACTCACGTCGAGAACGGTGGAACCGACGGCACAAGCAAGAGCATTGCCACCGAACGTATTGATGTGAAGTGCATGCTGTAGCGACTTGGCGATCTCAGGCGTCGTCACAACTGCCGCCATCGGAAATCCGTTGCCGATAGACTTGGCCATCGTCACTGTGACGCATTAAACGTACATCATACACTATAGGCATTACTGTTCAGCAAGCATCTGCGTGATAATAAACGCAAGAAAAAGTCGCATATAATTACCAAACTGCTGTAAAAAAATCATAACAAATGTAAAAACAGATTTTTCCAACCTCCTATAATTCCAATGTATTAAACATCTTAGCGCAAATTTAATAAATTATTTAGAAGGCAGGCTAGAAAGCAGTTAGCAACAAGGATAACACAAGTACGGTAGACTTTTATTTAATTTCATCGATGAAAATCACTGACTGTTCACGTTTGTTCGAAAAACGATAATGCCTCGCAGGCGCTGTACAGTTGGGGCGTGGTATTAAGCCTAAGAGACCACTAATAGAATGTTATAATTATTGTACACTGTATCATTTAGGCCGATTGAGGCAGTGGTGTGGCATGTTTGCGACCTGCACCGCGAGTTCCAACTGTTTGCTGTCTGCTCAGCTTTGCTACACATAAATCGCGAACGAAACGTTTTCGTTTGCACGTAAAGGCGCGTACAGAGCGACGTAACTGAATTAAACTGAACTGAGACGTTCTGTCAGTTCAGTTCGGTTCAGTTAAATTAAGTTTAGTTCATGCAATTCAGTTCAGTTACGTCGCTCTGTACGCGCCTTAACTTACCAATGTCTGGAATCACGCCATGGCCTTCAAATCCCCAGAAGTGATCGCCAGTTCTTCCAAACCCGGATTGCACCTGTGCATACATTTTTGTACATCACAATACGTTTTACGTTAGTCGTTTTTTTGCATTAATTCGGATTTTATCTTTAAAATGTGAAAGTCTTAGTACTATACAACTTTGTACGCTAAAAAACAGAACTGGTCAATGGCGCAAAAGCACAAAAGCTCCCTGCAGACCATGCGTCTTATGATATGGCCTTTGTGCATAGATGATCGTCAGACGTGCGACCAAAGTTATCATAAATAGCACAATCTACTCATTCCGCCCTGTACTAGACGACAAATTTTACGACATATTCTGATTAATCTATACCTGTATATTTCATTTCAGATTATTCGTTTATTTAATTTTGCAGCATTTTGCATTTTAATTGTGATCTGTATGTGCTGCCTTTCCTGGCGTAATAAAAAGTTGGTAACGGAAAGAAATAATTATGTCGACGACATAATAGTCACCTCGTCTGCAACACAGACTCCGCCTTTAGCTCGAATCATTTCAAACGCATTCTTGATGAAATCTCTGGGGTACTGCACTATTCCGCCAGCACCCTGCAATTATCAGTAAAATATAAAATCAGATTTAATTCACATACAGGGTGGGCCAAAAAAATGGCACACAATTTTTATACGCCATTAACTTCATCAAATACTAACCGATTTTAAAAACTTTTTCACTGTCGGAATCAGAAGAAAATTTATAGTAATAATATCACTAAAGATTCCACCACACTTCAAGTGTGTTGTTACACCACCTACTGAATTATCAATGTCCTAAAAACAACAACTGAAAACAAAACGATATCTGTAACAACATCACAAAAAAATTAACAACAGAAAACAACCTGTTTATTGCCTCAGTTATTGTTCAAAGTAACTGCCACATTTCGCAGTTTTCACATTAAATATTTAATGTGTCCGCCTTAATGCTTGCCGGACGACACACTCAAGCCGGCGACGCCACTGACCAATGGCGCTATCAACCAAACGCTGCGATAGTTTGGCCCACTCAGTGCTTCAGCTGGTTAATTGTCGTGAATTGTCAACGTTAATAAACCATCTGTTAAAGGGCCCTCCCAAACAGCATAATCGACGGGATTTTAGTCCGGGCTGTTTGGAAGCCACACGTCAGGCTCAATCAACGTTGATCATGCAATTGGTCATAGTCGTTACCGGCTTGAGTGACATTTCACAAGATAGTGTAACGACATCCATGACGTGTGGTGGGATCTTTAGCATTAGTGTTACTACAAATTTTCTACTGATTCTGACAGTGAAAAAATTTTGAAAATCGGTTAATATTTGATAAAGTTATTGGCATATAAAAATTTTGTGCCATTTTTTGGCCCACCATGTAGTTTAACTGAAGCAGGAAATTAGTCGGTTACGATAATGTACACGTACCACTACTCAGTACACGTATACCAGTAATTCAACATATCCTGACTAAATGATTTTATGTCGAGTGTACGAAGCAAAATTTATGCTACCAGGAAGCGTTTCCAATTCGCAATGTTAAAGTAACAGCTTACTTAAAGCAGTGAGGGTCCTAATTTTCAAAATTAGCGGGAAAAGTCATATAAACAGAATGCTATAAAAATTAAGTAAAAAGTTATAGATAACTTTTAAAAAAATTAAGAAAAACTTTGAAAGACCTTAAGAATATTTTTAGAAAGTTAGACCGCCCAGCTGTACTACAGCAGTTATATATGAGCAGCTTATTAAAACGAAGACCTGAATGGACTCCGCAAAGAACGCTGCAAGTCCTTGCTTGGGGATGGAGAAACGGATGACGTCGGCAAGCTGCTGCAGATAGCGACTGTTAGCTTCACACTCACCCGACACACAGGTGCACTGACGCGTCGTCTGTGCACACATTGGGCCTACATTATCAACTAGAAGCGATCTGAGACCGCAAACCTTCGCCAGCAACAGTGCCGTCGCCTGGTGGCCATTACAGCGTATAGCTAATACTTGTTCCTTGGGCCTTGCCTAACTCTTCCAGAAATACGTCGAAAAATTCTGGATCGCGATCCGGATCACGGACCACGGATCTGGATTCAGAATCAGATCGCCACCAAAATTTAAATTAAATGGTTGGTCCTTGGTCGGTCTCCGTAAAATTTCATTGAAATCCATGCACAGGTTGTTGAGATAAGCTACACTGCAAACTGTCCGTTTACGTCTTATCTCTTAATGTTTACTTCTAGAGACGGAACATCGCAATTTGCTGACACGTAGAGTAATTTAAAAAGATATTATAGTACAAAGTTTGGACGTAACTGCATCAAACGCCGTAGATTTAAAAAAACATCTGTCACTGGCACACTCAGCATTTATAGTTTGAAATAAAGTGGCAACGAAAAAGCTAAAATAACGTGAATTGTTAAATTAATGTCAGTTTTTGAAGACTAACATTTTAGACAATGTGGGACGATTAAGTTGTGGCGGGATTGTTAGCATTTATTTGTAAAAAATTAAACAAAAAGCCCAGCTATCGCTAGGAAAAGCCGACCGCACCGCCTACGTCTGAAGCCCAGCGCCCGACTTCCAGTCATGGAGAGAAAGCGATTTGTCAGAGGTGACACAGTTACATGCACACTCTGTTAACGGAACGCTGTGAAGGCGCTGAAAATGCAGAACCAGAAAATGTCACGTTTGATTGGAGTGCCAATATGGACGGTCATAACACTCTGGGAGAAATTTGCCTATAAGTCATATATTAACGACCGGTAAATAGAGGCACAGGCAAGCGTCTAATAATCTGACAGACCTCCTTAATTTAACAGAGATGGAAGAAAGTGCTTCTTACTACACGATTCCGAAAGATTGCGATTATATGTATGTGAATAACCTGTGCATTTGCAAATGAGTTGTAAAGACTCAGCATCTATAGCATAGGTTTAGTTAGTTTATTTCGCCAGTAGACCTATCAAGATGGGAGATGAACTTATTAGTAGCCTATAGACGTAGCTTACCAATCCACTGAATAAAATTGGGCCTACAGTAAGCTTCATAACCGCATGATTCGTTACGTTAGTGTTTGTGATATTGTGCATAAACTAAGACAACGTTTTTGTTGTAAGTGTCCTAAACTGTGTATGCTTTAATGTAATAGATCAATCTTTATTCACCGAAATACAGTAGAAACCACAGACAAAAGGACAGATATATACAACAGAAAGAAAATTTAAAAAAAACACACACACACATGCAAAGACCTATTAGCTGACTCATTGTTAATGTTCAACATACTAAACTAACAGCAAGAAGATCCCTAATGACTAAGTTATTGCTAGACAACAGTTTATGTTCAAAACGTCCACGCCTTAAGGCAATATCATGCACAATATCACGTTGATTCGTGAAGTCATATATACTGTCCAACAGCTGAAATTTAACTTAACGTAATCATCTTGCCACATGATATGAATATAAACAGCTATACAGAGTAAATAAACAAAGAGAATATCAAACGCAGGTTTTGCAAATATTTCTCACAATAAAAACGCCTTGTTCAGGAAGACACGCTACGGTCTATACAGGTCCTGTTGTAGTACCGGCCTTCAAGAGCATTCAAGGTGAATAATTTTCATGTCATTTGAAAGCCAATATAAGACTTCCTATCAATGATCAATAGCAACCTAGGCCCTATCTTGGACCATTTAGCCGCAATACATCCGTGACAGACGGACAGACGACTGCTATAATAACAGCTCGACCTTTACTAAAGTATGGTCGGATAAAAATCGATGAATATATCACGCGAAATTATGAAGTTCTAAAACTTTTCTCTGAGACAAGAACTATATATGCGTTTGTCACACATTATCAACAAAATACTGTGTTACGTGTTACACGAGATGTTGTAAAGCGCGTTAACTATACCTGCACTGGAGAGTCGCGGCAGTTGGCTCCGCCGAATATGCCTCGATACACGTCGGGAACTGGCGTCTACGCACACAGCACACATCACCGGCACCAGTGTATATCTGACGGTAAAATACTCCCAAACTGCAACTGACATTCGAAAATGAATTCCGTCATTTCTGAGTATGAAATAGTTTTTACTGTACTGTTTTAGAGTAGATATACTAGTCTGTGTTTTACTTGTGGGCCCTAACTTTAGACCACGCCGCTCTTCGTTTTTCACTTAGATCTTTTCGGCTTAACGCTACAGAATGCAAATTACTGACATTTTTATCTCTCTGATTGCTATAGCATAGCAAGGGACAGATTATAAAATCACTTGCGTCTGTCTGTCATTCTGTCATTGTGTCAGTCTGTCTGTAAACACTCCTACGGCCGCAATTTTGATTCGATTTTGATGAAATTTTGCACAATGATTCGGGGCCTAAAAGATAAGATCGAGTCTGTTTGGGATAAAAATCTGATAACTCCTTCCCCTATTTTACCCCATTTTTTTAAAAAATTGCATTACCGCCTATAGAGATTTCAAAGCGGTATAACTCGGTCCCCGTAAAAGATAATTGGGGCTGTGTTTACCTACCCCCTATTTTCAGGGTCGGGCAATCTAATGGTGTTATTTAAAGTTACCGTTTGTTGACCCCTGTTGCCATAGCAACCATTCAAATGTTGCAAAATTTTGCATTACAACCAATGGAGATTTCAAAGCGGTATAACTCGGTCCCCGTAAAAGATAATTGCGGGCTGTTTGCACCTATCTTCTATTTTCGGGCCCGGGCTATTCGACGGTGTCATTTAAATTTCTCCCCTGCCGACCCCTGTTGCCATGGCAACGAATTTTGAGACAAAATTGACTACAACTCGGCTCCCGCAAAAGATAATTACACGCTGTTTTCACTTACTCCCTATTTTCGGGTCCGGGCTATGCAATGGTGTCATTTAAATTTCTCCTCTGAAGACCCCTGTTGTCACGGCAACCAACCGTTTTTATTCAAAGACAAAATTGGCTGCAGGCTCACAAGAGCGTCAAACGCAGAAACGCAGCTGCTAGGCTATATAGCGTGGCAATGGGACAGATACCTCGTTTCACAGAACGTATTTCAAGTTCTATAAAATATACTACAAACTGCTTACAGTGTGAACGCTACTGCATTCGAAAACCATAAGGGCCTACAGCGCAGTAAAGTGCAAATTTTTGACACTGACTGCTAATTACTCTATAAACATGCTTATATAACTCAACAGCAACTGGCCGACCTGTTGGAATCCGAATTTATTAGGAAAGCAGTGTCCCCAACTCGACATCGCAGTAAGACCCATTCCGCACGAACTACCGCCGTGATATGCGTTTCTTCACAAGCGACAACAAAAATCACTACAGATAAAACAAAATAGGCTTAATCTTTTTTTAATTATTACTGCGATTTAAAGCTGTTTATTGGGTATTAAAGAACGAAGCTACAAACCAGCAGCAATTCCTTAGCAATTAGCGAACACTCTCTTTTGGCGACTGGAGTTGAGTATGGCATGGCTTTAGACGTTGTAATAGAAGGCTTATCACATCACAACATTACATTGGTATTCAATGGGTGTAAACCTACGAGCAAAAAAACACGAAGCTAGTATTTCACAAGACAAAGATCGTCAGACTGTATAGAGTCTTATACTAAAACTGGTGTGCGCGCCGCTAGCCGTCTGTCCGCTGTAGCCAACACGAAGTGTCAGCATCACGATGTTCAATTGAAGTTGCTTTGCAAAGCCTGCCGAAATAATTATTCTTTAATCTGTAGCCTACTTTGCAAACAGTAAATATTTCATAATACTTGCACAGAAATTTAGTGGTTCACCTATAGTGCTTACTGTAGCGAGATGACGTCAAATCGTCCCGTGTGAAGCCGTGCCATTATTGTGGCCAACTCAATCGCCTCCGAGCCGCTGTTCACTAAGTGCACCACCTGATTAATGACAATATCGATGACGATTAAACCATGCGCAATAGCAAACAGTTGAAGCAGTTGAATAAAACTATTTAAAGATGCATTACGATGCTACGTGCACCAGACAAACGGTGGCGATGTATTCAGGGTGCGGCTGGCAATTACAATTCGACAAAAATCTACTACGCCGAGATAAATATGTATCTCAGAATCGCAGAAACAGAAAATCAGATTTCAATTTTTATAGCTTAACAACTTAACTACTAAAGACTACAATGGTCTTGTTGGCGTTCGACAACGTGAAATGAACATTTGACAACATTTCGCTGTGAGAGCTTGGCCAATTCACACATAAGACGCTGACGTGACTCAACTCAACTGCAACTGTCGAGTTGCGTCGCGTCGACGTCATAGGTGTGAAACGGCCATTAGACAACACCGTAATCAATACACCAGTACTGTTAACGGAGTACTTAGAGAACTGAAGTGCCAGAATATTAATTCAGAACATAGTCAGTCACACTGTCACACACCACTGGCAGACAGCGACCGACTGCACTCACCTTTAGGTTGCCGGGCATTTTTGCCGTCAGCTTCTCGACGTATTCGTGAATCGTAGGGTGCAGATAGATGTTGGTGGAATGCCAGAGTCGCCGACTTTGGTCCTCCAGCATCTTCTGCACTTTCCTGTACAAGCAACGCCGGGCAGAGCATTATAAAACTGCAGTGCGTTGTAAGCTATTTAGTGTTTGAATTGTGAAAAATTAGTTCGGGGGTTAAACTTTTCGACGGTCGGAGCCCAACCAAAATTGTGACATAAATTGTATGAATACAGATTTGTACAGTATATAGCTGACCCCCAGTACATAATTTGACAGTGTGTTAGGGGGCTTGAGAAAACAGTTGGGGGGTTCAATCCTCCCAATCCCCCGGCAATTCAAACACTGCAGAGGCTATCTGTATTAAATAATTATAAATTTTGATTCATCAACGTGTATGAGGAAAATAATTGAGATGCATATTAGCGCATCTGCTTCAATGCTTGACTGCATAAATATTATGAATAATAGATTAATAACAGCTACAAGCTTAGAGGGTGATGAACATAAAAAGTGGAACAGAATTTATATGCTCTACATGTACATGCACTAATAGATCCAGCAATCGTTTTGACACGATTAGCATTAATCACTGCAATGAAGAAATGATGTCAATTGAACACTTGGACATAATGGCGTTCGAGCATGACCACGCTTTAGACTACTGCAATCATCGAGGCTAATCGTTTTCAAAAACTGTCAGATTTCTCGATCTATACGTGAAGCAAGAACGTTCCACTTTTATGTGCCACCCGATGAAAGCAGTGCAGGTACTGACGGGTGGCAATGGCCGACGCCGACGGTGACAATTCCGCCGTAGAAATCGAGGTATCTTCGACCTTCGTGATCCCACAGCCACTGCATCTTACCCTCGTGAACCAGCAGCGGTCTCCGGTAGTAAGTCATCAGGTTTGGCAGCAGGTTCTCACGACGTATCGCACAGACGCGCTCGTACGATGGACCCTACAGATTATTGGCGCACCCCTGCAACATCACTTTTGAACAAAAAATCGATAACAAGCAATATACGAGAGTCGAATAATAACGATAATGACGATGAACATAATTAGGCCTATACGTGCAGCATTTAATTCGTCTGCGAATTTAGCGCAAAATACACGTACATACATGTTGCTCGTGTAGACCTACACAGTCTACACTTTCGAAAAGAATATAAAATCTGAGAGCAGAGGTGACTCTTAATATACCTTGTACGGTTGTGGTTTGAAGCCGCACTCCGGCATTTCCGGCAAGTTTGCGCTGGTCTTCTGATCCGAAATGCCTGCAATAATTAATGATAAAATGGTAATAATATACGCATATGGGCTACGTACGTGTTACAGCAGCTCTTATAGGCCTCCGGTATTCTTATGTAGCTGCAGAAAAATGTGCAAGCGCGTTTGTGTCAAAACTGTATGGCGTGGCAGGCAAAATGCGCTCTTTTAGTCTCCGGCTCCATCTTGTACACAGATTGGTCTTCGCTTTGCTGAGCTGACGCGCTGTAAGAACTACGAAGATAATCATAATTATTACGTTGCGTTCATGTTAAAGCCCCACTTCTGACTTTCGTCTTGACTGTTACACGTAGGCCTACGTTGTGTAGACTACTGCCAAGTACACAAAGAGCATAGGCCTAAGCAATGCTTGTATCGTTTATTACATGTACGTAATAAAAGAAACACATTTATTGGCTCGCGACGTTGCAACATAATTATAAGCGACTCCCGTTGTCAAACAGCGGCGTCCGACAGTGTCCGCAGGACTATCGCTAGTAGCCGATCGCAGAACAGCTGTCGCTAGCAGTCGCGAGCCAGATCGTCTACCTACCGGCTTGTCTATATCTATATTTTAGACATTCTGCTACCAAGTAAGCGTTATCGGCCTACAATTAATGCTACGAGTTTTATTTTACAGTTAATTCGCCAATGAGCGCGTTGCTGTGCAAACTGTAGCGATGGCATTAGGACTGAAACTGATAGACTTGGCTAACGCTACGCCTGCTGCTTAGCTTGCTCGCATAGCGTGGAATTGCTGTGCTGACGCGCCGTAAAAAACGATCAATTATTGTGACCTGCATGGAATTGCCGTTCATCAACCACCTGACTGATCACTGGTACTGCTTTCCGCACATGATGCACAGATGTCTGACCGGCGACCAGCGACTTTGACAACGAACTGTACGCGGCCATCGCTACAGTTTGCACAGCAACGCGCTCATTGATCTGTAGTCTGTACACAACACAGTTCAACACAGACAACAAACAGGGCGCTTTCCATGGCGTACGGTGGATTTGCGTTATTGATATACCCTGCTTTTGATACAAAACGAGAAGGTAGTCTAGCCTAGACATGAAATGGCGGATAACGCCAAATCTCGCATCTGGCAGGCCAGCTGTAATCGAGATGTCAGTTAAAAGTGCCCTGGCGTATGTCAATTTTGAATTCGGCATTCAGTCTATATTAAGTTCAATTAGGCCTAATTTAATTTTGTCGGCAAATTGCAAACTAGTAGCAGGCTACGTTCATCATGTCATCAAGTTGAACTTGCTCTAAAGAGTACAGCTGCTTGTTAAATAGCTGGTCATACGATATAAAGATTAGAGACAACTTTCCATCAATAAATAAACCAATTGATGATTGATAGAACGAATAAAACATGTACATGTCTGTTCAAAGTGGCCTTAAAACCACGACAATGTCAGCACAGTGGAAATGGCATAAAACTTTCTGCGGCTGGTGGTTGTACGCTGAAACAACGTCATCTGGCAGGAAAGTTTTAATTAAAGTAGCCTACACGACTTAAAGAAGTGACTGATCGATTCTGGAGACAACAGTCGACAGGTCTACCTGATGAGTGAAGACTAAAAAGTTGAGGCGCGTCGAACTGAAGAACTAAGGCATCGAAAGCAACAACGACATCGATGATGGTGCTGTCAGCTGCGCGACTCGTAGGTAGCCTACAGGTTATACGCTTTTGCCCGGAGTACAGCGACAAACACAGCAAATGCATACTCCTGCAGTTGTATTTATAAACAGAGTAAAGTCCGGCCATCGTTCAACAGCATCCTGCACCAATCATTCGCCGCCGCCGTTTTCATTGTAGTGTCAGAACGATATGACGACAAAAAACATTCACCGTCGATTGACTATTGGTGGAGAAAGCTTTGCCACTTTGCTCACATAACGAGCGGTCAAGCGTTCATTTTTAACTGACTGATTGATTTGTGATTTGACGCCAGATTATCCGAGATGAGGCACGGCTTGAAGAAGCTTGTTACATTTAGGCGAGCCTACACAGATCTACCATAAAGCATTTTTGACAGCTTTTTAAAATGCCCTTGGCTCGTACGACTTTACTGTTGTCAATCACTGACCGGACTACACTCCGAGAGTGGAAAAAGAAAGACAACACTTGTCCATCGACATCTTCACCAAATATTTACCGATTTCTAAAATTCTTCCACTGTTTCACTCTCCAGGGACTTTTTCCAAAAAAAATTGTTTCTCGAAGATCCCACCACACCGCAAACGCGTTGCTACATTACGCTGTGCAGTACTAATGTTAACAAGTAATTTGAGAAAAGCTCACGTGACGCGCAATAGCAGCGGTCCTGCCACCTGGGCAGTCGTATACAGCGTGCAAATTATAACGCTTTTTGAAGGAGTACCCAAATTTGAGGCCTCCGTATGAAAGACTCCTTGAGTTTAAAGGTCGAAATTTAGATTGTTAAAAATGGACGTTCTATGCTAAAAATTTCATAGGCCTACGCAGGTTGTCCAAGTTTATCTCCAGCCATTTCGGCGCAATTCACTCTTGAAATGTGCGCCCCAGCCGAAACCTCTAAACTAAACTAAACTAAAACCTCCTATCGTTCAAACTTCAAGGTCATTCAAGGTCATTAAAGGTCATCGATGTTAACACCATTCAAAAGCTCAGTGTACTGAGTGTAATGTCTTCAGTTAGCTTACAGCGACTGAGCTGCGTGGCACGACTTCCTACCGCTTTCGCAGTAGGCCTACAACACGTGCGTTACAGTTCTGTACTGTCTGAAGTTTCGCCGTTGTAGAATTTGGAGCGCCGTACAGAACAACGAGAACAGCGCACTGAACATATGTGCCATGAGTAATGCAGTTTATTGTCAACAGCTGTTTCGTCAAAATGTTTAATATTAGGTCGAAAGCTGTAATTGAAGAGTGTCCGTGTTATTTTAATTTTGATTCAGTATCCGATATAATAGCTAAGCGGACACATAAATTTTTAACCAGTTTTGACAACTCTGACAGTTTGTTGTGTTCTGTACGCCATGCATGGACTTGATTATTTTGTTAGTTAAGTTTACTTAAGTTGTGTTTTTTTAATTATTTGCATTTAGCCTTCATTTGTTTCTACCATGTTTATGGTGAATAAAGCTTCGTGTGTAAAAGAGAAATTTAAGTTCGACTTTGATTTTAGACTTAGGAAAATAGAAGCCCCTGCATTTTAAGCTAAAACACGCTATTGATTAAATGGTTATGTTTCATACAACACGATGCATGTTGTTTGGTTTTCGTGAAAATCTATTTAATAGAACGTACAATTTCATGTATTGTACAGCATGTGTAACGCCTTAGTTAAAAGAAATTGACAAAAATGTTTGTGACATCAACACACACCGACGATTTGGCGATTACACGTAAAGTATGTTTTTTGCAAATTTTGATTGCGCCCCGGTGAACACATTTTAAAGAGTTTAATTTTTACATAACCACACCCTAAAGGTCTGTATTTTTAACACAACACGTAATCTACAGGGTGCGGCAAAAAAGTAGCCCCCTAAAGTTTTTCGCTGTTTTCTCAGCAACTCTTTGAAATTTTAATTTGAATTTTTTTGTGTAGGCGAAAAGCGGCTATTATTTATTAAAATACTTGTCAAGATTGTAACGTCGACGTTTCACGCTTTTTGTATTACATTTTAAGATAGTTTACAATCGGACTGACCAGCATCGAAGGCTCTGGTGGTTCCCTTGAGTACTTCGACTGTAATAGCAGCGATGACGTCTGCTTGTCTCGTCACCGCCTCAGCTCGCATCAGTGCTTTTTAACAACACAACAGTAAAAATGTAAGTAAATAGGCGGTGGCGTAGACCAGGATGGTCTAGAAGGTTCAGGCTCCCAATCCCAAGATTTTGTTTAAAATAAATATTAGAGACTCGGCAAAATAATTACAATTGCTGCCACCAGATCTAATATTTTAAGACTATGATTGCATTAAATTTGATTTCAGCTAAAATTCCGCCGCAGACTCTGCTGGGGGACCTCACTACGCCCCAGACTCTCTGGCTAAAATTCAAGGATACTACTTTTAAGGAGAAGAAAAAGGGTAGGGAAAGGCGAATGAAAAAAAAGATAAAAAAGGAGGGAAAAAATAGGAAAATGGAAACAGATGAAATGGGAGGCGGAGCCCCAAGGCACATTTTTGGCTACGCCACTGAGAACCATAAATGATTTGCAAATTTAAAAAACCTTAAAAACATGTTGTTTTTTTATTTTTATAAAAACATTGCAAAAAACATGCATAATGTACTGAATGTACAGATCAAAAACAACTGAACGCAATTTGCCAATGAGAAATAAATCATATTTGTAATTCTGTACGTTTATGTTTTAACAAGAACAAAAAATACAACATTAAAAAGCACAAAAACATTTTAAAATATTAAAACATAAAAAATACAAAAAAGCATTACAAAAATAATTAAAAAACATTAAAACATGTTTTTTAAATTTTTTTATAAAAAAACAAAAAATGTTTTTATATCTATGCTAAAAACAGGTAACGAATATGTATAGATTTACGCAGTGCATCTGTGTGATAAGCTCTACCGAATTTAAGCATGTTAAATTACGACATTAGCGATGTCGAAATTTGCGCTAGAAAAATAGCTTAATTCACCTTCAACAGCTAGAGCGGTGATCATTTGCGTTCCGTTGATAAGAGCGATTCCCTGCAGAGACAAAACTAAAAAATGTGACATTTCGCTTGTTCAGATTTTTCCTGCTAGTAGTTTGGTGAGGTGAAAACTTAAATGGTCGTGTGATGGCCAGTTGTCTTTGAAATATATGTATTAGGCCTAAGATTTATTCTTATCATTATGCCAATTTATCTTCAAGTTACGATCGACAATAGTGCGGACCCTTTTTTGGGACACAGTACGCATATTTAACCAAAAAAAAAATTTTACGTCACCTCTTTAGGCCCAAGTTTAATCGGTCGCAGTCCTTTAGCTTCCAGCACCTGAACACAAAAAATTGATAACATCTGAAAAAAATAACCAAAATTTAACTTGAATACAGCACTTTAGGTATAACGTCGAGTTCAATATCGTGTTACACAATGGCAAATCAATCCAAAACTTTACAACTTCACTCGATGCTTCGTAAAAGTTTTAGTCTTGGTTCGAATAAATAAATCGTCTAATAGTAAATGATGGTATTGACACAATGCCATGATAAAGCTGACCTGTCTGGCGTCTGCCCAGCCAGTCTCAGGGCTCCACATCTGTCCTTCCCCGATCAGACCGAGAGCCAAGTGTGACAATGGGGTGAGATCACCGCTCGCACCGACCGTCCCTTTCTCCGGCACCCACGACAGGCACGATTCTGTGCCACGCATGCAAATATATTCTAAGCATTCTGTTTGTATTTTTGGCCCACCGTTAAAGCCGAGCTTCGGCTATACACGGTTCTGTTTGTCGTCTGTTGTCTGTTTGTTGTCTGTAATGCATGTATTGTGGCTAAACGGTACGTTTTACAATAAAAATGTTTGAATAAATAAAGAAGGTTGCCCGACATCTACCTTGTGAAGCCAAAATGGATCTTCTTGAACTCCCCTATTTTTTTCAAACGGGGGTACTGACGGCACCCCAAAACTTGCATTGTGAATTGTGGCCAAACCACTTTAGTTAGCGGCATGGTCACTATTAACAGCCTAAAGAAACTTATCAATATTCTCTCCGACAGTATACCATCGCCGACCCCCTATGGACACCTGTTTTCTCAGAATAAGGCTCCCGACCCCTAAAATTTGCATGACACATTTCGGCCAAACTGTATCAGCGCAATGACTACTATTAATAGACTACAGACACATGCAAATGCCCTTTCTAATGCTTCCATTGCTGACCTTTCCCTTTCCTCCAAAGAAAAGGACTAAACTAACCCTTCATTCACATTTCGGACACCGAAATACGCTCGGCCTTCCTTAGCGACAACTTGGTTTCTTGCGCCTACGATTCGAACTTGTGTTTTGACATATGGCGCGCTATAAATGCAGATTATTTATTTACTTACTTACTTACTTAATGAAACGTTTTAACACATTTTTCGTGCCAACGTATTGTGTTTTTTATTCTTGCGTTTCGGCTTTTGCGTCGTCTGCGTAATAAATACGCAAAAGCGTTGCGTGCGTTACAAGTACAAATACAAATACAATAAAAAAATTTGCACTTAAAAACTGACAAAATTTCAGTTTAATGTAGCACATAAACTAAAAAAACTGAAATGTTTTTAAAGAAAAATAAAATAAAGAATACTGAAAATAAAAGTACCGTTAAATGTAAAATTTTAAAAATCAGGAAAATGACTGAAATAAAGAAAACTAAAATAAAAAAACTGAATAAGAAAAAATAGAAAATAACAAAAATTAAAACTCAGAAAAACACTGAAATGAAAAAAATGAAAACCGTGAGCAGATCTGAATAGCCGTGGAGTCATTCCGAAAGGGTTCCAGATGTCTATGGAGGATAGGATTTGAGAAGAAAAAAAGTTTTGAGATTGGAATGAAAGAATGACGTGACGATAGACGACACGAGTGGTGATGGTGACACCGGTGATGTGAGATGATCATAGAAGTATGGTGAGTCAAAAAGAGGCAGATACGTGGTTGACGAAGTGAGTGAGGGAGTTAAGGGCGTTGTGTAGGCCTACGTTACGTTAGATGAAAACCTGCGGGCGTTAATCACAGCTGTTGCGCAGTAGGTCCAGTTTTTTTTGTCAGTTTTATTAGCATTTTACTGCCGTGGCGCAAAGATTGCAAACGAAACAGAAGTGCGACACTGCGATCTCACAAACAACAACAGTCAAACAAATCATCACAACACGCGTAGGCCAGCAAACCAAAGTCTGATGCCATTGGCCAGTTCCGTGGCTGCCGGAGCCTAATTGTTTGTAATTTTTACATTAGTTAAGCCTACATTTGTCAGGGTTCGTTTGCTGCTCCTCTAATTTTGTTCGCGACATACGGCGCTTGCTACAAAAATGTTTTGATTTAGGCATATTAACTGATTTTAAAAAATGATCGATCAATTAATTGATTGATTTGTATTGGAGGCTGTGCGCTTCGTTTCGTGAATGCCTTAATATCAAATAAGAAGATCTGGGAATATTCGATATAACGCTATATGCCTACGATTTCTTAACCATTTAGGCCTACCTCGTGATTTATAAAGCTAATAAATGCTTTTAATCTCACGCACTGTTTGAGATAAAATGTGCACTTTTTTATTTCGTTAGTTACTGTGACATATTTAACATCAGTGACGTCGTGGCAAAAAAAGCAAATGTGAAAAAAATTTTAGCGTGACGAATGATTTATTTTTGTCGGAAGATGTTTTGTCAAATAATAAAAAATAAAATACAAAAATCCTTAATTTCGAAGAGATTCAAGGGCAAAGTTGACTTTGAGCGGCATAACTACTTCGTTGGAAATTATCAGCAACGGTTAGCCGAAAAATTACAAATTCTTGGACCCACCCAACTTTTGTAACCCACAACCCCGCTGTTTGCCATATTTGCATCACAGTGTAGCACGGTAGTGCGTAACACTGTTGTAAGGACGACTATCAAAGTCAATGGGAAACCCCAGATTTTTGGGCACCCGTAGCCCCCAAACCCCTAAATCAATCAACTTAAAATTTGACTTGGATGATTATGTCGGCGGTGGGACCCTACGTACCAAAAACGGTACAAATCGGCTCAGCAGGGTCGGCGAGGCAAAGGAGTGAAATATAATGTTCAACTGGGTTATTTTAAAATTTTTTTTATACTTTTCTTGCCAAGCTTTGGAGAGCACATTTTTGGAAGTATCGCCGCATTTTTTTGCACTGGATAACGTGTTTCGGTGGGGATTGATTTCCTAAGAGGGTCTCAACATTTATCTTTCATATTTTCCCCCAAAATCGCAAATTTTAGGCCCATTTTCGGACTTAGAAAAATTACGACTAAAGATGCTTAACAATGAAGATGCTCATCTACAAACTACCCTTAATCGTCATCGTAGCCCCACCAAAGTGGCATAATGAATAGGCAATGTGGCCGATGAAATCGCGTGACCCCAAAAGGTCAAGGTCGTGACCCCATTATCTTTGAGGCGCCATATCTCCGTAACTGTGCAAGACAGATGGATGGTCACAATGGACTACCCATAAGAAGTGGCCCATCGCGAGTCGAATGGTCACGTGACCAATGACGTCACGTGACCTTAAAAGGTGAAGGTCGTAACCCCATTATTTTTGAGGCGCCATATCCCCCTAACGGTGCATGATAGACGCATGGTCACAATAGACCACTTATAGGAAGTCACCCACCGCGAGTCGAATGGTCACGTGATTGGGTTGGGTCACATTATTGCTTTTAACTCATGGTTAAATTTGCTAATAAAACAGCATATATTAAATATAAAAAAAACTTACCAGTTTACACTGCTGTGTAAGGGCGACCAAGTCACACATCCAAAACAGCAGAAATCATTTTACTAGGACCCAGAGTGATAGAACGACGAACTGGCTGCTTTTACAAACCCATGTGACGTGACCCCATATATTATATAATACTATACAACCATTTTATTTTGTTGTAAGTATTTGTTCGTTACACAGAGATCATGTATATGGAATTCGACTTTGGAGCCTACTAAGTCATTTTACAAAGTGCTTTGAACGTGATCGTTACATGTAAATGAAGCGACGGTAAAAGTTTGCGAAATATTTTTTTAAAATGTTTTTTTTGTTTCACACGATGCAATTACTGTGGCCTATCGCTATATATTACCGAGTGTCATGAGTCTATTATATCGTAGCCTACCGTTGAAAGCGGCGACATACTGCTGCAGAGTGTTGAGCGTTATTCCGCTGTGGCCCTTGGCAAGGACGTTGATTCGTAGCGCCAGCAGCATGCGAGTTCTTTCAGAACTTAACGGCTCACCGACTCCTGTTCACAACCAGCATCGTACTCGGACAATGTTCTAGAGCAAGTAACAGCTAACAGCAGGAGCGTCTACGTCCATTGAGGACTACGCTCGAAGCGTATTACTTTTCTCAAAGGGGGCAAGCTTTAGAACTTCAAAGGGGGCAATCATCGTTCCACCAGAACTTGACCAGAAGTGTTTTGTGAAACTAAAAATGCACCAAATTCATTTTCGGCCGGACTCCGCCCCAGGCCCCACTAAAGATTTTACTTAAAACATTTTTACTAGCACCCACGAGCAGGGGCGTCTACACTATTATACACTTTGGAGAAAATGCTTCAAGAAAAAATAGGGTAAAAAAATTTTCTTGGAAATTAATTATGAAGGAAAAGTTGAATATTATAATTCTGCATTTTTGTAAGACGCTGTTTTCACAATTTACAATATATGGCAAGCAGAACTGTTCTGTGACTATTAGAATGCATCCACCAAATTCGTTTTTTGCCGGGGCTCTGCCCCAACCTCACTGGGGGAGCTCACGACGCTCCACAAAACTCCTTAGTCGGCTGGGAAGGGGATACCCACTCCCCATTTCCACCTCTTCGACGACTATGGCGCCTATGACGCCTTGCGTTATGGGGAAAATTTGCTCCAAGTAAGGCGAATAAACGCCCTTACCACGAGTACGGATGCTGTCATTGGGAGCAATTTAGCACTTGACTAAGCTTGACGTGAAAGGGGTTTGAGTCAACGATAAGGAGGAAAGATGGGTAAACATGGGTAAACATTAGAGGGTGGATTGGAGGGCTTGCGTAGTGTGCCCAAGGGGGAATAAACGTTTCTGGCTAACAGTGCCTATAATTTCTGAAAAAAAATGGCCGAACTGTCAGTCAAAACGCTGACGTTCAAGACGTGAAGTTGGGCGGAGAACGGACAAAAAGCATCCGCCGCCCTCGCGAAAACGAGTTTTTGGTGCATTTTGAGCTTAAGGTTAAGAAACGCTTCTGCTGCATAACAACTTGGTATTTTCTGACATTTTGGCAAAATCAACCGCATGGGCTGCACAACGTACCGCCATCGTCAAAGCAAAAACTGCCGTTATGGCGTACCGTGCCAGCCATTTCGCCGTATATACCTGACAGTACTGACTACTGACACGAGTTGAGGCTCAGTGTCAAAAAATGTTGCTGACAGTTCTTTAGGTATTATTTGCGCCTGTCAGTCGTAGTGAGTGAGGCTAGTTTATGCTTAGGTATTAGTTTATTTTAGTTTTTCAAAACCCTGAAATTCTCGCTCACTTTGAACTCTTTTTATTTTGCCCTTTAGGCGTCATCGCTGTGATGTTGTCCGCTATTGCGACAGATGTCATCGTAGCGCGATCCGTCCGTCTGACTGGTTTGTGCATTTGTGCATGTGCATTTTGCTAAAAACGCTAAGACGAAATAAGATGACATTAAGACTCCGGGGAGATTTAGGAGTATAAACTTCCAGTCCAAATTTCCGCCGCAAAGTGCGACCGAACCGACATTTGTCTAATTTTCATTAAAACAACAAAAACAAACATTTCTACAAACGGACAACTTTCTTACTCGTGTGCTCAAAAATGGTTAAATTTTACTTCTAAACTACAAAAACAAACATCTACATATTCATTTTAATAAATAAAACGGTAGCATACCGGCCGAGTGTGAGCGTATCAGATTTTCTTGCAGCTGCCTGAAACAAGACAAGAGTCACTCGATATGTGAAAATGTAAATTAGAAATCTATTAGCACTCTCTGTCAAACATACACAATTATACATGTTACAACTATGCTGCGATTATTTCAGATACACGATGGGCTTGAAATTAAAAACGTGCATAGATGGCAACGGTTAGACTTTGTACAGCTGTTTAATAACATTCGTTTTTGGTTAAATTTTTTGCAAGAAAATTTTATTAGCTTCATCTGTAGCGTTGTTGTTCGAGTTTAACGTGTGGCAAATTGACGTTTCTGAATTATAATCGCAAACTGTTTAAAATAACGAACTGATGTCATTAATCGCGTTCCAGTTTCTGCAGCCCGCCGTGTATTCGATCAATAGCACTATCAATAAACCATAATGCTGACTGCCTTACTCTAGCTGTTCTTGAGGTATGACCGTTCGTGCGAACTTGCCAAAGCCAGTGTTCAAGCCGTAGATCACTGTAAGTATATGCAATCGTAATAAGCTGCGATGTACCAGCCGCTAGATGTGTCTATAAGCCTATGAGTTCGTTAAAACTCATCAATTATCAACTATAGTTAACTGGATTCGTCAGTCTGTCAGTCACGACGAATGACAGCCGACGTTATTATAAAGTGCGCAAACAGCGGCGCTTTATATTGTAGTGATCGTGACGACATTGACTGCAGATTTGCGTTTTTTTCGGTTGCAACAGACTTTGCCATGATTAATGAGCTTAGGCCTATAGGAGTTCACCAAATTACAGCCTTTATTTGTGAAACTTTTGTGCCAAATTTCTACAGCCTTTTTTTAAAACGACAGAAAATTTGCAAAAAATTGTATCTATAGCCGTTGTAATTTACGAGTTTTTGTCTAATACCACTTCGCTCAGATGACACGCAATGATTAGGCAACAGGATTGACAACCAACATCAGGAAATAGTTGAAAATAATCATAACGAATATTTTTGAAAGTACGACAGATTATAATTTTTAACGGCAAATTTGACGCTTACGGCCGTAGAGATCAAACAAAGCGTCGACAATTGCAACAGCGACTAACAACCAGAAACATGAAATTTATATATGATGTATAAAACTTAAAATACAACAAATGGCATTAGAAATTTTGTGTCAAATCTGTAGTTTTCAACCATGATAAACTTGAAAGTGTTGCTAGGACATCATCATCATCATCATGACGCGTAGACAACTGAGGTCCGTTGCGACGACTCCCCTCGATGTCCACGTTCATCTGCACTCTGCCACATCTGTCTCCAGCCGGCCGGTGTTCTGTTGCCGATCTGCTGTATCCAGGTTTTTCGAGGACGCCCAGGAGGTCTTCTCCAGTTCATCCCCAGACTCTGCCCGCCTTTCATTGCAATGACCTGACATAACGCTTGGTGTGCAGGTGTGGTGGCATC
>Ga0209367_1000502_pt1 | contig 39455 bp, 23 predicted proteins | sample WorMetLIZISLAND2_FD_187412 | JGI IMG/M metagenome (GOLD analysis project Ga0209367, IMG submission 187412) | Marine gutless worms symbiont microbial communities from Max Planck institute for Marine Microbiology, Germany - Olavius geniculatus... ...
AATCAGCGTGCATAATTTCGGTCACTGATCAATGATCGTAATCACTGTACAAATAAATATACCGGTATTATGATTATGGTATGTAACAGTATAATCCGTAAAATCGAAAATGCTAGCCACTACCACAATAACCACACCCAATGTCATAAAACATTGATTAGCAAACTAATCCCCTACATCATCACGTGCCAGGACCACAGTCTTTCACAGCAAATCTTTCGCAGTATATCATAAGCCGGCCTTATGTTGACCAATTTTACGTTTTGAGATAAGAAAGTGAAAGCATAGAAGGTGGCACATAAACAGAACAGCAATAAGTGTGTACCGTATGTCGCTAGCGCACATCATGACAACGGCATCTGCTACACTGCTTTTCACTGACGTCGGGATAACAGCATCAGGCTTTGCCAGCATGGAAAATCCAGCCAGATCAGTGAGAGTGCGGTTCCATGCTCCAGCTGCAGCATTCTTTACGCATGACTTTGCGTGGTTTATCAAACCGCTGGTGCCATCTCGATGTTTCCATTTCAGGACGGCATCGCATTTTAGGCACTTAATGTACTTTGCAAACGTGCCGTCCACCACCACAAGCACGTAGTTGTTCCATGCCGAACTGGAGGCACCATCGTTCTCTTGAAACGACACGCGAGGACTATTAGATGTTATCAATTTCAGTATTTCACTTTTCTCCATAATAATAATACAGTTACAATGTCCTTAAGACAAATAATTTCGATAGCAGACAGAAAACCAGATGTTTTCAACAACAAACTAATTTTCTGTTTCCGCTGCCATTAGTGATGGGCCCGTAACGTAACGTAACGTAACGTAGCGATACGTATATAATACATCACCCGCGGGTCGGCTCGCAATTCTTTTTACCGCTACCGCGGGATCCTAGGCAATTAAATTCCCATCCCGCAGGATTGTCACTAATTTTATTCCCGCACCCGCGGTATTCCCGCGGAAAATTTCCCATGCAGGTCTCTACGGCAAATATCTCATAATATAATACTGCTGATGGCCTAAAAGGATGTCAAAAACAGTACTGGGTAAACAGTTTCTGCAAGCGGATCAGTAAAATCGAAAACTGCCAACAATCTGACTGGCCATTTTACATCCCGATATGACATCCAATAGAGATATGCAGTAATAGTATTTAATGACCGAATCATCGTGGGATCCGAGCGCTTCAAGCATTCCTGACGCCTGCTGAATGTAGTCACGGATTTCCATCAGCCGAGCAATAATGTGATTGCCATCAGGCTGTATCCACACCCACAGATACATACACACCTCAGGCAGTATTCATAACTAAAGTCATATATATATTTATATGTCATACATGCAGAGTTTTGCACAAAGTTTACACACACGATGGATGCGGTCACTTCAAAAATCTAAACCACTCTTTCTCTGCCATAACCACCCCTCCGGAAAATCTCATCAAAATTAGTTTCTGATTTTTCTTGTACAATCTTAGTCTTGGAAACAAACAACTGCACAGACTGGTATACTAAACCCGATGCCATCTTTCAGATTCATTCTTTTTAAAGCAAAACCAGAACCAAAGAAATTCGGTAAAATGCACAACTGCTGCTCTTTACTGCCCCACGGTGAATTATAAATAAGCAATTGCAAGTTTAAACCCAAAAATCTCCCAAGGTCCCTTCGTGTATCACAATGTCTCTGCATTGTTTAAGCAGGGTGCATCAACGTGAAAAAGATGACAGAATATATTATAAAAAAGTGTAGCAATGTTACTATAGTCAAAACAGTAGTACAGATATTACATCTGGAGATCTAGTGATATATAACTGATGCAATAGCAGAAAGACTTAGTTTCCGAGAAGTTTTAATATTTTTAACTTGGCATTTGCTTATGAAACTAAATGACTGTTTTTTTTCTCATCATTTCCTATTATGTTAAACGTACTATGCAACCAAACTGTATCATTTCAGCCACACTTTATTAAATCCTATCTTCCTAAACAGCAACAATGTGTGAAATCTTACTCTCTCTACTGGAGACAGGGACACCCTCGGTGCAGTCAGCAGCTGGTCATTGCCAGCAGTTGGATGCTGTCCTTGACCAGATGGTATGGTCATCTCAGACCCGCCACGGTGGAATGTAGCAGTGGAACCTCTACCGGAGCCTTGAGCTTCGGTCCTGGCAGCAGTCTGCCAATGAAGATCAGTAGTACCATTAACCAGTTCCTGACCACGCCTCGATGACATCAGTTCAGCCAAAGCTCGCTGGTAGGCGGCCTCCGACGGCAGTTGTCTCGGGGGGTTCCTGGAGAAGTCATTGGAGTACGAAGTGTTGGTGCTTGGAGCTGGACTTGTGGTGGTCGTAGTGTAGTCACTGCCCACTGTACCAGCGCCACGATCGTTCCTGTTAGACTGTTCTTGACGAGGAAGATTGTTTCGCCAGATGTCGCTTCCAGCCTGACGTCACAAACAGCTACTAAATTTGCATAGCACAAATAAAACTCATAGAAAAAAAGATAAAATAAAAAAGTGCTGTCCTTCAGAATAATCTAGCAAAGAAAAGCTAAAAGTAAAATAAATAGAGGAAGAGCTGTTCTTCAAATCTAGCGCAGTACAACAACGCACCACAAGTTAAAAACACACTGCCAAGTGTGAATATGAACAGCAAACGATGTACACCAGGTCCGCAATATTTCATTTTCCATCTAGCGATTATTGTATTTACCGATATTGTATTTTAGTGCATTACAGACCGAGTTTGTCACTAAATCTGCTACCGGTACTACATTTTCTGTCATGTACTAGCAATTATTGATAATTCGTATGCAACTATTAAAAACTGCGATACATGAAAGTAGCATGTTCAGTGCCTACTAGTCTTGGAGCCTGAGATCACATCAAGTTACAAAACAACCAATCTCATATGAGCTTTGGTTTTGGAATTAACCTTATAGGGGCCTTCTTTTGGTCTAAGCCTGTCTTGATCTTCTCGTATTGGTACTGGCAGTTACTGATAGCTAACCAATTAGTACACTTACTGCAAAGATGTCTGTTTTTATCACTAATGAATACCTCATCGACATCACTGAGGTTTAGCTGTAGCCGCAGGGCATCGTCGTGATTCAAATAAGCCGGCTGCTTCTTTCTTCCAGCCACAGTAGCAGCAGCATTATGAGACGACATAGCAGCACTCTGCATGGTCCGTGGAGACACCAGCCTCGGATCAATAACCATTCTGCCACCAGCACTGCTCACAGGTACAGAAGACTGTTGCGGTCGGTCCCGAATGGCTGAAGGCTGGCTCACGCTGTTGGGTCGGTTATCACGACGTTCGCGCTCTTCGTTGTGCATTTTGGCTCTGCGCGTGCCGCCGCTGCTGCCGTCGTTCGACTGCCGTGGTCGATAGTTCTGTCAATCAACAAACACATTATCTCTGTACTGTGAATCAAAAATGCAACCGAAATATAACTGCAGTCATTTGCAGCGCTGTCTTGGCAGCGAAGCAAAAAGATACTTGTCCTGCCCTACCTCGGAATTTTATTCTGCCACAAAATGTCTCCTTGTCCAAAAAGTTTTGTCCAATGGCATAAAATGTGGGTCTGAAAATCCCCAATGTTAGGTGAGTTTGAGAACAAAACTGACATTGAAAACATGCATGATCTCCTTTGTCGGAAGTTTTCAGTCATATGTTATATAACTGCAACTTAATGCCAATCCTATTTACTTGATCAATGATGCTCCTAGTCACTTGAACCACAATAACAAGATGCAAAAATTTTTGTAAACAGTGCAAAGTTCACGCTTATAGCATTTGCAACAAATAACTTCAATTTCCTTGGTTACAGCCTAATCCCTCAGTACATTTATACTGATGGCTGAGCTCAACCTTACAAAAGGTATATATAAAATCTGTAAAAACTCAGTTACGATGCCCAAAAAATTACCTTTCCGACAACCTGCTAAGCTAACATGAAGTATTTCCCAAAAAAGAGGCTGACTGAGCAAATGTGGGTATGTTTATTGTTTACAAATTGCCAAGAGGGGCATACCAAATTATTCGGCCGTGATTCACGTCCATTCATCAATTCCGATGCTGCAAACTGATCATCGCTGTGACATGCTCTGGTAGTGCCACACGCACTTCGAGTCGTCCGACCCTGGGCACTACCACCCTCATCAGTCGCCGGACTTGCACGTTTCTTCATGCATTGTCTTGTATACGCCTCCGCCACAGCTGCAATGTGCTGCTTGCCTGAAGGCTCCATCTACAGAACCACCCAAACATGAAAAAAAACAGGAAAAAGTGTCATTTAACACTCTGATTCAGGGTTGCCACAAACTAGAAAAAAACTTCCCTAAGTTTTCCAGGCTTTTCCCCAGCCATGAACTTACGTTTTCATCTAGGTTATTACAACAAAAAGTAACCATAATAATGGTAATCTGAGGAAGCACCGTAAGCTCCCCCAGTTGGTCCGAAGCAGAGCTCTGGTTGCAAACATATGTTAGTGCATTTTGCACACTAAAAACTGTCTGGTGACACTATTTTGCCTGTTGCAATTTCTCCCTGAGCGTGTACAGAATTCCCTAAATTTTACAAATTCAGAGATTCCCCAAGCATACCGCACAGAAATTTCAGTCACAAATGCATGCTACCTGTCTGTGCAATAATTATGCTAAAAGCTGCAACTGGACTAAACCAATAAATGTCACCATTAAAATAACCTACAGTAATTCATGTCTGAATCAATCAATCAATCAAAACACATTTACACAGCACCATATGTCACAAACAAATCCTTTAGTTTTATCTGAAAAACAGTAAAATTACACCAATTCACCAATAAGTCGGCACTTTCCAAGTTCACACTTCTCCAAAAGGTAACTGGAACTTTCGTACCCGAAAACTTTCATTCCCGGGAATGAAAGTTCCATAGGTGGAAATTTCGTTCCTTGGAACTTTCGTCCCCGGGAACGAAAGTTCCCAACATCAAAATTAGCATGGAACTTTCGTTCCCTAACATTGATTATTAGGCCTATATTGTACACAATTTTTGACGCGCTTTTTTAGCTATGCTGTAGGCATCGATGGTACCATTGTCGTCTGTCTCTTGTCCGTCCGTCTGCCTGTCCATAACGGTTGTATTATAAATAACAATTTCCAATTTGGGGTTGAATAGATGGGGGTAAGAAAATGTGCATTTTTTTCAATGGAAAATTAGCCATATCTCGCTCTTTCAGATGAGATAAAAATCGTCGAACTTGGATGACCTTGAAAGTCAGTACTGCAACAAGAACTGTATAAGCTGTAGTGCATATTCTCTAGCAACAGCTGGACTTCCTTGTTATTATTATATCCTGTTGAAACTCAGGCTATATACGTCTAGCGAGTGACACAAAATTGGAGCTTTCTTCACTGAACTATAAGCACTACGTAAGGATAAGGGGTTCAGGAATTATTAGTGTCAGGGAACGAAAGTTCCAAGGGACAAAAGTTCTTGAGGACAAAAGTTCCACCTATGGAACTTTCGTTCCCGGGAACGAAAGTTCTCGGGTACGAAAGTTCCATGAATCCTCCAAAACATGTCCAAATACAAGAACAGATGTCTAAGATTAACGGCAGAAACAAGGTTAAAATAAAACAAGATTATGGTTGCTCCAGAGCACAGCATTGGTCGTGCAAGAGGTGCGCAGTCTACACACTTTCATAATCGGTCCATTTCTCCGTAACCATAGACTCTAACAGGCTGACGACAGCGTCCATTATGAAATCTATCTCTGAAGAAGACAACAGGCAAATGATAAGCTCACGCCGAACCTTGTACGAACTCGTTGACCAAAGTAAACCGACAAAAGTGTAGTATGGTGGAAATAAAACGATAAAGTGATTACATTAACAACAAATAAACGCCATTTTGTGCACAAACTCCAAACAAAGTCACGTGACCATGTAAGCAATCGCAACGAGCAAACAACTAACGAAAATTTCGGGCACAGGAAAATACAAAACCGAAACTCTCGACTCTCGAGTCTCCATTGAATTTATTATCGAATAATCGAATGTCGATATGATACAAAAATATGCCTGGAGTCAACATTATTTTTATATTAAAACGTCCGCTTTGTCGCCGATAATTAGTGACAAATATGACTGTACCAGTGAACCACTCACAGTCGCCTGTTCTCTGAGCGTAGGTCTACAGCTAAGCTGAAGCAAATAGCAATCTATGTGTAATTCTGTATTCTGTAAAGTTTTACTTCATATAGTTCATATTAAGTTGAACTCGGTCGTTTATTAGTAGTCATTTTACAAGCTTGGGCACAGTGAGAGCATTGTCGCTTGTTTTATGGGTCGTTTTAGCCCGTTAATGGATTCGAAACGTCGGCGCAGCTCATTAGCCAACAGTCGATGGCGGGAAACGTACCGGTAGCCTGCGGTAGGTGCGCGGGAACCGGTTGGCCACCCACGTCGACGGGGTGTTTACAGCAGGTCGGCGCGTTGATGAGGTCGCCGATCCGGTCGTAAAGGCCACAGGGTGGTCATCACGTGCCGTTTGAAGTTAAATGACCTCCGGCTGCCCGGTCGGTCGCTGTCTGGAGCGCTGTCAGTTGGTCGTTGAGCGTGGTCGTGTTCGTAACCAGTCCAGTCTGTCTATACGTTCATTTCTGACAGACCTCTGTTCTTCCTTCGACGCGTGAGAGCTCAGGGTACAATGGCAGTTTCCAAGAACGTGGCTGAAGACATGATGAACTGGCTGGAAGCTGACGACAACCTTAGGCAGGTCTGTTGAAACTGACACGTACGCTTGAGTGCTCAAAACATTGCAGCTAGATTTTGACATTGTGAGAATAATTATATATACATCTTTGTTCATCAAAAGGTAGCAATACAACAGTACAGTGCACACAAAAAAAATATAAAAAGACAGAAAAAAACAAAACATACAACACAAAAAAGCAATGTCCAGGAATGAAAAATCTACAGAATAAAGCACACAAAAAAGCACAATAAAACAAAATTATTGCGGAGTTTGTTTTTTCATTTCGTTTCAATATTGTTTATTGATGTGTCATGTGGGTGTAATTTGCCAATTGCTCATGTTTGTGTGGCACCCTAGGCCTATATCAATTTGAAGCATTTGAAAGATTTGAAGCTGTATGGCTGACAGCAGTTGGTTTTTGTGGGGGGAAAGGGGACACAAATCCCCCTAAATTTTGGGCTGATGAAAAATATCCTTGTGTGAAGGTTTTGTTTGAAGGTGCAAAATTTTGGGCTGAAGAACCTCCATCTTTGGGGAAATTTAAAGGTTTCTTTGTGTGCATTCACCCGTGTCAGGTGCAGTCCCATATGGCAGGTGATGCTTTATGGCTCTGCGATGGATTTCTAGTAGAGCTCTGATTGACATATAACCTGTATCTGGCTGTTTGGTGTGTTTTGGCAGAACCCGGAAGCTGCCCGCCTGAAGCAGTGTCTCATGGAGATGGCAGCTGCCAAGAGGCGTCGTCTCTCGTCATCTTCGTCCGCCAGCGACAAGTCAAATGGATCTTCCATCCGTAGGCAGAATGACCCGACGACAGGATCGGTTCACCCGGTGATCAATGCCGCTCGCTACAAGACTGAGCTCTGTCGCTCGTACAGTGAGAACGGCTACTGTCGGTACGGGGACAAGTGCCAGTTCGCCCACGGTGCCTCCGAGCTCCGATCGACCGTCCGCCATCCTCGCTACAAGACCGAGCTCTGCAAGGAGTACCATACGACTGGCTTCTGTGCATACGGATCGAGGTAATAATCTTTGCTGGCCAATTGTCATTGCATTTCTTTTTCGGAGAGTGATTTTCGACGCTTTACAAATTTGCTCGTTCTTGTTCTTCTGCTTTTTTGCTGTTTCACAAATCTTATCCAATTTTGTAGGCCTACATTCTGCTGTTCAAGCTGTTAGACAAAAATGCCAACAGGCAACTGACTATCTCAGTATCTTGAGAATGCTTGGGAAAATCTCCCCAGTCAAAACAGTATTACCTTTAATACTGTTTTGGCAACATCACTGTTTAAAGTTAATATGAGTGACGGCATATTTAGTTTCAGATAGTGTGCTGCAAACTACATTGTCTATTATATGCTGTTATTACTGTCTGCACTATCAATGAAAGTATATTTTTCATCTGGGATTTTTTCACTGTGAACATGACAACTAATGAACTGCTGCACTTAGTTTGAGCTTGATGAAGTTGTGCATAATGTCTGTATTGTTCTGTCAGAGTGCATGATTTTGGTGGTAATCAGCATCCGGATGCAGGACTGCATTTTTGGGTTTTTCACTTTTGTGAGATGTAGCAAGAAAGGTTGCTAAGATTTCCAGCTTATGATCTGCCTGAAATTTTCAGGGATGTTTAAGTTCATGACCCAGTTGAGAGTTGATTTGATTAGATTTTAATGGTGATCTGGGTAAACATCCGGATCCAGGACAGGATTGACCAATTTTTTACCGTTGCCCACATAGAGCAAAGTTTACATTTTATAAGATACAGCTCCAGACTACCATGCAGAAAATAATGGTAATTTCTATTCTACCCTTTTGATGATGGGAAATAGGTTATGTCCAGTCTCCTGAGGTGTAATCTTTTCGATAAAGTTCCCAACACTTGATTCTCTGCTTAGGTGTGAGAATGACAAAAGTCCCCAATTTCTTTTCACTGCTATTAATTTTTCCCCAAATTCGCATAATGTTGCACAGGCCTGTATGCAGTCTTGAAGCCAGTACCGATACATTTTCATTTTAATACAAAATTGGAATTATTGCATACCGGTAGAAGTTGAAGTTGTTATATAATTCTTTGCAGCAGTGATTTTCAACAGGCAGATGCTTCGCAAGGGTTCCAAGGTTTCCACAAGCATCTGCCAAGGGTTTCGTGGCTGACCAATAAAAAATAACTTGGTGTGCGAAATCATGCCAGACAATGTCGTAAAAATGCTCAGTATCGATTTTTCGGGTTCAAAATTCACATTTCTTTTCTACGCGTCTATTTTTGCATGGACCTACAGTGTTGAATCATTTATGTTGTTAGTAATCTTGGCATAGGGCCATATTTGCATTTTAGGCCTATATTACAACGTAGACTTTCTATGCACGACATTGCTCAACTTCGAGGATTAGTGCATTATCGGAAATAAGCAAGAAAAAAAAGAACGCATTGATTAGGGTTATGGTTATGAAATCGTTTGACCAGTTCCTTAGTTAATTCAATTCTTTAAACACTCTGCTAAAGAGAATTAAAAAGAAACGTATCTTTCCGATGGCGTTCACGAGATAAATTTTCTGAGTTTGTGGCGGGGGCAAGCGGCCGTCGACGACCGCCTCGCCCGTCATGTTTGGCAGGATTCAACAACGTACTGCTACCTATTAATACGGTCAAATTTCATATTATAATTGGTTGTCTTCACTTGCTTTGTCATCCTCATGGGGCTCTGCCTCTAAGGAAATGAATCTGTAGCTTTTACCTCTTGTACGTCGCTGGACTCACGGATCAATGCGTGGGGTTCCATGAGTGACCTTCATGCTTGTGTAGGGTTCCGCAACAGCAAAAAGGTTGAAAAACACTGCTTTACAGTGTTGCAAAGTACGCGTTTCAAAAAAGCCTGGCTTGGTGGCTTTTTGGCTTTAGGGTTTTTTCAGTGTGGTTTTTACAAAAACACCCAGTGGGTTTTTTGGGGTGTCTGCTTGGGTGTTTAAACCCTAATTCTATAGCTACTGTTGCTGAATCGCAGATGCATGTCTGTGAAGGTGCAACTTCATCCACAATGACATGGAGTATATGGAACACAGTGTTCAGCCTGCTCCCATCCAGTCACCTTTACTGGTTGCTCTGCCGACATCGGGTCCAGTGTTTCAGGTTGACTCATCTTTCTGGACACTCCGGATGCTTGGATCAACCGCGGATTCACCACCTCAGAGTGTGACCGACAGTCCATCTCCAAGCCCCACTGCTATGTTCTTTGACTCGGCTTTTGACATATTCCCAGGTCTGGTCGCGGGTACTTTCCCATTTCAGACCACCATCGGCAGCCAATTATAATTAGTCATTACTCTACTCTATATGTTGCATATCTATGTTATGCTTCTGTCTGACTATTTAGCATTTTTTTTGTTACAAACTTAGATAACCGGTCAGAGTGATGCTTGTCTAAACGTCATGTTCGTGTTTAATTTTTATTATTTCCAGTTGGTTACTTTTGTGTGTTTTACAAACTAATGTCCGTTTGATTATTGTGTGATTAATTTTTGATGCTGCAGCAGTTCTGTTGCTACGTTAGTGATGTGCAATTTTACTTGTTTTTATTTAGGAACAGCTGCGCATTGCAAGCGAACTTTTGGGTTTGGGTTTTGGGTCTCAAATTAATGGTAAAATCAGCACATTATTGATGCCTGTGCTACAGCAGTGCTAGGGTGTATTTTACTCATAAAGATTTTTTCACATTGGTATTGTTGCGCATTGTCATTGTTTTTTACTGTGGCATCATGTTTTTACAAGCAGTAGGTCATTCCGGATGTAGTTACTGGAAACTTTTTGGAAAGAAGTGCCTTTTAGTTTCAGTCAAGTGTACGGTGATGACTACTAGGAACCAACATAATGTGTCTGTCGTTTTCCATGTCATTTGGGCATTGTCTATCAAAACGTTTTCTTCGAAAACTATCCTGTGAAAAACTTTTGGCCCTGTAAATAACTCTTAACTCTTGTTAACAAATGACTACTAACTGATAAATATATAGAAATTTTTTCATTATGTTCTTCCACCTTGTGCATTGTTGGTTCCTGAGTTTGATTTTGTATTTATGTCGTTTTTTTTCTGATATTTTTGTTCTGAATTTTGCCTGCCTTTTTAATTGTAAGCTACTTCAGTTATCGTTGCTTTTGTCAAAAAAGTGATGTGGGCATTTGGTTTTAAATCTGCATGGCCAATTAGCCATTGGCTACAAAACTTTGTGTATAACTTTAGTTGCATGTGTAAATAATAGTAAATATTATATATGTTTTTATGTTTTGGTTTCCGGTGCATTAGAAGTTATAGTTATAGGTGCTTATCCTGTGATTTGTATTGCTTGGTTTTGTGCTTTCAGGTCTGATGAATATGTAAGTTATTACTTAATGTTATTAAGTACTGTTAGTCATGCATCCCGATGATAGTGTATTACGGCCACATTTGTGGGTTTATTTTTTCTTAATTATTTTGCCAGAGTTTTTTGCCCTTCTACGTCTGCGTTGATTTTAATATTTGTGAGCTGTTTGTGGTTTTAGTGTTCACTAAAATTATACGACGCTCAGATTTTAGTGTTTTTTGAACTACCGTAGAGTGTCTAATTTATATTTTGTTTCGCATTTAGTTTTGTCATTTAACTCTGATATTTTCCCATTTTTTTCATGTCTAATGATAGCCAGAATTCTGGTATATTAACAAGTGTATGCTGTACTGCCATTTTGCTTGTTTTTCAGTAGAAAACTACAATGTTTTTGTGTCAATTTTTCATAATGTGGTAGAGTGCACTTATTGATGGTATATAAATGCAGGGTGATGCTTAGACATTGTTGGCCAACACACAGAAAATCAAATGGACAAACAGTTTCATCAATGATTGCATTGAATGGTGACCATGTGGAACACTGGGCGACTTCACTTTTTGACTTAGACTTTCGCTAATCCTTTTCACTGAGCCAAAGCTAAAGCTTTACGCTAAAGTCTGTACTTAGACCACCAAAGTTAACTACTGACTTGGACCAAAACTAGTAAAAATGGTGGCAGACCAGTAAATCGACCAGTTATGCTTAGACTTTATTTAATTGCACCACACAAGCAAATCGCGTAATCACGTAAAGTCTTGCATCATTGGGTAGCCACTACCATGTCTGTGCCTATTACGTAGTTTATTTTTGGTACCAGACTGCCTTCATTTACTAAACTATCCGTACATTAGTCGCCATGTTTTCGTGCAGTTAAAGTGGATTCCGGTTGCTTTCATGCAAATCGAACAGACTTTAGCCAGGTTAGTTTGGCTAAACTTTGGTCTAAGTAGGTTGGCTACTTAAGTAGGTCAAAGTTTGGTCTAAGTCAGTTGATTCAGACCAAAGTAGACCAAAACTTTAGTCTAAGTACCTACTCTTTGAAATCGCTTCACTTTTTGACTTGAATAGGTACTTACACCAAAGTTTAGTCTCAGCGAAAGTCTTAAAAGTGAAGTCGCCCTTTGTGTTTAACGTGACCACCCTGCACTGCACTGATGGTGGCTGATCATTTCCGAAACTTTTTGCTTGCTCGCTTGCACTGATTTTGTGAACATTTGTATCTTTCACACTAGTATCTGTACATTACGGTAGCACAGTGAACAATTAGACGACTAGTTGTTATTCAGTCACCGGTAGTTTAAACGATGTATCTTTTTCACTTCATTATTGTGTATTGAATCAGTGTTACTTCAGTTGCTTGATGCAGATAATTATGGCATTAAACTGTCGATGAGTTTTGAACTGTGTTTTCTTTTTAGATGCATCTTTTTGTATCCCAAACATCACAAGTGGGTCTGAAATCTTTTGGAGTTGACTGGTCAGTCCAACTCCAAAAAAATAAGATTCTGTGTTTTCTGTGCAACCGTGTTGACTTTTTTAAAAAAACTGGCGTCGACTACCATCAGCCAGTTGCGTAATAATGACATTAATATGTGAACTAACTGAAAACAATGCCTCCTTTGATAGCTGTCAGAGGCAGAGGCATGATTATAAAAGTTTGACTCTATATGAATTTTTAAAAACACATTCTTAAGAACAGAATTATGTATGGCAATGCTTGTAAAAAATTACAGACAGGAATGTTTAATGTTAATTCAGTGAAATGTCAATGTCTCTAAGCCTGAGCACCGGGTTGGTATGCTATGCTGGTAATGATAAAACGCCTTATGCAAAATAAGCACATCATTATGCAGTTGAATGTGACGTTATTTGTATGTGAATCTCAGTGTGGGTTGCTTGGAATTTGGCAGACGACGAGCGCCAGCGAGCCTTGACCTTGGCTGACCTTGAACCTGCAGCACAGCCAGCAATTCAAGGTCATTACCAGGGAAAACAGCTGTACAGAAGTTGAAATAACGTGCATCAAAAGACCAACAACACATTAGTCCTAACAGTAAGAAGTTTATGAATAAATAAATAGTTCATCAGCTGGAATCTTTGTAAAAAAAAACTTTGCAAATAAAATTTTTACTTCTTATACCTTATAGCCCAAGCGGGTGTTAATAATGAAACGACATTTTTCTCATTTAGTGGCTAAAAAAATTCTACCGAATCCCGATAGCATTATCAGTAAATCAGTCTATTCAACGTGTTAACCTGTTGAGCACATAGTGACGTGGGTTAGACAGCAGGAACTTGTCAAAATAACCTTACCTGCAACCTCTGGGGACGAGAAGACTGTCGTCAAAGTTTAGCGTATACTGCTTGCCGCTGATAATGTCCACTTTGCTCGTTCCTTCCTGCAATCAGTTTAAACATTTTGAGTGCAAGCCTACAATGTCCTGTCTGTAGAACAAAATACGGCAGTTCACCTTAAATTTTTGCCGTCAATAAATTTTCGTGTTTAACAAATTCCATCTAAAGTACGATATTTGGGGCTGAAAAAAATCTTCCGTTTGGGGGATGTTGGGGCTGTCAACATGCGTGCATCAACACTTACCGGTATTTTATTTCAGAAAATACAAATGTAGGCCTAAACATTTTGAACACATTTAGAACAAGAAGCCCAGCTGTCGCTAGGGAAGACGCACTATAGGCAATAGTTGCAATACTGACCTTTAAGGTCATCCAAGATCGATGATTTTCATCTCATTTGAAAGGGCGTATGCAATTTCCTATTAGCGATAATTAGCAACGTAGGGCCTATCTCTCACCGTTTCTGAGATACGGCGAGTTTTCAATTGAAAATGCACATTTTGCCTACCTACCTCTATTTAACCCCAAATTTGAAAATGTTTCCCTTGCATTGCATCCCCATAATTTTGTACCCAAAGAGCCTCGACTCAAGGCTAATTATTCGTGTAAAAGTTTTCCAATTTTTCCATGTGTCTGTAACGACGACGATGCCAAGGTCGCCGTACAGCATGGCTGTAGCGCGTCAAAAAGCATTTAGTATGTAATAACAATAGCCCTCTATTTTCAAGTGTGTACAAATGAAATGAGTGCACTCTAACCATATTATGAAAATGTCAAACAACGAGTTAACGAACGCACAATTTGCCAGATCCACGTGTCTTCTTTCTCGAAGTAGTCGGAATTCTTGCCTTGGCCGTATACGAATACCTGCACAGAACAATGCATACAATTATCATAGGCCTAATGTTATTGGAACTGTAAAATACGTTTTCACATTTCGAACTAATTTTGCTGATAAACAGCAGCAGCATCGTTAGTTTAAACAAGAAAAGCCCAGCTAACCCAAAGGAGAACGCGCGACAGCGATGCACGTGTGAAAGCCAGGACTGGTGCGAACGAAATCTAAGCTCACAGCGACGTTTCATTTAGACTCGACGGCGGATGACGCCTAGCGCCATATCCAGTGCGTGAATTTCAGTATTGGCTAAAAATCGCAAATTTTCCCCACCCCTCTCATTTAGCAACCTCACTCGGGGTGACCCCTTTCGAATCTATGGAAAAGCTTTACGGTTCCTGAAACTAGAGTCTTCCAGGCAGCCCCCGGGGAGTGCGCTAATCAGACTTGGTCATTCTCTAGCGCATGTAAAAATTTGGGGTATCAAAAAAATACTGGCCTGCAGTTGATGCGTGCTAGTATCGAAGACGGCCATCTTGCCCTGGCCGTCAATCTGCTGCCTGTGTTGAGCGACCCAGTCTCTGAAGCAGAACGCATCACCCAGCTCGGTCTCTGTGTCTACCTTCACCGGACACGGTTCTCGCAACGAACCTTCAGCAATCATCAGTGGCATCTTTATACCTGGTGGGCGCAACTTGCTCCAAGTGAAAAAAGAGCTTTGCTAAGGATCTAGATCACCCCCTCCCCCACAGTTTTTCACTGGGCAATCGACACCCTTAACAAAACTTTTCCCCTATATCTCACTGGGCTATGTTCAAGCTTCCATGTATATTTTTCACTTATTTAACAAAACACTCCATTCCTATTTTTCTCTGAGCAATCAACACCCTTAACAAGAAGCCCGATAGGCGAAAGGCTTGAAAAGATAGAAGCCACTGGCAATAATAACACACAACTTGCCTGTGAATAACAAAAATACGTCGGTCCAGTGCCGACATAATGTGCGGCCGTCCGGCTAAAGCTGAGCAACTCTAATCTTAACCCTAGCATTTGAGCTGGTTTTTAAGCTGAAAATTGGCACAAAGGAAGAATGCGTTCACAACAATGTTGGTTTTTTGCGTTTTCAAAATATTTTAGAATATTTTTTTAAATCGTGAAACATAATATAAGCTAATGATGCTATTGTAACTACGATGAAAACTAACCGACAACTGGCCTTCCAGTTTTGTACTGCTCTGACGTTTTGAACCTAGAACAATAATAAGCACATACATGTATCTGTGTACGATCGTCATTTAATAGTAGGCCAATAAGCCTGTGTATAACAAGAAACCCAGCTGTCGCCAAACTGAGACGACCGTACTGCTTATATGCGAAGGCCAGCGTCCGACTTCCGGTGCGAAAAGAAAGTCACAGAGTGACTGCAGTTCCATGCATGCACTCTATAATGGCGTAACGCCGCTATATCGAACGCTGCAATCAACGCTAAGACACGATACTGGCTGCAAGCAGCAACTTTGCATTCGAAATTGCGGCCAAACCACTGCAGATAGAGACACGGTTTCTACTGACAGCGTATAGGAAATCGTCAACGCCGTATCCAACTGTACTATCGCCGACCCTCTACGACGTACCGCTTAGCCACAATATCGCACGATTGACATACTATTGACATAGATCTAAGGTTGATGGTTTTTGTGTCATCTGAAAAGGCTTATGCGACTTCCTATTAGTGGCCAATAACAACTTTGGCTTTATCTCTCACCGTTTCTGCGATACGGCTACGATAAAAACGCACATTTTTCTACCCCACCTTTGTTCAACCCTAAATTTAAAAACGTTGCTTTGCACTGGGTGGCTGAAATTTTGCACGCAAAGAACCGTGACACTGGGATAATTAATTGTGTAATAAGTTTTTCGGTAAAATCTGCCGCTGAGCCACAAGACATGCGTTACAGACAGACGACAGACGACGACAAACGACACATCGTACCAAAGACTCGACCTAACGGCAGAGATGTTAAACGAGGCCAAAATCTTGAGGCCGAGGCCAGGGCTTGAGGCCGAGGCCAAGGCTATGAGGTCAAGGCCGAGGCCGAGGCCAGGGCTTCGAGGCCGAGGACAGGGCTATGACGTCAAGGCCGAGGCCGAAGCTAATTTTTCGAGGTCAAGGCCAAGGCCGATGCAAGCAAACTTACAAATAAAAAGTACTAACTGATGGTGAACAATGACAACATACAGTTTAATTTTAATAGACCTGTACTGATTAACTTTTTGTTATTCACTACATATGATTTCAAATCAATCAAAGAATCTTCAATTCATTTTTCCAGGTAATCAGAAAGACCATTGAAACAGCAAAATTCAACTACTGATTGTTGTTATTTTTCTTAAACTCGATCAAAATCGAAAAAAACGATCACGACGATGACGACGATAATGATGATGATGGCGACAACAGCACGTTTGCGATGGCTTTCTGCTATGGCGAACACAAATTATCCTACTGATGCTGCTGATGATACAGTACACAAACTGTGATGCCACAGCTCAGAAAGTTTAGACGTCAAGCTCTCACTATACTATAATGATTCGGTAGTGAACACTAGGCGGTCGTATACAAGTGAGTAAATCATACTGTAATCACACGTTGATTATCTGATTGTTATCAGAACTTGACAACCAGACTGAGGCCAAGCCGAGGCCAAATGTTTGAGGACAAGACCGAGGGCAAGGCTAAATTTCCGAGGCCGAGGCCAAAGCTTTGAGGCCGAGACCGAGACCAAAATTTTGGCTTCGAGATCGCTTCGGCCTCGAGGCTTTAACATTTCGGCCTAACGGTCGGCCAAAAATAACACTGCTAGTGTTTGGTATATTGACAAAAAATAACAAAAAACTAACCAACTTAACTTTATACATAGGCGTAATAAAAATAGTCTAGCATCTATATGAAACTGACGCGGCGATGCTGTCGGCCATTTGGTATTTGCCGGTCTGCCAGTGAAACCAAGTCTCGTACAAAGTTGTCACCGTCGGCCTGTCTTCTACATCGTGCACGTAAAATCTGCGCTCCAGCAAACAAAACATAATGCGTTTTATAAAAAAAGAGTAAATTCCGGTACTTGTTATATCACTACTTATATGAGACGGACGCAAGACCAAAACGGCTTTACAATTTCGGAATTGGCAGCTGATTGGCATAAGCTAGTGATACCGCAGCGCACTATGCGGCCATCCATAACCAGCGTCAGCGAACAATTGGACCCGCGGTTTGAAGCAAGCAGACATACCACCGCTCCAGTCAGCCACACAAGGCTTTCGTAGGCCGTAAGCTACTCATTTTCCATCCCACGGAGGGTAAAAGGCTGAGTTGGCTTGAGCACACGGTAAAACTTGCTCGAGGTTGTTTGCAGATGACCGCCAGTGAGAATCAAACTGTAACCTGAAAGTTACGAGTTATGTGCTTGTTGCCTGTGAATCTCCCCGAATCTGTCTGTCCCGGAAGCTGTGTGCCCCTGAGATAGGGAGATTCGAAGGTAGTCTAAAGCCCAGTCAAAAATATGCATTGAAAATTGCAACCAAACAGTACCGATAGCAGAATAAACAGACTCAGTAATCAGCTTAACAGTATCTATACCCATCGTATCCATAATCCATTTCCCTAGATGTTACCTAAGTCCGTCGATTTCGGCCGGCGTTCTTAGCCGTTCGATGACAAGCCCGACGGTGTCTTCGCTCCTCTGCGGTGAATGGGGAATCCGCGCCGGCAACAGGAACATCTGAATATATTAACCAACCAATCAATCAAAAAATAATCACTTATGTACACGAATGACCAGTGCAGTACAACAAAAGCCTTAAAAGTATATCCCAAAATAGTGTGCAAATTTTCAAAAGTTAATCAAGGTTAGATAAAACGCTCGCTGAAAAAGTAATGTTTTAAGGTTCCGTTTAAAAGACGCAGTGTCACAAGTCGGGCTTAGGCCTATGTTAAAGCGACTGTGATTAACGTGATTTGACCAGGGATGTGCACGAGACCTTCTGAGCCGAGACCGAAACGAGACCCGAGATCCATGTCTCCGAGACGAGACCGAGACGCTCAAAATTTTGTCCGAGACCGAGACGATACGTTGCAGCTTCCGAGACGCTGGCCGAGACCTTGAAGCTCCCGAGACTCTCGATAGTCTCGGGAGCTTCAACGTTTCGCCGAGACGTTTTTCGTAGCGTATGGTGAAAGACATTGACAATGAAAAAATTATACGGATTAATTAACTCACACCGTGGTACGCATTTTCTAGGTCACTTTATGACGAAAAAAAACTGACATGACATAATTCTGCTTTATGATAAAGAAGTAAATGAAAAAGTAAAGACACTGTAAACGAATATGTCTAAGCCACAATGTCATGCTGGTTAATATCGCTCTAACTGCAGCTACAGTATGCACGGCGAGGGCCTGCACAAAACGTCTTGACGAGACGCAATGACCCAAGACCCGAGACGAGACCTACAAAGACGAGACCGAGACATATTACTCTGAGACCAGACCCGAGACGCATTAATCCGAGACCGAGACATTGAGGATTTTGTCCGAGACGAGACCGAGACGAGACGTTAGTACGTCTCGAGATCGTCTCGAGATCGAGACGTCTCGACCGAGACCACATCTCTGGATTTGACACTTGACTGCTGCACAGTAATAATTACGATACTAAAAAATAAAACTATTCCATGCAAACGAAAGTCAAAACTAATCCCCAGAATTTTTGGCTCCTATAGCCTTTCGGGGGATGACCCCCATTAACCCCTTTGTCTACGTCACAGACTGTGCCAAACCACATCTCTTAACTACGAGTTGTCAAGCTTGAAAACGGAGGAGTAAAAAGTGACCCCCTTTCTTTGTTGACCAATTAACAGTTAGGTCAAGCATTGGTTACGATATGTCGTCTGTCTGTCTGTCTGTCGTCTGTAACGCATGCATTGTGGCTAAACGGTACGCCATAGAGGTTGGCGGTGATATATTGTTGGAAAGGGCGGTGACGATGTTTCATAGGTCGTCAATACCGGTAGTAACCATGTCTTTATCTGCAGCGATTTGGCCGCAATTTTAAATGCAAAGTTGCTGCCTGCAGCCTTCACCCACGTGCGCCGAATTAGGCTACTGCAGGCCAGTCGTATTCGTATCCTCGCGTAGATTGTAGCGTTCGATATAACAGCGTTGCCGTAGCGTGTATAGAACCGAGAATGCAGTCACTCTTGGAAATGGCTTTCTTTCTGTGACCAGAAGTTGCGAAAGCTGGCTTTCAAATACAGGCGGTACGGTCGGCCTTCCCTAGCGATAGCGACAGCTGGACATTTTGTAATTTACCTCTCCTTCTCTGATGATAATATCACGATGTTGGTTTCGCTCGACGACCTTCAGCATCATGTCTCCTTTCAGCTGCAGGAATAACTGCCGTACAAACAATAATTACTAAAGTTTAGACATTTTTCTCATTGCAAGTACACACGATCGCCTCTTGCACTTTGCAAGACTTTACTATCTTAATGTATAGGCTTGTCGGCTTTCGTAGTGTTATAAAATGCAAGCCAATGGCCTACTTTTGGGGCTTTTTGAAAACTCATAATAACGTGTCATAATGCCATTGTTTTCTTCTGTATTCACGGCGTGTAAACGTAGAGGCAAAAAGTTGCAAATTGCCGACAGAGAAGATCATGCTTGCTCAAAATTTCAATTTTGTCATAATTACACCAAAATTGAGGATTTGCAGCCACAGGTTTTATATTTTTGGAAGAAAGTTTTGCAACAATAGGAAAATTTTCCGACAGACTAAAACTCAGAAGAGCATTCGTTCCCAATAGCCCCCCCCCCCACGATGGCATTGACAAACTTTAGGTATACCTCTTCTCCTTCTTCCAAGTGATAGTCAAGTCTTTCGTTTGGGCCACCAACGAACATCACGTTGATCTGAACATCGTGCCTGTGAACGACAACAAATAACCATTAGGCTTATGCTAGCATATACTACAACGATTACCATGGTTCAGTCACCCGCCAGGAACATGCATGCCCTAAAACCAGGTAGGTTTTTTCGGGGTAAACTTTTTGGTATAACTCTCACCACGACCTACTCAAAAGCCACCTGAAACTTTCTTTAATTCCAGTCTCTTCTTTTAGTAAGAACGCCTTTTTTGCAGGAACGTTGTTGAGAAAAATAATATTGACGGATAGGCCCCTATATATTTGCAATTTTTGGGATGTTTATTAATATAATTATTGATGTCCATAATAAGCAATTGTCATTGATTCTGATAACTTTAAACTATAAAACCCTAAAATATTTTAAAACACGGTTTCAGCGCAGAAACTAGGCCCCTATACAAGATGTTACGCGCCGGGAAACTGTGAACTTTGAGAGAAAACTAACTGTACATCGCGCCGATCGACACTCGATAGCAAACATTTCGTTGCCGGGGCTCTAGAACTGACTGTGGATTTTACGTCCTGAAAAACAGCGCAAATTTTCTGGCCTAAAGTAGACTGTCTGTATAGGCATATTCGACTTACATGAGCTTGTTGCAGATAGGCGGCACGAAGCATTGTTTGTTCTGCTCGATCCATTTCGATACGTTCAACATCACAGCCTCAGACGCCATCCTTCTGACTGATAGCTTGGACCTAGACTTGATTCCTTCCACTGGTGCTGTTGACGACGTTCACATTATGTGGTCTATAGTTAGGTGACAGTCGCGCCTTGGACTTTGCGATGTCGTACGGAGACGGGGCATGGTGCGATGTAGCCTACTTAATGTTATCATCCCAAAGTTCACCATCTGCCAATATAGACGCATATAGGCCTATAAACGCGTGGTTCCTAATCAGATTTATTAGTCTTCATTTAATTACTACAATAACCAACAGTATTCAAGCTCGTTTTTCATTGCTGTTCAAAACTCTGCACTAAGAAGAGCAAGTCAGCAGGAGAGACGAGCTTGAATAATCATGGCCGTCACTTTGGCATCTGCAATTCGCGTAATCTCTACCCGCGCTGAAAGCTTATATAGCATCGACTCCTGAGACTGACTATAACAAGTCCAAAGTAACTTGGTAAGAGGCGAAATCGCGCTCGCTGGTCCACGCAACTTCTCGTTTCTGTTCTATAGTTGATATGAGAATTCGACTAATCGACTCACTAGTTCTCCCTTCCTATGGGGGCCACGGAGTAAATATTTCACATGGTGAACCCCGCAAGTGTACCGGTAGACGGCAAGTGACATCCAATTCCATCGGTTTAAGCTAGGTGCACAAAAGCGAGAGACGACAGACAGTCTGACAGATGACAGAACACGCTACGGAGAAATGGGTAGCTATAGGCGGAGTCGCTTGCGTTAGAATGACTTCGCCTAAAAGTAAGCCTGGCCTAACTTCGATATGTATCCTCATCAAAATACTAAGATTTTCAAAATTCCTTAGCCCAATCCTAGGTAAACTTGAAAGACATTTTACACCCCATCAGCTAGTAAACGCACAGTAAAATAAGTCTACAGCATAAAAGCTAGGCCTACTTTCTATAACTCCCTACATTTTACGACGTAGGCCTAGTGTAGTGACGCGTTAGAAGTGTGACCGCGTGACGTGATCTTTAACGATCACAGTTGCAAATTTACTGCACAGTAGATTTGTTTAAGATTTTGAAAGTACAGTTAGGTAACATTATTTTGTCGTAACACGCAACAGCTACGACCAAAACTTCAAGGCTTACTTAGGCCAGAAAAATTCTTGTGCTTCCGTTTGCCGTCCGTCTATAGAAAACTCCCCTCAATTGCCTGAAATCCTTACTGAGCCCACAAAAATATTGGTGGTTTTTTGTTTGTTTCCAAAGTTTTACGGAAACAAAACTGTCTGCATACGTTTATTATGCCTCGGCACTTTCTACTTCAGTTCTCATGGGTACTAATGCGATTCTATAAATGTGATTCAAAAGAATAACGAATATCAGTATGGCAGAAACATTTAACTCGTAAGCATATATGCCTAGATAACACAAAATGGACTTCTACTGAATGTACCACGTTAAGATTCAATCGGCGGTGATTATAAATGATTCATGGTGGACAGATGTCGTCAAATTTTGGTTTGCATAGAGACGTCAAAATTGTAAGGATGGCGTGAAAAACACGCAAATAACTGAAAGACATTTGTTTCAACCTGTATTCGGCACAAAACGCTATCAGACATCAGTTGCAATACATCTTGAACAGTTAAAACTACGGCATACTACAGTCACGCTTTAATGGCAGTCAAAAATAACACAAAAAATGGTGTAATTAATATTAGTCACACATCAAACACAGCAAATAACAGTGATTACACAGCAAATTCTGCCTGTTGACGACCGATACATCGCTTGAACAAAAATCACCGACACACTAACATGCGGATAATGCATAAACATGACTAATTAACTGCCTAAATGTCCTAATGACACGTGCATATATTACAACATGACATTAAGAAGGACACAGTGGACGCTATATACATACATTAAACCCAGATCATTACAGTGGCGAGGCCATGGCCCAGCCCCTCACCCCTCGCTTAATCCCCCAGACACTATATAAGCATAGACGTTTAAACTGCAATAAATATGCCATTTTGTTTAGTTGATTATCAGCAAAATAATTAAATAGTTGCTACCAGATCTTATATTTCAAAGCTATAATGCACCAAATCCGATTTCGGCTGGGGCTCCGTCCCAAAACCCGCTGGGGGAGCTTACAGCGCTCCCCCATACTCCCTAACTGCATTTTAAGGGTCATACTTCTAATGGGAGAGAGGGAAAAGAGGTGAAAAAGGAAAAGCGAGGAAGAGAGAAAAGAAAGGACAATGAACGAAAGAGAGAAAGAAATGACAGGAAACTCTCCCCCTAATTCACATTTTTGGCCATGCCACTGAATCATTACAGCAGTAAATATGCTCGCTATCAGCCTATCACTCGTGCACCAAAAAACGATGCAACTGAACAAACTCACAGGCTGAAGCAGTAACTAATATTAGTTCACCAAATTACAGCCTTTATTCGCCGATTTGTTGACGTTTCAGCAACCACCGTTGCCTTCAACAAAACAACATATAACAGTGAACTGAAATCATTCCGAAAACGGCAAAGAAGGCATAAACAACGGTTGCTAAAACATCAAGAAATTTGAGCTAATGCTCATGAAACGCACGACAGCCTATAGCAGTTCCTGTTCCAGGTTGTCTTGGCATACAAATGTATCTCTAGCCATTCCGCCACAACTTGAAAATCGCCCAAAATCGTCAACATTTTTAGTGAATTTGTTTTCTTGTAGTGAATAATTAACTAAAGCTCTTTCTTTAATAGGCTACATGCCATGCCTGCGTTGCTGCTGGTGACGTCAGAGACAATGCACAATCTGCTGGTGACGCACTGACGTCATTATTGTCATGACATCATGCCGCTGTAGGCAGACAGAAAATCTGACCGACACATTACCTCCTCTATTCACTACTATAAATTAGCGAAAATAATAAAAGCTGTAATTTGTCAAAGAGTTTGTCAGTGAACGATGCAGTTAGTCACAACAGTATACTCAAGTCATCAGTGAAAAGCGTGCAGGGCACATGTAATACTGTTAACAGTATTGATCACTCGTTAATACTGGATATAAATCAAGCATATAAAGTAAAGTAACTGAACTGAACTGACATGGTTTAGTTTTGCACGAACTGACCAACGGGCAAGCAGGGGAAACCCATTGCATTACTGCTTGCCCATCGGTCAGTTCATCAAAAACTATGTCAGTTCCATGTCAGTTCGACGCAGTTCAGTTCAGTTAGGTCACTCCGTACGTGCCTTGACACACTGCGGTGCTGCGACAGATGTATCAACGCGCATAATTAACGAACCGAGTAAAACTGCAACAATAAAGTTTGTGAGATTAACTCACAATTTCACCACTAATCTGCCTCTCATCAAAAAAGAATTGTGTACTAATAACAAAGCAAAATCCTCTGTATAGTAAGCTAAAAGCCAATGTCACAATGTACTGCTTTGCGATCAGTGAGTGAGTGAGTGAGTGAGTAGGGTTCAACGTCGCACCCGACACAGTATAGGCCATTTTGGGGACGGCCTTCCCAGGCGGAATGCACACAAACACATAATAATGGAACAGCAAATTTAACCTTTACAGAAATACAAAACACAAAATACCAAAAAACAAGCTAAACCTATACTTGTAAGAACTCAATTATACGCGTGCATGTAATTAACATAATGGTAGTTCTAATAATCTTCCCTGTTATCCTCCAGACAGACATCAACGTAATAATGCTGTCTATTGGAGGACAGGGGGCTGCGATCAGTGAAAGAGCTCTCGACTGATGTTGAGGTAAAAAAGGTACCTCAGGTTAAATAACCGAATGAGATTAAGGGAGATTTTATCTAATAGCTGCAGGGATGAAGGGCAAATTGAGTGTGAGTGACTAAGATGTAACATACCACTGCCAGGCACAGTATAGGTCATTTCGGGGACGGCCATTCCAGGCAATGCACATGCACATAATGATGGAACAGAAAGTTTAACCTTTACAGAAAAAGGTCCAACAGTTCAGTATGCTAAAATTAACTGCATTAATGACGGACACACAGTGATCAACCTGATTAGCAAGATCAGAGTGACCCAGGGAATATAATGCAACCAACATAAGCACGCAACGAAACCGCAAAAAAATACATGTGCAGCGCAGAAAATATTACCAAAACAATTTCAGTGACGAAAAACAAGCACGAGAAAAGTGAATCGAATCAATTGATCACCAAATTTTTTAAAGAAATAAACAGGAAAAATCAACAAATTGCTAACAAAGTAGCAACAATGTGCCACCAAATAAAACTGTCATTTAACTGAAAGCAAAAGTCTAATAATTTGTACTTAGTTCGCCTAAAAAGACATAAGTCATGTCCCACTGAACAAACAGCAGTCACTATGAAGAAGCATCATTCGAAACAATAAAGTGTGTAACTACTGGCAAACAAACTAACAACGCTACTGTGACAAGAAAACACACAAAAACATAGAAAATGCCAACAGAAACTAACAAACAAAACAGTTCACTACGACAATTAAATCAAAGTTGAAAGTAATCTTACATCTCAAGGAAAACAGCCGAAGCAGTAAACAAACATACACTTTTAAGTTTTAACAAAACAAATACTACAGCCAACGCTACTAATAATACTAGTAACTAAAGGTTTTCACCTAAATTAAATGGCAACTAATGTGAACTCCCAAAGTTTGGTGGTCTCACAGTTATCTACATAAGTTAATAATATGTCACAGTATGTTGGAACATAATTTAACAAAAAAACTACAGTGAGTTTTCATAAGTAAAAAACAGAGCACAATTTAAGAAAGAAAAGGTTATGCATAATTCCCACAACTCTTCAACACAATGGACACAATTCCTCTTGCAAGTTAATAATAGAAGTTGCAGAGACTGACAAATGAAGAAAAATGCCACAAAACAAAATACTGCCAATAATTGAAATAAAAATCACAAAACAACATTAACACGTAACTTGATTCTCCCCAGACCCCAATATTATGCACTGTAGCTAACTGTCCACTTAGCAGGTTTTGGGAAGAGGAAAACCTGACATACCAGAGGAAGCACAGTCAGATACAACATTTGAGCAGCAGACGCACTCAGAGTAAGCAAGATGTTACAACAAATAATAAACACAAAACTCCATGCCTCATTTACATCCACACAAAATGTAAGCCTTGTTCGGGATTTTTGCATAAAATCACAGGCTGAAACAGCAACTAGTAAACCAGCAGGATTGGAAAATAGGTGATATATATTCTCCAAATTATAACCTTTATTTACCAATTTCTCTTCACTTCCAAATTCCATTCCCTCCTATCTATGACAATTTTTTGCCGTGGTGACATACAGCCGTAAACAGAAATCACAGAGGTGCTAACGAAACCAGCCGGATACAAGGCTGAGACAGAGGTGCAAAGAAAGTGTGTGAGTAGGGTTTAACGTTCCGCCCAACACAGTATAGATCATTTCGGGGACGACCTCTACAGGCAGAATGTGCACAAACACAGTAAGTTTAACCTTTACAGAAACACAAAACACAAAGAAAACTAAACCTAAACTGGTAACTTGTAAGAACTCCAACATATGAACGCATAAGTAACTAACTAATCTTCCCTGTTATCCTCCAAATAGTCATCAACTTCAGAATGCTGTCTATTGGGAGGACAAATGCGTTAGAGAATAACCAACTGTTTACGAACTATAAACATCAAGACGAAGATTTTTCTTAACTTCTTGAGTTTAAACTTCAAAGTCCTAGCAGTCATTGCAGTTCAGAAACACGAGTTATTCTAGCAAATCATATTGTCTTAACTTCTAAATATTAATTAATGCTTTAAATTTTCATGGCCAATTTCTATGAAGCCAAAGCCAGACACCATGACGAAAAGGCCAGATACTATAAGGCCAAGGCCAAATAATTTGGCCACGAGGCATAAATTCCCTGAGAAATCATTCCAAACAACAGCGTTTGCAAAACAACTGACAAATTAGTAAATAACTTTAGGTCATAACTTGATGAATTCACACATATTTGTCCGACATATATTGCCAACTATACTAGAACTTGTTGAGTTTTGTATCCTCCACCCACTGGAATCTTCACCATGACCTTTGACCCTCAGAAGGTAATCAATGCATCTTTGTAAAGAATCATTCACCACTAGATAAAGTTTAGTGAACGTCATGTCATGATCGCAATGATACCGGATACACTAAGTAAAGCAAGCCTGACAATAATATCTTGGCACATTTAGCCAAGCTAAGACCTTGACCTTTGACTATAAAACCCAACTTTATCAGTCTAAAGTTTGCAGTGAAAATCCGTTGAAGCAGATATTGCTGAAATGTTACAAACACATATACTGGTACACATACACAAAAATCGCCAGAACACACCAAAGCAATGCCTCTAAATCAACCTACAACAGGAGGTAAGAGGCATAAAACCTATCAGTTACAGTAGCACAGAATAGGTAATCATCCGACCACAAAAACTAAATTTCACAACAAGTATGCAAGGCACAGATCAGAAATTTGAGAAAATGGACAATACGCACATGCAAATAACACTCACAGAATCTACTCCACTGTTTTTTATCCTAAAAATCCCCAACAGAAATTCTGCATCAAACATGCAACGGCACATGCACCATGGACTTATGTAACCTTAACAGCCAAGCGAGACAACAAGCTGGCCATTTCAATGAACCAATTATGAAAAATACAGACAAATATATGTATTCTATTTATCACAGCACCTCCTAATGATATCCTTCTCTGAAGATGTGACGTACAGTTGCTTGGTTAGCAAATGAATGACACAGTGGCAGAAATAAATACTGCAGACAATAAAATATCTACGAATGCACATCGGATATGTGTGCACACAGCATGATAGAATGGCTATGCCTTTGCCTGCAGAGCTGTTTGAGTTTGGTAATATTTAACTAATTTCTACATAAACGTATTTGGAAAAGAGAAAACAAACTGCTACAGATGCTTAGCGTATACAGTTTCCCATTTCACAACCACGAATGAGCAACGTTGCCACACGATTTCGGAAAAAAATACTCTGATGAGACAACAATTGGTAGTAAAAATACTCAAAACCCATGCTGAAGTTTCCCATAGCAGCTCATAAGAAACTCACCAGAAAAATTCCGACGAATGCAAATACGCAGCGATTATGTGTTGACGTAAGTGTCACAGTAACCCAGAGGTAAACAAACAGATGTCTCATCGAAACTGAAACTGGGGAATTCCAGCACACAGCATGAACACCGAGATGTTAGATGGCATATTCAGCAGCTTGATGTCCGAGGGTACAGTACATGCATACCAATTAGAGCGATGTGCTTGTCACAATGCGCAAGTGAAGCTTGTTCAAATTGATAATGCTAAACACAATGTGATATTCGTTACACACATTACAATCGTCAATGCTGAACGCTGGATTTGGCAATTATCTGAGATCACGATATAGACAGACAGATAGACAACTGAACACACTGTCACTGTGTCTGGAAAAAAACTGCCCCTATAAACCGAACAAGAAAACTTCATAAAACGCATTAGTTTTTTTGCATGTAGATGCAATTTTCATGCCAAATTCGCCAAACATATGATTGGAGCAATACCCCGGTACACTTTAAAAGGAATCATCAAAAATCACAATTCTCACTACTGCATATGCATGATTAATAGCGTTCCGAATGTTAGTATAAAAGATGAAAATAGTGTAATGCGGTAAATGCAGTTCACTGAAATTTACACAGTGTGCCTAAATGAGTACCATATATATGAGTACCGTATACGAGGATCATCCCAAAAGTTTCCGGCCTCAACATATTAGACAATAATATTTTTCACAAACTATACATCAGTGAAACGTAAATCGTTTACTGACTCATACAAGTCTGTTGTGGATATGACGTCATTGTAATTTATGACGTCACAAAGCACTAAACCGAAACGATTTGGAGCGCTAACGCAAACAGCATAAAATCGGGTTCGCTGTTTTTTTTCAGTCTGTAGCTGGATTTGTAAAAGTGGGGCCCCGTGGCATCTAATTTTGTGAAAACCTTGACAAATATGCATGTAAATTTCTCATTTGTGTACGTGAATATACAATAGCTTAAATTTGTGCTGACCACAAATAAAAGCATTCGAGTGAATTATAGTTTCATGCAAAAATGAGAGGCAGTCAACAATTTTTGAGTGTCAATATATTACACAAACAATTTTTATTGTCTATACATCAGTAAAACGTACTTTTTTGCCTATTCGTGTGAGCAGCTTGTGGAAGTAATGTCATTGTAATTTATGACGTCATAGAGCATTAAGCTGAAACGATTTGGAGCACTAACGCAAGCATTTGAATCAGGCTGGTAGATGCATTAAACTTTTTCAGTCTGTAGCAGGATTTACCAACCTGGGGCTCCGTGGCATTTGATTTTATGAAAGCCCTGACAAATACGTTTATGAATTTCTTATCTGCATCTGTGGGTATACTATAGTCTAACCTGTGGTGGCTGCAAATAACAGCATTTCAGACAATTACAATGTAATGCCAATATTTAACAGTGTCAACAAAATTTTATTAAAAATATTACTGTTCATTATATCAGTTGTGTTAATGGAAGGCCAATCAAGATTTGTGACTACTTTCATGGGCTGGGAGCGAGCCCCACACCGTAGTCCCCTAATTTCAGCACTGCACCTTAGTCCAAAGTCTACAGTTACCCATCTGGCTGTTCACGATTATGATTTAGTACTCCAAGACCACTCAATAATGCCCTGACCCAAATGACTATTATCTAGTTTGAAATCTGAAATTCGATCATAGTGGTGTCTGCTATTCATGATGATGAATGACTCGAACCTCTTTCGCTGACACTGAAAACTGTTTCTACGACGATGTAAATTACAATGACGTCAGAGCCGCAGCAGACTCATATGAGTCAGTAAAGGATGCACATTTCACTGATGTATAGACTGTGGAAAATATTGTTGTCTAATATGTCGAGGCCGAAAACTTTTGGAATGACCCTCGTACATGCCAATGAATTGCATCTACACTGTGTCTAAAAAAACATCCAGTACATTTCAACTGTAACTTGAACAAAAATGATCAGATTTTAATAATTTTCGGTATGAATATTTCTGAGACAGCTAGCCATGAAACAATCATTCAGTTTCCCACAACACCCAACGTCTGTTGCTGCATTACCTGGGGAAAGCAGAACCAACCAAATATTACAATGTGGTATCATTACTTAATCTAAATAATGCACAAGAACACATTTTTGTTTACATTTTTTCACATATTGACTGATATTTCATCAAATTATTTTGTTTTTCAACTGCCTACAGTAGAATTGCTTGAAATGTCAGCCCATTGTGCAAACACAGATGATTTCTCCATGCATTGATAGCAGTGTCAATAATGTTCTGCTCCAGATTAATCCAGACTTCACCAGTCAGTTCTTGAATTCATAAACATTCCTAAACTTCATTTGATAGACACACTGCTTCATGCCAGTCAAACCTTGTAATCAACTGGTTGCTGGGGGCCACAGATATAGATAAAATTTATTTACGTTTTTTTTCAATCATTTTAACACATATTTTGCTTGGTCAGCTTTCCCCAGGTAGTGCAGAAGCAGACATTAAATGAGGTGGTAAACTGAATGTCCATTTGATGGCAAACTGTGCCAGAAATATTCACACCAAAAATTATTAGAATTGAATACTTTTTCTTCAAGTTACAAACGAAAATGTCTGGGATGTTTTTTTGAGACACTCTATATGTTACAGTATTTTTAATGGGGGCAATTTTTTCTGGACACACTTTGCGTGATCAGAATCGAGGGGGGTAATGCCGAGCGCCAAAAATTTCGCATCGGGGGTAATTTCCGAGCGCAGGTGAACGTTTTGCTTGTTGCGAAGTTGTTCCATGGTTTTGCCAACGGTGGCGTTGGCCTGGAGTTGGCCAGGTCGAAACACCAAAATTCCGATAAAAATTCCCCAAAAATTGGGGGATGGGGCTAGGTTTCCCAGTTTTGGAACTTAAGCAGGGGCTAAGGCCCCCTATCGTGTGGGGACAAAATTTCCCCCAAAAACCCTTTGGGGGAGCAGATATTAGGGGTAAAAATTTGAACTTTGGTCTCGATTTTCTTGAAACTGGTAAACTTTGGTCCACATATATTGGCACTTTTCAAAAGCCCTCGATAAGTACTACAAGAAACACAAATAATGTGGGCCAAAGTTCAAAAACAAAAAAGCTATAAGGTCAAATTTTGAGAATAATTACAATTTTCTCAAAATTAGTGAACTAAAATGTCTCATATCTCGGAAACTGTTTAGAGTTTTGACCTAAAATTTTGCACACTTACTTCGCAGACACAAAAGTGTCTCCAAACCAAATTTTGTGGGCCAAAGTTCAGAAACAAAAAAGTTATTAAGTGATCAAATTTTGAACTTTGGTCCCAATTTTCTCAAAACTTGTGAACTTTGGTCCACATATTTCAGCATTGTTGGAAAAAACTTGAGAAGAAATACAAGGCAACCAAATATTGTGGACCAAAGTACAAAAACCAACAAACTATGAGGGGTCAAATTTTGACGATGATTCCGATTTTCTCGAAATTGGTGAACTTTGGTCCACATATTTTGATGTTTTTGAAAAGCCCTCAGGAAGGGCTACGAACCACCAAAATTTTGTGGGTTTAAGTTCAGAAACGAAAAAAGTTATTGAGCGATCAAATTTTGAACTTTGGTCCCTATTTTCTTGAAATTGCTGAACTTTGGTCCACATATTTCGGAATTGTTGCAAAGTCCTCAAGAAGGTATACAAGACACCCAAATTTTGTGGGCCAAAGTTCAGAAACAAAAAAGTTATCGGGTGACCAAATTTTGAACTTTGGTCCCGATTTTCTCAAAAACGGCGAAATTTGGTCCACATCTTTCGGCATTGTTGGAAAACCCTCAAGAAGGTATACAAGACACCAAAATATTGTGGGCCAAAGTACAAAAACAAAAAAGTTATGAGAGGTCAAATTTTGACGATGATTCCGATTTCCTCGAAATTGGTGAACTTTGGTCCACATATTATGATGTTTTTGTAAAGCCCTCGAGAAGGGATACAAACTACCCAAATTTTGTGGGCCAAAGTTCAGAAACAAAAAAGTTATCAGGTGATCAAATTTTGAAATTTGGTCCCGATTTTCTCGAAAACGGTGCACTTTGGTCCACATATTTCAAAATTGTTAGAAAGCACTAGGGAAGGGCTGTAAGGTGCCAAAATACTGTGGGCCAAAGTTCAAAAACAACAAAGTTATGAGGGGTCAAATTTTGACGATGATTCCGATTGTCTCAAAATTGTTGAACTTTGGTCCACATTTTGTGATGTCTTTGGAAAGCCCTCGGGAAGGGCTACAAGCCACCAAAATTTTGTGGACCAAGGTTCAGAAACAAAAAAGTTCTTGGGTGATCAAATTTTGAAATTTGGTCTCGATTTTCTCTAAAATGGTGAACTTTGGTCCACATATTTCGGAATTGTTAGAAAGCCCTAGGGAAGGGCTACAAGTCACCAAAATTTGGTGGGCCGAAGTTCAAAAACAACAAAGTTATTGGGTGATCAAATTTTGAACTTTGGTCCCGATTTTCTCAAAACCGGTGAACTGTGGTCCACATTTTTTAGCATTGGTGGAAATATCCGTGAACGGTCTACGACATGTCAAAATTTTGTGGGCCAAAGTTCAAAAACAACAAAGTTATGCATCAAAAACCCTAAAATTATGGGGGGTGTGACACTTCATGGGCCCATAGCAAAAAATCTACTCTACACATGTCCCACTTTGTTTCGTTTTTTCAAAAGCACTTTGGACGGTCTATCGAAAGAAATAATAAAAAGTGGGGGTCTCAGAGCTCGTTTTCAAGATTCCGGGGGTCGAAGTTGGAGAACCCCAAAATTCCGAAAATAATTCCCCAAAAATTGGGGTTTGGGGTTGGGTCCCCCAATTTTGGAACTTAAGTAGGCCCAAAGGCCCCCTATCGCCCCGTGCCAAAATTGCCCCCCAAAACTCCCTGGGGAGGAGATATCAGAGGTCGAAATTTGAACTTTGGTCCATTTTTGTTCGAAATCGGTGAACTTTGGCCCACTTTTTCGGCATCTTTGGAAAGCCCTTCGGCAGGGCTACAAGCCCGCCAAATTTCGTGGGCCTAAGTTCAAAAACAAAAATTTCGCTCCGAATTAACATGGGAGCCCCCTCTGCCCATACAAGAAAAAGATAGCGGGACCCATGAGACTGTATCGGAATCGAGTGATATCAGTTAAACATTCCTCCACACTCTGCGTGATCGGAATCGAGGGGGGCAATGCCGAGCACCAAAAATTTCGCATCAGGGTTAATTTCCGAGCACAGGTGAACGTTTTGCCTGTTGCGAAGTTGTTCCATGATTTTGCCAAATGTGGCATTGGCCTGAAGTTGGACAGGTCGGAACACCAAAATTGGGAAAAAATTACCCAAAAATTGGGGGATGGGGCTAGGCCCCCAATTTTGGAACTTAAGCAGGGGCTAAGGCCCCTTATCGTGCAGCGACAGAATTTTCCCCCAAAACCCGTTGGGGGAGCAGATATTAGGGGTCAAATTTTGAACTTTGGTCCCGATTTTCTCAAAACGTGTGAACTTTGGTCCACATATTTCAGCATTGTTGGAAAACCCTCGAGAAGGAATACAAGACACCAAAATATTGTGGGCCAAAGTACAAAAACAAAAAAGTTATGAGGGGTCAAATTTTGACGATGATTCTGATTTTCTCGAAATTGGAGAACTTTGGTCCACACATTTTGATGTTTTTGGAAAGCCCTCGGGAAGGGCTACAAACCACCAAAATTTTGTGGGCCAAAGTTCAGAAACAAAAAAGTTATCGAGCGATCAAATTTTGAACTTTGGTCCCGATTTTCTCAAAATTGCTGAACTTTGGTCCACATATTTCGGAATTGTTGCAAAGTCCTCAAGAAGGACTACAAGGCCCCCAAATATAGTGGGCCAAAGTTCAAAAACAAGAAAGTTATAAGGGGTCAAATTTTGACGATGATTTCGATTTTCTCGAAATTGGTGAACTTTGGTCCAAATATTTTGACGTTTTTGGAAAGCCCTCGGGAAGGGCTACAAGCCTGCAAAATTTTGTGGGCCAAAGTTCAAAAGCAACAAAGTTATGAGCCAAAAACCCTAAATTTATGAGGGGTGTGACACTTCGGGGGCCCCAAACCTCAAAAAATGCTCGTTGACCCCTGATTTTTTTCCTCGTTTTTAGAAGTACTCTGGACGTTCTAACAACATGCAAAGTTAAAATAAAATCGTACTCGGCTAACTCGAGAATCAGGGGGTCAAAGTTGGAGAACCCCAAAATTCCGAAAAAAATTCCCCAAAAATTGGGGTTTGGGGTTGGGTCCCCCAAGTTTGGAACTTAAGTAGGGCCTAAGGCCCCCTATCGCCCGATGCCAAAATTGCCCCCCAAAACTCCCTGGGGAGGAGATATCAGAGGTCGAAATTTGAACTTTGGTCCACTTTTGCCCGAAACTGGTGAACTTTGGCCCACTTTTTTCGGCATCTTTGGAAAGCCCTTGGGCAGGGCTACAAGCCTGCCAAATTTGGTGGGCCTAAGTTCAAAAACAAAAATTTTGCTCCGAATTAACATGGGACCCCCCTCTGTCCATACCAGGAGAAATGAGCTGGGAGAAAAAGACTATATCGGAATCGAGTGATATTGGTTAAACATTCCTCCACAGAGCAGATTGAATCCAAAGCTCCACTACTAGACAACAAGTCAAACAATATGGTGTACAACATCTTAACACATCAATGACAATGATGTGGATTGCTGTTCAACTTGTTGTACACTTTTGTACAACAAATCCACATCAATCTGTAGTAGAATTTGAGCTTTGGGCAACACATCACAACCTCAACAGCCAACATGAGCACTGTACTGACATTAAGTCTACAGCTAACTGAAAAAAACTTGATTTGAGCAGATTCCAGTTTTCCGATAACTGCCAATCAGCCCAATTCCTATGCTGACAAAAAACTGTCTTATGTGGACCATAATCTTAGTAGTCAAATAACGTCCGGGTCAACTAAAGTCCTGAATTGACCAAAGTCTTCTGTGCACCAACAACAGACCCAAGTCGGCAAGTGCAAGGTGACCATGCTCTAAACACTTGAAATTCTCACAAAATTTCCAGAATTCCCCTCACACTTTGTGGCATTCTTACACAGCAGAATAACGAAATATAACACTGAAAACAGTATAATAATGCAATGTAGTATGCTTCCACTAAGTTATCACAAAGTTTTACCAACAAAACTTTCTTCCACAGTAACGCCGACTTTTGGTCAATTATCCAACATTTCTCAGATGGTTATCAAACTCCCGAACCTGTCCAGGTTTTCCACACAACTGATCACCGAGCAACTGAACAACTGCTGACCGAAGACTTCTGTTGAAAAGTCACCGGAAAATGCTATGCACTGATTGGCTTCAGCGCAACCTGCTCGTCCTCATTGGTCGCTGCGGGGATTTCCTTCTCTCGGGTTATACGCCAGCGCTAGATGCACGGAATTGGATAGAGCATTGCTCCGCTGACAATGATACAAATTCCCATCATGTAGAACGAGTTGTTGTAGCTGTTTGAGATGTCATAAAGCCAGCCTGCACCACAACCAATCAATCAATTAAACAAACCAATGGAATAAAACACATTGATTTAGCATTCATATACTGTCAGTAGATGGAAGACTCACAGAGAAAATAAAAGCAACTTAAATCAAAGAATCATTTAACGAAGCAATTCCAGAATTAATAAATCATTAAACAAACGAATGAATAAATGAATTAATTAATCAAAACACATCAACATAGTAATTTAAATGCATTTTTTATGAATTTGATAATTGAAATCACAGTGCTGCACGGCAGTGCTGACACTGTTGTAAGGGCGATGAACGTTAAGTATAGGAAATGGCGTTTGGGGGGGTCCTGTAACTCCGAAACCCCTTAACCGATTTCCATAAAACTTGGCATCAGTGATCACATTGCCCAAAGACAAAATTGGCTGTAGCAGACATTGTTACATCACACATAATTTTTTCAATGCACCAACTTCCTTTACCCGCCCGGAGGTATTCTGAAAACAGTAAATAAATTTATTGTCATACAATCAAATACCAAAAATTTAGACAAAATTCGACTAAAAACAGCAAAAATCAGAGCAAAAAATAATGGCTAGTCTAGTGAGCGCCAGTCTGGAATTCAACACGCGATAATATCGCCCCGAAACCATTTTTGCTGTTTTCGAGTTTCGACTCATATCGCCCTTACATAGCTTTGTAAACTGTTGGAAGTTTTTTGCTCTGATAATAAACTATAGCCCGTAGCATCCATAGCTGTAACTAGACCAGCATTGCTGCTCATGATGTAACAGACAAGACACAATCTGCTGGTGATGTAATGATATCATTATTGTTATAACCTTATACTGCTATACAAAAACAGAAAGTACAATAAATACATAATCTCATTGGTTCACTGAGTTCATTTGGTGGAGATAAAACCAATCATACAAACCTGCAAATGGGGGTCCAGCGACAGCGCCAATGCCTTGAAAAAACAAGATGAGACCAAAGGCATTGGAGAGCTTCTCCAGCCCAAGCAGATCAACCAGCACAATGGGCGTCAGACAGACATACACTCCTGCATATATCCACAGGAAAGCTTTATCAATCAGCTCAAAGCTAAATGCAATTCGAAACTCACGTCTTCAAAAAAGCAAAGTCCGATACTTGCTATAGCACTTCTTACATGAGTTGGACTCAAGATCAGAAGCCCTTTACAATCTCGGAAGTGGCAGCTGATTAGCATGGGCTAGTAATACCGCAGCACCATGCGGCCATCCACTGCCCGCATCAGCAAACAATTAGACCCGTGGTTTGCAGCAAACAAACCCTTTATCTGACTATTTCCTGAACTGCACTCCAACTAATCTCTCTCTAGTAAACCTGGCAGTGGCCTGTATTACTCGGGCCATTTTAGAAAGTCCGGATCAAATGACTGACTGAAATGCACTGAACCAGTTCCCCCAAATTTTCAATCTCTGTTAATTCCTACCCGAGCATCCTTGTGAGAATAGCTAAAAATCTCTGCAGTTTCCATTCCCTCCCCTCACGACACAGCGTAACAACCGTCAACAGTTTACTTTTGAGCTATGGCCTAATTCAAGAAAGTAGATCAGTTTTGAAGAAGCAATGGCAGAAGGCAAATCTAACATCTGAGAGCAAAAAGCAAACGCACTTCCACAAAATTTGATGGACAAATAATATCAAAGAGAAGTACGCTGTCATGACATTTTCAAATATACTGAAATAATGCCAGTACATACCTTACAGCAGTGTGAGATGATACCAAACTACAGTCCTTATACTTACAAGCACTGTACTAATATTACCATGATCCCTGTTTTATAATTTGGAAAGTAAATTCTGAGAATAGGTCTATAATCAACAACCACAACATCTAGTAGCTAATATAATAAACATAAATTAAACACAAGAATAGATTCCACCAACCTATGAAAAAGCCGAAGCTGAACGAGTAGCAAATTTGCAGTGGAAACGTCCACATCAAGACACTAAAGACCGAGCAAATGCCACACAAAACGAGCACCGTGTTATACAGCATCAGCCGGTTCACACACTTCAGATCAGCGATGTACCCAAAGACCACTCGCCCCACCGTGTTTGAAACCCCGACCACCGATATCAACAGGGAAGCCTCGTTGGGTGAAAATCCAAGCCGAAGGCCACGGTTTGGTAGAAAGATGTATGGCACCACGAACCCAATGCTGGTGAGGAGGTTTGAAACGGCGAAAAGAATAAAAACAATGTCAAGGAGTAGATGGAAGTCCATCATTTCGCGGATCGTTCTCCGCATGTCAGCCGTTATTCCAATCCGCTCCAAGCATGTCTTCTTGGTTGGTTCGTCGTCGGGCTGCTCTGGGAGTGACGTCATGCTGCGAACATACTCATCGCGGTCGGCACGGTATTGAGCAATGTTGTCCAGGCTCTTGGTGTAGAACACGTCCTTGCGGGACATTGGGCCAGCCGCCGCGCCATGCGTCAGAGATGTCCGCGACGCTGATGATTTCTGCGACTCGCTGAACTGCCGCCGACGTTCAACCTCTGCGCCGGCCGACGAAGAAATCTGCGGTATTTCCACCGAAGCGCTCTTTGTACCCATCCTGGACTCTTCAACTGCTGGCTTCTCCTCTCGAACCATTTCTGGTTCCGTGGGATCCACGAGCTTCGGAACGCTGAGCGGCCGGAACACCATCCCGCAAAGAATACAGTTAAGAAGGATGCCAGCCGCTATGAGAACGGTTCCTTTCCACGTGTACTCAGCAAGTAGGGTGTTGGTCAGAGGGGCAAAGATGAAGGTCCCAATACCCGACCCACAGACAGCAATGCCAGTGGCCAGTGATCGGCGCTTCTCAAAGTAGAAAGATACAGCGACGATTGCCGGTAGATATGCCATGCCTAGACCCAATCCTGAAATACCACAGCACGACAGAAGTGAATGAGTCAGTAGTTTCTTATGTCTAGACCCAATCCTAGCAAACTACTACACAACAAGCTGTTTGTAAAATACTTCAGACCAGGCCTAACGGTTACCTACCAAAAAATCATACAAAAGTTCTCGAATAGTCACACAATCCCTTCAATAAGCTCAAATGTGTATCTGTCTGTGGTAAGACTGAGCACTTGAAATTGTGCACTCTGAATGTGCCAGCTTGTACTCATGACACATTATGACGTCAGCATTACGTCAAAACTAACAAAGAATATTTAATCAACCACATTTTGTTGCAATATTTTGAATTAGTATTTCTTCAGCTACAATTGGTACAAATTTTGTGTAAATTGATCATTTGAGTAAATTATGAAAAAACAAAAGGGGTCATTTTTTTATAACACACCGTGTACATCGAAAATATCGATATATTGTTTTCGATATCAATATATCATATCGTATCGTTGAAATAATATCAAATTTTTTTATATATCACAACATCTTTTACATAACACGATATTTTCGATATATCATGATTTTTTTACGCCAGAAGTTTATATTTTTATTACTGCATTACCAAAATAATGAGAATAAATGTAGAAAAAATGTAAAAAACAACAACCTAATCGAAGCAAACTAACTATAGTGTCGTAATTTAACAACACACAGTCGATAGTTAACTTTTAAGTTCACTGACACATTTCAGTATCTACACAAAGCAAATTGCCTTGCTGAAACGTTCACGTGTTGTTCTTGTGCTTATATAAGATAAATGTAAAAAACTTACCAGTTTAAAACTCAGTGTAAGGACGACGTGACGATATATCAGTCCACTAAAACAGCAAAAATCTTTTGATTAACTACATGGTGCTATACATGCGGCGTCCTTACAAG